>Ga0080064_1004446_pt1 | contig 17908 bp, 17 predicted proteins | sample Subgrocontami54m_FD_69260 | JGI IMG/M metagenome (GOLD analysis project Ga0080064, IMG submission 69260) | Subsurface groundwater microbial communities from S. Glens Falls, New York, USA - GMW46 contaminated, 5.4 m (SPADES assembly) (version 2) ...
AAGACCACCGCCTCGGCGATGCTGCGCCGGCTCGGCGCGCCGCTGTACGACGCCGACGCCGAGGTGCACCGCTTGCTTGCGCCTGGTGGAGCCGCCGTGGCTCGGGTCGAGGCGGCTTTTCCCGGCGTCCGCAACGAGGCCGGGGGAATCGATCGCCCGGCGCTGGGACGCCAGGTGTTCGGCCGGAGCGAGGCTTTGCGGCGTCTCGAACGCATCCTCCATCCGATGGTACGCACCGCCGAAAGGCGCTTCGTCGCCCGCGCCCGCGCGCGGCACGAGGTATTGGTGGTACTCGATATCCCGCTGTTATTCGAAACGCCGGGGATTCAGCGTTGCGACGCAATTCTCGTCGTCTCGGCGCCGGCGCGGCTACAGCGGGAGCGCGTGATGCGCCGCCCCGGCATGACCGAGGCGCGACTCGGTGCGATCCGCGCGGCGCAGATGCCCGACCACGAAAAGCGCCGCCGCGCCGATTTTGTCGTGGAAACCGGCCTCAATCGGGCACGGACCTTGCGCCAATTGCGCGCGGCCCTCAGAATCGTGCGCCAGGGGAAATGGCGGCGGGCGGCGCGGGTGCGGCGAGCGCTGCTGCTGCGGCGAGGGGTCGAGCGGTGCGCGAGATTGTCCTAGATACCGAAACCACAGGTCTCGACCCGCGCGAGGGCCATCGCATCGTCGAGATCGCCGGTATCGAGCTGCTTCATCACGTGCCAACCGGACGCGGCTATCATTGCTACGTCAATCCCGAGCGCGACATGCCGGCGGACGCGTTCGCGGTGCATGGGCTGAGCGCCGAATTCCTCTCCGCTCACCCGCTGTTCGGGGCGGTGGCGGATGATCTGATCGCCTTTATCGGCAGCGATCCGCTGGTCATTCACAACGCCGAGTTCGATGTAGCCTTCCTCAACGCCGAGCTCGCCGCCGCCGGCCGGCCGCCGCTTGCCTGCGATTTTATCGATACGCTGTCGTTGGCACGCCGCCGCTATCCCGGCGCTCCCGCCAGCCTCGACGCGCTGTGCCGGCGATTTGGGATCGATCTGTCGGCGCGCGACAAGCATGGTGCCGAAATCGATTGCGGGTTGCTGGCCGAGGTCTATCTCGAATTGCTCGGCGGGCGTCAGCCGGGCCTTGACCTGGCGTCGGGTGCGATCGCCGTCGCGACCCAATACACCGCCGCGACGAGCGGGGTGGTGCGTCCGCCGCGCCCGCACGCGGCGTCGGCTGAAGAGCTCGCGTCGCACCAGATCATGCTGGCGGGGATCACCCAGCCGCTATGGCTCGCCGGCGGGTAGGCGGCGATCTTCTTAGGCGCCGGAGATCGTTGACGGAGCGGCCGCGGCCTGGTCGCGGCGCAACAATTCGGCGAAATCGATCGGGTTGATCATCAACGGCGGGAACCCGCCGTCGCGTGTGGCCTCGGCGACGATGGCGCGGGCAAACGGAAACAACAGCCGCGGCGTCTCGACCAGCATCACCGCCGGAAGCATTGCTTGCGGCACGTTGCGAACGGTCACGATCGCGCCATAGGCCAACTCGATCAGGAACAGAGCGTCGGCCTGGGACTTGGCGTTGGCCTTGATCGTCAACACCACCTCGAAGGTGTCGGGACCGATGTTCTGGCCTTTTACGTCGACATTGATCTCGATCGATGGCGGGCCGGATTGCTGCATCAGGCTCTGCGGCGCGCGCGGATTCTCGAACGACAGATCCTTGATATACTGCGCGTTCACGATCAGCTGCTGCGATGTGTCGCCCGCGCTCGGCTGCTGGCCGGCGGGGCCGTTGCCTGTCGGCGCATCTGCCATGGTGTCTCCCGGGCGATCGGCGCGGCCGCGAGGGCCGTCGCGATGATGCTGGCTAGCACGGAAACCGCCGCGGCAGCAATGGCGAGAGGCCAAAGCACGCCGGCCCGGCTTGCCGCGAGCGACCGAATTCCCTATCTAGTCGTTAGAGACCATGAGCACGCGCCCCGGCGGGTCCGGGATCGTGGTGAGTCCCGGGATGCCGATGACCGATTTTCCGCACTACGTCGACATCATTCTGTTTGCGATGATCGCCGCGTTTCTTGTGCTGCGGCTGCGCAGCGTGCTCGGCCGCCGCACCGGAAACGAGCGCCGGCGCGAGATGTTCATCCGCCAGGCCGATGCCAGCCGTGACAAGGTAGTCGCCTTGGGCCAGCGGGCCAATTTGGCGACCATGCCGCCGACCACCACCGCGCCGGCGGCGGATTCGGTCGCGGCGGGGCTGGCGCGAATCCGCGTCGCCGATTCCGATTTCGACCCGGCGGGGTTTCTCGAGGGCGCGCGCGCGGCGTTCGAGATGATCGTCTCCGCCTTCGCCGACGGCGATAAGGCGCGGCTGCGCCCGCTGCTCAGCGATGAGGTGTTCGCCCAATTCGCCACCGCGATCGACGAACGCATGGCGGCCGGCGAAACCCTCGAGACTCGCATCGTCGCGATCAAGAGCCTCGATATCGTCGAGGCGGCATTGGCGCGATCGACCGCGCGTGTCACCGCCAAATTGGTCTCGGATCAGATCAATGTGCTCCGAGCTCACGACGGCAGCGTCGTCGACGGCGATCCGCAGAACCCGATCGAAAAGACCGATCTTTGGAGCTTTGCCCGCGAGACCAAATCGAGCGACCCGAACTGGGTGCTGGTCGGAACCGCCAGCGCCTGAGCCCGCGGCCTTGACGCGATGGTCTGGTGCGACGGGACGGCGCGGCGATTATTCATCGTCTTATTTCTGGTCGGGACCGGACTGTCGCTGGGGGGATGTGCCGTCGGAACGAGCACGCCGTCGCGCCTGACCCTCGAGCGCGGCAGTTTCGATCGCCTGACGGGCTGGCGGGAGGATAGGGTCGCCGCCGCAATCCCAGCCTTCGCCAAATCCTGCGCCGTGTTTCTCCGCCAGCCGGACACTTCGCCGCTCGACCCGAAATTGGGATCGGGGGATTTCGGTCGGGTTGGCGATTGGCGGGCGCCGTGCACGGCCGCTGCTTCCCTACCGGCTGGAGACGAGGCGGCGGCCCGCGGCTTTCTCGAATCCGCGTTCGTGCCGATGCTGGCCGGCAATAACGGAGACAGCGCCGGCCTGTTCACCGGCTATTACGAGGCTTCGCTGAACGGTTCGCGCGAGCGCGGCGGGTCGTTTCAGACCCCGCTCTATCGCCGGCCTCCGGAGCCTACGCGCCACAGCCGGGCGGAAATCGAGGACGGCGCGCTAGCGGGCCAGGGTCTCGAATTGCTGTGGGTCGACAGCCCCGTCGATGCGTTCTTTCTCGAAATCCAGGGCTCGGGCCAGGTTCGCCTGCCGGATGGCGGTACGGTGCGGCTCGGCTATGACGGCGCCAACGACCGGGCCTATGTCGCGGTCGGGCGATTGTTGATCGATCGCGGCGCGATTCCGCGCGAGCGGATGTCGATGGCGGCGATTCGCGACTGGATGGCGGCGCATCCGACCGCGGCGGCGGCGTTGCGGCGCGAGAACCCGTCCTATGTCTTCTTCCGCGAGAACCCGGCCGAGGGGCCGGTCGGCTCCGAGGGAGTGGTATTGACCCCGGGGCGGAGCCTCGCGGTCGATCGCGGGTTCCTCCCGCTCGGCGTGCCGATCTGGCTGGAAGCCGAACAGCGCTATGGCTCGGGCGGCGCGCGGCGCTTGGTGGTGGCGCAGGATACCGGCGGCGCGATCAAGGGTCCGGTGCGCGGCGATCTGTTCTGGGGCGCGGGCGACGAAGCGGCGGCCTTGGCCGGCGGGATGAACGCCCGGGGTCGTTATCATGTGCTGGTGCCGCGCGGAATAGCCGCCCGGCTTGCCCAATCCGCGGGATCGCATTAAGTCGACGCTGCTTGTTCGGATAACGAGGATTTTACCGATGGCCGAGCCGGCGCGAGTGGCGCTGTTGGTGACCTGTCTGGTCGATCTGTTCCGGCCGACGATCGGCTTTGCCGCGGTCAAGTTGCTGGAGGCGGCCGGCTGCTCCGTCGAGGTGCCGTTGGCGCAAACCTGTTGCGGCCAGCCCGCGTACAATTCGGGCGACCGCGCCGATGCCAAGGCCGTCGCGCTGCAGGTGATCAAAGCCTTCGCCGGGTATGATTTCGTCGTTGTCCCGTCAGGATCGTGCGCCGGCATGGTGCGGGTGCACTATCCGGAATTGTTCGCCGATGACCCGGGGAATCTGGCGGCGGCCGTGGAACTGGCGGCGCGCACCCACGAATTGGTGTCGTTTCTGGTCGATATCCGCGGGATGACATCGGTCGCGGCGCGGTGGCCACATGCCGCGACCTATCACGATGCCTGCTCGGGCTTGCGCGAACTCTCGGTCAAGCGCCAGCCGCGCGACCTGCTCGCGACGGTCGACGGGTTGCGGCTGTGTGAATTGCCGGGAGCCGAGACCTGCTGTGGCTTTGGCGGCACTTTCTGCGTCAAATATCCCGAGATTTCCGACAAGATGGTCAGCGACAAGGCCGCCGAGATCGCCGCGACCGGCGCCGACGCGGTGCTCGCCGGCGATCTCGGCTGCCTGTTGAACATTGCCGGCAAATTGTCGCGTCTCGGTCACGCGGTCGAGGTCCGCCACGTCGCCGAGGTGCTGGCCGGCATGACCGACGCCGTGCCGGCGATCGGCATGCCGGCGGCCCGGTCCTGATCCGCGATGGAGCCGACTAGCCACGCCTTCATCGACAACGCCCGCGCCGGCCTCGCCAACCCGACCCTGCAGCGGGCGCTCGCGCTGGCGCGGACCGGGTTTCCGCTGCGACGCTCGCAAGCGGTCGCGCGGTTGCCGGAATTCGAGGCATTGCGCGAGGCCGGCAAGGCGATCAAGGACCACACGATCGCCCACCTCGATTTCTACCTCGAAATGTACGAGCGTAACGTCACCGCGTCAGGCGGCACCGTGCATTGGGCGCGCTCCGCCGAGGAGGCGCGCGCGATCGTGCTGGACATATGCCGCTCTGTCGACGCCAAGACCGTTACCAAGGGAAAATCGATGATCGCCGAGGAGGTCGCGCTCAACGACCATCTCGAAAAACACGGGATCACCCCGGTCGAGACCGATCTCGGCGAATACATCATCCAGCTCCGGCACGAACCGCCGAGCCACATCATCGCTCCCGCGATCCATCTGATGAAAGAGCAGGTCGCCGACAGCTTTCGCGCCGCGCACACCGAGCTCGACCCCGTCCGCCCGCTGATCGAGGCGCGGGCCATGTGCGACGAGGCGCGCACGATCCTGCGGCCGCAATTCCTCGCCGCTGATGTCGGTATCACCGGCGGCAATTTCCTGATCGCCGAGACCGGGTCGAGCATCATCGTCACCAACGAGGGTAACGGCGACCTGACCCAGACCCTGCCGCGCGTCCATATCGTCCTGGCCAGCATCGAAAAGATCGTGCCGACCCTGGAGGATGCCGCGACCTTGCTGCGGTTGCTGGCGCGCTCGGCGACCGGGCAAGAATTTTCGTCGTACACGACGATGTCGACCGGGCCACGGCGGCCCGGCGATCTCGACGGGCCGGAGCAGTATCACGTGGTATTGCTCGACAACGGTCGCAGCGCGCTGCTCGGCACCGAGTTCCAGGACATGCTGCGCTGCCTGAAATGCGCCGCGTGCCTCAATCATTGCCCGGTTTATGTCGCGGTCGGCGGGCATGCCTATGGCTGGGTCTATCCTGGGCCGATGGGAGCGGTATTGACCCCGGCCCTGATCGGACTGCACGAAGCCGGCGATCTGCCGAACGCCTCGACCTTTTGCGGTCGCTGCGAGAGCGTCTGCCCGGTCAAGATCCCGTTGCCGAAGATGTTGCGGCATTGGCGCGAGCGGCAGTTCGCCGAGAAATTGACTCCTCGGACCGCCCGAACCGGGCTGTCGGCGTGGAGCTTCGTCGTCCGCCGCCCGGGGCTCTATCATTTCGTGACCGGGGTTGTCGGGCGTGTGTTGGCCTGGGCCGGTCGCGGGCGGGGTCGCTTTCGCAGCCTGCCCCTCGCCACTGGCTGGACCGGCGTGCGCGACATGCCGGCGCCGGAAGGCCGCACTTTTCATTCTCTATGGGCCGAGCGCCAGCGGCGGGGATCGAAATGAGCGTCGCGCGCGATCACATCCTCGGCGGCATCAGGCGCGCGTTGCACCGCGATCGCCTGCCCGACGATGTTGCGCGGGCGCTCGACGAGCGGGTCACCGCGCATGCGCGCAACCTGGTGCCAGCTCGGGCCGCCGCGCTCGATCATGCCGGCCGGGTCGAGCTTTTCGTCGCGATGGCGGAGGAGGTGCAAACGACGGTGGCGCGGGTGGCGTCCCCTGATTCCGTGCCCGACGAGATCGTTCGCTATCTGGCGGCGGAGAACCTGCCGGCCGAGCTGGTCATGGCGCCGGATCCAGACATCGCCGCGATCCCTTGGGACCGGCGGCCGCTCTTGCGCACCCGCGCCGGCCGGGCCGAGGCCGGCGACGCGGTTTCGCTGACCCCCTGTCTCGCCGCGGTGGCCGAAACCGGTACTCTGATGCTGGTATCGGGAGCCGCGACCCCGACGACGCTGAATTTCCTGCCTGACACGCATATTGTCGTGGTCCGCGAGGACCAGGTAGTCGCTGGCTACGAGGATGGCTGGGATCTGGTCCGGGCGCGCGGGACTGGGATGTTGCCGCGCACCGTCAATTTCATTACCGGACCATCGCGTACAGGGGATATCGAGCAGCGTATCGAGCTCGGCGCGCACGGACCACGGCGCTTGCATGTCGTGCTGATCGGCGGCGACCTCCCGCCCGACCATGCGTGAACGGGCGGTTCGTCCGCGACGATCGACGGACGGTGACAATTCGTTGTGGCGGCGTGCGACGCAGGATGTCGCGCCGTTGCGCGGTCGGTCCGCCGTACCTCAGGCTCCCGTGGTCGACATCGAGCGAACGCCGGCCGCGGGGGCGACAAAGCCCCATTCGCTGCCGTCGCCCAGAGCGCCCTTGCCGCCGCTCGATCGCTTCGCCGGCGTCGATCGCGCCACCTCCGAGCGCTTGAAGCGCGGGCGGCTAGCGATCGAGGCGCGGCTAGATCTGCACGGCATGACCCAGGCCGAGGCGCACCGCGCGGTGCACCGTTTTATCCCGACGGCGCGCGTGGCCGGGCAGCGCTGCGTCCTGATTATCACTGGAAGCGGTGTCGCCGGTGGCGGGGTACTGCGCGCGGCGGTGCCGCGTTGGCTGGCCGAGGACGGGTTGCGGCCTCATCTGCTAGGGATCACCCCGGCACAGCCGCGCGACGGGGGCGGCGGTGCCCTGTATGTGCTACTCCGCCGCGCGGTGCGGTCGTAGGCGCATCCCGAGGTGCGGCGGCTTTGCGCTTGCCGGTGAGCCGTTTAGTCCCTAAAGACCATCTTTAATGCCTGACGACAGCGATCTCGGTTCCGTTATTCAGCAATTGAAATCGGCGCGCGTTTTGTGCGTCGGCGACGTGATGCTCGACCATTACGTTTATGGCGCGGTCGGCCCGGTCTCCGCCGACCGACCCGAGCCGGTGCTGACCATCGACAACGAGGCGCGCCGGATCGGCGGAGGCGGCAACGTCCTGCACAATCTGGCGATCCTCGGTACCGCCGCGTCCTTTGTCTCGGTGGTCGGCGACGACGATGCCGGGCACGAGATCGAGCGCCTACTCGCGGCCGAATTTGGCGTCGAAATCCATCTGCTGGTCCAGCCCGACCGCACGACTCCGGTGAAGTCGCGCTTTATCGCGGGCGATCGGCAGTTGTTGCGCGCCGATCGAGAAAGCGCGATTCCGCTCGGGCCGTATATCCGCGAGGACCTGCTGCGGCTCGCGCGTGAACTGGTTACCAGCCACGGCGCCGTGATCATTTCGGATCACGCCAAGGGGGTGCTGACCGACGGTGTCGCGCTCGAGATCATCCGGGCGGCGCGGGAGGCCGGCGCGCGGGTCGTCGTCGATCCCGAGGGGGGCGACCCGATCCGCTATCGCGGTGCCGATCTGTTGATGTCGAGCCGGCGCGAATTGTTCGACGCCACCGGGATGCCGGTGGCCGGCGAGCGCGACGTCAAAGCGGCGGCGCGGGCCTTGATCGACCGCTGCGCGTTCGGCGCGGTGCTGGTCTCGCTCGGCGGCGGGCGCAGGCTTCTCGCCGAGGCCGACGGCGACTTCCATGTCGAGCGGACGGATGACCCCGACGCGGCCGAGGCCGGCGGCGCGGAGGGTGCGGTCGTCGCGATCGTGGCCGCCGGGCTTGGCGCGGGATTGCCGGCGGCCGCGGCATTTCGTCTCGCCAAATGCGCGATGCGTCTCGTCGGCGACGCCGAAGCAATAGGATCAGCCGCCGTCGATCCGGCCTGACTGCGGGTCGATCTGGCGCCGTAAGCGCGCTGCCGCGGTCATCGCGAAGCGCAGGGTCACCGCGCGCCGTCGCGCCGGCAGCAGGGGGTTTGGTTTGCCGTCGCGCAAAAGGGTGGCGCCGAACGAATCGGCGACGATCAGCCCGCATTCCTCCGGGATCAACGTGGCGGGAAAGTGGGTCGGGACGGCGAAATAGAGCCGGTCGGCGAACTCTCGATAGAACGCCCATTTGCGGTCGGCCCGGAAATCGGCGATCGAGTTCTTGATCTCGACGATGACCAGTTCGCCGCCCTTGGCCAGCGCGATGATGTCGGCGCGGCGGCCGTTGGCGAGCGGGAATTCGAGCAGGCTGGCATAGCCGAGCTGGTCAAGCGCGCGGCAGACCCCGCGAGCCAGGAGAACGGCGGTCGGGGGATTGCTCGCCTCGGTCACGGCGCCGGCATCGGGCGACGACCTGGCTGCCGGCCGCCGATCCCGCGACGAGATAGATTGGTTGTACGGGGCGGACAAATCTGGCGGAGGACTGGATGGGGTGGTTGAGCGGCGGTCTTCTTCACCAGGCGTGGAATCTCGCCTGGCCCTATTGGCGGTCGGAAGAGAGATGGTCGGCGACGGCGAGACTGGCCGCGGTGATCGGCCTCAACCTCGTGGCGGTATGGCTCAGCGTGCGGCTCAACAGCTGGAACCGCGATTTCTACAACGCGCTCCAGCAATACGACTGGGCGGAGTTCTGGCATCAGTTCGCAATCTTCGGCCTGATCGCCTTCGCCTGGATCGTCGTCGCGGTCTACCAGCTCTATCTGCGGCAGGGGCTGCACATGCAATGGCGTCGCTGGCTGACCCATCGGTTCCTCGGGAACTGGCTGGACAATCAAGCCTATTACCGCATGCAGCTCGACCAGTCGACGACCGACAATCCCGATCAGCGCATCGCCGACGATCTCGACCGCTATACCTCGAGCAGCCTCGCGCTGTCGGTTGGGCTGCTCAACGCGGTGGTCACCCTGGTCTCGTTCCTGTTTATCCTATGGGACCTGTCGGGGGTGTTGAGCATCCCGCTCAGTGGCGACAGCCATATCGATATTCCCGGCTACATGGTCATCGCCGCGTGCTTTTATGCCGCTATCGGAACCTGGCTGACCCACAAGATCGGCGGACCGCTGGCTGGCTTGATGTTCAACCAGCAGCGTTATGAGGCCGATTTTCGCTTCAGCCTGATCCGCCTGCGCGAAAACGCCGAAAGCGTCGCCTTCTATGGCGGCGAGCGGCGCGAGGCCGATACCTTCCGCGATCGCTTCAGGCGGGTCATCGACAATTACTGGGCGCTGATCCGCCGCCGCAAGAAACTTACCTGGTTTACGACCGGCTATGCGCAGATTGCGATCGTGTTTCCGTATCTGGTCGCGGCGCCGCGATATTTCGGCAAGCAGATCGAGCTGGGCGGGCTGATGCAGACCGCCTCAGCTTTCAACCAGGTGCAGGATGCGCTGTCGTTCATCGTCAGCAGCTATACCGAGATCGCCGAGTTCCGTGCGGTGGTCGAGCGGCTGTCCGGGTTTCAGGCCCGCATGGCGGTGATCGCGGCGGCGCACGATGGCGTTCAGCCGATCGCGATCGAGCGCGGCGGCGAGGGCGTCGACATCAGCGGGCTCGCCCTCGATCTGCCGAATGGCGAGCGGTTGCGCGGGGATATCGCGTTGACCGCCGCCCCGGACCGGTCGGTGCTGGTGACCGGGCCGGCGGGCGCCGGCAAGAGTACGCTGTTGCGGGCGATCGCCGGGTTGTGGCCGTTCGGTCGCGGCCAGATTCGGGTCGGCGCCGGCAACGCGCTGTTCCTGCCGCAGCGACCCTATCTGCCGCTCGGCACCCTCGCCGACGCGCTCGCTTACCCGACCAGGGCGGCCGCGCGCAGCCAGGCCGAATTGGCGGCTGCGCTGGACGCGGTCGGGCTCGGGCATTTGGTCGGCCAGCTCGACGAGGACGGCAATTGGGCACAGCGACTCTCCGGCGGCGAGCAGCAGCGTCTAGGCTTCGCCCGCGTATTGCTGGGGCGGCCCGAGATCGTGTTTCTCGACGAAGCGACATCGGCACTCGACGAACAGGCCGAGGCGGCGTTGTATCGGCTGTTGCGCGAAGCTGAATGGCGGCCGACGATCGTCAGCGTCGGCCATCACGGCACCTTGAGGCGGTTTCATCAGACGATCGTCGATCTGGGCCAACCCCAGGCGACCGGCGTGGCGGCGGGTTAGGAGACGATAATGCCAGGGAGACGGGGATGAACGACGGCGACGACCCTCTCCGCGCGGTGCGGATCGGGAAATTGCAGAGCCTGCGGGCGCTCGGGGTCGATCCCTACCCGACGAGCTTCGCGCGTACCGACGAGGCGGCCGCGCTCGACCGGCGCCATGCCGAGCTGCCCGCGGGCGCCGAAACCGGCGAGCAGGTGCGAGTCGCCGGCCGCATCCGGGCGATGCGCAACAGCGGCATGTTCATCGATCTGCACGATGCGTCCGGCAAAATTCAGATTTTCAGCCACAAGGATTTTCTGTCCGAGACGGGCCTCGCCGTTTTGCGCATGCTCGATATCGGCGACCTGATCGGGGTCGAGGGGCTGGTCCGGCGCACCCCGCGCGGCGAACTGACCATCAACGCCGCCGCGTTGAGCATGCTGGCCAAGGCATTGCGGCCACTGCCCGAGAAATATCACGGCCTCGCCGACATAGAGTTGCGCTACCGCCAGCGCTATCTCGACCTGATCATGAACCCGGACAGTCGCGAGACCTTGCGACGGCGCAGCCGGCTGATCGCGGTGTTGCGCGACCATCTCGCCAGCCGCGGCTATCTCGAGGTCGAGACGCCGATGCTGCACACGATCCCGGGCGGCGCGTCGGCCAAGCCGTTCGTTACCCATCACAACGCGCTCGATATCGAGCTCTATCTGCGGATCGCGCCCGAACTGCATTTGAAGCGGCTGGTGGTCGGCGGCCTCGCCGACAAATTATTCGAGATTAACCGCTGCTTCCGCAACGAGGGGCTATCGCCGCGGCACAATCCTGAATTCACCTCCCTCGAACTCTACGAGGCCTATGTCGACTATACCGCGATGATGAGCCTGACCGAGGAATTGGTTGCGAAGGCGGCGGAGGCGGTGACCGGCGGCCTGCGCATCGACTATGGCGGCACCGCGATCGACCTGACCCCGCCCTGGCCGCGCCGCACGATGGCCGAATTGGTCCTGGAGAAGACCGGAATCGACTTCCTCGGGCTTGATGCCGCAGCGGCGCGGGTGGCGGCCAATTCGGTCGGCGCCATGCTGAGCGATGAGGCCGGCTGGGGTCACGCGCTCGAAGCGGCCTTCGCCGCCCGGGTCGAGGACCGGCTGTTGCAGCCGGTCCATGTCACCGGGTTTCCGCGCGACATCTCGCCGCTGGCGAAGGGAGATTCGCGCGATCCGCGACTGGTCGAGCGGTTCGAGACCTACTTGTATGGCTGGGAGATCGCCAACGCATTTTCCGAGCTCAACGACCCGCAGGATCAGCGCGCCCGGTTCGAGGCCCAAATGCTGGCGCGCGCGGCCGGCGACGAGGAGGCACAGCCGCTCGACGAGGATTACGTCGCTGCGCTCGAATACGGCTTGCCGCCCTGCGGCGGGCTCGGCATCGGCATCGACCGGCTGGCGATGCTGCTGACTGACAGCCCGTCGATCCGCGACGTGATCGCGTTTCCGACCTTGCGCCCGCGATAGGGCCCCGGTCCGCCGAATTTGGCGGACATCCTGGTCACCGTTAATTGAACGCGGCAGCCGGGATGGTATGTGGCCGCGCCGCCATATACTGCGCAATGCAGGAGGGTCCGATGCTGAAGTTTCACCGGAATCTGTCGCCCGTGCCGGTGCCGTCGATGCTCGCGCTGGTGCTGGTCACGCTGGCCGGTTGCGCGCAGCCGGCGGCTCCGCCGGTTGCCAGCGTCGCGGTGGGGCCGATCCCGCCGGGGCAGGCGCGGATCTGGTTCTATCGCGATTACGAGCCCTACGTGTCGAGGGCGACGGCCAATGTCGAGCTCAACGGGGCAGTCGCCGCCTATGTGTCGACCGACGCCAATGCCTCGTATCGCGACGTCCCGCCCGGTCACTACCATGTCGCGGCGCAGGGTTTAGTCGCCGGCCAGAACCAGGCGAAGGATATCGACCTCGCCCCGGGGCAGGAGGTATTCGCCAAGGTCGACTCGTTGAGGGGCTGGGCGCCTGAGGGCGATCTCGGCGGCAACATCCCCGAGGTATTCTACATCACCTTGGTGCCGGCCGAGCGTGCCAGGGTGACGATCGCGCCCTATCGCTTCGGTGGCGGCGGCTGACCCGGATGCCTTTCGGGTCAGAAATTCTCCAGGCTCAGTACTTCGCTGTCGTAATCGAATGCGAAAATCTCGGCGTGGCGACCCCAATTGATCACGGTGTCGAGCACCCGCTGCGCCTCTTCTTCGGACAGGTGATCCTCTAGCTCGCGCAGAAAGCGCGCCGCCGGGGCCCGATGCCCTGGGCGCTCGTCGAGCACGCGGCGGATATGGGCGGCGAGCGGCACATGCTTTAGCACGGCGTCTGCGAACATCGGCTTCCGCGCGAGCATGTCGGCGTCGGCATAGACGTGTCCCACCGGGGTCAGCTCGATGTCGCCGCCGCTGACATTTGCGAGCCCAAGCAGATGCAGCATCTCGATCAGCGGAAACAACTCGTCGACGTCGAGATTTTCCTCGTCGGCCAGATGGGGCAGGTCGGCCCGGCCGTTATAGGGCGGCTCGGTCAGGCGCTCGACCAGGGCCGAAAGCTGCTGCACTGCGGCATCGGGCAGGCGGTAGCCGAGTCCGATCGGTTCGGGCTTGGCGCCGCGCCGGCCGTCGCGGCCGGGGGCGGTGGTCAACAGGGTGTAGACCTGGTCGACGATCTGGCGGAATCCCGCCCCGTCGCGATCGCGCGGCCGCGGCAACGACACCGGGATCTCGGCGTTGATCCGGCCGGGATCGCTGTTAAAGATCAGGATGCGGTCGGCGATCTCGACCGCCTCCTCGATATTGTGCGACACCATCACGATCCCCTTGGTCGGGATGCGACGGTCGATCCACAAATCCAACAGATCGTTGCGCAGGGTTTCCGCGGTCAGCACGTCGAGCGCCGAGAACGGCTCGTCGAGCAGCAATATGTCGGGGTTGACCACCAGCGCGCGGGCAAACCCGACCCGCTGGCGCATGCCGCCAGACAATTCCTTGGGATAGGCGCTCTCGAACCCGTCGAGTCCGATCAGGTCGATCGCATCGACCGCGCGCCGTCGCCTCTCGGCGGCGGAAACCCCCTGCGCCTCGAGGCCGAGCTCGACATTGCCGAGCACGGTTAGCCACGGAAACAGCGCGAAGCTCTGAAACACCATCGCCACGCCGCGTACGGGGGCGGTCACCAAGCCGCCGCGATACTCGACCCGGCCTTCGCTCGCCGGGATCAGCCCGGCGAGGATGCGCAGGAAGGTCGACTTGCCTGAGCCAGACTTGCCGAGAATGGCGACGATCTCGCCTTCGCGCAGCGCGAAATCGAGACGTTCGAGCACCAGCCGGCCGGTGCGGTCGGGCGTGCGATAGGTCTTGCACACGCCAATCGCGTGCAGCGGCGGCGCGCCGGCGGCGGATTTAGGGAAAATGCCGAGCCCAGCATCGACCATCGCGCGCGCCCTTATTAGTCTAGCCGCAGCCGCTCGGCGGCGAGGTTGTAGAGCCGGCGCCAGAGCAGCCGGTTGAAGGCGAGAACGTAAACGCACAACACGCCGATGCCGAGCGCAATCCGAGCGGCGTCGCCGTCGGCGGTGTATTGAGCGATATAGGCGCCAATCCCGGTCGCGTGCAAACGCGTATCGCCCCATTGCACGACCTCGGCGACGATGCTGGCGTTCCATGAGCCACCGGCGGCGGTCACCGCGCCCGTCACATAGGCTGGAAAAATCGCCGGCAGCATGATGCGCCGCCACCACAGCCAGTTGCGCACGCCGAGATTGCTGGCGGCGAGCTTGAGCTCGGTCGGCAGGGCCATCGCCCCGCCGATGACGTTGAACAGGATGTACCACTGGGTGCCGAGGATCATCAGCGGGCTGAGCCAGATCTCGGTGCTCAGCCGGAACCGCAGGATCAGCACGACCACGACCGGAAAGAACAGATTGGCCGGGAACGCGGCGAGGAATTGCACGATCGGCTGGACCCGCTCGGCGACGCGCGGGCGCAGCCCGATCCAGACCCCGATCGGTACCCAGACCAGCGATGCCAGCGCGATCAGGATCAGCACCCGCGCCGCCGTGATCAGACCCAGGATCACGACCCACCCGATCTCGGGAGGGGCGATCGTCGCACGAACGAAATCGACCAACCAGACCAACGCCGCGCCCGCCAGCGCCAACATCGCCAGATCGAAGAGCCGTTCCCTCAGACGCGATTGCCGCCGTGACGCGGCCGGCGGCAAGCGCGGGCGGAACAGGCTGCTCAGCGCGGCATCGATCAGCCGATTGATCCCGAGCACCGCCGATTGCATCAGGTCGAACACCCGGGCGCGCTGCAATACGATCAGGAACCATGGGCGGGTATTATCCTCGTCGGCGCCGGGATCGCCGCGAAACTTGCGCGACCACGCCAAGAGCGGGCGAAACAACAGCTGGTCGTAGAGCAGGATCACCACCAGCATGACCAATACCGCGTAGGCGATTGCATGGAGGTTCTGCTCGGCGATCGCGGTGGCGATATAGGAGCCGATCCCGGGCAAGAGGATCGACTGGCCCGAGACGGTGATGGCCTCCGAGGCGACGACGAAGAACCAGCCGCCGGAAACCGACATCATCATGTTCCAGATCAGGGCCGGCATCGCGTGCGGCACCTCCAGCCGCCAAAAGCGTTGCCACGCCGACAGCTGATACATGCGCGCCGCCTCGACCAGTTCGCCCGGCACCGTGCGCAGCGACTGGTACAGGCTGAATGTCATGTTCCACGCTTGCGAGGTGAAGATCGCAAAGATCGCGGCGCATTCGACGCCGAGCATGCGGCCGGGAAATAGCGCGATGAACCCGGTCACCGTGATCGATAGAAACCCGAGGATCGGCACCGATTGCAGGATGTCGAGCATCGGGATCAGGATTTTCTCCGCCTGGCGGCTTTTTGCCGCCAACGCCGCGTAGAGCAGGCTGAAGATCAACGACGCGACGAGCGCGGAGGCCATCCGCAACACCGTCCGCGACGCGTATTCCGGCAACCGCCACGGGTCGAGCGAGATCGGCAGCGCGTCGCCGACATGGTAGTGCGCGGTCATCGCCATGCCGCCCCACGCGATCAGGGCGATCAGGCACAGCACCAGTGGCAGGGCCACGAGATCCCAGTAATTCGGGCGCAGCCGCGACGGCCAGGCGACGAGGGGAAGGCCCCAACGCTGTTCCATGAGCCCAGACGGAATATTGCGATCGGCGGACTACCTCTAACCCACCGTGGCGGCCGCGACGAGCGGCAAATTGGTGGGCCACTCGGAGGCGAGACGGGCGCCGGGTCCGCGAAAATGCCGCGCCATGACCGCGACAGGCGCGGCGGTCGCGGAGTAAGATAAGGCGCCGAGCCAACCCACTGGCGTGAGGGCGATGCTTCTCGATCTTGAGCGTCTGCGAGCGAGCCCGCTGTGCCGCGACCCATTCGACTTCGTCATCGTCGATAATTTCGTTCGGGCCGAGCAATTGCCCGCGCTGGCCGCGGATTTTCCGACGTTGCACGGGCATGGCAGCTATCCGCTAGCCACGGTCGCCTGCGGCAAGACGTTTGCCGAATTGATGGTGGAGCTCGAGGGGGACGGGCTGCGGCGCGCGATCGAGGAGAAATTCGACCTCGACCTCGCCGGGCGGCCGACCCTGATAACATTGCGCGGTTACAGCGACGGCAAGGATGGGCGCATCCACACCGATTCGACGACCAAGATCGTGACCCTGCTGCTCTACATGAACCCGGTCTGGAGCGAAGAAACCGGCCGATTGCGCCTACTGAGGGGCCCCGCCGACCTGGCCGACTACGCCGCCGAGGTGCCGCCGCTCGCCGGCACGATGGTGGCGTTTCGCCGCGGCGATGCGTCTTTTCACGGGCATCGCCCGTATGTCGGCGAGCGGCGCTCGGTTCAGCTCAACTGGGTCACCGATCCACGCGTGGTGCGTCGCGAGATCGGCCGCCACCGGTGGTCGGCGCGGATCAAGGCGTTGAATCCGTTTGGCTGAGCCCCACGTGAGGCTCGGCATATTTAGCGACTGCGCCGGATAGCGGTTGCGGGTAGAATGCCGCCGCCAGCATGCCTGGGCGGCATCATTCGCAGGTGGTTTCCTGGCGGAGCGTATGGGAAAGCGTTTGGCAAGCGTGTGAGTTGCGAGGTAACCTGCCGGTGATTTTTGCGGCCCGCATGAACGAATCCGGAGACCGGGAGCGGTGAGAGCGACACGGCGCATTGTTGCCGCGCTGGCCCTTTTTGTGGCGGCGATGCTTTCGAGCGGGCCGGTCGCCGCGCAGGTAAAGATCGTCGACGAGGTCAAGATCGGCGGCCTCGCGCACGACATCACTTTTCTCGGTCGTCACCTGGAAACCGGCGCCAACGTCAATCTCGAGGTGCTGTTCGCATCGCCCGACCTGCTCGGCGTTATCGGGTCGCCGCGGCCGCATATCGGCGCCGATATCAACACCAGCGGCAAGACCAGCGACGGCTATTTCGGCCTGACCTGGGGGATCATGCTGATCCAGAGCCTGTTCCAGCCGAATGACGGAATCTTTATCAACGGCAGCCTTGGTGGCGCGGTTCAGGATGGGTTCACCAATTCGGCGCCGCCGGGGCGCAAGCGGCTCGGGTCGCCGGTGCTGTTCCGCGAGAGCGCCGAGCTCGGCTATCAGATCACGCCCAACGCGAATGTGTCGGCTTTTGTCGATCACATCTCGAACGCCAATCTAGCCAACCATAACGCTGGGATCACCAGCGCCGGAGCACGGCTCGGCCTCAAATTCTGATCGCCCCGCGGATACATTTTATAGGCTGCGCGCGTTCCGATAGAGGATCGGGACAGCGTGGGAGCGTGCGATCCATTAACCGCGATGTGAGGGCTTAAAAAAGTTGCCCTTGGAGCAATGTATCAGCCAGATATGTTGCGGTTTCGCAACGCTGAGACGAAAACAACACGAAATTGCCAAAGCGCGCTTGATCGCTGGGCTCCCGCCAATATCATGCGGCGAGAGCAACGCATGCCCGCATACTGGGTAACCATTGACGTTATTGGGGGAGCGATGAGCACACAGCGGACTTTCGGCGCCTTGACAGCGATCGGCGGCATGACCGCGATGATCGCGCTGCTGTCAGGAACGCCCGGTGCGAAGGCCGACGAGTTGTCGGATTTGCGTGCCAACAACCAGCTCCTGCAGCAAAAGCTCGACCAGCTCGCGCAGATCCCGTCCTCGGGCGGTCTGTATCCCGGCGGTCCGGCCAACCCGGCGGCGGGCCAGCCGGCCGGCGCGGGCAGCTTCCCGCGCTCGTTCCTGATCCC
>Ga0080064_1004447_pt1 | contig 17903 bp, 15 predicted proteins | sample Subgrocontami54m_FD_69260 | JGI IMG/M metagenome (GOLD analysis project Ga0080064, IMG submission 69260) | Subsurface groundwater microbial communities from S. Glens Falls, New York, USA - GMW46 contaminated, 5.4 m (SPADES assembly) (version 2) ...
CAGCGCTTTGTCCGGGTGGAATGACGTCGAGCGTTACACGTCCGACCTCGGCCGCTTATCCTGCGGCTGGCGGGGGACGGGGGCGCGGGAGCCCGGCCAAGTCGGGAGGGGGGGGGCCATTGGAAGGCGCCGTCACCTTGAAGGATCGGCCGCAGCAATTTAACTTTCCGCCTCCGCCGCCTCCGGGCGCGGGGGCCGCCAATCGCCGGGCAACGGCTGCGCCGAATCCATTCGGGCGGACGCCGCTGTTTGTGGATGCGGTAACCGCCGACGGCAAGCTGCATTCCATGTACGTGTCGAATGGAGAGGAGCCGAATCCGGCTATGGATTTTCTTCCGGCGAATGCAAATGCGGTGGGGCTTGTGGTGTTCGACGGCAGCGCGTACGTGGCGACGGTGAACAGTTGCGGCGGCGCGGAGAACGGTTTGTGGGCGCTGGATCTGGAAACAAAGAAGGTATCGCATTGGAAAGCGGGCGAGGCGGGCGTGGCCGGGTCAGCGGGCGCCGCTGCTGGTCCGGATGGAACGCTCTACGTCGCGTCGGGTTCAGAGCTGGTGGCTTTGGAGCAGGATACGCTGAAGCAGAAACACTCCTACAAGGCAGGAGAGCAAAAGTTCACATCCACGCCGGTGGTGTTCGACTATAAGGGCAAGCCTCTTGTGGCGGCCGCTACCAATGATGGACGGATTCACCTGGTGGACGGCGCGAGCATGGCGGGGCTGGACAAGTCCGCGGTGTACTCGGCGGCCGGCTACGCGGTTGGCGCCTTGGCGAGTTGGCAGGATGCCGGCGGGACACGCTGGGTGCTGGCTCCGGGCGCAGTGGGCATCGCAACCTGGAAAGTAGTGGACCGCAATGGATCTCCGGCTTTGGAGGCGGGTTGGGTTTCTCAGAAGATGGTGTCGGCGCTCACGCCGGCAATTGTGAACGGAGTAGTGTTTGCGATCTCGGGCGGTGCCGCCGGAACCCCAGCGGTGCTGTACGCGCTGGATGGAGCAACAGGCAAAGAGACGTGGAACAGCGGCAAAGCGATTGCATCCTTTGTACGCAGTGGAGGATTATCGGCCGGCGGTGGGCGCGTCTATGTCGGCGCTCACGACGGCACGCAGTACGCGTTCGGCTTCCCGATGGAGCATTAGACCGGGTAAAATCGGAGTAGTGATGCCGGTACGATTCCTAGTGACTGTGGTGCTGTGCGCTGGTTCTGTCTGGGCGCAACTGCCGGAAGGTCCGGGTCGCGATGAGCTGACCAAGCTTTGCAAGCAGTGCCATGACTTGGGCAAAGCTGTGTCGGTACGGCAGGACCGCGATGCCTGGCGGAATACGCTGACCAAGATGGCGGCCCTGGGCACAAAGGGAACCGACCAGGAATTCGCGTTGATTCTGGACTACGTGGCCAAGCACTATCCGGCCGATGAGGTTCCTCCCGTGAATATCAACAAGGCCAGTGCGATTGAGCTGGAGAGCCGGCTCGGGCTGCGCCGGTCTCAGGCGGCGGCGCTGATTGCCTATCGAACGCAGAACGGCAAGTTCCGGTCGATTGAGGATTTGAAGAATATTCCGAACCTGGATTTCGAAAAGATCGAGGCGCGGAAAGACCGCATTGTGTTTTGATGGATGCGGTCGCTATTCACGAAGCCTACAACCTCGGTGATTTGGGCGCCTTGCGGGCTCTGTTGGGGGATCCACCGGATTTCCCCAACTGCCCAGGCCCTCCCGGTGTTGGTGAGAACATACTCGAGTACGCGATCTATCACAGCCCCCTTCCCTTTGTCGGTGCGCTTCTTGCGCTGGGCGCCAACCCTAACTACGCGGATCGCACCGGTTTCCCATCCTTGCTAGCGGCTGCGTCCTCAGGCCGCGCGGATCGCTGCGAAATCGCCGGCCTTCTTATTTCTCAAGGAGCTGACATACATCAGCGCGGTGTGAATGACTACACCGCCTTGCACTATGCGGCTGCCACAAATGATGTCAGCCTGCTGCGGCTATTGCTGTCGCATGGGGCCGACGCCAACGCCAGGACCAGAATCGACGATTTTTCCACACCTCTGGAGGAGGCGGAGAGAGCCGGGTCTTCAGAAGCCGCGGACATCCTTCGACAGGCGATGCTGAAGGATGATTAGACATTATGGAGCTTTTCCTGGCAGGCTATTTTCCAAAGGAGACGTCGCTCCCGGACGGCTGGTCTGTATCGGCGGGGGTGACGGAAATCTGAAGCGTGAGCAACTGCATCAATCACCAGCCGGAGGGTTGGATTGAGACATGGCTCCACAATGATTGGGGATTTTTCAATCGCGTATCCGATACCATCAGCATGTGTGAAGAGCCGCGCGAATTTACTGTCTACGCCTACCGGTTGTGGCCACAGCGCTTTTTGTCCGGCGCGGTGGAGAATCTGGTGTTGGCCGCGCTGCCGGTGGAGCCTGTGCCTGAGAACTTTGGGTCGCTGGGCTTTGATGTGGTCAGCAAGAGCGTATCTTCATTTTTCGAGTGTTCGCCGCTTTCCTGCAACGGCCTCGCGTCGGAGGCGCCGGTGAACGCCTATTGCCTGTTGGACGATCTTGAGGAAGCCATTGCTTTCGCGGAACGTTGCGCCAAAGAGCAACCAGAGCCGGGGTCCTACTACGTGCTTGAGGTCCTGCGCGCGCGCGATGTGGCGTCGTGAGCGCCAAACTGTGGAGTGGTAGGCCCGGCAGGATTCGAACCTGCTACCCCCGGCTTAGAAGGCCGGTGCTCTATCCAGATGAGCTACGAGCCCACAACCTTCATTCTATCGCAGGCGTGGCGGACGTCCAACGTGCAATGCTGATTGAGTTACTTCTTCAGCCCCGCTGCCCAATTCTGAATCACCGTGAGTTCCTGGGTCTCCTCTTCGGGTGGGACCGCGGCCAGAAATCGCTGTCCATCGGCGGAGACGTCGTAGAGGTAGCCATCTCCAAGGAGCAGCGATCCAAAGAGCGGCCGTTCCTCGCCCAGCTCCAGCGCCGATCCCTTCGACTTCACAGCCACCGCCCTCAGCTTCTGGTCAGTCCCGATGAAGAAGATCTCTTTTCCATCCTGCCGCCATCGCGCCAGTATTCCGCCATTCCCCGATACCTGTTGCTTCACGCCGGGGCCGGGAAATGGAGCCAGACAAATCTCGTAGCGCCCCGATTCGTTCGACTGGTAGGCGACCCATCGCCCGTCCGGCGAAAACTGGGCGTGTTGTTGCTGAAATTCCGCTGCCTGCATCCAGGGATATGGCTTCAGCGGCGCGCGCACCTCCGCCTTCGGCATGGGCAATACCCAGATTTCGTGAGCCGATCCCGCAGCGCCGGTGTGGTAGAGCAGAAACCGGCCGTCGGGCGACCAGCTCGTGTGGAGGATGCCCAGATCGTTGGCGTAGAGCAATTCCTCCGGTCCCGTTCCATTGGATGGCTTGCGGTACAGACCGGGGTGTCCTTTCCGGTCCGAGTAGAACGCGATGGAACGGCTGTCCGGCGACCAGACTCCATATTTCTCCCGCGCCGGATCGAACGTAAATCGCGTACGGATACCGCGCAGCAGATCGTAGATCCAGATGTCGGCATTGGCGTGATCGGCGATGGTCACCGCCGCGCTTCTGCGGTCTGGTGAAAAGTGAATATTGGCGACCGGACCTGGATCTCCCAAGGTGGATAACCGCTTGCCGCCGCGGTCCATCCAAGTCAGTGTCAGGTTGGTGCGGTCGCCCGGCGCGTACACCAGCGTGCCGTTTTCCGAAGCCGAAAAGAACCCGACGGCGGACGCCACGCGACTCAGTACGTTCGCCCCGAGCGAAACGGCATCGCCGGTTACCGCCAGCCGCTGGGGATCAAAGGGTTGCGCCATCAGAGTGGCTTCGCGGAGAAAGAGGAGTTGGCCCCCGGCGTAGATCGCATTCGAATCGGCCTCCAACAGGACTTTACCTTCCAGGGAAACAGCCTCTTGCGAATCCAGCGAGCCCACATGAATCGCCAGATGGCCGCCCGACGCCCCTACGGCGAAAAGGAAGTGGCGGCCATCCGGCAGGAACCAGGGGGCGCGAGGGTTCAAGAGTCTGGGAGTGAGGGGAGTCGACGCGCCGCCTGCTGCCGCCACGCGTCTGAGTTGGCCGGTTCCGTCGCCCGGCACGAACACAATTACACCGCCACGGTTCCACGCCGCGCCGCGTAGAAACGCCGCGTCCGCCAGAGTCACCACCGGACCGCCTTGGACATCGATCTTCTTGAGCTTGCCATCGGCGCCGAATCCGATCATGCGGCTGTCGGGCGACCAAAACGGGTAGCGCGCGTCTTCCGTTCCGGCGAGCGGCTGCGCCGCCACCTTATCCAGGGAGCGCACCCACAGTCGATTCCTGCCATCGGCCTGAACGGCGCCGAAGACAACGCGGCGGCCATCGGGCGACACGGCAACCGAAGTACCCAGGCCGGTATAAATGTGAGCTTCCTTGCCCGGCGCGCCAATGTTGAACCGCACCACCGGCTTGTCCGCGGGCTTATCCCGGAGCCAGAGCGCGGCGATGACGATCCCGGCCAGCACCAGAGCGGCGGCCCCAATCCACACCACCGGGCGGACCCCGCGTCCGGTGGCGCCAGGCACTCCGGGCCGAGCCACCACCGCGCCGGATGACGGCGTTTCGGCCAGCAATTCCAGGCTGGCCTTCAAGTCGCCTGCCGACTGCCACCGGTCCTCCGGGTTTCGGGCTAGGCACCGGTCCAGCACCATCTGCCATCCGGAAGCGCCGCTGCTCAGGCGCGGAGGTTCGCGTTCCAGAATGGCCGCAATCGCACCCGCCGGAGTATCAGCCTGGAACGCCTTCTGCCCGGTGAGAGTTTCATACAGGACCACACCGAACGAAAAGATATCGCTGCGCCGGTCCGTCTCCTTCCCCTGCGCCTGCTCGGGAGACATGTAGTGCGGAGTACCGAGCAGGGTGCCGCCGATGGTGAGGGTCTCATCGCCGGCAACGCTGGTCCTGTCGACTTTCACCAACCCGAAATCCAGCATCTTCACGCCGGAGTCCGTCAGCATGATATTGGCCGGCTTGAGGTCGCGATGTACGAATCCCTTGCTGTGCGCCTCCGCCACTGCGCCCGCCATCTGGATGACCAGGGGCAGGGCTTCGGCGGGCGTCATGGGTCCCCGCCTCAGCCGGGCGGCCAGGGTCTCCCCTTCCAGTAATTCCATCTCGATCACCGGCTGACCGGCAATACTTTCCAACCCGAGGACGGCGCAGATGTGGGGATGGCGAAGCGAGGCCAGCGCGCGCGCTTCCCGCTCGAAGCGCTGGCGAGCCAGGTCCGGCAGATCCTCTATTGGACATGGGAGAAACTTGAGCGCCACCTGCCGGCCGAGTTGCAAGTCCTCGGCCCGGTAGACCACACCCATGCCGCCGGCGCCCAACTTTTCGATCACCCGGAAATGCGAAATGGTCCGGCCGGTGAGACTGTGGGGGTCAAACGTCTCGACATCCGAAACCGGTGCTGGAACCGGAGCCGGAGATGCGTGTCCGGCCTCCTCCACCTCCGCCAGAAAGCGGTAGCCGCGCCGCGCCACGGTTTCGACGTAGCGCGGCTTCTCGGCTGAGTCCCGGAGCGCCATACGGAGTTGGCGGACGGCGGCGTTGATACTCAGATCGAACTCCACGATGGTGTCGTTGGGCCAGAGGCGCAGTTGGATCTCCTCGCGCATCACCGTTGCCCCGCGCCGCTCGATCAGCATCCGCAGGATCTCGAAGGGCTGGTTGCCTAGCCGGATCGGGGTACCGCCCTTGCGCAATTCGCGTTCGTTGGTGTCGAGCTCGAAGGGCCCGAAGCGGAACAGGCGCGGCGCGGGTGGGTCAAAGTGCTCCATGGGAGGTGTTTTTGCACTATATCAGATCAACTAGCGGCGCTCAACTGTTTATTTTTCAATTGGCTGCGGTTTCATGCACGTTTCATGCGGACATCATGTGCGTTTCATTGTACCGGTGGCCAGATTCAGGCACGATCACCTTGATGAAAAGCGGCCCAAGGCTGCAACTCAACGAAAAGGGGAATCCAAATGAATCGAAGTCTGAACAGAATGATCGTGAAATCCGCCTGCCTGGCAGCAAGCAGCATCGCCGCCTTCAGTCAGGCGCCGCCGCCCGCCGTGATCGAGCTGGACGCCGTGAATTGTGTTAATTATGTGATCGATACCGCTGATCTAAGCAAGTATGGGACGGTTGCGAGAGCCACTACCGCGACAGCACCCCAGTTCAGCAACTACACCCACATCTGTGATGTCTCACTGGTGAACGGGCAAGCTGTCATGGGTGTTGTGCTGGGTCAAAACCAATCGTTCTTTCTGTCGGCTAGTTCCAGTCCCGGGTCGGGAACGGGGATCGCGGACCTCAGCGGGCCGGGAAAGATGGCTACGATCGTCGCCTCGATTGCGCAGGCGGATGGTCAGACGGTAGGTGACATCTTCTTAGTGGTCGCCGGCGCCGCGGTTGGAGGTGGCCCTGCGCCCGGCCTGCAAGCCGGGGTCGTGTTCGGACACGGGATGATCTTCGGCGGCACTGGACCATTCGTTGGCGCACGGGGGCAGTGGGGAGCCAACCCTGCCTTGGGGGTCGCCCTGCCATACGCCTCCGTCACCGAAGACACGGCCATTCGCCGTACGAGGGGAGGGACGCTGGGAAAATACCATCTTGTTCTTCAGTTGATCCCGAACGAGTACCCGTCCGTGGTGACCACCGCCAATGGACCCGCCGTCTACCATGCCGACTTCTCTCCGGTCAGCGCAACGAAACCGGCAGTAGCGGGAGAAACGCTGATCGTGGCAGCCACCGGTCTGGGCGCGACGGTGGGCGCTGCCATCGGCCAGCCGTTCCCCGACAATCCGCTCCGGCCCATCGTCGGCCCAGTCACCGTCACGGTGAATGGTAACCCATCAACCGTGGTCAACGCAGTCGGTTGGCCCGGTACGAACAACACTTACCGGGTGGATTTCCAGGTTCCGGCGGGCACGAAGGGTCCGGCTTCCTTGCAGATCAGCACGGCTTGGATTCCCGGGCAGGCAACGACGATCCCCATGCAGTAGGAAGAGGATGGCACGGGCTGTCGGGAGGGGCCGGGCCGCAGGTTCGGCCCCTGATTTTCCGCCAAGGATACCTGCGAGTTTGGCACCGAGCTCGACGTTACGGAGGCATTGCCCCGATCATCGCAGGGGTATTCAGCGCACACAGATGAATCGCCATAAAAGCGAATGGAGGGATGCGTGTCAGGCTACCCGCCCGGCTACTCGATGGTTACCTTGACGGGCTGCTCGAGGAGCTTGGGCGAGGCGCCGACTGTGAGGACCATCAGGTTGAAGCGGCCAGGTTTGACGTTTGCCGGAGCTTTGAATTTGATGGACGTGGCGGTCTGCTCGACCACTACTACTTTCATATCGAGCTTGCCGTCGGTGAGATAGAGCTCGGCGACGCTTGCCTTGGTCAGATTTTCGCCTTCGGCAGTGAACTCCGTGCCGGCCTTTCCAGTATCCGGGGTGACGGTGGATAGCCGTGGCATGTCCTGAGCCAGCAGAGTCAACCCGGCAAAGGAGAGAACAATCCAAGCCACAACGATTCGAATTTGTCTATCTGTCATTGGTGTGACCTCCACGGATTAAAGTAAAGGCTGCAACGTGCCTATGGTAGGAATCCTAGTCTTGCTGGAGGAGAAAGGCAAGCGAAAAGTGTGCGCCCGGCCCCGGCCTAACTCTGACTAGGGAGCTTGGACGGTGGAATTGGGAGGCAGTTCCATGATCTTGATGTTCCGGAAATGGATTTCCGCGCCCTCCGATTCCAGGCAAAGGTAACCCTTCTTTTGCGTGGACCGGCTGATCCCGTTTACGAACGTTCCATTGACTGCCAGCTTGATGACGCCGTCGACACAAACGACGGTGTAGGTGTTCCATTCCCCGCGCCCCTTGCAGAGATTCTCGATGGACTTGCTGCGCTCTCCCCTGGGATTGTCGGGAACGGTCTTGACGCCGCCCACACCAAACAGCTCGCCGTGGACATAGGCCAGAGGCGGATCGAATCCTTCCCGCTTATGGAGCTTGACCCAATCCAGTTCCAGCATCTGGACCTCCACGCCGTCGGGCAACCGGTTCTTTTCGCCCGGAATCGCGTTGCTCCAGACAAAGACTCCCGAGTTCCCACCCGGTTCCATGTGCATCCATTCGATGTGCAGGACGAAGTTCTCGTACTGTTTGTCGCTGCGCATGACGCCGATGGGGTGACCGCTGCACACCAGTAGGCCATCCTTCACAGACCAGGTGTTCTCATCGGTGTTCACGTTCACCCAACCGGCCAGATCCTTGCCGTTGAACAGACTGCGGAACTCCGGCGCGGGCGTAGCGGACATGGCGCCGCCGATGGCGATGAGGAGGGCGGCGGCGGTGGTAAGGACCAAGTAACGATACATGACGATCAAGACCTCGTTGTTAGAACTTGACTTTGGACTCGGACCCAAATTTCCGATAGTTCCGGTAGACGATCACGTTGCGGGTGCAGGCGCCTGTCCCCGTCGTGCAGCCAATATTCTCGCCGCCGGCCGGCAGCAGGTAGGATTGCTGGTCGATCTTGACCATGCCGTAGTTGAGAATCGACTCCGCCTTGCTGAGCGGAAAATCGGCGGGCAGGGAAACGGTCTGCTGCTCGATTCGGAGGACGCGGAAGCTTTCCTGGTCAATCCAGACCGCGCCGAAATAGGCGGGGCTGTGGCGGCGCTTGTCGGGGGCAATCATTTCCCAGTGTGAGTCGGCTTTGGCTACGGTGAAATCGAAGACGACGGCGGCGCGCGATCCGATCTGATCCTCGCCGCGGCGCTTGAACACGGCCTTGCTGGCCGGGGAGCGCAACTCTTCCAAGGTGTCCGCAAAATCGCCCGTCGACCAAGTGCCCGAACGTTCCGGGTGATCCACGCGGCGCCCGTCGATCTCGACTTTCCGATACTCCTCCTTACCACCGGAGCGGGCCACTTCGGCGGTCACTACATCCATTGGCTGCCAGTGCGGTGGTTGGGACGTGCTGAAAAACCTGGTGGTGACCTGCTGCACCAGGAAGTCGGGCAGGGCATTGGTGAAGTTGGCTACCTCCTGCCGGGCTCTGGCGAGAATCTGGTCGTCGGTGGCGGTCAATGGAGCGTGTTTGACAGACGAAGCGGGCGCGGCTTCGGAATCTTCTGAACGTACGATTTTCGGTGCGTCGGCGTCATCCGCAACCGGATCGGCCGCGGCGGATTCAGTGGTCACGCTGCGCGCTTTGCCAAGATCGGCGGCAGTGGGAGTGCGCGCGGAAGCCTCGTCGAAGGGAAGGTCGGCTTTAGCGCGCTCGCTCTGAGTCCCGCTCTTCACCAGGATGACCCGGATGGCCGTCTCTTCATCATCCGGATTGACCATAACCGTGAGCTGGTCTCCCGGGTTGATGAGAGAATCCCGGATGGATTCTCCGGTTTTGTTGCGGAACTCAGTGCGCGCCAGCAGGCGGAAACGAAGCAGCTGTTGTTTGGGGGTTAGGAGGTAGAGGTCTTTCGCGCCGATTTTCCGGAGCGTGCCATCGACGGGCGCCAACTTGGCCTTGGTGGCTTCTTTGTCGCCCTTGTCCTTGGACCCGCGTTTTGGCAGATTGATCTTCGGGATGGGCAGGCCGAGCGGGCCGGATTGAGGATATTGACCAGGCGGGTATTGACCGGGCGGATACTGGCCGCCAGGCGGATACTGGCCACCGGGCGGATACTGGCCGCCGGGCGGATACTGCCCGCCGCGCGGATATTGCGCCATCGCGAGAGGTGCGCCGAGCAACGCTGCCGCGGCACAAACCACCATCGGATAAAACTGGTACCGCATAAGGCGAGATCTCCTGTCCTGCTATTTTATACGTTTGTCGAGCCGTCAATGAGGCCCGATGTGTCAACCATGCTAAAATCCGACTTATGTTTAAAGGCTTGGAACACACGGCAATTGCCTCCCCCGATCCAGGAAAACTGGCCCGGTGGTATTGCGACACACTGGAATTTCACATCAACTTCGAGTATGCGGGCAACTATTTCGTGCGCGCTAAGAATGGGTCGATGCTGGAGATCATTCCTTCGGAAGGCGCTCGAGCGCCGCAAAAGCTCAAGGACGAAGGTATCCGCCACCTGGCCATCGATGTGGATGACTTTGATGCAGGGCTGGCGATATTGAAGGAAAAAGGAGTTCACTTCTATACGGAGCCATTTGAAACGCAAGGCAACCGGCTTGTGTTTTTCGCCGACGGTGACGGCAACTACCTTCACCTGATCCAGCGGCCGAAGCCTCTGCCCTAAGCATTCCCTTGTTCAGCCGGACCTTCAAAGCGTTCGAGTATCCGGATTTCCGGCTCATGTGGGCGGGCGCCTGCACTTCCAGTATCGGGACCTGGATGCAGAAGCTCGCGCAGAGCTGGCTGGTGCTGGAGATTTCCGGGAACCCGTTTCTCCTCGGGCTCGATTCCTTCCTGGGCGAGATCCCGATCTTTCTTTTTTCGATGGTGGGAGGTGTGGTGGCGGACCGGATGGACCGGCGTCATCTGCTTCTGGTGTCCCAGTTTATACAGATGGCCTGCGCATTTTTTCTTGCCGGGATGTTTGCCTGGGGCCATGTACAGGTCTGGCATATTCTCTGCCTGTCGTTTATTGTCGGGATGGCACAGGCATTTGGAGGACCAGCCTACTCGGCGCTCATTCCGACTCTGGTCAGCTCAGAGGATCTGCCGAACGCGATTGCACTCAATTCGATCCAATTCAATGTGGCGCGCGTGATTGGACCGGTTCTGGGCGGGCTTGCACTCACCAAGCTGGGCGCATCCTGGTGTTTCTCGCTCAACGGTGCTTCCTTTGTTGCTGTGATTGTCACCCTGATCCTGGTCAAGAGCCGGTTCAAGCCGGATGGGGTAAAAGCCTCCATGATGCAAAGCATGAAACAGGGCATACAGTTCGTACGCAGCAAGGACGGGATGGAGCCTTTGATTGCGTTGGCGTTTCTTATGACTATGTTGGGAATCCCTCTCATTGTGTTCCTGCCCGTGTTTGCCAAAGACGTCTTTCATCAGGGGCCCAGCACCTATACGATGTTGCTGGTTACCTCCGGGCTAGGATCTATTCTGGGGGCGCTGCTGGTGGCCACTTTCCACAAGGGCCGGCAGAAGGGCCTGGTCGCCCTGGTGATGATCATGTTTTTTGGCCTCTTTGTCACCGGATTCGCGCTTTCGCCGTGGCTCCCTTTGAGTTGCCTGCTACTTTTCCTGGCCAGCGCGGCATTGATGACGGTCTTCTCACTGGTCAGCTCGCTGGTGCAACTGATCACGACGGATCAGATGCGGGGCCGCGTGATGAGTGTGTACAATGTGGCATTCCGGGGAGGCATGCCGTTCGGGAGCCTGCTGGTGGGGATGCTGGTGAAGGATTTTACGGCTCCGGTTGTGATTGCCGTGAACGGTGTCCTGCTGGTTTGCCTCGGCGCTTATTTTTTGACCATGCATAAGAAGGTAGCCGCCATATGAGACTTACTTTCGTCGCTGCCCTGCTGGTCATACCCATCTGGGGCAGGACTCCAGCCGAGCGCGCGTTGGACGCGCAGGATCGAGCCGCCTTGGAAAAGATCATTACCCAGTTGTCCGCCAAAGCGGAGGCGCGGCCACAGGACGCGGCGGCGCAGTACGCCGCGGCGCAGGCCAATTCCCTGCTTGCACAGTTGGGCATCGAATTGGGCGACAAGGCGCTGGGCAAGAATGCGGCGGAGGCGGGCATTGTCTCGGCCAGGAAGGCTGTTGCCGCGCAGCCAGACCGCGCCGAATATCACCGCGTACTGGGCATGCTCTGCGGGCAGGTAATTCCAGCGAACGTGATGGCGGGGCTTAAGTATGGCAAGTGCGCGATGGAAGAGGTGGAAAAGGCCGTTGAGCTGGACGCGAAATCTTCCGACATCTGGCTCAGCCGGGGGGTAGGAAACTACTATTTGCCGGCCATGTTTGGCGGCGGGGTAGAAAAGGCGATCGGCGATTTGGAAAAGGCGGTGGCGCTGAATCCGAAATCCTCCGAGGCTCACCTGTGGCTGGGGATTGCGCTGCGCAAGGCGGGTCGAAACGCCGATGCGCGTAAAGCGCTGGCCAAGTCGCTGGAGATCAATCCGGCCAGAAAGTGGGCCAAGCAGCAACTGGAAAAGACGCCGGCGCAATAGCAATGGGAACTGCTCAAAAAGCGGCCATCGCGCTCTGCATCGCCGCCTTGACCTTCCTCGGATACAACTATTTTCCCGGGCACGCCTGGCTGAACCAGGATACCCAGATCTACCTTCCGATTCTGGAGCGATTCCGGGACCCGAGCCTGTTCCCCACCGATCCGGTGGCGACGCGCCCGCATGTCACCTATACCATCTACGATGAAATGGCTCTGGCATTGCGCCATCTTTTGGGCAGTTTTCAAGCGGCCCTTGTCCTGCAGATGGTGTTGTTCCGCGCCCTGGGCCTGTGGGGAGCCGCGCTGGTGGCCCGTGCGGCGCAATTGAGTTGGAGGATGTCGCTGCTGGTGGCCTCGCTGTATGGCCTGGGCGCCTTTGTGACAGGCCCTTCCGTTCTCACGATTGAGTACGAGCCGGTGCCGCGAGGTTTTGCCGGACCACTGATCATGCTGGCCGTCGGCCTGGCGGCCCATTCGCGATGGGTGTGGGCCGGCGCTGCGTGCGGAGCCGCGCTTCTGTATCACCCGCCGACTACATTTCCCTTTTGCGTGGTATTCGGGCTGATGACTGTTTTTCCGCGGCAGGGCCGGGCGGAGAGAATGCGCGGGCTGTTGCCCATCCTCGCGTCGATGGGAGGCCTCTTTTTGATTTCGAGGTTCCAAACCGGGGCCACGGAAGCGCAGCAGTTCTTCAGTGTTGTGGGGGACAGCTTGGCAAAACTGCAGCAGTTGCGAGGTTCCTACAACTGGGTCTCACTGTGGAGGGAACAAGCGCTGCGGCACTTTGAATTTTTATACCTGGTGACGCTGGCGGCATGGTTCCGGATGCGGGAGTCCGCATCGATCCCGCTGCGAGCGCTGTTTGCGGGCCTGCCGCTATTCGGATTGCTGAGCATTCCCCTTTCCTACCTGCTGCTGGAATGGTTGCGATGGTCCTTGATGCCCCAGTTCCAACCGGCGCGCGCCACGCTGTTCATCATCACTACGGCCGTAATTGGCGGAGGCATTTGCGGCGTGCGCGCGGCGCAACAGGGCCGGCGGTGGGAATCGATGGCATGGTTCATGATCGCCTTCGCGATGCCGGTGCAAAACGATGCTCTGCAGCTTCTGCTGCCCGATTTGCGCGAATGGCTGATGGTGAAAAGGTTCCTGGTTGTAGCGGGTCTGTCGGCGGCGGCCATGCTGGCCTCACAATGGGAAGCGCGGCGGCCGAATCTATCCCGGTCAGCGTGGGCGGCTTGTCTCCTCCTGCCTTGCTATCTGATCCCTGTCGTTTGCCAGGTACGAAATATTCCGGGGATTGCTCACACCGAACTGAGCGGGCTGTCCGACTGGGCCAAAGCCAACACCGGCAAGGAGGCCGTGTTCCTATTCCCGGATCTGGATAAGGAACTTGCGCCGGGCATATTCCGGGCGGAATCCTTGCGCGGGCTCTACACGGATTGGAAAAGCGGCGGGCAGGTGAATCTGCTGCCCGAGTTCGCCTTTGAATGGTGGACGAGATGGGAAAAAACGATGGACGGAAAGTTTGATCCGGACAAGCTGGACCGGTATCGGGGCGTTGGCATCCAATACCTGGTCCTCAAAAAGGTACATCCACTGCCTGGGCTGACCCCTGTCTACGCCAACGGGAAGTATCTCGTGTACCGCTTGGAATGATTGGGTCCATGTATAATTGCAAAGCTGCCGCGCGGCTGCGATCGCGAAGAGGTAGCAGGATTGGAGACAACAACTATGGGGATGATGCAGGAATTCAAGGAATTTGCGGTGCAAGGCAATGCGGTGGACATGGCGGTGGGTATTATCATCGGGGCGGGATTTGGCAAGATCGTCAACTCGCTGGTGACCGATATCATCATGCCCCCGGTTGGCATGTTGACGGGACAGCGGGACTTCAGCAACCTCTATATCAACCTGTCCGGCGGGCAGTACGAAAATCTGGCGGCGGCCAAGGCGGCTGGCGCCGCCACCATGAACATCGGAGTGTTTATCAACACTTGTTTGGACTTTGGGATCCTGGCGTTTGTGATTTTCATGATGATCCGGCAGATGAACCGCCTCCGCACGCAGGAAGGCAAGTAGGGCGATCAGGCTCTAAGGTCGATGCCGAGCTTCTTGAGTTCTTCGGCATAGTAGCGCCTGTGCAGCAACGAGTACTCTTCGGAGCCCTCCGCGATTTCCCGCTTCTGGGTGCGGATCTTGTCGCGCGCGGCCTGATCCACCTTCTCCTCGGCCATCAACAGTTCGGTGAAGGACCTGACGATCTCGAGGCGCACCTCATTGGCTTCGCGCTTGAGCCGGAACTCGCGTGACTTGCGGAGCATGGAGACAAGCTTATGGGATACGTCGTTGACCTTGTCCCGCGACAGCTTCATTGCGTCGCCGGTGTCGCGGCCGGCGGCCCGCACCACTTTGCGCTGGGAGATCAGGGTGTTCTTGATCTTTCGGAACATCTCCTGGTAGCTGACGCCTTCGCGCCGCATGTATTCCTGATACTGGCTGAGGATCTCGCGCACTTCGTCATTCAACTCGTCCTCGATCATCAATTCATCGAGGATCAAATGCGCAACGGCTTCCGTCGCAACATTGGGGTCGGCCGCCTCCAATGTGTGAGGGCTCAGTCTTTTGACCAATTGTCGAGATATATAGGTAACAAATTCCCTGGGCAGTAGCATCCGGGCGAGATCAGGCTCCTAGGCGGCTGTCTATCGTAGTGTACTGGGCCGGTGAGGCAGTGTCAAATAATGACAATGTTGATTTTACTTGGGGTAGACTTTGCCAAAATTCCTCCCAGGGTGTAAAATTTTCAGGACGTAGATCACCAAACGGCTGTCAGTAGAGGAAAGGTTAGACCATGTCGACTCCGTCCGGTGAGGCCACCCCGTACTTGCGGAGAGCCGCCGCTGAGGGGGACGCTGGCACACGAGACGCAGCGGCACGGTTGTTGCGTGAACCTGGCGTTGCTCCGCAGCTCGAAACGCCTCTTGGCGGCCTGGGCGGAAAAAGGAGATAAGGGCCGGTCCCGTGTCGACCGCAGGCCGGCTCTTCGAATCCAGGCCAGTCTTCAGAACGACAGACGGCCCGTGAACTGAATCTGCCGCGGCGTCCAGTACGACTGCTGCCGTTGCTGAATTCCGTCGGAGGTGTTGGGGTTGACGAGACCCTGGATATTGAACGCATTGAAAGCGTCCACGTTGAATCGCAGTCTAACCCGCTCGGTGATCGCAAACTCCTTATAGAGCGAAAGGTTGGCTTGGAAGTTCTTGGGGCCCTGAAGCACGAACGCATTGTACGGTTGGACGCCACTGGGGCCTGGTGAGAAGGCGGTGGTCACCTGCTGGCCGTTGGCCAGAGTCTGGGACACGTTGTTGTTGCCGAAGTTCGTTGCGCCGGGGGTGTTGTTGATCGGAGCTAGATACGGCACATAGTCCGAAGGAACTCCCTGAACGCCGCGCGTGGCGGCGTTGATTACGGTGGGTGCGAGGTAACCGTTAAACCACATGTACGCCGGGCGGCAGACTCCAGACCGGCAGTCCGTGACCGGAACGCTATTCTTGTATTGTTTGACGGGGCTGGTTGCGCCATAGTTGCCGGTGGCGACCTGGAATGCCTGCGACACCACCGTGCCAGTGAACGAGATCTGGTAGCCGCCGATAAGGGCGTCGAGCAGACGGTTGCTGTTCTTCAGGAAATGACGTCCCTTGCCGAACGGCACAGCGACCAGCCCGTTGAACGACACGCGGTGCATGGGAATGGCGGTGTCCGCACGGTAATTCTGCCAGCGGTTGAATTCCCGGCTCGGTTTGAATTTGGTACCGACATCCATGCCTTGCGGAATCACGCCAGGCGCGAAAAGCTCGGCGGGGTAGAGGAGGTTATCGCGGAAAGTGTTGCCGCCGACGCGGAACGCCCTGGAGTAAACGTAGAAGGCCCCGTAGCCGAATCCGCGCCGGTAAGGCCGTTGGTAGACGAACTGAAGAGCGCTGTCGTTCGAGAAACCGTACTTGGTGGACTGGGTGATACCGCCCCAGGTTGTGTTGTTGTAGGGCCGGGTCGCGACGCTTGCGAAGGTTCCAGTGGGCGGCGTGGTCCCCGTCTTCGCCTGCCACACGTAGGTGGAGGGTGCGTCGTTGATCGGGAAATTCTGGTCGAGGTTTTCGCCGTGCGTGAACACATAGGAGACGCGGAAGACTGAACCATCCCGAAGCGGCTGCTCGATGGTGAAGTTCGCTTCCTGCACTCTGGCGGGCGGGTAATCAGCGCTGGCCACCGTGCCGGGGCCGATGCCAGGCAGAAGCGCGGTGGTTGATTCCGTATTCACGACGTTAGCCGAATTTACCCCCGTGATCACCTTCAGCGGGCTGCGCAGCAGGAGGCTCGGCAGACCGTCCGGCGCAAATGCGGCGGAAGTGTAGCTCTGCGAATAAGCCGCCGTGAACGGATAACTTGCCGTCAGGTAGCGGATCGAGTTCCGGACAGGGACCGGATAAATATACACGCCGTAACCGCCGCGCAGAACCGTTCCGCCACGGCCGAACGACGGTGAGTAGGCGAAGCCGACGCGCGGCAGGAAGTTCGCATTGGCGCCGGCGATACCCCGCGACGGCAAGCCGCCCTCCTGCATGGTTTCGAACTTTACACCCAGATTTCTGAGGTTGATGAGGAGGGCGTTGGTGGTGAGCCCGTTGCTCACGTAGTAATCCAGCGGACGGGGCAGCGCCAGTGCCGTGTTCTTAATGTCGAAGGCGACCATGTAATCGTTGGCTGCACGCGGCGCGTTATGCGCTTCCCAGCGAAGTCCAAGGTTCAAGGTAAGGCGAGAGGACACACGCCAATTGTCCTGGAAATAGGAGTCGTACTCCATTAGGGAACAGATATTGAAGGGAGCGTTGCGCCTTTGGCTGAAACTGGCAGCCGCCCCCAGGAAGAAGTCGGCATTCTGATCACCTGTATTTGCTCGAACGCCGTAGTTCGCTCCAGTTGTCGGATCATAAATGCCCGTTGCCTGGTTTGTGTACGTAGTCTGGTCCGTTGAGCGGTCCGACAAGTAGGCGAAACGCTCGTGCCGAAGCCGAACGCCAAACGCGAACTGGTGTTTGCCCCAAATCTTGTTCAGATTCTCGTCGATTGTCGATACCCGCTGGCTCATGCCGTAAAACCACTGCGAGCCGCCGTAGGGCATGAAAAGGTTCCCACCGATGTCCGGGAACCCAGGGTTCCCCAGGTTGTTCGGCAGGCCAAACTGCTTCTCAAAGTTGAGCATAGACCTATCGGGGCCCTGCACGTACATGCGCTGCCACTGCATGCTGAGAACCGTCTCGGAGAAGAAGGTCGGGGACAACGCCTTGGAGTAGCCGAGCGCTCCGCTGATGGTCTGAACCGGGATGGCCTGGTAACCGGTGGACCCTTCCTTCAATTCAGACGTCTCAATGTTCGCCGGTGAGGCGACCGGGTAGTTCCGCAAAGCCTGCTGTTGCTGTCTGATATCGGTAAAGCGGTAATAGACACGATTCTTTTCATTGAAGACGTGGTCCAGTCGAACGGTATAGTTCGGCACGGTCTGGGTCGTGGGGTTCTGCCCGGTCAAGTTGAAGTTGACCATCGGATTGTCCGCCGATGTTGGGGTGGGCGGGGCGGCAAGGGGCGGTTTCGCCCGCGGGCTGGGGGGCCCCCCCGGGGTCTGGGTGGTGGGAA
>Ga0080064_1004452_pt1 | contig 17885 bp, 15 predicted proteins | sample Subgrocontami54m_FD_69260 | JGI IMG/M metagenome (GOLD analysis project Ga0080064, IMG submission 69260) | Subsurface groundwater microbial communities from S. Glens Falls, New York, USA - GMW46 contaminated, 5.4 m (SPADES assembly) (version 2) ...
CAGCCCTTCTCCCGGAGGGAGAAGGGAGCGTCGTGCTTCCCTCTCCCCTCGGGAGAGGGACCGAGGGTGAGGGAAGGTTCATGGAAAGGAGTGGGAGGCGAGGGCTTAATCAAACCCAGCGGGGGCGGTATCGGCATGTTTGTCCTGCGCGTCATCGGATTCCTGCTGCTGATCACCATAGGCGCGTCGCTGGCGACCTATTTACTGACCAGAAACCGGCGTTATCTGGGCTTCGCGTGGCAGGTGCTCAAATACGGCATGGTGATGGCGATTATCGTGCTGACGTTCCTGCTGTTTGAGCGGCTGGTGCTGGTGATTTGAGCTGTCCAGTAGCCCGTTGATGCGGCTAATTTTTGCGCCGCTGGTGCGCCACCATGCTGATCAGCGCCTGCTTCATCGGCGAGTCCCCGAATCCGGCCGCAGCCCGTTCCAGGTTCTCAATGGATTCAGTGCTTAAGCGCCTGATTTCACGTTGCGGTGCGGCCTCCCTAACTTGCACATCCACCCGAATTGAAGTAATCTTCCACCCCTGTTTCCGGTAAGACGTTATCAACCTGGGGAAAAGCTGCTTAAGCTTCGCGGCAACCGCCGCGTTTTCAGCCAAGATCAAGAGGGTTTCCGCGCGTAACTGCTTGACCCGGCACGCTTGTGCCAACGGTTCCGGCGCGGTTCTCAGAAGTACCTGCTGCAGCTCGGTCGCACGTCGGGACTCATCCGCCAATCGACGCAGGCCGGTCGACGAAGTGAGATAGAAGTCGATTTTTCGCGCAGTCATGGTCGGGATTGTGAGGTAATAGTGAACATAATTCTAGTTTCGGGGAAGCTGACGAGGACGCGAACCCTGACACTGAGCGGGCAGCATCTGGTTTTGGGCGGGCTGTCCGTGATGCTGGCGGCGCTGGTGCTGGCATTCGGGTTGCAGTATTTCATGCTGCGTCACGCCGCCAGCCTCAACACCCCGTTTCTGAACACGCTGATCCAGAGCACCCAGCAGCAACAGTACGAAAAAACGCAGAACTATCTGCGCGACAATCTGAGCGCGATGGCCTCCAAGCTCGGCCAGATGCAGGCGCAATTGCTGCGACTCGACACCCTCGGTGAGCGCCTTGCCAAAACCGCCGGCTTCAAGCCCCAGGAATTCATGTTTGACCAGGCGCCCGGGCGCGGCGGCGCGTTATCCACGCTGCCGAGTTACGATCTTTCGCTCGGTGATCTGGGCCGCCAAGTCGACCTTCTCGTCAGGCAGGTGGACGATCGCAGCGAAAAGCTGGGCTTTCTCGATTCGCTGATGATCTTCGACGGCGCCAGAAAGAAACTGCTGCCCTCGGTATTGCCGGTCGAGGGCGGCTGGTACTCATCGAATTACGGCTGGCGCATCGATCCACTCAACGGCGCGCGCGCATTTCACGAGGGCATGGACTTCATGGCCGAGATCGGCACGCCGGCTCGCGCGGCAGCCGGCGGCGTGGTGATCTTTTCGGACATTCACGGTCAATATGGTAATATGATTGAAATTGATCACGGCAACGGATTGGTCACGCGTTACGCGCATTTATCGAAGCGCGCGGTGAAAGTTGGCGATGTGGTGATGAGCGGAGGAAATATCGGCGCCGTCGGCAATACCGGACGTTCGACCGGGCCGCACCTGCACTTTGAGGTCCGCCGGAATGGGGCTCCACTGAATCCGGCGCGCTTTCTCCAACTGGCCGGTTAGAGGGTCGGGTTTGGCATCAGCAGGGGGTGGGGTGTTTCCCCACCCCTTTTTATTTAGTCGGATCGCTCTTAACGATTCATGATTACGGGTCTGTTCAAGAAAATCTTCGGTAGCCGGAACGAACGGCTGCTGCGGCAGTATATGCGTTCGGTGCGCGCGATCAATGCGCTCGAACCGGCGTATGCGGCGCTGCCCGACGACGCGCTTAAAGCCAAGACTGCAGAGTTCAGGCAGCGTCACGCCGATGGCGAGACGCTGGACGATCTGCTGCCCGAGGCATTCGCGGTGGTGCGGGAATCGAGCAGGCGCGTGCTCTACATGCGTCACTTTGACGTGCAGCTGGTCGGGGGCATCGCGCTGCATCACGGGAAGATTTCCGAAATGCGCACCGGCGAGGGCAAGACGCTGGTCGCAACACTGCCGGCTTACCTCAATGCGCTTTCCGGCCGGGGCGTGCATGTCGTTACCGTCAACGATTATCTTGCCAAGCGCGACGCCGAATGGATGGGCCGCGTCTACGGCTTTCTGGGACTTACGGTCGGGGTGATCCTGTCGGAAATGGAACACGCCGACAAGCACGAGGCTTACGGCGCCGATATCACCTACGGTACCAACAACGAATTCGGCTTCGACTACCTGCGCGACAACATGGCGGCCACCCCGTCCGAGCGTTATCAGCGCGGGCTGAATTACGCGATTGTCGACGAGGTCGATTCGATCCTGATCGATGAGGCGAGGACGCCCCTGATCATATCGGGTCAGGCGGAGGACACCACCGAGCTTTACCACCGCATGAACGAGATCGCGCCGCGGCTTAACCGTCAGAAGGACGAAAACAGTCCCGGCGATTACAGCGTGGACGAGAAAGCGCACCAGGTTTTGTTGTCCGAGGCAGGCCACGAGCGCGCCGAGGCATTGCTCGCGGAGTCCGGACTGTTGCCGCACGGCGGCAGTCTCTACGACCCGGCCAACATCAACTTGATGCATCACCTGTATGCAGCGCTGCGCGCGCACTCACTGTTTCACCGCGATCAGCAGTACGTGGTGCAGAACGGCGAAGTCATCATCGTCGACGAATTTACCGGGCGCCTGATGTCGGGGCGGCGCTGGTCGGAGGGCCTGCACCAGGCGGTCGAAGCCAAGGAGGGCGTGGCGATCCAGCGCGAGAACCAGACGCTGGCCACCATCACGTTCCAGAACTATTTCCGCATGTACGCGAAGCTCGCGGGCATGACCGGCACCGCCGACACCGAGGCTTACGAGTTCCAGCACATCTACCATCTCGAGGTGGTGGTGATTCCGACGCACCATCCTATGGTCCGCGACGACCGCATGGACCAGGTTTACCAGACCCTGCGCGAGAAATACGAGGCAGTAATCAAGGACATCAACGACTGTCACCGGCGCGGCCAACCGGTACTGGTCGGCACTACATCGATCGAGAACTCCGAGCTGCTGTCAAAGATGCTGGAACAGGAAAAGCTGCCGCATAACGTGCTCAACGCCAAGCAGCACGCGCGCGAGGCGGAAATCGTGGTGCAGGCGGGACGGCCGCATACGATAACCATTGCCACCAACATGGCGGGGCGCGGCACCGATATCGTGCTCGGCGGCAACCCTGATCCGGAAATCAATCAGGCGCGCGCCGATGCCGCGCTCGATGAGGCCGCCCGTCAGCGCCGCATCGAGGAGATACGCCACAATTGGCAGAAACTGCACAATCAGGTGGTCAGCGTCGGCGGCTTGCACATCGTGGCGACCGAACGCCATGAGTCGCGGCGTGTCGATAATCAGCTGCGCGGCCGCTCAGGGCGCCAGGGCGATCCGGGGTCGAGCCGCTTTTATCTGTCGCTGGAAGACCCGTTGCTGCGGATATTTGCCTCCGATCGCGTCGCGTCGATCATGCAGCGTCTGAAAATGCCGGATGGCGAGGCGATCGAGCACCCGTGGGTGACGCGCGCCATCGAAAATGCGCAGCGCAAGGTCGAAGCGCGCAATTTTGATATGCGCAAACACCTGCTCGAATACGATGACGTCGCCAACGACCAGCGCAAGGCGATTTACGAATCACGTAACCAGCTGCTTGAGTCGGCCGACATTTCCGAGCGTATTACCGCCGTTCGCGCCGAAGTAATCAACGGCCTCATCACCCAGCATATCCCGCCGGAAAGCCTGGAAGAGCAATGGGACATCGATGGTCTCGAGAAAACGCTCGTCGCCGAACTACAGTTTGAGTTGCCGGTAAAGCAGTGGCTCGCTGACGAAAGCGATCTCGACGAAGACATCCTGCGCTCGCGCATTGTCGATCACGCCAGCCGCAGGTATCAGGATAAGACGGCCGGGGTCGAATCGCAGGCGATGCGCCAGTTCGAGCGTGCGATCATGCTGCAAAGCGTTGATTCCCATTGGCGGGAGCATCTGGCCGCACTCGACCACCTGCGCCAGGGCATACACCTCAGAAGCTACGCCCAGAAAACCCCGACCCAGGAATACAAGAAAGAGGCATTCGAGTTGTTCTCGCTGATGCTTGACATGATCAACACCGAAGTCACCAAGATCCTGATGACGGTGCAGATTCGCAGCGAGGCGGAATTGCAGAAAGTCGAGGAGCCGGAGACGCCCAGGAACGTGCAATATCATCACGCCGACTACGACCAGGCGCTCGAAGAGGCAAATGCCGATGCCTTGGCGGACTCGGCAGCGCAGACTTTTGTGCGCCAGGGCCAGAAGGTCGGACGCAATGATCCATGCCCGTGTGGGTCGGGCAAGAAGTACAAACACTGCCACGGCAGGCTGACCTAGACTCCGCCATGCCGGTCAATCTCGCAGCCCCTGACCCAGCGTCCCTGCTGCCGGTGGCGGGCGTGGCGCTTGGGGTCGCGGCAGCCGCCATCCGCAAGCCGAACCGCAAGGACCTGCTGGTGATCCGGCTCGACGACGGCGCAAATGTCGCAGGTGTGTTCACGCAGAACCGCTTTTGCGCAGCACCGGTCGTGGTCGCGCGCGAGCATCTGTCGATGCGTAAACCGGAAGCATCGATCCGTGCGCTGGTGGTGAATACCGGCTGCGCCAATGCCGGCACCGGTAAGGAAGGCCTTGCCCATGCGCGTCAGACCTGCGCCGATCTCGCGCGATTGCTTGGCTGCACCCCGGACCAGGTGTTGCCATTTTCGACCGGCGTGATCATGGAACCTCTTCCGGTCGAACGCATCGTCGCCGGCTTGCCGGCGTGCATCGCCGCTTTAAGCGCAGACAACTGGCTGGCGGCCGCGCAGGCAATTATGACCACCGACACATTGCCGAAAGCGGCGTCATGCCGGCTCACGATAGGCAATGTTCCGGTGACGGTCACCGGCATTGCCAAGGGCGCGGGCATGATCCATCCCGACATGGCAACCATGCTCGGCTTCGTCGCGACCGACGCGCGCGTGAGCCGTTCGTTACTCAAAGCCGCGGTGGAGCACGCGGTAAAACGTTCGTTTAACTGCATCACGGTGGATGGTGATACCTCGACCAACGACGCTTTCATGCTGATTGCAAGCGGCAGGGCCGCCATGAGCGAGCTCGATGATGCGCGCAGCCCGGATTTTCTGGCGCTGCGCGATGCCGTCACTGAAGTGGCGACGCGGCTCGCGCAGGCCATCGTGCGCGACGGTGAGGGCGCGACGAAATTCATAGCCCTTTGCATCGAGGGCGGCCGCACTGAAGATGAATGCCGCAGGATAGGATTCGCGATCGCGCATTCACCGCTGGTCAAGACCGCATTTTTTGCCTCCGACCCCAATCTCGGCCGGATACTTGCGGCGGTTGGCTACGCAGGAGTCGCCGATCTCGACGTTTCGAAGCTCGAACTTTATCTCGACGACGTGCTGGTGGTGCGGGACGGCGGGCGCAATCCCGGTTATCAGGAGGCCGACGGCAAGCGAGTTATGAACCAGAGCGAAATTACCGTGCGTGTCGTGTTGAATCGTGGCAATGCGATGGCTACGCTCTGGACGTGCGATTTGTCGCACGATTACGTGAGCATCAATGCCGATTATCGGAGTTAAAATCCCACCATGGGCAATACGGATAAACTGATTCAACGCGTGGATGAGCTGCTCGGGCGCCTCGAGCGGCTGTTGCCTGGCGAGGCAACGCCGACTGACTGGAAGGCATCGACGGCATTCCGCTGGCGCAAGCGCAACGGACGCGGCGTGGTCGAGGCTGTAAGGCATGTGCACAAGATCAGCCTTGGTGACCTGCGCGGTATCGACAGCCAGAAGAAGATCGTGGAGCAGAACACGCGTCAATTTGTCGACGGTTACCCCGCCAACAACGTGCTGCTGACTGGGGCGCGCGGTACCGGAAAATCGTCGCTGATCAAGGCGCTGCTCAACAAGTACGCGGCGCGCGGCCTGCGCGTGATCGAAGTTGAAAAGCAGGATCTGACCGATCTGTCCGAAATCGTGGATCAAATCGACAGCCGCAAGGAGCGTTTCATATTATTCTGCGACGATTTGTCCTTCGACGCCGATGAACAGGGCTTCAAGGCGCTCAAGGTAGTGCTCGACGGCTCGGTGGCGGCTGCCTCGGAGAACTGCCTGATCTATGCGACATCGAACCGCCGCCACCTGATGCCGGAATTCATGTCGGAAAACCTCGAGGCCAAACGCGTCGATGAAGAAATCCATCCGGGCGAAACGGTCGAGGAAAAGATCTCGCTGTCGGAGCGCTTTGGCGTGTGGGTGTCGTTTTATCCGTTCGACCAGGATGGATACCTGGATATAGTCGCGCAATGGCTCGCGCACTATAAAGTCGCCGGCGCCGGCGCCGATGAGGTACGGATGGCGGCGCTGCAATGGGCATTGCAGCGCGGCTCGCGCAGCGGTCGTGTGGCCTGGCAGTTCGCGCGCGACTGGGCAGGCCGTGCTCACGTTGCGCGCGGCAAATAGCCGGCGCAGCCGGCCCCCGTTCCAGCATGGAAGACAAGCAACCCGGGCCCGCGGCCGCTGCGGCGGGGCCGGGTCGCCGCACAACGTCGCCCGTTTCCGGGTTCGACCGCATCGAGGTCGCCGCAGCGGTGATCGTCAACCACCATGGAGAATTCCTGCTCGCGCAGCGCCCGGCGGGCAGGGCCTATGCCGGCTACTGGGAATTTCCCGGCGGCAAGGTCGAAGCCGGGGAGAGCACAGCCGCAGCGCTGCGACGCGAGGTTCACGAGGAACTGGGGATCGCGGTGAGCGCCGCGTACCCGTGGCTAACGCGCGATTTCGATTATTCGCACGCTGCGGTGCGCCTGCGTTTCTTTCGGGTTACCCAATGGTCGGGCGAGCCGCTGGGCAGGGAGCGGCAGCAACTCGCCTGGCAATCGGTCCGCAATGTCACGGTCACGCCGCTGCTGCCGGCCAACGGTCCCGTCCTGCGCGCGCTCGAATTGCCGCACGCCTATGGCATTACCTGCGCCGGCGAGCTTGGTCACGAGGCATTTATGGCACGGCTCGACAATTCGCTGCAATGCGGGTTGCGGCTCATCCAGGTGCGCGAAAAGCAGTTCAACCACGCCGAGCTGCGGGAGTTTGCGTCAGGAGTCATTGCGCTTGCCCGGCGCCACGGCGCACTCGTCATGGTCAATGGTTCGCCTGATCTGGCCGCCCAGCTACACGCCGACGGTGTGCACCTGACGGGGGCGCAATTGATGGCGGCAGCACGCCGCCCTGATTGCGACTGGTGCGGTGCGTCGTGCCACGATGCCGCCGAACTCGAGCGCGCGCGCGAACTTGGGGTCGATTTTGTCGTTCTCGGGCCGGTCAATGCAACGCCCGGACATCCTGGCGCAAAGCTCATGGGCTGGCAGCGGTTCGCGCAGTTGATATGCGACTACCCGCTGCCGGTTTATGCGCTCGGCGGGATGAGTGCTGCGGATCTGGAACGGGCCTGGAACTGCGGTGCGCACGGCGTTGCGATGATGCGGGCAGCATGGCCCGCGATTTAGAGAATTGCGTAACCTCAACCTTCAGCTTGCCGCGGGCGGCTCCGGCGTGCCGGACTCGCCGGCGGGCTCGTCTCCGGGCTGGTCTTGCTTCTCCGGGATACGGTAATTTTCGCTCGCCCACGCACCGAGGTCGATCACGCGGCAGCGTTCCGAACAGAACGGACGGTGGCGTTGGGCCGTGTCCCATGCTACGGGCCGGCCGCACTGCGGGCAGTTCACGATACGCGCATTCATGCTGCAGGTATCCGGGGCAACGAAGCCGGTCAAAGATTGTAGAACGTCAGTTCGAACTCGAGGTTCGATTCAGTGGGCTTCGGGCGCTGGCCGCTTTCCTGCGTGGTGAAGCGGACGTTCAGCGCGTACTTGTTGGCGCTGATTTCCGGAACGCAGCAATATTCCGGGCGTAACCGGATGCGCAGCATTTGCGCGACGCGCCCCGCCAGCATCTGCTGGTAGACGCCCTGCGCCGCGGTTTGCATCGAAGATTTGCCGCTTTCGCGCAGCAAGCGCAGTACGATTGCAATGCCGTCGCGGATGGGCAGAAACGGCGCGAGCCAGTCTCCCAAGTCGTGACGGTGCCGCTCGGCGGACTGATGCAGCCAGAGGTGGTACGACGGCAGATCAAACTCGCACACACCGCCTGGTATGCGGCTGCGGTGCCTGATGCTCATCAGCCATTCATTCTCACGCATCCCCTGACCGATTTTGCCCGGCATCTGGAGCAGGTTCGATGAGGTGCGATCGATTTCGCCCAAAATGCTTTCGAGCGCCTCAACCGACACATCGGGATTGTCGCGCAGCAACTCGAGCGAATGCTTGCGCCGCTCGAGTTCCTGCATCAGCTCGGACTTGAGATCCGCGCGTCCGGAGACTTCGAGTATCTCGAACAGGTACAGCAGCGCGACGTGGTGTTCCTGAAAATCGGCCTTGGCGGTGAAGTACTGCGTCCGCTCGAACAGATCCTCAAGCCGCAACAGCGTGCGTATTCGCTCGCTCAACGGGTATTCGTAGCTGATCACGGCGAGTGAGGACAGGGGTGGTTGTCGGAATGCGGTTAATTGTTCTATAAAACCCGAGAAAAATAAAGGCTTTATTGATGGTTCTTTACAGAAAACAGCAGTTCCACCGGGCTTTACGTTACGGTCGTACTCGCTAAGCGGGGCCGGAACCGCCACCGGCAAGTTCGAGATACTTGGCATGCAGCGCGGTCACCTTGGCGTGCAGTTCGGCAAGGCTGCCGGCGTTGCGCACGACATCGTCGGCGTGCTGAAGGCGTTCGTGGCGGCTTACCTGGCTGGCCATGATGGTGCGCGCGGCTTCGGCGCTGAGGCTGCTGCGCTGCGCAACGCGCGCCAATTGCTGCTCCTCCCGGCAATCGACCACCAGTATGCGATGCACCAGATCCCGGTAGGCGCCGGTTTCGATCAATAACGGCACCACGATAACGACGTAGGGTGCATGCGCGACCCGCACCGCGGCGGTGACCTCGGTCCGTATCATCGGATGCAGGATGGCCTCGAGCTTTTGTCTCGCCGGAATTTCCGAGAATACCAGCGCGCGCATCAGGTCGCGGTTGAGCGCACCGTCCGGGCGCAGGTAACCGGCGCCAAACCCCTCGCCGATCGCCTTTGCGCCCGGCTGACCTGGTGCGGTCAGACGGTGCGCAATTTCATCGGTATCGATGACAGCGGCGCCGAGTTCCTTGAGTATCGCCGCGACACTGCTTTTGCCGCTACCGATGCCACCAGTGAGGGCGATCACAAACGGCATCGTGCTATAGAACCCGCAGATAGTAATTGACGATAGACTCGCCCCAGAACATCGCAACCAGGCCGCCGAGTACAAGATAGGGCCCAAACGGGATCGGGACGTTGCGCCCATGGCGTGCGAATACAATCAGCGAAATGCCTACCGCCGCGCCGGCAAATGAAGACAGCAGTATCACGACCGGCAGCATTTTCCAGCCGAGCCACGCGCCGATTGCGGCAAGCAACTTGAAGTCGCCGTAGCCCATGCCGTCCTTGCCGGTCGCAAGCTTGTAGGCCCAGAACACCGCCCACAGGGATAAATAGCCGGCGATTGCGCCAATCACCGCAGAACGCAGATCGACGAACACCCCGCCCATATTCACCAGCAATCCGGCCCAGGCGAGCGGCAATGTGATGTCGTCCGGCAGATAAAAAGTGTCGAGATCGATGCAGGCCAGCGCAATCATCGTCCACGCAAACACCAGCGCGGCAGCGGCGGTCCAGCCAAAACCATAATGCCATGCGATATAACCGGACAGCGCTCCGGTCAGCGCTTCCACCAGCGGATAGCGCAGGGAAATTCCGGCCTTGCATGCCGAGCATCGGCCGCCGAGCACGAGGTAGCTCACGAGCGGGATATTTTCAATCGCCTTGATGTGGTGGCCGCACGCCGGGCATTGCGAGCGCGGCAGCACCAGATTGTAAGCCGGCGCAGGCGGCGCTTTTTGTCCAGTGAGTTCAGCCAGCTCGGAACGCCATCGCAGTTCGATCATCTTTGGCAGGCGGTGGATGACAACATTGAGGAAGCTGCCGATGGCGAGCGAAATGATGCTGACTGCCGTGACGAAAATCGCGGGGTGGGACTGGAATGTCTGGAGCAGGGGCATCAGAAAACAATCACTTTTCCGGATCAGACCACCGAGCCCAGTTTGAAGATCGGCAGATACATCGCTATCACCAGGCCGCCGATCAGCGTGCCCAGCACCACCATGATCATCGGTTCCATCAGGCTCGACAGCCCGGCAACCGCATCATCGACCTCGGCGTCGAAATAATCTGCGGCTTTGGAAAGCATGGAGTCCAGCGTGCCCGCCTCTTCGCCTATCATGACCATCTGCAACACCATGTTGGGGAACACCTCGGTGTTGCTCATCGACACCACCAGGCTGGAGCCGGTCGCAATCTCGGCCTGAATTTTCTTGGTGGCTTCAAAATAGACATGGTTGCCGGCGGCGCCGGCAACCGAACCGAGCGCCTCCACCAGCGGCACGCCGGCTGCAAACATGGTCGCCAGCGTACGCGTCCAGCGCGCGATCGTCGCTTTGCGCACCACGTCACCCATGACCGGCAGCCGCAGCATGATGCGATCCATCACATTTTGCATCGTTACCGAGCGCTTCCACACGTACAGGAATCCCCATACCCCGCCAATGGCGATGCCGAATATCAGGTACCAGTAGGTAACGAAAAAGTCCGAAATTGCCATAACCACGAGCGTCGGGCCCGGCAGGTCGGCGCCGAAACTCGCGTAAACCTGTTTAAAAGCCGGAACGACGAATATCATGATGACGGCCGTGATGATGAAGGCGACACCGACAATTGCGACCGGATAGATCAATGCGGATTTGATCTTGCCCTTGATGGCAACGATTTTTTCCTTGTAGCTGGCAAGACGGTCGAGCAGGGTGTCGAGTATCCCGGCCTGCTCGCCGGCGCCGACCAGATTGCAGAACAGCGCGTCGAAATAAAGCGGGTGCTTTTCAAACGCATCCTTGAGGGTCGAGCCGGTTTCGATTTCGGTCCTGATGTCCATCAGCAGCCTTTGCATCGATGCATTGCGGTGGCCCTTGCCGACAATGTCGAACGCCTGCAGCAGCGGCACGCCGGCTTTCAGCATGGTTGCGAGCATGCGCGTGAAAAGCGTGATGTCCTTTTCACTGATGGAGGAGCCGCGTTTGGAGGCTTCCTTGGTCTTGCTGACTTTGGTGGCCCTGATGCCCCGCTGGCGCAGCGTGGCATTGACGACGGCTTCGCCGCCGGCACGCATTTCACCGCGTACGGTCTTGCCGGACTTGTCGATGCCGATCCAGGCATAGTTAAAATCCTTGAAGTCGCGGCTGGCAGCAGCGGGGGTTGAGGTGGCCATGAGGTGTCTCCTATAAACCCAATCTAACCAATAGGTTAGATTGCAGACGCGCCCCCATGATGCCTTTGTGCGGTGCCTTTGTAAAGCTGGCCTGGTCGCGATCAGTGGCGGTTGTCCGGTGCGGCGCTGCCGCCGCCCGGCGCGCCGTCGAGCGCAGGCGCTGCATCCGTCTCCGGGGTCACATCCCCAGAGGGGTCCCTGTTCCGCCCTCCGACGGCGCCGCCAGCCGTACCGCCTTGGCCATCCGCCCCTGGGCCTGCACGATTTCGATCCTGTGTCCGGCGATTTCGAGACTGGTGCCGGGCTCCGGAATCTCCTGCAGGTGTTCAATAATCAGGCCGTTGATGGTTTTGGGCCCATCGAGCGGGAAATGGTAACCGAGCTTGCGGTTCAACTCGCGCAGCAGGCTGCCGCCCTCGGCCAGGTAACTGCCGTCATCCTGCGGACTGAAGCGCGCGGGCTGCAGCGGCGAATGTGTGGCGAATTCCCCAATCAGCTCTTCCACGATGTCCTCCAGGGTGAGCAATCCCATCAGCTCACCGTATTCATCGACCACGAAGCACAAACGGTCCTGGTGCTCCTGGAACTGCTGGAGCTGCGTGAAAAGCGGCGTGCCCGACGGGATGAAATACGGCTCGCGCATGATTTGTCGCAGATGCCCGGCGTTAATTTCCTCGCCGCCGGCGACGCTGAGCAGACGGCGCACCAGAATGATGCCGATTATATTGTCGGGCTGGTTCTGGTATACCGGCAGCCTGCGGTGGTAGGCAGTCGAAATCTGCTGCCGCAGCATAGCGGGTGGGGCGTCGATATCGAGCGCCTCGATCTGATTGCGCGGCGTCATCACATCATCGACGGTGATGCTTTCGAGATCGAACAGGTTGAGCAGTATGCTCTGGTGCTTCTTCGGGATGTAGTTGCCGGCTTCCAGCACCAGTGTACGCAGTTCTTCCGGAGTGAGCTTGCTTTCTGCTACACGCGCCGGCGCGAGCCGGCTCAGCCACAGCAGCGCCTGCACGAACACGTTGACAAACCACACCACCGGATACAACGCCTTGAGCAGCGGTTTAAGCACAAATGCGAGCGGCAACGCGATCTGCTCGGAATAGCTGGCGCCGATGACTTTGGGCGTGATCTCTGAAAACACGAGTATCAGGAATGTGATGATCAGCGTGCCGATACCGAGCGCGATCTTGTTCTCACCGAACAGGCGCAGGGTCATGACGCTGACCAGCACCGCCGCCGCGGCATTGACCAGGTTGTTGCTGAGCAGGATAACGCCGAGCAGGCGGTCGGTCCGTGCCAGCAACCCGGCGGCAAGTATCGCGCCCCGATTGCCGAGTCGTACCAGCGCCTTCAGCCGATAGCGGTTCAACGCCATCATGCTGGTTTCAGCGAGCGAGAAAAATCCGGAGATCAGGAGCAGAACGCCGAGCGCGACGAACTGCGTTGATAGGGAAATATCGTCCATGAAGGCGGGGAAAGGCGAGGGGGGCGAGAGGCAAAAATCAGCAGTGCATTATACTTCGCGCCGGGCGCCTCATGCCCGCCCCAAAATCACTTCGAGCACGAACCTGCTGCCGACGTAAGCGAGCACCAGCATCAGAAATCCGGTCAGCGTCCAGCGCACTGCGATGCGACCGCGCCAGCCGTAAAACCATCTGCCGCCCAGCAGCGCGGCGAAAATAAGCCACGACAGGATGCCGAACACGGTCTTGTGACTGAAGCGCATCGCGGTGCCGAATAATTCCTCGGAAAACACAATGCCGCTCGCCAGCGTCAGGGTAAGCAGCACGAAGCCGGCAGTGATGATGCGAAACAGCAGTTTCTCCATGGTCAGCAAAGGTGGCAGCTTCTGCAGCGCGGCGGGCAGTTCGCCGACATGCAGCCGGCGCTCGAGCAGCGCCATCAACAGCACGTGCAATGATGCGATGGTAAACAGGCTGTAGGCGAGCATGGAGATCAGCAGATGCGCCTTGAACGCGACGAGTTCGGTGTTGGGCAGCATGCGGGCCGGCGCCGACAGCGCCGGCAGCAGCGCGCACCCGGCTGCAATCGGCATCACCATGGCCTGCAGCCCCTCGGTGCTGTAGAACACGTTACCGAGCCAGTAGATCACGACCGTAAGCCAGGCGATGGCTGACACCGCGTTGCTGACGCCGAGGCGCACGCCCCCGCCTGCAAACATCGATTCATAGAGCAGCGTCGCGTGCAGTAGCAGCGCCACCAGCACTGCCAGATGCTCGAGCGCTTTCGTCCCGGTGCGCTGGGCGGCGGGGCGAGCCACTGCCGTCCAGCGCGTGCGCCAGAAATACACGGCGAGCGCCGCGTACATCAGCGAGGTGATCGGATAAAATACAGAGTCCGGCATGATTGTGACCCAAGTTTACACCAGCGGGTCGCGCGTAACATTGAGTGAGGAATTTCCGGGATGTGGCATGTTTGAAAATCTGACAGGGCGCCTGTCGCAGGTCATCAAGACCCTGCGCGGCAATGCGCGCCTGACTGAAACCGGCATTCAGGACGCGCTGCGCGAAGTGCGCATGGCGTTGCTCGAGGCCGACGTCGCGCTGCCGGTAATCAAGGATTTCGTCGCGCATGTGCGCGAACGCGCGCTCGGCCAGGAGGTGATCGGCAGCCTGACGCCGGGGCAGGCACTCATCAGCATCGTGCACCGCGAACTGATCACGTTGATGGGCGGGGCCAATGCCGGACTCGACCTCGCCGTCACGCCGCCGGCGGTAATCCTGCTGGCGGGCCTGCAGGGCTCTGGCAAGACCACTACCGGCGGCAAGCTCGCGAAAATGCTGCGCGAGCAGGCCAAGAAAAAGGTGCTGCTGGTCAGCACTGATGTCTACCGTCCTGCCGCAATCGAGCAGTTGCAGGTGCTGGCCGGCCAGGTGAATGCGGACTTCTTTCCATCCGATTCCCGGCAGTCGCCGGCGACGATTGCCGGGCAGGCGCTCGACTTCGCGCGCCGGCATTATCACGATGTACTGATTGTCGACACCGCGGGCCGGCTTGCAATCGACGCCGAGATGATGCGGGAAATCAGCGAGCTGCACACGGTATTGCAGCCGGTCGAGACGCTGTTCGTGGTGGATTCGATGCAGGGTCAGGACGCAGTCAATGTCGCCAAGGCGTTCGCCGACGCGCTGCCGCTGACCGGCATCGTTTTGACCAAGCTCGATGGCGATGCGCGTGGCGGCGCCGCGCTGTCGGTGCGGCAGGTCACCGGCAAACCGATCAAGTTTGCCGGCATCGGCGAGAAGCCCGCCGGGCTTGAGGCGTTTCACCCCGAGCGCATGGCTTCGCGCATTCTCGGCATGGGCGACATGCTGTCGCTGATCGAGGACGTGCAGCGCACGGTCGATCGCGACGCGGCCGAGAAATTCGCTGCGAAGGCCAAGTCAGGCAAAGGCTTCGACCTCGAGGACTTCAAGCAGCAGATCGGGCAGATGAAAAAAATGGGCGGCGTCGCGGGGCTGCTCGACAAGCTGCCGGGGCAGCTCGCGCAAGCCGCGGGCCGGGGTGGCGTCGGGATGCAGATGGACGACAGGCAGATGCGCCGCATCGAAGGCATCATCAACTCGATGACGCCGCAGGAGCGCGCCAAGCCCGAATTGCTCAAAGCTTCCCGCAAGCGCCGCATTGCCGCCGGCGCCGGCGTCACGGTGCAGGAAGTCAACCGCCTGCTCGCCCAGTTCGAGCAGACGCAAAAAATGATGAAAATGATGGCCAAAGGCGGCATGGCGAAAATGATGCGGTCGATGAAAGGCGTGATTCCGGGGATGCGGTAGCGACATCGGGCCGCGGAGACAACGTGCCCCCGTGTGAGGCCCCCCTGATCCATTATTTATCCGCGCACCGCTTGCAGTCGCAACTTCAGCCCCAATGGCTTAAACTGTCCTTGTATCTGCCTGATCCAAACGCGGGTTGGGCGATATTCAATTTAAATTTTTCAGGAGAATTTCGTGGCGACTGGTACTGTGAAGTGGTTCAACCCATCCAAAGGTTTCGGTTTTATTCAGCCGGATGACGGTTCAAAAGACGTGTTCGTGCACGTATCGGCGGTAGAAAAAGCCGGTCTTTCCACCTTGAACGAAGGCCAGAAAGTGGGCTTCGAACTGGTCAAAGGAAAAAATGGCAAGTCTTCAGCGGAGAACCTGAAGTCGGTCTGATTTTTGGTTGATTTGGCGGACCTCCCGTACGGAGCGTGCCGCCCCGGAGCCAGAAACGCGACGATACCCGTCATCGCGGCTCCGGTGGTTTGCAGAACGATCCGGTAAGCGCCGGCCTGCAGGAAATTTCCGCGCCGGCGCTCGCACGAGTTGATGCGTACCGTCTCCGTGGCATTCGACCGCGAATGCATCGTTGTAATCGCCGGACTCGCTGCCTGGAAACCGGACGAGATCAAACCGGCAACATTCAATTTTTCGCATTCATAATCATAAACACACCAAAGGGAGGATCACCATGGGAACATGGCGCGGCATTCGGACGGCATTGCTCATACTTGCGTTTGCGTGCGCGGCGGGCACCGCGCCGGCGCAGGACAAATGGCCGTCGAAACCCATACGCATGATAGTGCCGTTTACCCCGGGCTCGGCGAGCGATGTTCTCGGGCGCATCGTTGCCCAACGCCTCAGCGAAATCTACGGCCAATCACTTGTCATCGACAACCGGCCGGGCGCCGGCGGCCTGATCGGCAGCGAACTCACGCGCAACGCCGCGCCCGACGGCTATACGATCACCATGATAGGTCAGCCGCATCTGTCAAACGTGCTGCTGCGCAAGGACAAGCCGTACGACCCACTGCGGGACTTCGTGGCCATCTCGCTGGTTGCATCGACGCACAACGTGATCGTGCTCGGCAAAGGCGTCGAGGCGAAAACGATTCCAGAACTCATCGCGCTCGCCAAAGCGAAGCCCGGCCAACTCAACTACGGTTCCGCGGGGGTCGGCAGTTCCTCGCATCTCGCCGGCGCGAAGTTCTTGTCGAGGGCGAAGATTGACGTCGTGCACGTGCCCTTCCGCTCGGGTCCCGACAGTCGCACTGCGTTGATTGCCGGCACGATCCAGTTTTATGTCTATCCGCTGCCCGCAATCGTGACGCTGCTCAAGGCGGGCACGTTGAGGGCGCTGGCAGTTGCCTCGCCGAAACGGGCTGAAGCGCTTCCCGATGTGCCGACGAGCGCGGAAGCAGGGTTTCCCGCCTATCAGTCGGAATCGTGGTTCGGCCTCATCGGGCCGCGAGCGTTTCCCCGTGCGCTGGTTACCAAAGTCAATGCCGACACGGTGAGCGTGCTGAAGGAACCGGCTACGCGCCAGAAGTTTTCGCTGCAAGGCGCGGAGCCCGGGTTCGGTCCGCCTGCGCACTTCGAGAAAATGCAGCGTGATGAATACGCCGAACTGGGCGCGCTGATCAAGGAAATCGGCATGAAGGCGCAATAACGTACTCAAAGCGCCTTCACGAGCGCCGCATTTCGCGCTATTCGTCCTTGCCGTAGTGGATGCGGCGATAAGGCAGGGTCACCACGCTGGTCGCGATGCGAACGTCTATCATCATCGGGCCGGGCTTGGCCACCCACTCCGCCGCTGCCGCGCGCACCTCTTCGACACTGCGCGCGAGCCTGCCCCTGCCGCCGAATGCGGTGGCGAGAGCCCCGAGATCCGGCGACGGAATCGTGGCGAGCGCGGCGTTCATCTGGTGCGCGTCGAGCTTGTAATATTCCGCACCCAGCATCTGATTGTTCATGACGACGATCAACAGCGGCATGTCGTGGCGCACCATGGTGTCGAATTCCGCGAGGTGCATCATCACGCTCGCGTCGCCATCGACCAGAAACGCAGGTTTATTGCCGGTGGCCACTACGCCCCCCATTGCGGCCGGCATCATTTGGCCGATGCAGCCATAGAAATGACTGGGCAGTACGAGTGGGCGCTGGCGTCTGAACATGATATTGGAGAATCCCGCGGTTGCGCCGCTGCCGGTGAACAGGCTGATGTTGTCCGGCACGGTCTCATCGAGCGCGAGGATGACCTCGCGCGGGTCGACGCTGCCCGGGGCGATCGGAAACTGCGTGCGGTCCTCCCACGCATTGGCCAGCCGTTCTCTCACCTCCCCGGTGCGATAGCCGGTCTGCTTGAACGATCGCTTCGCCAGCAGCGCTTCCAGCGCCTCGACCCCGGCGCGCGCATCCGAGCGCACATAACACTCGGCAGCACGCCCCCCGCTCATCATCACGTGCGGCTTGGCATCGATGTGCACGAATTTCGCGTTCGGGTAAAGATAGCCGTGCT
>Ga0080064_1004456_pt1 | contig 17876 bp, 24 predicted proteins | sample Subgrocontami54m_FD_69260 | JGI IMG/M metagenome (GOLD analysis project Ga0080064, IMG submission 69260) | Subsurface groundwater microbial communities from S. Glens Falls, New York, USA - GMW46 contaminated, 5.4 m (SPADES assembly) (version 2) ...
GATCTGCTCGCGGTGGAAACCAAGTCGGGACAAACCGTCGCGGGAGATTTCTTGGCCGGGCTGGAGACCTTCGCGTCGGTCGTCGCATCATCGAGGCTGCGGCGCAAGGTGCGTGGCTTCGTCGTGTACGGCGGCGCCGAGCCTCAGCGCCGATCCGCCGGCACGGTCGTTCCGTGGTCACGGCTCGACCGCTGTGAGTGGTGGGATGCAACAGAATAAGGGAAGGATCGCTGATCCGAGAAGTCCTCGTCGAATGTGATGATGATCGCCCGCTGTGCCTGCGCCCAGTCGAAGACTTCACGGTCGCTCTTTCCTCCAAGACCGACCGTCGTCGCGTGGCATATCTCCCACGAGGGCTTCAATCCTTGAAGCCATGCGGCAACTGCTTGGGGCACGTTCTGGTCGAGGAGGACCGCGAACGGCTCAGGCACGCCGGATGACCTTCTCCTCGTCGATTACCTGACTGGCGTAGTTAAGCGCTTCCATGACGTCCTCGCGGGTGAGCTCAGGGTAAGCTTCGAGCACCCTCTCGATCGTGTACCCCCCCGCGATCATTCCAAGGATGTTCGTCACCATGATACGAGTCCCTCGGATGCACGGCTTACCGCTGCAGACCTTAGGGTCCACGCTGATCCGATCTTCCATCGGCCCACCTCCTCCACTACTTCATCTCAGGTCGCCAAGATCCGCTGTCAGGAATAGCATACACGTCACCAGCGCGATCCGATCCTAATGCTCCTGCACCGCTGGACGCAATGGGACGTGGGAGACCCGTACTTGCTTCTCGATGTCGTCATCGAGCGGCCCAATCAGGTCTGGGCCACCGACGTGACCTATCTGCCCATGGCCAAGGGCTTTGCCTACCTGGTGGCGATCCTGGATCTCTACAGCCGCAAGGTGCTCGCCTTTCGGGTATCGAACACCCCCTTGCCACCGATTTCTGCATCGAGGCTCTGGAAGAGGCTCTGCGCCGCTACGGCGCCCCCGAGATCTTCAACTTCTCCCCGTGGGATAGATGGGTAAGTTTCACGCAACGGCGTAGATGGGCATGTCAAACGGGGCGCGGTGTCCGCACGATCTTGCGTCGCAAGAACTCGAGTGCTGCCATCCCCAGGCGATCCTCCCAACGAGGCCGGACCCGGCGCAGGACCGCGGCGCGCCGCCCGGGTTCCACCGCCTACTACAAAGCCATCGTAGTGCAAAGGCTCTGTGGGTAGCCCAACACGCCCCAGCCTGTCAAGCGTTCCTGCGCGCGCCGTCCAGCCACCAGGGAACGCAGGTGGGGAACGGGGAGACCGGCTTCGGGGCGTTCGAGAAGCGTGTGGGCGGCTGCGCCGTTCGGGGGTCGGCTCCCCCCAGGTCATGGCGCGCGTTCCATAGCGCCGGCGCTCAGGGAGGCTGCCGGCGCGGGTCCGACCACCCCCGGCGGTTCCGCAACTTCTCAAAAACACAGCACGGAGAGACGAGGGAGATCCTCCCGTGGCCGTGGCATGGGCCTTGCCTCGGAGAAATACCGGCGTGTCCCGGTGAAGCCGCCGAGGCCGGTCAAAGGCAAGCCCCACTCATCACACGAGGACGTGAGAAACCATGGCGAAGGTGCAGAAGTCGACGGACTCGTCCAGCCGGGCGGAAAATGACGTGACACGGCTGGTTTGCGAGATCCAGAGGCCCAGCGGGCGCCTCGATCACGTGACTGTGGAGATGAGACGCACGGTGGTGAGGCTGCGCAGTATCCTCGCGAGCGATGCAGCGGGCCTCCGGGTGGCCTGGCCCGAACCCGCGGGTTCCAACCCCGACTTCGGTGCCTGGAGCAAACCCGAGCTCGATGGAGATCCGCTGGGCCAGGTGGAGCAGCGAGTGGTGTCGCGCCTGGAGCAGCGCTCTCCGTAGGCGGTTTCGATGAGGCGCAACGCCCTCGGGATCGTGGCTCTCGCGGCGCTCTGCATCGCGTCCGGTGCCGGGATCGCTGCGCAGGTCACGGCGACCTCGATCACGACGGCGGCGTCCGCGCGCGCCGATCGCGAGGCCCGCATTCTCTCCTGGGTCGTTGAACGATACCCGGCCGCGACCGTCAAGGACTTCCTGTCCTTCCCGGCGGTGCTGCTCGACGAATCAGAGAGAGCCGGCGTCGATTACCGGCTGATCCTCGCAATGGCGGACAAAGAGAGCGGCATGAATCCCCGCGCGGTTGGGCCAGCCGGCGAGGTAGGCCTGCTTCAGCTTCTTCCCTCGACGGCAGCGCTCGTGGCAAAGCGCCTGGACGATACGAGCTACGAATCCCCCGTGGGGGTCAGCAAGGATAGAGACGGGCGCCCGCACTACAGCTTGCTTGGGAGTCTCGCCGATCCGAAGGTGAACGTACGTTATGGCATCGAATACCTCAGGTGGCAAATCGAACGGTTCGGGATGACGCCGACAGCCATACGGGCGTACAACCGTTCTCCGGGTCGCGCGAGCGAGGCTTGGCCGCTGGACCGGTACGCCGAGGATGTGGCCTTGAACTACTTCGCGCTGGTGCAACGCTTCGACCGACGGGCCGCCGATGCAACGGCGCCGCCTCCTCTTCGTTGAACGTCTTCAGGGGATCAGCGGCCCCAGGTCATGGCGCGCGTTCCATGGCGCCGGCGCTCAGGGAGGCTGCCGGCGTGGGTCCAATCACCTACCGCCGTTCCGCAACTTCTCAAGAACACAGCACGGGGAGACGAGGGAGATTCTCTCGTGGCCGCGGCACGGGCCTTGCTCTGTATGAAGACCGGTACGCCGAGGCGGGGCCGGCGAGGCCAGCCGAAGGCGAGCGGACACTCATCACACGGGGGAGGTGAGAAACAATGGCGAAAGTGCAGAAGTCGACGGATTCGTCCAGCCTGGCGGAAGTGGTGGACCGCATCCTGGACAAGGGCATCGTGATCGATGCCTGGGTGAAGGTGTCTCTGGTCGGGATCGAGCTGCTCTCGATCGAGGCCCGAGTCGTGATCGCGTCGGTGGAGACGTATCTCAAGTACGCCGAGGCGATCGGCCTGACGGCCAGCGCTGCGTCACCGGCGTAACGGTTGTGCCAGTGTCCCGCTGGGGGCCGCTACGGCGGCCCCCAGCGGGCGTAGGTCGAATCCCGAGAGGAGGTGACGGACACATGGGGCGATTGACGGATGACATGACGCGGCTCGTCGGGGAGATCCACGCGGGCCGCAACGACCGCGGACGGCTGATGCGGGACCTCAAGCATGCGACGGTCGAGATGAAGCAGGCGGTGGCTGGGGTGCAGGCAGGGTTCCGTTCGGCTCACGCGGACATGGCGCGGAGGCAGCAGCGGATGCTCCGCGGGTTCGCTTCGGGCCTCAGGGGCACGGTGGCGGGCTTGCGCAAGGCGTTCTCGGATGATCTGGCGGGTGCCCACAAGGTCTGGGCCGGCGCCGCGCCCGGCACGACGGCCGGGCGCATCCGGCGGGGCGGGAAATGGTTCTCCGGCGAAAGCGCGTGACGGCCTGACAGCCAGCGCGGCTCCGCCGGTGTGAGGGCGAGTCGGGGGGATCGTGGATCGTGATCGGCGGCTCGTGTCACGATTCACGACCCACGATTCGCTCGACGGAATGAAAGGTGAGGAATGATGGGGCGATTGACGGATGACATGACGCGGCTCGTGGGCGAGATCCACGCGGGCCGCAACGACCGCGGACGACTGACGCAGGACCTCAAGCAGGCGGCGGCCGAGATGAAGCGCGCGGTGGCGGGTCTGCGAGGCGCATTCGCGGCCGATCTCGCGGGCGCCCGAGCCGCCTGGGTCGGGGCGGGGGCCGCCGGTTCACGAGGGGCCGCGGGGCCCGAGCCCGCAGGCGCCGGAGAGTGGCAAACGGTGGCCGAGCGCCAGGATGTGCTGCGGGAGGCGGCGGAAGAACGCCGGCGCCTGGAGGCGGAGCGCCGAGTTCGCGACGAGGCCCACGCGACCCCGAAAGCCAGGGGACGGCATCGGCCGCGCTGAGACCGGCGCCGCCAGACGCCCCGAGGAGAGGAACAGGATCGTGCCTTCGACACTGACCGGGAAGACGCCACAGCTGGAGCACGTCGTCTGTGCCTTCTGCCGCGGCCGCGGGAAGGATCCATTTGACATCATGTCTTCTCTCTCGAACTGCTGCGTTTGTGGAGGGCGGGGAACAGTGTCCACCCCTGCGCCGCACACGCGCTGCGCGCACTGCGACGGTACCGGAGCGATCAAGACGCTTACCTGCACCGTCTGCCGTGGCAAAGGAGTGGTTGCAGCGGGCGACGCGCCGAGGATCGGCTGCCCTGAGTGCGGAGGTTCCGGCGACGATGGTTCCGCCCCGGCGATGGCCTGTCTCCGGTGCCGCGGGCGAGGATGGCTCTCACAACCGCCAGCGCAAGGGAGGGAATGAGGCATGGCCGACAACGGGTTCGGGTTGCTCTCTGAGGTCACGGTCCGGATGCCGCCGGGCGCCGACAAGGTCTGCCCCGAGGCGGGTGAGGGGTTCGTGTCCACCCCCGAGGTACAGGCGCTGACCGACCGTGCCCTCACGTACCTCCAGGTGGGCTACCCCGTTCACCTTTCGGGACCGGCCGGAACGGGCAAGACCACCCTGGCCTTGCACGTGGCCTCGAAGCTGGGTCGTCCGGTCACGCTCGTCCACGGTGACGACGAGTTCGCCAGCTCCGATCTCGTGGGCAATGACTACGGCTATCGCAAGTCGAAGCTGGTGGACAACTTCATCCATTCGGTCCTGAAGACCGAGGAGGAGATGCAGACCCTCTGGATGGACAATCGGCTCACCACCGCCTGCCAGAACGGCGACACCTTGATCTACGACGAGTTTACCCGGTCGAGACCCGAGGCGAACAACGCGCTGCTGAGCATCCTGGGGGAGCGGATTCTCAACCTGCCGAAGCTGCGCCGGAGCGGCCAGGGATACCTGGAGGTGCACCCCGAGTTTCGCGCGATCTTCACCTCCAACCCGGAGGAGTATGCCGGGGTGCACAAGACGCAGGATGCCTTGATGGACCGCCTCATCACGATCACCCTGGGCCACTACGACCGGGCGACGGAGATCGCGGTCACGGTCGCGAAGTCGGGCGTCCCGGAGGCCGACGCCGAAGCCATCGTGGACATCGTGAGAGAGCTGAGGGGGGTCGGCGTGAACAACCACCGGCCCACGATCCGAGCCTGCATCGCGATCGCCCGGATCCTCGCCCACAGGGGGGCGCGAGCCAGGCCGGGCGATCCCGTGTTCCTGTGGATCTGCCAGGACGTCCTCAACACGGACACCGCCAAGGTTACCCGCGGGGGCGAGTCGCTCATGCCCCAGAAGGTGGCCGAGGCGATCCGGAAGGTCTACGGGCCCCGGCCCGGACGGCCGGCGCCCCGCGTCGTCGGCGCCGGCGCCCGACGAAAGGAGTGAGGCGATGGCCATTCCGCGAAAGACCATGCGCGACATCCGTACCCTGACAGGGAAAGTCGACCGAATCGCCAACCCGTACATGGCGTACATGCAGATCACCTGCCTGGAGATGGAGAAGGCCCGCCGGGGGCGGGAGAAAGCGAGCGCGCTCCAGCGGATCGGCAACCTCGACGGCCGCCTTCGAGACATCGAGGCGCAGAAGGCCGCGCTCCTCCGTGCGTTGGCAGAACGCGGGGCTGCCCCGGGTGTCGCGACGCCGAGCGCAGTCGGCAGGCCCACCCCTCCCCGAAGCGGGGGAGGGTTCAAGCTCCGGTACTGAAAGGGGGACAGTGATGCTGATGCTCAGGACTTCCGCTCAGATTCGCGGGGCCCGGACTCTGAAAGGCTTCCGATCGTGTGCCGCCTCCACGGGCGTGCCCGGGCAGCGGGCGGAGGCGCGCCGAGTCGTTCAGGCGGAGGCCGGCCTCGCGAGCAGCGAGCGGCGCCGCCGGTGGCTCGCCCGACAGTGGGAGGCGCACGCGGCGCACATTCAGGAGAGCCGATCATGAGGATCAACTGTGTGTCGTGCGGCCACAAGCTCGATCTGGGCGACGCGTATGACGACTACGCCGGCCAGGTGAAGTGCCTGGTGTGCGGCGCGATGCTCGAGATCAGGACGGAAGAGGGCCACGTCAGGGCGGTGGCGGTCGCAATGAGGATCGGAGCCCTGGCCACCGGGGTACGCGAGAATACCCCGTGACGGCCGGGGTGCGCCCGGGCCGCGCCGGGGGGAGGTGAGCGAGACATGGCCAGGCAAGAGCCCACGAAGCAGAAGGTCTACCTCTACGCCATCGCGCCGGACTTGAACGGCGTGAGCTTGGGCCCCATCGGTCTCGACGGCGGCGCGGTCTACGCGATCACGAACGGCCGGGTGTCCGCCGTGGTCAGCGACGTTCCCGACAAGATCCGCCCCGAGCGCCGCCAGCTCGCCGCCCACCAGGAGGTGCTCAAGCGCCTCATGCTGGACGCGACCGCCGTGCTGCCGGTGGCCTTCGGCGTCATCGCGGATGACCCCGCGGCGATCCGGAGGATCCTCTCCGGCCACCAGAAGCGCTTTCTCGAACAGCTCCGCCGGGTCACCGGCCGGGTGGAGATGGGCCTGCGGGTCAGCTGGGATGTGCCCAACATCTTCGAGTACTTCGTTCAGACGCACCCCGAGCTGCGGGTCGCGCGCGACCGCTTCTTCGGCGGCCACCGGCAGCCCGCACAGGACGACAAGATCGAGCTCGGCCGGCTCTTCGACCGCCTGCTCGTGGAGGACCGCGAGGCGCATACCGAGCGGGTGGTGGAGATGCTGACCCCGAGCTGCGGGGAGATCAGGCGGAACAAGCCGCGCACCGAGCGCGAGGTGGTCAACCTCGCCTGCCTCATCGGGCGCGCCGGACGTGAGCAGTTCGAGGCCGCGGTCTTCGAGGCGGCAAAGCTCTTCGACAACCACTATGCCTTCGACTACAACGGCCCCTGGGCGCCGCACAACTTTGTGGACTTGACGCTGGACCTGTGACCGGCACGGACGGAGAGAGCGACCACGGTGCTCCTGGTTGACGACCTTCTCCTGGCGCCGATCACCGGTCTCCTGTGGGTGTTCCGGAAGATCCACGAGGCCGCCCAGGAGGAGATGCTGGGGGAGGCCGACACGATCACCCAGGAATTGCGGGACCTCTACATGATGCTGGAAACCGGGCGGGTCACGGAGGCGGAGTTCGACGCGCGGGAGCGGGCGCTGCTCGACCGGCTGGAGGTGATTCAGGCGCGGGGATCCGGGCCGGGTGCAGAGGACACGGACGAGGACGCAGAGGCAGATGAGGGAGAAGGAGACGATGAAGACGCCGGGGAGGAGGGCTAGCGGCGGAGGGCCGGCCTTTCTGCGGGACTGCGCCCCGCGCCTCCTCCTCTTCGGCGGCAAGGGAGGCGTCGGCAAAACCACCTGCGCCACCGCGACGGCCCTGACGCTCGCGGGCCGGTGGCCGGAGTCGTCCTACGTGCTGGTGTCCACTGACCCGGCCCACTCTCTTGCCGACAGCCTGGCGGGCTCCCCCCTTCCACCGAACCTGACGGTCACGGAGTTCGACGCCGGGCAACGCCTGGCCGCGTTCAAGTCCGCGCACGGCGGGACACTCAAGGAGATCGCGGCGCGCGGAACGTTCCTCGACGACGACGACATCAGCCGGTTGCTGGATCTCTCGCTCCCCGGCCTCGATGAGCTGATGGCGTTCCTGGAGATCTCCGGGTGGATCGAACAGGAGCGTTACGCCTGCGTCATCGTGGACACGGCCCCGTGGGGCCACACGCTGCGCCTGCTGGAGATGCCCGAGCTGATCGACCGATGGCTCGGGGCGCTGGACGCGCTCCTGGCCAAGCACCGGTACATGAAGAAGCTCTACAGCGGCGCCTATCGCCGCGACGAGCTGGACGAGTTTCTCTTGGGCCTGGCGGCGTCGGTGGAGCGAATGAAGAAGATCCTGCGCGATCCCGTCCGATGCCGGTTCGTGCCGGTGACGCTGGCTGAGCCGTTGAGCGTCACGGAGACGGTCGGCCTGATGGGCGATCTGGAGCGGTTGAAAATCCCCGTGACCGAGCTTGTCGTCAACCGGCTCTATCCGGACACCGACTGCCCCGTGTGCGCCGACGGGCTCGACGGCCAGATGCGGGAGGTCAAGCGCATCCACGTTCAGATGTCTGGGCACGTCGTCTGGGGCCTCCCGCTCTTCCCGGACGAGGTCCGCGGGCGGGAGCGCCTCGAAGCGTTCTGGGAGGGAGCGGCTGAGCTGCCCGACGCAGCCCGCGTGCCCCGGCGGCCGGCATCCGCGCCGCCGCAGGTTGACACTCCTCCGCCGCTTCCCTCCCCTGAGATCGCGCTGCTGATCTTTGCCGGCAAGGGAGGGGTCGGGAAGACCACGCTGGCCTGCGCCACTGCCCTCCGGCTGGCCCGTGAGCGGCCGGGCACGGAGATCTTGCTCTTCTCGACGGACCCCGCCCACTCCCTCTCGGCCTGTCTGGCCCGGCCGGTCGGGCCTGAGCCCACCCGGCTCGCTCCGGGGCTCGGGGCCATGGAAATCGACGCCCAGGCCGAGCTCGAGGCGCTGAAGCAGCGGTACGCGAGCGATCTGGAGCGCGCCCTTGCCTCCCTCCTGCCCAACCTCGACCTCACGTTCGACCGCGAGGTGATGGAGCGGATCTTGGACCTCTCCCCTCCGGGCCTCGACGAGGTCATGGCCCTCTCGCGAGCGGTGGATCTTCTCGCCGGGGGCGCGTATCACGTTCTCATCCTCGACGCGGCCCCGACCGGCCACCTGATCCGGCTGCTCGAGATGCCGGAGCTGATCGACCGATGGCTCAAGGTCTTTTTCGGGCTCTTCCTCAAGTACAAGACCATCTTCCGATTGCCCGGCGTCTCGGAGAGGCTGGTGAGGCTTTCCAAAGACCTCAAGCGATTCCGAGCGTTGCTGGCCGACCCGCGACGGGCCTCACTCCACGCGGTCACGATTGCGACCGAGATGGCGTACGCGGAGACGGGCGACCTGCTCGCGGCCTGCCGGCGAATTCCGATCAGCGCGCCCGTGCTGTTTGTCAACCTCGCCACGCCGGAGAGCGATTGCCCCCTGTGCTCGGCCCTGCGCAGCAGGGAGTCTCGCGTGGAGCGGAAATTCCGCGACGCCTTCCCCGGAACCCGTCAGGCCCTGGTCTATCGCCGGGGCGAGCCGCGGGGGTTGGAGCGGCTTGGCGATCTGGGCGGGGCGCTGTACCAGGCCAAGTGAGAGACATGGCGGCGCGATCGGCCGATCCCGCAGCGGCGCTCAGCGCTCGCGAGCAGGTCTCGCTGTGCGAGGCGCTCGACCGGGTGCTCAACAAGGGCGCCGTGGTGGTCGGGGACCTCACGATCTCGGTGGCCGACATCGACCTGATCTATCTGGGGCTCCAGGCGGTGCTCACGTCCATCGAGACCGGGCGGGGATTGGGAACGATAACCATGCTGGCCGGCGGGCGGGCAAACGGCGCCGTCAAGGAGGCGGGTCATGAGCTTCTTTGAAGGACCGGTCGTGGAGTCCGAGGCGGTGGGGGACTTCGCCCGGGTGATGCGGCCGGTGGCCCTCCGGGCGGCCCCCCTCGCCTCGGGCGCCGCGGAGGCGGGCCGGCTGAACCTCCGGCAGGAGGACGTGAAGAACGGGCTCGGACAGCTCGTCCTGACGCTGGTCAAGCTGCTCCACGAGCTGCTGGAAAAGCAGGCGATCCGCCGCATCGAGGCCGGGTCCCTGACGGAACCCGAGATCGAGAGGCTCGGCGTCACGTTGATGAGGCAGGCCCAGGAAATCGACAGGCTCAGAAGGGCATTCAACCTGGAGGACGAGGACCTGAATATCGACCTCGGCCCCCTCGGGAGACTCCTGTAAAGGGGAATGACATGACCATCCAGCGCGCCATCACGCAATCCACGCAGAGCGCCACTCTGGCGGATCTGCTCGAGCGGATCCTCGACAAGGGGATCGTCATCGCCGGCGACATCAAGATCAAGCTCGTGGAGGTCGAACTGCTGACCATCCAGCTCCGCCTCGTGATCTGTTCCGTGGACAAGGCCAAGGAGATGGGAATGGACTGGTGGGTGAACAACCCGGCGTTCGACAGGCACGCCAAGCCGGAGCTCAACGGGGATCACCTGGGCGAGATGGAGAAGCGACTGGCCGCGCTCGAGGCGGCCTCCACGGGGACTCCGGCGCCCGCCGCGTCGTGAGAATGGGGCCGAGGCCATGTCATCGACCGTTGAGCGCGACAGCGCCGGGCAGACGGAGCCGTTGGAGTCCCCGCTCACCCAGGCCCAGAAGCTCGATGTGATCGGGCAGTTCGCCGCCGGCGTCGCCCACGACTTCAACAACCTGCTGGCCGTCATCCTCGGGCACACCGGGTTGCTCTTGAACGAGCCGATGGCCGAGCCGCAGCGAAGGCGCGTGGAGGCGATCCACCACGCGGGCGAGCGAGCGGCCGGGCTGACGCGCAGGCTGCTGGCATTCTCTCGCCGCCAGGTGATCGAAGCGCGCGCGTTCGACCTCAATGACCTCGTCTTCGACCTCACGACGATGCTGCGCCGGCTTGTCCGGGAGGACATCGAGATCGTGACCCGCCTCGGCGCCGACGCCCGCACGGTCAGAGCGGATCCCGGCCAGATCGAGCTGGCGATCGTCAATCTGGTGATCAACGCCCGGGACGCCATGCCCGAAGGCGGCACGCTGACCATCGTGACGGGCGCATCCGAGGCGGATCCGGCAGTCGGGCAGGGCACGCCGGGGGTCGCGGCGGGCGAGCGCGTCCTGCTGACGGTCACCGACACGGGCTCGGGCATGACCGAGGAGGTGAAGGCCCACCTCTTCGAGCCGTTCTTCACGACCAAGGAGCCGGGCAGGGGCACGGGCCTGGGACTCGCGACGATCCACGAGATCATCAAGCAGAGCGACGGCGAGATCGCGTGCGAGAGCGAGCTGGGCCGCGGGACGACCTTCACGATCTCCCTGCCGCGGGTCCGGACCGGGGTGACCCCCGTCGCCGAGCAGTGGGTCTACGGCGATCTCCCGCGGGGGACCGAGACCGTGTTGTTGGTGGAGGACGATGGCGACATTCGCGCGATCGCCCACGAGGTCTTGATGCTGTCGGGCTATTCGGTCCTGGATGCCGCCGATGCCGATCGGGCGATCGGCCTCTCCAGGGAGCACTCCGGGCCCATCCATCTCCTGCTGACCGATGTCGTGATGCCTGGGATGGGCGGGCGGAAGCTGGCCGAGCAGCTGTCCGCCGCGCGGCGGCCCGAGATGAAGGTTCTGTACATGTCGGGACACGCCGACGATGTCATCGTCCGCTCCGGCGTCCTCCATGGAGACCTGGCCTTCCTCAGGAAGCCGTTCACGCCGATGAGACTCGCACGGAAGGTCCGGGAGACCCTGGACGCCCGCTCACCGGCCCAGGGCGCGCAGTCTCCGCCTTCGGTCCCATGACGGCCACGTGAGGGCAGGGGAGGCACGGATGACGGCGCTGGCCGGGCGTTTCCGGTCCGACTTCCGTAGCGTGAGAGGCGCATGAGCGTGCCAACGGTCTCGGTGCCGCCTCATGGCGACGGCCTTGTGGGCCCCGCCCCGGCCGCAGACCATCTGGCGAGGCCATTCGAATGGTTTGCGGGCGTGTGCGCGCTCCTGGCAGCGGGCCTGTGCCTGACCGTGCTCGCAGGGTGGGCAAGGGGATGGATGGTGCTGGCCAGCTTCGGTCGTGGTCTGTTGCCCATGGCCCCGAGCACGGCTCTTCTGAGTATGCTGCTCGCCGCGGCCCTGCTGATCGGCCTGCGGCTCAGGCGCGTGAGCGCCGCCCTTTCGCTCGTGGTTGCGGCGGCGGGGCTGGCCCTGTTCGCCCAGTGGGCCATCCAGGCCGGAGACGTGGAGCGTTGGCTCGTTCCGGCGAGGCCGTTTTCCGCCTCCGTCTCCACGGGCCGCATCTCCCCCCTGACGGCCGCGAGCTTTTGCGTTCTTGGGGTCGCCCTCGTCCTCGCGGTCCTGCGCCGGCGCACTTCCTCAGCGGCCGGCGCCGCCGCGTCGCTCGCCGCCGGGACAGGGCTGGTGGGCTTGATAATCGTGGATGGACACCTCCACCTCAGCCCCTTCCTGTACGGGGGCACCATCACGCCCATGGCGCTGCCCACGGCGCTGGTCCTGGGGCTGCTCGGTGCCGGCGTCGTGGCCGCGGCGGGTCCATCGGCGTGGCCGACCCGGGCGTTCGTGGGCCCGTCCGTCCGCGCCCGCCTCCTGCGGGGCTTCCTGCCGTTCATCCTTGGCGCGCCTATGGTCGACGGGCCGGTGTGGTGGGTCATCGAGTCTTTCGTCACGACCCCCAATCCCGCTGTCGATCTATGGCTGCTGACGCTGGTCTTCGTCGGCGTGGGCACGGGCGTCGTGTTCGGGGTGTCGGCGCGCGTCGACCGGATGGTAGCGGAGGCGCAACGGTCCTTGGAGGAGAGCGAAGAGCAGTACCGGGCGATAACCCAATCCACGAACGAGGGCATCATCACCACCACCCAAGAGGGGATCATCACCGCCTGGAACCCGGGCGCCCAACGAATCTTCGGATATTCGGGTCAAGATGTCCTCGGCGGCCCGGTTGAACAGCTCATGCCCGAGCGCTATCGCGGCCGCCATCACGACTGGGTCGCCTTGCGTCACCAAGGGGCAGAACCCCGCTGGCTGGGCCAGACGGTGACCCTCGAGGGGCTGCGCAAGAACGGGGAGGCCTTCCCCTTCGAGCTGTCCCTCTCGCAAGCGGAGACCTCCCGGGGTCGCTTCTTCACGGGGATCGTCCGCGACATCACCGAGAGCAAGCGGATGGAAGAAGCACGGGCGATGGCGCTGGCCGTGGTGCAGATCCTCGCCGAGGCGGAGACGCTCAGCGAATCGGTCCCGCGCTTCCTCGAGGCGGTCTGCGTGGGTACGGGCTGGGACTTAGCTGAACTGTGGACCCTGGATCACGAGGCGAACACGCTGCGCTGGGGAGGCGCCTGGCGGCGGCCGATGCTCGGGGCCGACGAGTTCTTGGCGCTAAGTCGCGAGACCACGTATCCCCCGGGCGTGGGCCTGCCGGGCCGTGTCTGGGCCAGCGGCCAGCCGGTGTGGAACGAGGACATTCTCGCCGACCCCGAGTTTGTCCGGGCGCCCGTGGCCGCGGCAGTGGGACTGCATGGCGCCGTGGCCGTGCCCATGCACAACTCAGCTCCCGTCGGCGTCCTCGTATGCTTCAGTCAGGCGCGGCGGGTCCGCGACGACCGTTTGCTCGAGGTCATGCAGGATGTGTGCGCTCGCATTGCCCATTTCATTGGGCGCAAACGCGCCGAGGAGGTCCTTCGGCGAAGCGAAACGCAGGTGCGCCAGCTCCAGCGGCTGGAGTCCGTGGGCCAGCTGGCCGGCGGCGTGGCGCATGACTTCAACAACCTCCTGACGGTCATCCTGGGTCGCAGCCAGCTCCTCCTGGCTCGCTCCGAGGTCGACGAACGGGCGCGCCGGGACATCGCCCTCATCGAGCAGACTGCGGCCCGAGCGGCGGTGCTCACCAAGCAGCTCCTCGCCTTCAGCCGGAAGCTGGTCCTCGATCCCAAGGTGCTGGACCTCAACACCCTCGTGTCCGGCCTCATCAACATGCTGCGGGGGCTGATCGGCGGGGACATCGACCTCGCGTTCCATCCGGGTCCGGACCTGGGTCGGGTGAATGCCGATCCCGGGCAGCTGGATCAGGTGATCGTCAATCTGGCCGTCAATGCCCGCGATGCCATGCCCCAGGGGGGGCATCTCACGCTCGAGACCGCGAACGTCGAGCTCGATGCCCGCTATGCGCGCCAGCACGCGGACGCCAAGCCGGGCTCGTACGTCATGCTGGCCGTGAGCGACGCGGGCGTCGGCATGGATGCCGCGACCCAGGCGCGCGTCTTCGAGCCGTTCTTCACGACGAAGGAGCCGGGCAAGGGGACGGGGCTGGGCCTGTCGACGGTGTACGGCATCGTCAAGCAAAACGGTGGCAACATTTACCTCTACAGCGAGCCCGGCCGGGGGACCACGTTCAAGATCTACCTCCCCCGCGTCGAGGCTCCCCTCGCGACGGAGAAGCAGGTGGTCTCCACGTCACCTCGGGGGTCCGAGACGGTCCTCCTGGTGGAGGACGAGGACGAGGTCCGGGTACTCACTCGCGAGATCCTGGAGCAGAGCGGCTACAAGGTCCTCGACGCACGCCACCCGGCGGAGGCACTGGGGATCGCCGGGCGGCACAGCGGCCCCATCCACCTCGTCCTCACCGACGTGGTCATGCCGCACATGAACGGGTGCCGGTTGGTGGAGGAAATCGCTCCGCTCCGCCGGGGCATCAAGGTGCTCTACATGTCCGGATACACGGCCGATGTGATGGCCCAGCACGGCGGCCTGGAGCCGGACATCTCCCTCATCCAGAAGCCGTTCTTGCCCCAGGCGCTCACCCGGAAGGTGCGTGAGGTCCTGAACGCTCAAGCACTCGTGCGACCCGCGACAGGCTCGAGCGGCGGAGGCGGTACGGCGACCTCGTGCTCACCCTCGGCGCCGGCGACGTAGGCCGGCTTGGCGCGGAGCTGCTCACGCGCCTGGGCGATATGCGCGACCAGTCGAAGAGGAGATACCCATGCTCAGAGAGATTCGGGGCGAGGTACGGTTCAAAGAACCCCTCAGCTTCCATACCTCCTTGCGGATCGGGGGGCCCGCGGACATCTTCGTCGTCCCCCAGGACGTCGAGGACGTCCGCCTGGCGCTGGGATTCGCGGAGCGCGAGCAGCTGCCCGTCGACGTCGTCGGGGCGGGCAATAGCCTGCTCGTGCGCGACCGCGGCATCCGCGGCGTCGTGCTCAAGCTCGAGGGCTGCCTCGGCCGCGTCGAGTTCAGCGGCGAGGAGGCAGTGGCGGGCGCCGGCGTCGGGCTGTCCGCCTTGATCCGCGAGGCCGCCGCGCTGAACCTGGGCGGCATCGAATGCCTGGTCGGGATCCCGGCAACCATCGGCGGCGCCGTCGCCATGAACGCGGGCACGGCCGACGGATGGATCGGCGACTTCATCTCAGCCGTGTACTTCCTCCACCCGGACGGCACGCTCGGCGAGTTCAAACCGGGCAACGGCAGCTTCGGCTACCGCAACGGCAGCTTCGGCTGCCGCGCCTTCGCCGCCCCGCCTGGCGCCGTGCTGGTCGGCGCGCGGCTGCAGCTCCACCGCCGGCCGCAGGTCGAGATCCAGAAGGACATCAAACAACGCCTCAAGCAGAAGAAGGCGACCCAGCCGCTGGAGCTGGCCTCGGTGGGGTGCGTGTGGAAGAACCCGCAGGGCGAAACCGCCGCGCGCCTGATCGAGAAGGTGGGGCTCAAGGGCAAGCGGCTCAACGGCGCCGAGATCTCCGCCAAGCACGCCAACTTCATCGTGAACCGGGGCGGCGCCACGGCGGCCGACATCCTGGCGCTCATGGACATGACGCGCGAGCGGGTACAGGAACACTTCGGCATCGCGCTGGAGCCCGAGATCCGGATCATGGGGGACACGTGAGGCGAGGCGAACCATGAGAGGCCGCACCGCGGTTCTCTCGCCGAGCGGGGCCCCCCAGGGGCTCGCCGACCTGGCGGAACCGTCCATGGCCCTGACCGACCAGCGGCGCGACCATCGGGCGGAGCTTTGAAGAGCTGGCTGCGCTCCTCGGCGGCACGCGGGCGCCGGAGCGCCTCGGCGTCTGCCTCGACACCTGCCACCTCTTCGCCGCCGGCTACGACGTGCGAACCCGCGAGGACTACGACGGCGTGATCTAGTCATGCGCCGAGATCGAGGATGCGTTCCGCTGGCTGATGAGAGACCGGCGCTTCGCCCGCGCGCCGATGGTCCTCGAGACGCCCAAGGATCCCGAGCCCAAGGCCGACCGAGCCGCGCTCGCGCTCCTGCGAAAGCTTCGGACTAGCGCGAGCGGGTGACGCCGACGCGCGCACAGGGCGCGCGCAGGGGGCACTCCGAGCACTTGGGCGACACGGGCTGGCAGATGTTCTGACCGAAGGACACGAGCAGGTCGTTGTAGCCGATCCAATACCGTCTCGGCAGGCAGGCCCGCAGCGCCGTTTCGGTCTCCGCGGGATTCCGGGTCCGGACGTACCCCAGCCGGTTCGAGATGCGGTGGACGTGGATGTCCACGCAGATGCCCGGCTTGTTGAATCCCTGGGTGACCACGAGGTTGGCCGTCTTCCGGCCCACGCCCTTGAGCGTGAGCAGCGCGTCGATCTCGTCCGGGACCCGGCCGGCGAACCGCGACAGGAGATCGCGGCAGACGCCGAGGATGACCCGCGCCTTGGTGCGGTAGAAGCCGACGGGGAAGATGGCGCGCTCGATCAGCGTGGGCGTCAGGCGGAGCATCGTCTCGGGCGTCTCGGCGAGGTCGAAGAGGCGCGCCGCTGCCGGGCCCGTCGTCTCGTCCTTGGTGCGCAGCGAGAGCAGGCAGGCGATCAGCACGTGGAAGGGATCGCGCCTCCGGGCCGCGACTTCGGCGAGCGAGGTCGTGCGCCAGCGCTGGGCGTGGCGCCCGAGAGTCCGGATGACGCGGCCGATCTGGAGCCGCGGCCGGCGGGGGCTCAGGAGCGCTCCTTGATCTGCACGATGAGGGCCTGGGCCTGCGGAACGTCCTTCACAGTCCAGTCGGCGGGATTGCTCGGAGCCTTCTCGTCCAGGACGGCCAGGGCCTCCCGCTGGGCGTCGGCCATTCGCCCCTTCTTCCCGAGTGTGCGGGCCAGGCCCACGCGCATGTGCCCGATGCTAGGAGCCGGGGCCGCGCGTGTCAACTTGAACTGCCCTGCCTCGGCCGCTACTGTAGGAGGCCCATGCCCAAGATCCCGCGCTCCGAGCCCTGGCAGCACCGGTTCGTCGAGGCCAACGGCCTCCGCTTCCATGTCGTCACCGCTGGGCCGGCCGGCGGCGGCCCTTCGCGGGGGCTCGTCCTTCTTCTGCACGGCTTCCCCGAGTTCTGGTATTCGTGGCGGCGGCAAATCCCGGCGCTGGCGTCGGCCGGCTTCGAGGTGGCGGCGCCGGACCTGCGCGGTTACAACGACTCCGACAAGCCGGAAGGCATCGAGGCCTATCGGATCACCAATATCGTCGAGGACGTGGCGGGGATCGTCCGCGCCCTGGGCCACGAGCGCGCCTGCATCGTGGGCCACGACTGGGGCGGCGCGGTGGCCTACGCCTTCGCCATGCTCCATCCCGAGATGACCGACAGGCTCTGCGTGCTGAACTCGCCTCACCCCGCTCTTTTCTCCCGGGAGCTTCAGCGGGGCAACGTCGAGCAGCTCAGGAAGAGCTGGTACATGTTCTTCTTCCAGTTGCCGGAGGCGCCGGAGCGCCTGCTCGCGGCCGACAACTTCCGGATCCTCAAGGGCATGCTGGCGGGCAGCGCGCGGAAGGGCACGTTCGGGTCGGCCGACCTGGCCCGCTACGTGGAGGCCTTCGCCAAGCCCGGAGCGCTCCGGAGCGCCATCAACTGGTACCGGGCGGCATTCCGCGGCGGGTTGCCGTCCGTGCGGGAACTGCCGAAGATCGCGGCGCCGACATTGATCATCTGGGGGGACAGGGATTTCGCCCTGGGCAGGGAGCTGACGCGCGGGATGCGGGCGTACTTCTCCGGCCCGTTCTCGATCACGCACCTGCCGGGGGTAAGCCACTGGGTCCAGCAGGAGGCTCCTGAGCGGGTCAACGCGCTCCTGACCCGTTTTCTTGTCGGGCGTGCCGGGACATGAGACAGCTCACCGTCGTCGCGGTGGCGCTGTGGCTCGGCGTCATGGGCTTCTTTGCCTTCGTGGTCGCGCCCGCGGCCTTCACGACCCTCGAGCGCGAGGCCGCCGGCAGGTTCGTCGGCGCCGTCTTCCCCCGTTACTACGC
>Ga0080064_1004460_pt1 | contig 17848 bp, 19 predicted proteins | sample Subgrocontami54m_FD_69260 | JGI IMG/M metagenome (GOLD analysis project Ga0080064, IMG submission 69260) | Subsurface groundwater microbial communities from S. Glens Falls, New York, USA - GMW46 contaminated, 5.4 m (SPADES assembly) (version 2) ...
AGGAACACTCCCGTGCTCAGCAATCTCGCCACCCGCGACGTCGAAACCCTTGTCCATCCTTATACAAATCTCGCCACGCTGCGCGATATCGGCCCATTGGTCATCGAGCGCGGGCAGGGCGTCTGGCTGCATGACAGCGAGGGCAAGGCCTATATCGACAGCATGGCCGGGCTTTGGTGCACGGCGCTCGGCTATGGCAATGAGGAATTGGTTGAGGCGGCCAGCGCGCAGATGCGCAAACTTTCCTTCGCTCACCTCTTCGCCTTCAAGAGCCACGACGTCGCCATCGAGCTGGCCGAGAAGCTGAAGGAAATCGCTCCGGTGCAGACCTCGAAAGTATTTTTCTGCGCCTCCGGCTCGGAAGCCAATGACAGCCAGGTCAAATTCGTCCGCTACATGAACAACGCTCTGGGCCGGCCGAAGAAAAAGAAATTCATCGGCCGGGTGAAAGCCTATCACGGCGTCACCATGGCCAGCGCCTCGCTCGGCGGACTGCCGCCGAACCATATCGATTTCGATTTGCCGCTCGATGGTTTCCTGCATGCCGGCTGCCCGCATCACTATCGCTTCGCGCGCGACGGCGAGAACGAGGAAGCCTTCGCCACCCGCCTCGCGGCGGAGCTTGCGGAGCTGATCGAACGCGAAGGGCCGGAAACCGTGGCAGGTTTCATCGCCGAGCCGGTAATGGGCGCGGGCGGCGTCATCGTGCCGCCGAAAACCTATTTCGAGAAAATCGGCGCGGTCTGCGCCAAATACGACGTCTACATGATCTCCGACGAAGTGATCTGCGGCTTCGGCCGCCTCGGCACGGCGTTCGGCTGCCAGGCGCTCGGCTTCAAGCCCGACGGCATTTCCATGGCCAAGGCGCTGTCGTCGGCCTATCTGCCGATCGCCGCGGTGACGGTGCCGGAGAAAATGTATGCGGCCATGGTGGACGAAAGCCGCAAGATCGGCACCTTCGGCCACGGCTTCACGTACGGCGGTCATCCGGTCGCCGCGGCCGTGGCGCTGAAGACGCTGGAAATTTATGCGCGCGACCGCATCTTCGAAAAAACCGCCGCCAAGGTGCCGCGTTTCCAGGCGGCGCTGAAAAAGCTTGGCGAACATCCTCTGGTCGGCGAGGCGCGCGGTTTCGGCTTGGTCGGCGGCGTCGAACTGGTCGCCGGCAAGAAGTCCAAGCAGGCCTTCGATCCGAAGCGCGGCGTTGCCCTCCGCGCGGTGAATTTCGCCCAGCAGGAGAGTCTGATCTCGCGCGCCATCGCGGGAGAAACCTTGTCGATCTGCCCGCCGCTCACCATCGCGGACGATGAGATGGACGAGATGTTCGCCCGGCTCGGGCGCGCCCTCGACCGGACTTATGCCTGGGCCAGGCAGGAGCGGCTGATTTCCGCTTAAAGCCGGGGTGTTGCCGCTGTGCCGCCATGAACGCTCTGTTCATAGCTGTGGCGGTATTACCCGGTCATGGATTCACAGCCTCCGCACAACGTTGTTCCCTTGCGGCCAAAGCGGCGCATAACGCGCCGCAAGCTTTTGCTCGGGGGAGCGGGCCTCACCGGGCTCGCAGGCATCGTTGGCGGCGGCACCACGGCTTATTCTTATGAGGAGGCGAAAAGCCTCCTCGTCACCCGCTATCGCATCGTGTCGCCGCGCTGGCCGGCCGGTAAGCGGCTTAGCATTACCGTTATTGCCGATCTGCATGCGGGCGGCCCCAACATGGGCCGCGCGCAAATCCATCGCATCGTCGAAACCGCCAATGCATTGAAATCGGATCTTGTGGTTCTGCTTGGCGACTATTTCGCCACCCATCCTTTCGTGGACGAGAAAGTGCCGCATCCGGTATGGGCCGCGGCGCTGGCGCAATTGCGCGCGCCGCTTGGGACATGGGCCATCATCGGCAATCACGATTGGTGGTTCGACATCGATGGTGTGCGCAAGGCGTTGGCGGAAGTCAAAATCCCTGTGCTGGAAAATAACGTCGTGGCGCTCGGCGAGCCGGGCAATCGCTTTTGGCTCGCGGGCCTTGGCGATCAGATCGCCTATCGTCTCAAAGGCGGCGGGTTTCGCGGCATTGACGATCTGCCCGGAACGCTCAGCCAGGTTCGTACCGACGATCCGATTGTTTTGCTCGCGCATGAGCCCGACATCTTCCCGCAGGTTCCGGAGAATGTGGCCTTGACGCTGGCCGGCCATACGCATGGCGCTCAGGTGCGGATACCGCTGATCTGGCCGTGGCTTGTGCCGTCAGCTTACGGCGCACGCTTTGCCTATGGCCACATTGTCGAAGAGCGGCGGCAAATGGTGGTATCGGGCGGGCTTGGCACCAGCATCGTGCCGCTGCGGCTCGGGGTCCCGCCGGAGATCGTCCGCATTGACCTCGAAGGGCCAAGCGCCAACGGCGCCGGGCCGCGCGTCAGCCAGGCCATTTCTCGCTAGCAATCGGGAATTTTCAGTCGACAGGCGGCGCGGTCAGCGCGAGCTGCGGATTATGCGGCGAGTCGCCTTCATGCGGCGCCAGCACCACAACGTAAGCGCCGGGCTTTACCCGGTTGTAGAGGTCGATCACATCCTCATTGGTCATGCGGATGCAGCCGGATGAGATCGCCGTGCCGATGAATTCCGGCTGGTTGGTGCCGTGGATGCGATAGAGCGTGTCGCGGTTGCCCTCATACAGATACATCGCGCGCGCGCCCATCGGATTATGCGGGCCGGGGCCGACGAAGCTCGGCACATCGAGGCGCTTCTTGATTTCATCCGTCGGCGTCCATGACGGCCACTCTTCCTGGCGGCCGACCTTGGCGACGCCCGACCAGGCGAGCGCCTCTTCACCCACCGTCACGCCGTAGCGGATCGCCTTTCCTTCCGGCAGCACATAATAGAGATAGCGCGCGTCGGAATCGACGACGATCGTGCCGGCCACTTCCTTGCGGTGATAATCGACGATGTGGCGTTGATACGGTTGCGGGATCGAGGCCTGTGCGTAGGGCGCATTCGCAAGCAGCTTTTTGTCGCGCGGTTTGAAGTTCGCCTCGGAGGTTGGCTCAAGCGTTGATTGGAAACACCCGCCGAGCATCAGCCCAGCGATCACAACTGCGAGCCCGCGCGCCGCCATAGCTCCCCCACCCATGTTCCCGTGTTCAGTCCGGCAGCTTTTTCTTCGACTCATTTCATAACCGAAAAAACAGCCGGCCTACTAGGTGCAAAAGGCGCATTCCAAAAGGTCTTTCGCAGATGTTGCAGGAAAGCCGCAGTGTTCAGAAGCCGCAAAATTCCTTGCCTTGATGGGCCCTGTGGTCGAGTACCGGTGCCATTCTGCTGCTGGGGGAGCCTGGCACGGCAATCGTTAAGGCACCGTTTACCATGGGTGAGGCTGCATTCATTGGGGAAATCGGCGATGGCGGGGTCTTCCGGGCTGGACCGGCAAAATCACGCAATGGTGCGATTTGCCGCTCATTTCCGCCGCGTTCGGGGTGCAGGAAGGCCTGACCCGCAGATTACGGCAAGTAGCAGAGCGGAGCATGAAAAATGACAACCGAAAACACCGCTGAATCCCCTCGGGAAATCCCGGCGGCTGAGCGGGCCAATCTTGATCGCCAGTATCGCAAGATCGGAATTTCCGCGGTCGCGGCGGCATTACGCTATCAGGGCGGCGCCAAGAACCCGGCTTACGCCCCAGCCGTCGCCTCGCGGCAGGACGACGAGCACCTCGTAGCGGCCGCCTGACCGGCGCGTTCTCCTCTATCGTTTCTTCTTGCAGGAATCTTTCTCTGAGGTCATGACTTGGCCAGCCGCGTGATTTTGCGGGCCGCGCTTTTTTATGCCGGCCGGGCAATACGGGGATGGCATGCTCACGGTCTATGTTCCGCGCGGGACTTCTCTCGAACGGCAGACGGTTGAAACTGAAGCGGATCTGCCCGCCTCGGCGGTCTGGATCGACCTCGTTCGCCCCACTGTTCCGGAAGACAAGCTGGTGGAGCGCCTGGTTGGCATCGCGGTGCCCACGCGCGAGGAAATGCAGGAGATCGAAGTCTCCAGCCGGCTCTATGTCGAGAACGGCGCGCGCTACATGACCGCGACCCTGATGTGCCAATCCGACACCGACCTGCCGAAAACCACGCCGGTTACTTTCATTCTTGCGGGAAACCGGCTGGTCACCGTGCGCTACGACGATCCCCGGCCGTTCGTCCTGATCAGTAATAAGCTGGCGCGGATTTGTCCGCCTAGCGTCACCGGCCAGGGCATTTTCATGGATCTCCTGGATGCGGTGATCGATCGCTCCGCCGACATCCTGGAGCGCATCGGCGCCGAGGTTGACCAGGTCTCGCATTCGATCTTCGAACCCGAGGATGCCGAGCCGCCATCCTATAACGACGTGCTCAAGGCGCTCGGCCGCAAGGGCGATCTCACCTCCAAGGTGCGCGAAAGCCTGGTGTCGGTCGGCCGCCTCTTGTTGTTCCTGGCGAACGAAGCGGAGGGCTTGCGCTGGGCCAAGGACACGCGCGCGCAATTGCAATCCATGCAGCGTGACGTGATTTCGCTCTCGGACCACGCGACCTATCTGTCCAACAAGGTCACGTTCCTGCTCGATGCCTTGCTCGGCATCGTCAGCATTCAGCAGAACGACATCATCAAGATTTTCTCGATAGCCGCAGTGGTTTTCATGCCGCCGACGCTGGTTGCCTCGATCTATGGAATGAATTTCCATCACAACATGATCGAGCTCGAGTGGACATACGGCTATCCCTTCGCGATCTTTCTGATGGTGCTGGTCGCGGTATTGCCGCTCTTGTTCTTCAAGTGGAAGAAGTGGCTGTGAAGAACGCGATCGGCGCTCTCACACGTGCTGGCCGCCGTTGATGTGGATTTCCGCGCCGTTGACGTAAGACGCCGTGTCCGTGCACAGCACATAGATGATCTTGGCCACCTCGTCAGGCGTGCCCAGGCGGTGCAGCGGGATCTGCTGCTCCACGATCTTTTCCGTTCCCGGCGACAGGATGGCGGTGTCGATCTCGCCCGGAGCGATGGCGTTCACGCGCACGCCGAGCGGGCCGAAATCCGCCGCCATCTCGCGCGTCAGCGACGCCAGCGCCGCTTTCGACGTGGCGTAGGCCGCGCCTGCGAACGGATGCACGCGCGAACCGGCGATCGAAGTCACGTTCACCACCGATCCCTTCGCCGCTTTCAATTCGTCCAGCAGCCCGCGCGCCAGCATGATCGGGGCGAAGAAATTCACCTGGAAGATCTGGTGCCAGACGTCGCGCGTGGTGGCGATGGAACCGAGCCGCTTGCCGCCCTCGGCCTTGGGCGAGATCGCGGCGTTATTCACCAGCGCGTCGAGCTGGCGATTGGGCAGCCGGCTCTTGATCTCGGCGATGGCCGCGTCGGTATTCCCCGGGTTGGCGAGATCGACCTGGATGTGATCCTCAGGTCCCGCTTCCCACGGGCAATTCTCCGGAAACGGATGCCGCGAGCAGGTGATGACGCGCCAGCCCGCGGCGGAGAAACGCTTGACCGTGGCATGGCCGATTCCGCGGCTGGCTCCGGTGAGCAGAAGCGTCCGGCGCGGCTGGTTGGTCGAGGTCGGCATGGGGCGATGCTAGCTCAAGGATAGAGCTGCGTCTTGCTCCACGGCGCGTCCGGCCCGGCACGGCGAAACTCTAGCCGCTCATGCAGCCGGAATGGTTTGTCGCTCCAGAACTCGATGACCAGCGGCATCACGCAATAGCCGGCCCAGTAGGGCGGGCGTGGCACCGCGCCAACCGGATATTTCGCGGTGTAGAGCGCCACGGCTTTTTCCAGCGCGAAGCGGTTTTCCAGCGCCGCCGATTGCCGGCTTGCCCAGGCGCCGATCTGCGCCATGCGCGGGCGCGTCGCGAAATAGGCATCCGCCTCCGCGTCGCTCACCTGCGTCACCGGGCCGCGTATGCGCACCTGTCGCCGCAGCGATTTCCAATGGAACCCGAGCGCCGCCTGCGGCTGTTCGCCCAATTCTCGTCCCTTTTGGCTGTCCATATTCGTGTAGAAAACGAATCCTCGCTGGTCGAGGCCCTTCAGAAAGACCATTCGGATGTTCGGCAGGCCGCCGGAGTCGACGGTTGCGAGCGCCATGGCATTCGGGTCGGAAGGTTCGCTGCGTGTTGCCTCGTCGAGCCAGGCGGAAAACAGCCGCAACGGCTCGTCGGCATCACCCTTCGTTAACCAGGCTGAGTGTTCAATTGGACCTGCGTCCGTCATCGTCAGGGGTACTCGCGTGGTTCTAGCGCCGAAAGCCGCATCAAGCGCGCTTCCTTATAATGGAACCGCGGCAGCGAGCCTATGCCGGCTTTCGGGCCGCCTCGCCCTTGTGGGGGCTCTCGCCGCCGCGTTGGCCGCAGGCGGTTGCAGCTTTTCCTATCAGCTCGGCTCGATGTTCGAAAAAAAGCCTGATGAGGCCGCCGTCGATCAGACCGGCTCGATCGGCGCCTTGGCGGTCGCGGAAACGGCGAGGGCCGAAGCCCTCCCGGAAGACGATATGGCCTATGCCCGGGTGGCGGCGTTGGAAGTCTTGTCGCGCGGCGGCAAGGGCAGCAGCCAGCCCTGGGAAAATCCGCAGACCGGCGCGCGCGGCACCGTCACCCCCATCGCTTCGGCCCGCACCGAGGCCGGTGTCACTTGCCAGGATTTCCTCGCCAGCTATCTGCGCGAAGGCTCCGCTGAATCGTGGCTGCAAGGCGAAGGCTGCCGCGCCCAAAAGGGCAAATGGGAAGTGCGCAGCCTGAAGCCCTGGAAGACTTCCTGAACCGTTAAACGAGTGTCGTTGCACTTAAACGGCTTTCCCCCCACATTGCTCAATAGGCTGGGTTTTCGCCCAGCTTGAGGGATTGACCGGAGTTCGACTGATGCGCGATCCCTATGAGGTCTTGGGGGTGGGCAAGGGAGTCAAGGCGGCTGAAATAAAAAGCGCCTTCCGCCGGATGGCGAAAAAGCTGCATCCCGACGCCAACAAACAGGATCCGAAAGCGGCCGGAAAATTCGCCGAGCTCAACGCCGCCTATGAAATTCTGGGCGACGAGGAGAAGCGCAAGGCGTTCGACCGCGGCGAGATCGACGCCGAGGGCAAACCGCGCTTTCAGGGCTTTGCCGGCGCGGGCGCGCAACCTGGCGGCTTCGGCCGCGAGGGCTTTGAAACCTTCACCTGGGACTCCAATGGATTTCAACGGCGCGGCGGCCGCGCGGGCGCGCAACCTGGCGGCTTTGGCGGATTCGAAGACATCTTGAAAGACGTGTTCGGCGGCGCGGGACGCGGCAGGCGCGGGGGCCCCGAGGTCCAGTTCGAGCCGGAAAACTTCGGCACGGGCGGCCGGGGTCAGGATATCAGCGCCGAGCTGACCATCACGCTGCCGGAAGCAGTGAAGGGTGCCTCCAAGCGCCTGCGCCTGTCGACCGGCAAAGAGCTGGACGTCAAAATCCCACCCGGCCTGTCCGACGGGCAGACGATCCGCCTGAAAGGGCAGGGCATGCCCGGCCCGGACGGCACCGCCGGCGATCTTTTGATCCGGATTTCTGTCGCGCCGCATCCGATATTCAAGGCCGACGGCGCGGATCTGCGCCTCGATCTGCCGATCACGCTTTACGAAGCGGTGCTGGGCGGCAAAGTGCGCGTGCCGACGCTCGACGGCGCGGTGGAATTGTCGATCCCGCCGCAGACCAACAGCGGCCGCACCTTCCGCCTCAAGGGCAAGGGCATTCCGTCCAAGCAAGGCGCGGGCGATCTCTTCGCCACCGTGCGCATCATGCTGCCGGAGCGCCGCGACGAGGAACTCGAAAAGCTGATGCGCGAATGGCGCGACAACAAGCCCTACAATCCGCGCCAGGATTTAGAATAGTCATTCCGGGACGGCGCACCGCACCGGCTAATTCTACGTCACGAGCCCTTGCCCGCCGGCTCGATCTGTTCGTAGGCGGCGCGCGCCACTTTCCATAGCTGTTTGCGCTCGGCCGCGCCGCTCACGAAGTAGGCGACGTTGTTTTCCGCCCAATAGACCGCCGAGGCTTTTTCGGCAGGGTTGTAACGCATCGCGGTCGCCGGCGTTTTGGCATGCGCGCAATAGAGCGTAATGCGGTCGCCGCTGGGATTCTCATACATGAAGAAAGCCGCGGCGGCGCCGTTCTCTCCAGGCAGCAGACGGCCGCCCACCAGCGTTAGTCCCATCGCTTCAAGATTCGGTGCGCGCAACTGATAGCCGACCCGCTTCGACAGCCATTGCACCAGATGATCGGTTTCGGCCGCCGATACTTCCACCGGATGCCGCACCTCGACGGCATACAACCTATGGGCATCGAGCGCCTGGGCGGCCAGCATGTCGAACTCATTGATCGCGGGCGATCTGCCGCGCGCGATCCAGCCCGCAGCGCCGCCGATCAGCAATGCCGCAACCACCGACGCGGCCGCCATGATTTTCCAGGAACGCGCCGCATAGCTGATCCGGTCGAGCTTCAGGCGCGAAGGCACCGGCTGCGCCGCGATGTCGTGATAGCGCGCGCGGATCGCCTCGCTTTGCGCGCGCCATGCGCCGGCGCGCGCGGCATCCTCCGGATGCGCGGCAAGCCACGCCTCCACGGCTTCGCGGCGGTCCGGCGGAAGTTCGCCGTCGACGAAAGCGTGTAATTCCTCTTCGGTCACCGGCAGATCGTTATTCTTCATTGGTCTTCTTCGTTGTTCTTGTCTTGAATCATTTCACGCGCCGCAGGACCGGCCGCTCGCTGTCGAGATAAGTCTTTATCTGCAAGCGCGCCCGCGCCAGCCGCGACATCACCGTGCCGATCGGCACGCCCTGCACTTCGGCGACCTCCCGGTAGCTCAACCCTTCAAGCACGACAAGCAAAAGCGCCGAACGCTGCTCTTCCATCAGAGAGGCCAGCGCCCGCTCGATGTCGCGCCCTCCCGCTTCCGGCCCGCTCATGTCGGCCGCGTCGTTCTCGCCGATCTCCAGAAGGGTGGGCCGCCGCGCCAGCGATCGCAGGCGGTTGCGGTTCAGGTTGATCAGAATCGTATAGAGCCAGCTGCGAATTTCCCCACCAAGAAAAAGATGCTCCGAGCGCAAGGCCCGTACCAGCGTGTCCTGCACCAGATCGTCGGCGGTGTCGGCATCGCGGGTGAGCGCCCGCGCATAGCGCCGCAGCGCCGGAATCGCCGTTTGCACCCCCTCTTTGAACCCGCCCAATGACGCCTCCGGATTGCGGCTTCGTCAGCCACTCTACGCGCCATCTTCCGCCTTGCCGCCTGTTAAATAAACCCCTCCAAAGGCCCAATATTCCAGCAAGTTAACGTCGTCCGGCGATAGAATCGGCGTTTGCTTGAAGGCCCCAGGACCCTATGCCATACGAGGCCGGCAGCCGGTAACCGGCGGAGCAGGGGGCATCATGCCGGAAGCCTCGGGTCTCATGCGCGGCAAGCGCGGCGTTATTCTGGGACTCGCCAACAGCCGTTCGATCGCTTGGGGTATCGCCAAGGCCTGCCGCCAGCATGGCGCCGAGGTCGCTTTCACCTATCAGGGTGAGGCGCAGCGCAAGCGCGTCGAGCCGCTGGCGCAGGAAATCGGCGCCTTCGTCGCTGGCCATTGCGACGTTACCGAGCCGGCTACCATCGATGCCACCTTCGCCGCCCTTCAATCGAAATGGGGCAGCATCGATTTCGTCGTGCACGCCATCGCCTTTTCCGATCGCGAGCAGCTCACCGGCCGCTATGTAGACACCACCCAGGACAATTTCACCAACACGATGCTGATCAGCGTCTATTCGCTGACCGCGATTGCGCAGCGCGCCGAGAAGTTGATGCCCAACGGCGGCTCCATGATGGCGCTGAGCTATTACGGCGCGGAAAAGTGGTTGCCGCATTACAACGTCATGGGAATTGCGAAGGCGGCGCTTGAATCTTCCGTCCGCTATCTCGCGGCCGACCTCGGCGTGAAAAATATCCGCGTCAACGCCATCTCGTCCGGACCGATCAAGACTCTTGCCGCCTCGGGCATTGGCGACTTCCGCTATATCCTGAAATGGACCGAGGGCAATGCCCCGCTTCGGCGTAATGTGTCGGCGGACGAAATTGGAGATTCCGCGGTCTATTTCCTCTCCGACCTCTCGCGCGGCGTCACCGGCGAGATCCATCATGTCGATGCCGGATACCATATCGTCGGCATGAAGCATCCGGATGCTACCGACATTATCGTCGGCGGCGACAAGGACTAGCGCCGCGCGCCATGACGCGGCCCGTTATCTATTACATCCGCCACGGCGAAACCGATCTGAACGCCGAGCAGCGGCTGCAAGGCCAATCCGACAACCCGCTGAATGCCGCCGGCCGCTCTCAGGCGGCGCGCTGCGGTGAAATCCTGCGCAGCTTGCTGGCGCGTGACGGCCGCGCTGCCGCGAATGTCGATTACGTATCCAGCCCGCTCAATCGCGCCCGCGCCAGCATGGAATTGATTCGCGCTGCGCTCGGCCTCGATCCGCAAACCTACCGTATCGATGACCGGCTCATTGAAATGTCTTTCGGCCAGTGGGAGGGCTGGACCTTCGCCGACCTGAAAATGAAAGCGGCTGATCTTTTGGCCGCGCGCGAACAGGATGCCTGGCACTTTGTTCCGCCGGGCGGCGAAAGCTATGCCCAGCTTCTTTTGCGCATCCGTGAATGGCATGCCGGCCTGACGCGCGACATCGTGGTTTCGTCCCACCTCTGCACCGGCCGGGCGTTGCTGGCGCATCTCGGGCTCGTCTCACAAGCCGCCGCCTCGCGCAGCCGTATCGATCATGCGGTGGTCTATGTGTTTGATGAGAAGGGGATGACACGGCACGCGGCCTGATTGCGCGATGCTTCACCTCTCCCCGCGTGCGGGGAGAGGTCGCCCGCCGAAGCCCGAAGGGCGCAGGCGCGGCGGGTGAGGGGGCGTCTCGATTGTTTTCAGTGCCTTACATTGCCCCTCACCCCGACCCTCTCCCCGTAAGAACGGGGAGAGGGAGTTTGACCCCGCGCAGCCTGCGGGCTACCACTCTCCTGAGAGTGGAAAGCTATGTCCTTCAATACCTTCGGCCATATGTTCCGGGTTACGACCTTTGGCGAAAGCCACGGGGTGGCGCTCGGCTGCGTGGTTGACGGCTGCCCGCCCGGCATCCCGCTCACCGCCGCGGATATCCAGCATCACCTCGACCGCCGCCGCCCCGGCCAGTCGCGCTACACCACCCAGCGCCAGGAGCCGGACACGGTGAAAATTCTCTCCGGCGTGTTCTCCGATGACCGGACCGCGAGCCAGGTGACGACCGGCACGCCCATTGCGCTCGTGATCGAGAATGTCGATCAGCGCTCGAAGGATTATTCCGACATCCGGGACAAATACCGGCCCGGCCACGCCGACTACACCTACGACGTCAAATACGGGCTGCGCGATTATCGCGGCGGCGGACGCTCATCCGCGCGCGAAACCGCCTCGCGGGTTGCGGCGGGCGCCATTGCGCGCAAGGTGGTGCCGGGCATGAGCGTGCGCGCCGCGCTCATTCAAATGGGGCCGCACAAGATCGACCGCGGCCGCTGGGATTGGGACGAAGTTCTGCGCAATCCCTTCTTCTGCCCGGACGCGGAGCTGGCTTCGCGGCTTGGCGACTATCTCGACGGTATCCGCAAGAATGGCTCGTCCATCGGCGCGGTGATCGAAGTCGTGGCCGAAGGCGTGCCGCCCGGCCTCGGCGCGCCGGTCTACGGCAAGCTCGATGGCGATCTAGCCTCAGCCTTCATGGGCATCAATGCGGTGAAAGGCGTGGAGATCGGCGCGGGTTTCGCCGCCGCCATGCTCTCCGGCGAGGAAAACACCGACGAGATGCGCATGGACAAGGGCAAGCCGAAATTCCTGTCCAACCAGGCCGGCGGCATTCTTGGCGGCATTTCCACCGGTCAGCCGGTGGTGGCGCGCTTTGCGGTGAAGCCCACCTCGTCGATCCTCACTCCGCGCCGCACCATCGACCGTTCTGGCCATGAAACCGAGATCACGACCAAAGGCCGCCACGACCCTTGCGTCGGCATCCGCGCGGTTCCGGTGGGTGAGGCGATGATGGCATGCGTGCTGGCCGATCATTATCTACGCCAGCGCGGTCAGGTCGGCGAAAACCCGGCTTGGCCGTTTACGAAGTGATGCCCAACTCATGGTTCGAGACGGCGCTTCGCGCCTCCTCACCATGAGGTAGAAGAAAGATCACCTCATCCTGAGGAGCCCGCCGCAGGCGGGCGTCTCGAAGGATGGATTTTGGAGATAAGAGTGTCCGACAACCACCATCGTGTCGATGAAGCCATTGCGGCGTTCAAGCGCGGCGAGATCGTCGTCGTCGCCGACGACGACGACCGCGAGAACGAGGGCGATCTTTTTGTCGCCGCCTCCGCCTGCACGCCGGAGAAAATGGCTTTCATCATCCGCAATACGTCTGGCATCGTCTGCGCGCCGCTTGCGGCCGAGGACGCGCGCCGCCTGCATCTCGATCCGATGGTGGCGGCGAATGAAGCGCCGCTTGGCACCGCCTTCACCGTTTCGGTCGACGTCCGCCACGGCCTGACCACCGGCATTTCCGCGGAGGAGCGCACCAACACCGTGCGCGCGCTCGCCAATGGCAACAGCGGCGCCGCGGATTTCGTGCGGCCCGGCCACGTTTTTCCGCTGGTCGCGCGGCAGGGCGGGGTGCTGATGCGCTCGGGCCATACCGAAGCCTGCGTCGATCTCTGCCGTCTCGCCGGCCTGCCCACGGTCGGCGTTCTTTCCGAATTGATGAACGATGACGGCACGGTGATGCGCGGCGCGCAGCTCGCGGATTTCGCGAAGAAACACGGCCTCAAGCTCCTCACCATCGCCGATCTGATTTCCTACCGGCAGGCGCGCGACAAACTTGTCGAGCGCATCGCCGAATTTCCGGTCCCCTCTGAAATCGGCGACTTGCGCGGCTTCGCTTATGTGACGCCGTTCGACCAGGTCCGCCACATGGCCTTCATCCTGGGCGACATCGGCAACGGCACGTCCGTTCTCACCCGGTTGCATCGCGGCCACATGATCGGCGACGTCCTGGGCGGGGCGAAGGTGCTGCGCGCCGCCATGGCCAAGATCAAGCAGGAAGGCCGCGGCGTCATCGTCTATCTGCAGGACGGCGCCGCCGGCGTGCCCAGCACCGCCATCCCCGCGCCGGAGGACACCTCGGAAGCCGCGCGCACGCGTCAATGGCGCGAAGTCGGGCTGGGCGCGCAGATCCTGAAAGATCTCGGCATCCGTTCGATCCGCCTTCTGGTGTCGGCCAACCGCACGTATATCGGCGTCACCGGCTTCGGCATCGAGATTGAATCGACCGAGCACATCCCAAAATAGTGGTAGCTTCGCGCGGAATTTCCGTTTCCTGCGCCGTCCTGCCGTGGCAGCATGAGGGCCTGGAGGATTTCGGATGTTCCGTCCGTCCTCACGGCTCGCAACTTTGGCGCTCCTTCTCGCCGCTTCGGCCTGGCTCGGCCTCGGCAATGCCGCGCCTGTGCCGAGCCTTACCCAGCAATCATCCGGCGCGATCGAAGTTGACGTAGAGCTTGTGCTCGCTGTCGACATTTCTTTTTCCATGGACCCTGACGAGCAGGAGCTCCAGCGCGAAGGTTACATCCGCGCCATTACCTCCAACGACTTTCTGCGCGCGGTGAAGGACGGCATTCATGGCAAGGTCGCCATGACCTATTTCGAATGGGCCAACTCTAATGAGCAAAGGATTATCGTGCCCTGGCGTCTGATCGACGGGCCGGAAGCCGCCGACGCCTTTGCCGCCGAAATTGCCCGTGCGCCCTACCGGCGCGCCTCGCGCACCTCGATCTCCGGCGCGCTCGAATTCGGCGCCGCGCTGTTCGACAACAGCGGCTACAAGGGCCTTCGCCGCGTGATTGACGTGTCCGGCGACGGCGCCAACAACAACGGCCCGCTGGTCACGTTCATGCGCGACACGGTTCTCGCCAAAGGCATCGTGATCAACGGGCTGCCGATCATGCTGAAGGCGCCGATCGGCTCCGGCATGGATATCGAGCGCCTCGACGTTTACTACGAGGACTGCGTGGTCGGCGGCCCCGGCGCTTTCGTGATCCCGATCCGGGACCGCGCAAAATTCAAGGAAGCGACGCGCACCAAGCTGGTGCAGGAAGTCGCCAGCCGTCCCGTGGAGCCGCGCGTCACGCCGGCCTCGGCCTCACTCCCGCGCATTTCCTGCACCATCGGCGAGCAGATCTGGATGCAGCGCTGGGGGAATTGACCTTTCAGTGCGGCAAAGGCGCTTCACCCTCCCCTGGAGGGGGAGGGTCGCCGGGAGCAAAGCGAGCGGCGGGGTGGGGTGATATGTGTCGTGACTAATAAGAAACCGATTGGCAGTTTCAGACGTGCAACCGCTCGTCGCCTTCGCGCCAACGCGACAAATGCGGAGATGGCTCTATGGCGACATCTTCGCCGGTTCGATACCGATGGCACACATTTTCGCCGGCAGGTACCGATCGGCCCTTATGTTGCAAATTTTGCATGCATGGCCGCGAGGTTATTGATTGAAATAGACGGTTCGCAGCATGGTGCCGACAAAAATAAAGCGAAAGATAACAAACGTACGGACTGGCTCGAGGCTGAGGGCTATCGCGTTATTCGATTCTGGAACAACGATACCGTTGAAAATCTCGACGGCGTGCTCGACACGATTCATGCGGCACTTCATGGCTCACGCGACGCCGACGCAAGTCATCTGAAGCACCGGCGCTGGAAACGATCTCACCCCACCCCGGCTCGTGTCGCTCGCCGACCCTCCCCCTCCAGGGGAGGGTGACGGATCGCTTACCTCTCAAACCTCCCCACCAGCTCCACATGCGCCGAATAGCGGAACTGATCGACCGGCGTCACCTGTGTCAGCCGGTAGCCGCCATCGATCAGAATCCTTGCATCGCGGGCAAAAGTCGCGGGATTGCATGACACCGCGATCACGGCCGGCGCCTTGCTGGCCGCGAGTTCGCGCGCCTGCGCCTGCGCGCCCTGGCGCGGCGGGTCGAACACCACGGCGTCGAAAGCCGAAAGCTCCTTTGATGTGAAGGGGCGGCGGAACAGGTCGCGCGTTTGCGCCTCGATCGGTTTGAGGCCGCTGGTTGACTGCGCCGCTTTCGTCAGCGCGGCGATAGCCGCCGCGTCATTGTCCGCCGCGCCGATACGCACCCGCTCGGCAAGCCGCAGGGCAAAAGGTCCGACTCCGCAGAATAGATCCGCGACGATTTTTGCGTCCCGCGTCTCGATGCCGATCAGTCCGGCGAGCACACTCTCCCCCTCTGCCGTCGCCTGAAGAAACGCGCCCGGCGGCAAAGCTACCGTCGCCGGTCCCATTTTCACCGCCGGTGTTGCGCGCTGGACCACCAGTTCTCCGTGCCGTGTCAGCCGCGCAAGTCCGTGCGCCTCGGCAACGCCGGCAAGCTGCGTCATGCGTTTGGCGTTCACCGCCCCGGAGCCGCGCACGTCCACGTCCATTCCGGCGTCCGTCTCCGTCACCTGGATATCGAGCGGTTTGCGCGCGTCTTTCAGCACCTCGGCAATGGCCCAGGCCGCTGGGATGGCACCCTTCAATCCGGGCGCGAGAATAGGGCAGTGGTCGATGGCCACGATGTGATGTGCGCGCGGCGCCGCGAATCCAACTTCCAGAATGTCGTGGACCCCGCGTCTTGCATGCAATACCGCGCGGCGGCGTCCCTCGCCATGCGCGTCAATCATTTCTCCGATTGGCGCGTCGATATGGGCCTGCGCCAGCGCCTCCACCACGAGGCCGCGCTTCCAGTCGCGATAGCGCGCTTCCGCCCAGTGTTGCACCGCGCAGCCGCCGCAAGCCGTGAAATGCGGACAGATCGCGGCTATACGCTCGGCGCTCTCACGCTCGATCCGCACGAGATGCCGCCGGTCGGGATGCCCGGGAACCGGCTCCACGTCTGCGGTTTCGCCCGGCAGCGCATAGGGCACGAACACCGGCCCCTCCGGTGTGTCGGCCACGCCGTCGCCGCGATGGCCGATGCGGTCGATGGTGAGGCGTTCAGTCATTCACACCCTTGCGCCTCTCAAGTGATCAACGCGTACGCACGGCCGATCCGGACAAAGCGGTCAATTTTGCACAGACGGCATGCTTGGGCCGGACCTAGCCTGCCCCCCAAATACCAAGGAGGCGACCGATGGCACAGGATATTTCGACTTCTATCACAAGACGAAGCGTGGTCGCAGGCCTGGCGCTGACCGCCGCCCCGGTTGCTTTGGTTGCGGGGTCGGCTAACGCGTATGCCCAAGCCAAGCCAACCACGCCTGAGAAAAGTCTGTACGAGCGACTGGGCGGCGTCTTCGCCATTGCGGCGGTGGTGAATCACTTCAGCGATGCCGTCGTGAAGAACCCTATCGTCGGCCAGAAGTCCAAGAACCCGCAGCTGCGGGAATGGCACACTAAGAACTTGGGAAGGCTGCCTGGCCTTAAATTCATGCGGACGCTATGGGTCTGCAACATTTCGGGTGGGCCCTTCCAGTACACGGCGACCAAGCCCGGCAAGACGCCGCTCGGCCTTGAGGAGGCCCACCGGAACCTCAAGATCTCACCCGCAGAATTCGATGAGGTCGCAGCGGAACTCGGACGCACCTTGGACTTCGTCAAGGTGCCGAAGCCCGAGAAGGCAGAAGTCCTGGCAGCCTTCGCCGCCCACAAAGGCGAAGTCACCGCCGGCTACAGCGCCGCTAAGGGCTAAAGCATCCTGTGTTTCCCAGTCTAGACGATCCGCCCAGCCAAGCTGAGCGGATCATTATAGCTTGCCGCTCAGTCACGCCGCGCTCCGATGAAAAACTCGCGGTTGCCGTCGCCGCCGGTGATGGGTGAGGGGATGATGCCCAGCACGGTCCATCCCAGCCCCGACACGAAAGCGGAAATATCGTCGCACACCTCCTGATGGATGGCTGGATCGCGCACGATGCCTTTTTTCACATGCGCGCGGCCCGCCTCGAATTGCGGCTTGATCAGCGCCAGCAGGTGCGCGGGGCTTTTCGTCAAGCCGAGCGCGGCGGGCAGCACGAGCTTGAGCGAGATAAAGCTCACGTCCGCCACGACAAAATCCAGCGATTCCGCCAGCAGGGCGGGGGTGAAGGCGCGGATGTCGGTCTCTTCGATGGAAACGATATCGGGCCGCCCGTGCAGGCTCGCATGTAACTGGCCGCGGCCCACGTCCACGGCATAGACTCGCTTGGCGCCGCGTTCGACAAGAACATGAGTGAACCCGCCGGTGGACGCGCCCACATCAAGACACACGCGCCCCTTCGGATCGAAGCCGAAATGATCCAGCGCCGCCGCGAGCTTCACGCCGCCGCGCGACACCCACGGATGCTCCGGCGACGCCTGCACCACGGCATCCACGGCGATTTCGTCCGACGGTTTCTCCACCCGCGCGCCGTCAGCCGTCACCAGACCGGCGGCAATCGCCGCCTGCGCCTTGGTGCGGCTTTCGAACAACCCGCGCTCCACCAGCAGCCGGTCGGCGCGTTTGCGTTCATTCATCGCGGACCTTCGCTGAAATCTGGAACAAATTTACAATGGAATTTGTTTTGTGACTGGCCGCCATGCGCGGCGCTTTGATCATCGACTGGAGTAACACATGGCACGGAAATATTCACGCAGCGCTTCGAAGGACGTCAAACGCGCGATGCACAAGCGCAAGAAAGGCAAGCTCAAGAGCGGCCGCAGCGGCAAGACGGTGAAAAGCCGCAAACAGGCCATCGCCATCGGGCTTTCCGAAGCGCGCAAGAAGGGCAAGAAAGTGCCGAAGAAAGCCAGC
>Ga0080064_1004461_pt1 | contig 17846 bp, 16 predicted proteins | sample Subgrocontami54m_FD_69260 | JGI IMG/M metagenome (GOLD analysis project Ga0080064, IMG submission 69260) | Subsurface groundwater microbial communities from S. Glens Falls, New York, USA - GMW46 contaminated, 5.4 m (SPADES assembly) (version 2) ...
CCCAACGCGTCTCCTTCAGGAACATCGAGGCGAATGCGACGCGGGCTGCTTCGGTGGAACCGGACGCCCAGCCCATTCTCGAGGCCGATCAATTGCAGGCCGAAGCCGAGAAAGAGTTGTCTCTCATTGTAGGGGCCGTTCGCCATGCCCAGAAGTTCTCGCTCGATGGGATCACGCAAGTTGTGCATGGTTTTGTCGACTCCCTCTCCCAAAGCGACCAGCTCCTCGTCAAGGCCATTTCCGTGGAGCGGAGCGGCCTGGTGATCTCCAACCTGGTCAACACGGCCATCCTGTCGATCAAGATCGGAATGGGTTTAAAGTACACCCATGACGATCTGCTGCGGCTGGGGCTTGCGGCCATCCTTCACGACTTGGGCATGGGCCTGATCCCCGACGACATTTTAAACAAGCAGGGCCCGCTGAGTCAGGATGAGCGCAACCTCATTAAGCGCCATCCTGAGCAGGGCGTCCAGGCGATTCGCCGTCTGGGGGAGGACGCCGCATGGGTTGCGGATATCGTGTCGCAGGAACATGAGCGGGCGGGGGGGCAGGGCTACCCGCGCGGGCTCAAGGGCTCGGAGATCCATGAGTACGCCCAGATCATCGGCCTGGCCGACACGCTCGAGGCCCTTCTCCATACCCGCCCTTACCGCAAACGGTTCCTGCCGTATGATGCGGTGCGCGAACTGGTGGTCAAGGAGAAAGCGTTGTTTTCAACACGCATTTTGAAGTGCCTGATTCAGCAATTTTCCGTGTTCCCCCTGGGGACCCGGGTGCAACTCAATACGGGGGAGATCGGAGAGGTCGTCGAGGTGCATCCCCAGTATCCGCTCCGGCCGGTCATCAGGGTCTATATGGATCCCAGCCGTGTCGTGCTGCGGGAGCCGCGCTTGGAGGATCTCAGCAAGACGATGTTGGTCCATATCACAGAGGTCGCTCAGGACGACCAGCAAGAATGACCCGGTCAGGCCGCGCGCGTTGCATCTTGTCGGCTGTGCCAAGGGTGCTGGGGCTGTTTTGTACGCTGGTGGCGTTGAGCCTGCCTTTCGGGTGCTCGCCGGTCCCGTTCACGTCCGGAACGCAGTCGCCGTACTCCCGTCCGGTCAAACCTGAGGATCTGTACGTTGAAGAGTCCGAGCAGGCCCCCACAAAAATCGAACCGGGCGACAGCATCGAGGTAGTGGTCAGACGGGGGGCAGGCGAAGAGCGGTCAACGGTCACGGTCCGGGACAATGGGCGGGCCTATATCGGGGTTCTGGACGTCGAAGTGAAAAACCTGACGGTTCTCGAAGCTGAGGCCCGCCTCACCGAGCAACTGGAGACCATCATACGGAATCCCCGCGTTGAGGTCGCGATCAAGCAGAAGAAGCTCCAGGCGCGCAAGCAGAGGGTGTACATGATCGGCGGAGGAAGCGGGGCCGGAGCCGGGGCGATTTTAACCGGGGTCGCGAGGTTTATAGACCTGGATCGCAAAACAACAGTCGGGCAGCTCGTCGCTCAGGTCGGGTACAACGACGCCGCGGTGCTGGACGATATCCGGGTCATCAGGGGAGATGCCAGAAAACCGGAAGTGATTCCCGTCGACATCCAACGGTTGTTCCAGTACGGGGACCGCAGCCAGGATATCGTGCTGAAGGACAGCGACATCGTATTCGTGCCTCGCCAGCGGATTGCTGACTGGAATGCTTTCCTGACTAAGATCAACCCGACGCTCACTCTCCTTCTGGGGGCGCAAACGCTCAGCCCAGAAGCGCTCTTGAAGTTTTTGACGGATAACAATATCCAGCCGGTGCAGACTCCGACCATCTCCGTACCAAGTCTCAAGTAGGTCAAAAGAAGCGTATGGCCCAATACGATCTGAACCTGCGCGATTATTGGCTGGTCGTGCACAAGCGCAAGTGGATTATCCTGTTCACGGTGTTGCTGGTATCGGGCGTCACCTGGGCTATGACCCTGCTTGCCAGCCCTCTGGTTATTTACGAGGCTTCCGCCCGCGTCAAGTTCGATCGCTCAACCTCGATGTCCGGCCTGCTGACGGACGTGCTGGCCATGTCACCGGAAGGCGGCAATATCGCGACCCAGGCGGAAATCGTCCGGAGCGTGCCGGTTCTGGTGCGGGTCGGAAAAAAGCTTGGCCTCGTGAACAAAGAGGTCGAGCCCAAGGAAGCCCCCCTCCCACAAGCCGTGTTGGCGAAGGTGTATGACCTGAAGAAGAACTTCTCTGTGTCTCAGGAAGGGACAATGAACATTCTCAGGATCGCCGCCACTGCGGAGGCTGCCGAGCCCGCCGCGTGGCTGGCCAATGCCGTGGCGGAGGCGTACCGGGAAGAGAATATCGCCAGCCGGAACCGGCAGGTGGACGAGGCCAAGCTGTTTGTGGAAGGGCAACTGAAGGACATCGAGGAAAACTACAGGGAATCCGAGCAAGCCCTGGTCGCCTTCAAGGAGCGCGAAGGGAACGTCTTTCTCAGCGACGAGGCGCGCCAGGCGCTTGAGAATTTCAGCCGTTTGGAGTCTGAGCGGGAAAAGCTGGCCCAGGTCAAGCGCGAAGTGGTCAACCAACTCCAGTTGCTGAAAACGAACTTGACGCAGCCCGAGTCCGCCCCGGCACGCGTTTTTTCCGACGATGTTCAGGCGCTTATCGCCAAGTTGAACCAGAAACTCGTTGACCTGACCACTGAACGGTCTACGCTCCTGATCAATTACACTGCGAAGCATCCTCAGGTGGTCGAGCTCGACGCTCGTATCCGGAGCGTCAAGCAGGAGATGATTCAAGAACTGGAAGCCAAATCGCGCACGTTCAGCGAACGGGAATCCGCCATCCGGGATTCCATCGGGCGTTACAAAGAGCGCTACATGAGCTTGCCCCAGGCCGCCTTGGAGCTGGCCAGCCTGGAGCGTGAAGTAAAGGTCAATGGAGACCTGTACGCCAATCTCAAGCAGAAGCACCAGGAGTTTCTGGTCAAGGGAGCCGAACGGATCGAGGAAGTGTCCATCATCGAGCCCGCCCTGCCGCCGGCGGGTCCTAAAAATGCTCCGAAAGGCGCGCTCAATCTTGCTCTCGGTTCTCTGATCGGAGTCCTGCTGGGCGTCGTGCTGGCCTTCATCCGGGAATCATTCGATACGTCCATCGGCACGATCGAGGATGTGGAAGCGCTTCTGCACGTTCCTGTTTTGGGGGTCATGCCGCGCGAAGACCGCAAGAAAGCGGAACAGACGGTCAAGGAAACGTTCCCGGAACTCCTTGATCACGAAAGCCAGGAACTGCTGTCTCATCTTCCGCCGCTGTTTGATCCCAAGGGAAGTGCCGCGGAAGGCTACCGGTTGCTCAAGGTCAATCTTCAATTCGCGTGCCAGGACCGGCCGGTCAAGAGCCTGGCGTTCACCAGCGCGGGGATGGGTGAGGGGAAGACCACGACCGTCATCAATCTTGCCATCACGATCGCGCAGGACGGGCGGCGGGTCTTGGTGCTGGATGCGGACCTCAGAAAGCCGAACGTGAACAACCGGCTTGGCCTCAGGCAGGCGCCGGGCCTGAGCGAGGTACTGGTCGGCAACGTGAAGTGGCAGGAGGTTGTGCAGACGGCTGCCGACCTCATGCTCGGGAAGCTCGGCTTCGATCAGATCATGAGCGCGCCTGGGGTAGACAATTTCAGCGTCATCACCAGCGGTCATCTTCCGTCGAATCCATCCGAGTTCTTCAACTCCCAGCGCATCGTGGACCTGATCGCGGAAGTGGAAGAGAACTTCGATCTGGTGATTTTCGATTGCCCGCCGATTTTGCCGGTGGCCGATGCCATCCTGATCGGGCCGAAGACAGACGGCGTGGTCCTGGTGTACCAGGTTGGAAAAATCGGGCGGACGCCGCTGCGGCGGGCGAAAACTCTCCTGGAGAATGCGCAGGCGCATGTCGTCGGCGTCGTGCTCAGCAACGTCGGCGCGGAGTTTTCTCCGGATTACTACGCGTACGCGAAGTACCCGTACAAGGGAGGCTATGGAGGCTAACAAGGGACTGCTCATCATTGTTGCCTTGGCCCTGGTGGGCGCCCTGTCCGTGCTGATCGTTTCCAACAAGCCGAACGTTCTTCTCCAGGCTTTTTTCGGCCTGCTGCTGCTGGTCGTTGCATTCCTTTCCACTCCGGCCAGTCTCTATATTCTCATCTTTTCCATGCTACTGGGCCCTGAGTTTTTGGTCGGCGGACTGGAGAGAGGCGGCGCGGCGCTGGAACGGGGGATCACCCTCCGTTTCGATGATTTCCTGTTGGTCATAATCGGGTTCGTGTGGCTGGCCAAGACGGCGTTTTTCAAGCAAAGCGCGCCGTTCCTGCGGACCCCGCTGAACGGGCCGATCATGTTCTACATCGCGATGGCCGCTGTCTCCACGTTGGTCGGTACCCTGGAGGGCCGGGTGAAAGGGATGACCGGTTTCTTCTTCCTCCTCAAGTATTACGAATACATGTTCATCTATTTCATGGTGGTGAGTTCGGTGGAAACTCAGAAGCAGGTGAAGCATCTGCTGATCGCCGGCCTGGCGACCTGTTTTTTGGTTTCACTGTTTGCGATCTCGCAGATTCCAGGTGTGGAAAGAGTATCAGCGCCGTTCGAGGGAGAAAGCGGAGAGCCAAACACGTTGGGCGGGTATCTCGTCTTCATGCTGGCGATCGTGACGGGTCTCCTCTTAACGAAAGGGTCCGTCCCCAGACGACTTCCGCTTTTTATTTTCCTGATCGCAGGGGCCGTCGGGCTGGCGGCCACGCTCTCGCGTGCGTCGTTCGTGGCGGCCGGGATCGTGGTCTTGATCGTCATGGGCCACGCGATGTTTCGAAAACCTCTCCTTGCTCCGGTTATCTTCATCGCGCTCCTGGCTTCTCCCTGGTGGGCGCCTGATGCCATCACGCAGCGCATTTCCTTTACGTTTACCCAGCCTGTGGAAGAGGGCCAGATCCGCATGGGCAGCGTCCGCATAGATACTTCCACCTCGGCTCGGCTCCGATCGTGGCAGCAAGCCTTTGTCATCTGGAAGACGTATCCGCTGCTGGGGGCCGGAGTCACCGGCACGCCGTTCATGGATACGATGTATCCTCGTGTTGCGAGCGAGACGGGGACCGTGGGACTGGTGGCATTCTTGATCCTCATTGGCGCTGTGTTCCGCATGGGATTCGCGGCCCACCGGCATGCGACGGACCCCTTCGAACGAGGCATGACGCTGGGATTTCTCCTGGGCTTCGCGGGCCTGCTTGTGCATGCCATCGGTGCCAACACTTTCATCATCGTCCGGATCATGGAGCCGTTTTGGCTGGTGACGGCCTTAGTGGTGCGGGGCTTTATGATTAGCCAGGCAAAGCAGCAGTCGGAGACTGGACCGAAAACCCAGCCGGACATCCCCATTCAAGGTGAAGCGCGTGCAACCAGGCCAGCATTGGTCAGGCCAAGCTGGGTTGAGCACAGGAATCGGTAATTATTGTGGAAGGAAGGGACGCTGGCGCGGTCATCCGTTCTGATATGAACATGGAGGAGTCCGCGCTGGTCATTCGGCCTTCCAAAGGGTGGACGACGCTTGACCTGGCCGAGTTGTGGCGGTATCGGGAACTGATATTTTTCCTGAGCTGGAGAGACACCAAGGTTCGTTACAAGAAACGGCGCTCGGCATTGCCGGGGCGGTGATCCAGCCGGTTTCTGCCATGATCGTCTTCAGCGTCTTTTTTGGCAGACGGGCTGGGATTCCTTCCGATGGATTGCCCTATCCGGTCTTCGCCTACTGCGCGCTGCTTCCGTGGCAATTGTCCCCGTGTAGAAGAAGGCGGCCGCACTTGCCTATCCTGTTCGACGACCGATTGCCAAGTAGGGTTCACCGGCATGGTATCCCAGAATCCCTTCTGCGGGCCTATTGCAGGTGGGTTGGCTCTGGTCATTAGCCGAATCACGTTCAAGAGGACACGTTTTTGTGACGGTTGTGCAGTTTGCAACAGGGCTGATCCACCGCTATCCGTTCAGGATAGGGCTCATTGTATCCGCGGGAATCGCCTCCAATCTGCTGGAAGGGATTGGTCTGGCGTTGCTGGCACCCATGTTTTCCTTGGCTGGCATGGAAACAACCGGGCAGCCGGGAACGCCTTCCAAGATACTGGGGTGGTTCCAGCAGGTGGCGCAGTCGATCGGGTTTGTCCCGACGCTCGGCGCCGTCTTGGTGGCCCTGTTGGTCATATTCTTGCTGCAGAGCCTCGTGGTCATCCTCAACGAACGGCTAGTCAACAGCACGCGCTTCCAGTATGCCGGTACCCTCCGGACCACCTTGTATGAAGCGATCTTCACCGCACGCTGGGAGTTTATCGCGACGCAGAAGACCGGAGTCCTGACGAATGCGCTCACCCAGGACTCCGTAAGGGCTGCCGCCGCATTTCTGAATCTGACGGCGCTGGTGCGCGAGTGTGTGGCGGTACTCATCTACGTCTCGCTGGCCCTGATCTTTTCGTGGCAGATGACCCTGGTCGCGGTCGGGATTGCGGGGACCGGGCTGTACCTGTTCCGCTCGCGTGTGGCGAGAGGGCAGGAATACGGGGCGGAAACGACCCTGGCTTTCGCGCGTGTACAGGAAGAGGCGGTCGAGAAGCTGGCCAGCGCGAAATTGGTGAAAGGCTTCGGGGTGGTTGGCGACGCGGCCGATCGGTTTACCAGGGCTGTGCATGCGTTGGCGAACGCTCAAATTCGAGATTCCAAGAATCGCACGATGATTGGCGCCCTGTATCAGCCCCTGACGGCGACGCTGCTCCTGTCAGGCCTGTACACCGCCCTGACCGTCTTTCAGATGCCCATTTCCGACATTATGGTGCTGCTCATCATCGTATTTCGCCTGACTCCGAGGGTGTCCGACCTCCAGATGACCATGCACGAGGTCCTGGCGTGCCTTCCCAGCGTGGCGCACGTCGTGGATGTAACCAGGCTTGCGCAGGAGCATCGTGACCGGGACGGTGGGCTGCCTTTTCATGGGCTTCAGCAGGGCATTCGCGTACATGACGTGTGGTTTGCCTATGAGAACAAGGCTCCGGTCATTCGTGGTGTGACGTTAGAGGTGCGGAAGGGGGAAACGATCGCGATCGTGGGGCCTTCAGGGAGCGGGAAGACGACGATGATTGACCTGATCATGGGATTTATCCGTCCCACGCAGGGGGACGTGTTGGTGGACGGGGTGCCCTTGCATCGGCTGAATGCGAATGACTGGCATCGGCAGTGCGGCTACGTTCCGCAGGAAGTCAGCTTGTTCAATGAGACGATACGGGCAAACCTGCTGTGGGGGAAGCCGACCGCAACAGTTGAAGAGGTCGAAACGGCCGTCAGGCTTTCCCATGCGGACGAGTTTATTCGACGGTTGCCGCAGGGGTACGAAACGGTTGTGGGGAGTCGTGGGGTGTTGCTGTCAGGAGGGCAGCGCCAGCGCCTCGCCCTCGCGCGGGCATTGATCAGGAAGCCAGAGCTACTTATCCTGGACGAGGCCACAAGTTCGCTGGATACCGAATCTGAGTTCATGATCCAGAAGACTCTTGAGACGCTGGCACGCAGCATGAGTATTGTCATCGTGGCCCACCGTCTTGCGACCATCCAGAGGGCTGACCGGATTTACGTGTTGGAGCATGGGCATATTGTCGAGTCGGGCTCCTGGGAAGCGCTCACGCTGGCCGAGGGCCGCTTCAATGAATTGCGAAAGTTGCAGGCCTTGACATGAGAAGCGCTGAGGCAGGCATTGCCGAACAATGGCAGGCGTACATATGAAATGCTTGGTGGTTAATATCATGCCCCATGGCCCGGCATACCATTTCGCTCCTCATGTGCGTCCAGATGTAGCGTGGGAGAAACCCGACGGAACCTGGGTAGGCTTTTGGCCGCGCGAATGGCCGGATTTGTTGGGAGAGGCAGTGCTGAAGGTTAGCCGTGAATATGAATGGGAGGTGTGGCAGCCGGACCGGAGAGCTGACCGGATTTACTCCAAGACTTTAGCGAGTGGGGTTACGCATCGGTTGTTCCCGGCCAGCGAGGCCATCTATCGGCTTGGCCTAAGAGGCGTGAAAGATCTTCGTTCGAGTGAGATGATCGCTCGTTTAGAGGAACTGGTTGGCACCCCGTTAGTTTTGCACCTGCATGGGATTCGCATCCCGTTCTATTTCGAGATTCTGAATCGATTCGGCTCTAAAAAGAAGTTTCCCATCTTCATAGTCGGACACGGGATGTTTCGTGCGCCGGCCAGTGAATTGTTGGAAGTACACAGGCCAGTGACCTACGCTTGTCTAATTGCCGAGCAATGGCAATTGAGGAAAGTTCTGTGGCATGTAGATGTGATTTCGGAGCAAGCCGAGTCGGCGCTACGGGAGATCAAGCGGGTCTATGCCGGACGCATCGTCAAGCTGACGATGGGGTGTGACTTTGATTTTTGGATACCAGGACCCACGCCAATGGTGAGGGAAGCGATCCGTCGGAGATTGCACATTGAGCCAGGTCAAAAAGTGTTTCTGGCGTCCGGAAACTTTATCCCAAGAAAGCGTTTTCAAGAATTGATCGGGGCTTTTCGTGAGTTCATCGGAAGGAATGACGTTGTGCTGGTGATTGCTGGTCATGGCGATGCGGCCATGACAGATCAACTCGCGTCGATGATCAAACCGTTGGAGAAATCAGGTCGAGCCATCCTGCACCCTTACGTTGATGGAGAGAGGCTTCGCGATCTCTATTGGGCGGCGGACGTCTATGTCTCGGTCTCGCGGGATGAGGGAAGTTCAGTCGGGATCATGAAAGCCATGGCCTGCGGGTTGCCCATTCTCACCACCCCCGTTGGAGAGACCTCGGAACGGCTGCAACGGCACGGAGTGGGGAAATTCATTCCAACGCATTGCTATGAGGACTGGCCCGTGGCGATCGGAGAGATTCTTGACAAGGGGCTGCCGGAGCCCCTCGACCGGGACATAGCACAAGCGGCCTATGATTGGCCGCAGGTTGCCGGTCGGTTCATCGCCGTGTATGGAGATCTCTGCCGCGCACACTTTGGCTGATGCCTGCGCCTAGAGGACTGAAAATGGTCTGTCTGGAGGGACCAGCGCATGGGAATTAAGCTGACCACCTTGCATCTGCTGACGCGGACCCTATCATCGTGTGGTGACTTGTCCGACAAAAGGCTACTTACCTTGGGTGTTCAGGGTTGCCACCTTACCTATGAGGAGAGCATAGGTTTCCTTCGAAGGCATGGCATCAACCATGAACCAGTGGCCCCTGCGGAAATACTCCTCGACTTTAGGATCGAGCGGAGTCGAAATGACGTGCCATTGATTGCCAAGTACGGTGTGCATCAGAAGACGCTATTTCGGCTGCTTGGATTTGTTGAACGGAATGTGCAGGCGATGGATATCAGCTCCTACGAAGGAGCCGACATCACTCATGACTTGAACGTGCCAGTCGACAGCGCACTTCATTCCGGGTTTGATCTCATATTTGACGGAGGAACTGTCGAGCATGTCTTTTCGCTCAAAGACGCCCTTTTTAACATATGCCGAATGTGCAAGGTGGGGGGCACTGTAATACACTTTAGTCCGGTGGACTGCCTTAATCACGGGTTTGTCAATTTCAACGTGTCACTCTTGCAGGATTGCTATTTGGCGAACGGGTTCGAGGAGGTTGCGCTAAGTTATGTCGCCATACCGAACCACCCGTGGTGGGTTGACCGGTATTGCGTTTGCTTTCAAGTAGATGACTTTCATTTCTCGCTCCAACCGTATTATTCAACCATGCTCTATGCAGCCTATCGAAAAGTGGAGGAAAGACCTTTGGTCGTGCCACAACAGGGGTTCTACAGGCGACTATGGGATGCTGGTCCTGGGGCTGGCAACTGGAACAAGCCCAATTGGCGCGCTCTTTGGAGCCGCAAAATGCGGGAGTATGCCACTGCCTATTTCGTTCCAGCGATCGTCCTTCGTGGGACTGTGGCAATCAGAAAAGGCCAGCGGGTTTTTCTGTAAAAATGTGTACTCAGGCAAGGAGCCGGGAACATCGCGTGGGTGTGCGTCTGTGATGAAGGCCATGGCTTGCGGGTTGCCTGTGCTCTCCACTCCTGTTGGTGAAACGTCGGAACGGATGCGCCGGTATGGGGTAGGTAAATTTGTTCCCGTTAACCGGTACGACGAATGGAAAGTAGCGGTCGAGGAGATTCTCGACAAGGGAATGCCACTGGCGCTGGATCGGGCCGTTGCGCAGGAAGCCTACGATTGGCCTCATGCGGCGCGGCGGTTCGTTGGGGTGTACCGAGACCTTTACGAGGAGTATTTCGGCCATTCTTATGCCTGACCCCAAAGTTTCAATCGTGATCGTGACATTCAACAGCCGACCTGAGCTGCTGGCATGCCTTAAATCATGTGAAGGGATCAGATATATAAACTATGAGATCATCATCATTGAAAATGGGTCTCGAGAAGCACTGGACCTTCATGAAGTAAAAAATCTTTCCACGCATGTGCGGACGATTCTCAAAAGCCCGGTTAACCTGGGTTATCCGAGGGCTGCGAATCTGGGGCTCAAAAACGCCCTAGCACATGGGGCTGATTATGTGCTGTTGCTCAATGACGATTCAGAGGTTGCGCCGGACTTTTTAGGGGTTCTTGTCAAGGTTGGTGAGGACATGCCTGATGTTGGGGCCTTGGGTCCCAAGATTTACTATTTTGCTGAACCGCAGAAAGTCTGGTTTGCAGGCGGTTGGTTCAATCGTCAAACCTACGCCGTCACAGTGCCAGCTTCGGAATGGTTAGCTCAACGAGGTGAGTCCGTTCCCGTGGAGTTTGATTACTTGACGGGATGTTGTCTGCTGGTGAAAAAGAAGGTCATTGAAACGATTGGGTTGTTCGACGAACGGTTTTACCTCTATTGGGAAGACACGGATTGGATTCTTCGTATGACAGAGGTTGGGTATAAGCTGGTACTAGTGCCGTGGGCGCACATCTGGCACAAAATCTCAGTGTCTGTGGGAGGTCCGGACTCACCGATGAAGGCGTACCACAAGACGCGCAGCCATTTGTTCTTCGCACAACTGCACGCGCCTCATGCTTTGTTGGTCTTACAGTGGGGAATCATGCGTGATATCGCCTGGCTGTTGGTAAAATCAAGGCAACCGGATCGCTTAAGAAAAGCTCGGGCGTACGCAGCAGCGATCAAGGACTTTTATCGGCGCTCTACGGGCAAAGGCCCTGACTGGTTGTGGCAACAGCGATGACCGCGTTTAAGCACACCTACGAGCGATATTGGACGGACCGTCTGTCCGCCGAAGACAAGGGCCGGTATGGGGCATCTCCTCCAAACGAGATATTGGAGTCCGTGGAAGCGATACTCGGAAGCGGCACGCGACTTTTGGACGTCGGATGCGGGAATGGCGCCTTGATAGGACTTGCCGATGGCAGGTTCGAACAGGTGCATGGATGCGACCTTGCGGAAAAGGCGCTCGGTGAAATAAAGCAGAGAGGCGTGAAACCCGTCTGCGCGGATCTGAATTCCGGCGCGCTTCCTTACAAGGACGGGTCCTTCGATTGTGTCACTTGCCTGGAGGTCATTGAACACGTGGTCGATCCTCATCGTCTCCTGAGAGAACTGCACAGGGTGCTGCGGCCTCAAGGCCGGCTCGTGATGACGACTCCGAATATCCGCTACTTCAGAAACATTCTGAAGCTTGTTTTGGAAGGACGATTTCCCCATACGACGACCGACACCTTTGTCTGGGGCGGAGGCCATCTCCACTACTTCACCCGAAACGATCTGGCTCAGTTGTTTGGCGCGGCGGGGTTTGCCCATTGGCAGTTCGTCGTCAATGCGGAACAGTTTGCCCGCTCCTGGAAACGGAGACTGCTGGTGAAGGTCTTGGGAAGCCACCGGTTCGGCGAATGGTTTTGCGGCGGAATCACGGCTTCAGCGATCAAGGGATGAAACGCAACGGTCAACACTTGCCGATGCTTCGAGAAATTCGCGAAGCGCATGGAAGTAACCCGGTCAGAAGGGAGTACGAACGCTACCTGCTCTTCAATGGCTATCTGTTTCGCCCAATCAGCTTTCTGCTCACGTGGGTGGCGATCCGTATGGGCGCAACCTCTGAGGGCGTATCGTGGCTATCCGGAGCGGTGGGCTTGGCCGGTTGCGCATTGCTCGTAAGCGGATCACAAGAAGCCGCGCCCGTCGGGATCGGGGTACTCTTTCTTTTCAATCTGCTTGATTGTGTAGATGGCGATATCGCTCGATCTATGAAAACACAGAACCCCTATGGCCGGTTCTTGGACTCTGTCTGCGGAGGAGTCATTGATCTGGCCTTTTGGGGCATCGTCGGGATCATGGCGTATCGCCATCCATTTCTTCTTCATTGGCCCAATGCGTTCGGATATGGACCGATGTTCTGGCTGGCCGTTGGCGGAGCCACCTGCTTTCTGTTTATTTGGTTGGGTTATTTAGAGATGTGTTTTGATCAAATCCTGCGCCCCGACTGGGACAAGATTCAGAGTAGAGAGAGGGGGGAGGACTCTCCTCTAAACGCAGCAGAGAGCAATCTATTACTAGGGCCTTCCAGCGAACAGCCTGTCGCCGCGTGGATTCGGGTCCTCATGACCAACCTAAGAGTTCGAGAAACGCATTATGCCCTTCTGTTGGTCGCATACCTGACTGCCACGGTTGACCTCCTTCTGGCAGCCTATTTGATTTATTACGCGACGTACAATTTGTCGTTGCTTGTGGTGTACGCGAAGCGAGGCCGCGAAGTGAAGGCTCTGTACTCCACGAGACCTTCTTCTGGGACTGTATCGGGGAAGGCCGATCTGAGGAGGGGCGAACCCTGATGTCTTTGCACGGATTTTTCTATGCGATCTGGCGCGTGGCACGAAACGCAGGGCTCATTGTGAGAAATGAGCCGGCCGGGCGTCGCCTTGCGATGCTCCTGACCTATGCAAGGTTGCAGCTCACGTTCCTGATCGGAGTCAAGCTTCTCAAGCGGACGCTGCGCAGAGAAAAGATCTTCGGGTTCACCGTGCAGTTTTTCAACTATGAAGTCTTTCTGTTTTTGTTCGAGGAAATATTCATTTGGAAGCCCTATGATTTCACAGCCGTAACTGACCGCCCGATCATCTTTGACTGCGGAAGCAACATCGGCATGTCGATCTTGTACTTAAAACGATTGTACCCGAACTGCATTATCGTGGGATTTGAGCCCGACAAGAATACATTTGAACTGCTGAAGGAGAATGTCTCACGTAATAGGCTGCAGCATGTCACCTTGTTCAATCGTGCGGTATCGGATACCACCGGGACCATTGACTTTTATTCTGATCCGGATTTTCCGGGATCGCTGGCGATGACTGCTAGGCCGCAGAGAGGACTCAAGGCTAGGGCGCAAGTTGAAACGACCCCGTTGTCTGACCATGTCAGCGGCGAGATTGATTTTCTCAAGATGGATATTGAGGGAGCTGAGGAGTGCGCCATCGAAGAGCTCTCGCGCCACAATAAGCTGAAGTTGGTGAAAGAGATGGTGTTCGAATACCATCACCACGCGCGGCCGGAGCAGGATACGCTAGCCGGTGTTCTGGCCACGTTGGAGCGGAATGGTTTCGGGTACGAAATCAGCGCGTTGACTCTTGCCCCCTTTCAGAGAGGGCGGTTTCATGGGATGTTGATCTATGCCTATCGTAAATGAACGGGCCGCGCGCAACGTGCGCAGCCGTACCACGATGGAACTTGCGTAGACTCGATGAAGGTCTGTCTTTTGTCCGTGGTGACCTCTTGGCACGGGATTGCCGGTGGAATGGAAGTCCACGGCCGGATTCTGGCGAAGGGATTGGCTGCACGGGGCCATGACGTGACGATCATCACGTCGCGACACCCGTCAGAACTCGCCACCGAACGAAGTGAAGGAGTCGAGATACACTACCTTCAAGAAACCGGCTTTGCCTCCCAGAAGGGGAACTGGGCGACCGAATGCAGCGACAGTTTCCGTGAATTGCACCGACGCAAATCCTTCGACGTGCTGTGCTGTCAGCATACCGTTGCGCCCCCCGCATTGATGCGTTTTGCGCAACATCAGAACATCCCCGTCGTGGTCATCATAGAAGGCCTTGCTGGCTGGGTGTTCTTATCTGAAATTCGCCAGGCGTTCAGCCATCACAAAGGCTATGGGCAGTTGGGCAGGCGGCTCTTGTCATTTCTCTATTACTACCTCAGGTGGGAGTTGCCTGTTGCCAGGAAATGTGACGCGCTCATTGCGGTCAGCGATGAGGTGGCTCGATCCATTCCAGCCTGGTGTGGCGTGAGTGCGGACAAGGTCTACACAGTGTACAACGGGGTGGATGTCGAGGCCTTTGCCCCTGACAGTAGCATGCGAGAGACCATCAGGAAGCAATACAGCATATCTCCAGACGACCGGCTGATCATCTTTCTGAGCCACGTCACCAAACAAAAGGGGCTGCACCTGTTGCTCAAATGTTTGCCCGAGATCTTGGCGCAGCAGAGCCAGGCGAAACTCCTGGTGGCCGGAGAAGGGGATTATCTGAACGAAGCGAAACGCCTTGTTGAAACCATGAAGCTGCGGTCCCACGTCATTTTTGCCGGGCATGTCCCGCATGAACGGACTGCGGACTACTTGAACGCGGCAGATATCTATGTGCTCCCGACGCTGAGACAGGAAGGCTTGCCCTTTTCGCTGGTGGAAGCAATGGCCTGTCAAAAGCCCATCATTGCTTCTCGCATAGGAGGAATTCCTTCCGTTGTCAAACACGGAATCAATGGGTTACTGGTGATCCCGGGCGATCCGGATGGTCTATGTCAAGCCATCGTGCGGATCCTTGCCGACAAGGAACTGGCAGCTAGCCTGTCCCAGAGAGCGCGCGAGACCGTGGTTGCTGGGTGTTCTCTCGAGAGCATGGTGCACGGGACGCTCAAGGTGATTGAATCGGTCGTGGCAAAAACAACCGGCGGTCCGGCGATCCAATAAGGCGATCAAGCCGTATGAGACGCGTTCGGCGACCTGAAAAAGAAGTGCTGCTTACGATTCAGAAGGAGGCCAAGGGATGAAGGCGATCGCGCAAGCTCTTGCTGGCATGTCATATCTCCGCGACGTTCTTGTTAAAAGGGATGATAAGTCAAGGTACGTTCTTGCTGAGGCGCTGGCCCGACAGGTCTACCCTCGATATAAGTTCAGCGAATTTGGCAGACTCATTGAGTATGACGAAGATTTCATCCGTTTCTATGAGAAGTTTTGTGGCACAGATAACTATCATTCGCTCGATCGGAAGTACACGCTTGACCAATTAATGAAACTGGTCACGGATACTGAAGGCGGTACGGCTGAGTGTGGTGTCTGGAGGGGAGCCTCTTCCTATTTAATGTGTCGCCGTATTGCCGGATTGCGGAAAACGCACCACATATTCGATTCTTTTGAAGGCCTTTCGAGACCTGGTCCTGCGGATGGCGTTCACTGGACCGAGGGGGATATGGCTTGTGACGAGTCCATTGTCCGGCAGAACTTGCGAGAGTTTGATTTTGTCACGTATCACAAGGGCTGGATACCTGAAAGGTTTCACGAGGTGTCTAACGAGCGGTTTTGCTTTATTCATTTGGATGTGGACCTTTTCCAGCCCACGTTCGATGCATTGGCGTTTTTCTATGAGCGGACCAGCTCGGGAGGAATCATCGTGTGCGACGATTACGGGTTTATTACGTGTCCCGGTGCGAAAGTCGCCATGGATGAGTTTTTCTCGGACAAGCCGGAAAAGATCGCCTGCCTGCCCACTGGGCAGGCGGTGGTGTTCAAGAAGTAGGCCGTCATTCAATGCCGATTGCTCAACCATTCGTCTCCATCTTCATCCCTTCCTATAATGATCAGACCGATCTCTCCGCCTGCCTGGACTCGTTGCGACGTTTGACGTATCCCAAGCAGAAATTGGAGCTTGTAGTCTGGGACAACGGCTCGACCGATGACACTGTTCCCATGGTTGAGCAGCTCTTTAAAGAGATAGCCGAAGAAGGCTGGGCATCGCTACGACTTGTTCAAAATAGGAAGAACGACGGATGCTATCTTCCGTACAACCTGGTGGCGTCCTCGTTGTCCCCCCAGGCCGAGCACGTGCTGGGGCTCGATGCCGATATCGAGATCGAGCCTGACGCGCTCGCCTATCTTGTTGAAGCCATGGCAGGGGAGCGGGTCGTCGTAGTAGGGGCCCGGCCGGTTGTTTTCACCAACCCTGCTCAGACCGCGCATGGTGCCGGTTTTGTCAGCCGGTGGACCGCCAAGTACAGTGAGCAGGATGCCCGTGAACTGGTTGAGTGCGATTACGTTATTGGTTGTTGTTGGCTCTTCGACAAGCGCATCTTTCGGGACATGGGAGGATTTTCCCCTGACTTTTATGTGAACCATTGGGAGGTAGACTACTGTCTGCGCGCCAAATCCCGAGGCTGGCGAATCATGTATGAGCCCCGGGCCATAGCGAAACACAAGATCCCGTATCCCGCCGTGTGCAGCACCGAGCGCATGTATTACATGTTCCGCAATAAGCTCCTTATGATTCAAAGTAATCGATATTTTCCCCATCGAGCACTGGCCACGGCATTATGTTTTGTGCTGTCCTTCGGGAAAATTGTGAGTATCGCAATCCGGGAGCGAACCCTGCACAATGCCATCAAGGCCTGGGAAGGCCTCTATGACGGTCTGCGAGGTGTCACGGGGGCGCTTCCAGAGGGTTCTGAAAGGTGGACGCAGCACAAACAGGCTATGGGGAAATGAGTGGGCTGTTATTGTGAATCCGATCATTCAGATTGGGAAGCGGTTCTTCTATCGCTTCTTTCCCTCCGCCTTTATCAGCGCGTATATTCACACTCTTTACCTCAAAAGGTTTGTGCGGAACATCGCGTTTTCTCATGCACTCGATGCTGGCTGCGGAACTGGACTCTTTACTCTGTTTCTCGCGAGCAGGTTTCCAGAAGCCTGGTTTACCGGGTATGATCTTTCTCAGGACGACATCGAGCAAGGCCGGGAGGAAGCCCGCCAGAAGGGCTTAGGCAACGTGTCCTTCGAGGTTCAGGATCTGATGAGTCTGGCTGAAAAGGAAAAGTTTGATTTCATCTTTTCGATTGACTGTTTAGAGCATATCCCAGGCAACCAAAAGGTGATGGCAAACCTAGTCCGTGCCTTAGTGCCGGGAGGCATCTTGTACGTGGCGATGCCCTGCGAAAAGATCCACCAATTTCTTTTCCCGAAGCGCTACTTCGAAAAATATATCCGGTGGGCCTCCGGCGAGCATATCGGGGATCAGTATACGTGCAATGAACTCGTGGCCATCTTCCGATCGTTGGGGCTGACAATCCTGCAGGCCCAATACACGTTCGGCTTCTGGGGAAAATTGGCCTGGGAGTTGGATATGCTCACTGACAGCCGACCAAGGTTGAAAAGACTTCTTCTCCCGTTCTTGTTTTCTGCCGGCGCGCTGGACCCGCTATGTGGCAACCGCTCGGGCCCCTATGGATTAGTGATGGTGGGACAGAAGTGACCATGCTGCATCATCCGGCATATGCATCGTTCTTCGGCCTTTCCGATGTGTTCGTCGCGTGGACTGCCTCTTGGAGGTCGGGAGAGGAGCGCTGTGAATCCCAGAGTGCGCCATTGGCTTAAAAATTTGGCGATCAGGACGGGCAGCATCAAGGTCCTGCGAAAGGTGCGGGACACGATTGCTCCTCCGGTTCACGTGGATTACCGGTTGCTGGAGCGGACCGGTGAAGTGCCTGTCCCGACTTCCGTGACCATGGAGGCAACCTTAGCCTGTAACCTTCACTGCACAATGTGTTTTCAAAACGATTACCGG
>Ga0080064_1004462_pt1 | contig 17846 bp, 11 predicted proteins | sample Subgrocontami54m_FD_69260 | JGI IMG/M metagenome (GOLD analysis project Ga0080064, IMG submission 69260) | Subsurface groundwater microbial communities from S. Glens Falls, New York, USA - GMW46 contaminated, 5.4 m (SPADES assembly) (version 2) ...
CTGGTCTTGCCTGGAACGATCGCGGTCGCGATCGGCCTGGCGTTCGCGATGCATCGGCCCGCCGCCCACAGCGCATCGACCCTTGCGAAGCCCCCGCCCGTGCGCCTGCCGCGGGCGCTGCTCGCGCGCGTGTTCGCGGTGCTGACGCTTGCGGTCGTCTGCAACGGCATCATCTTCAATTCCGCCACGGTCTCGATGCCCAAGCTCTTCTACGAGCGCCTGGGCGCCCTCACCCATTCCACCTTCGGCATCGGGGCCCTGGTGTGCGGGGTCTACATGATCGCCGCCATGGCGCAGTTGATCGTGGGGAGGCTGCTGGACCGCCGGCCCGTGAAGGGCGTTTTCGTCGCGGTGATGGCGGCGCAGGTGCCGCTGCTCGCCCTGGCGGGCACGATGCAGAACTACCTGATGCTGGTGGTCGCGGTGGCGGTCATGTTCTTCATCTTCGGCCAGGTTCCCATCAACGACGCCATGGTCGCCCGCTACACCGCAGAGGAATGGCGCGCGCGCGCGTATGCCGTGCGCTACGTGGTATCGTTCTCCGCGAGCGCGCTGTCGGTGCCGCTCATCGCCTACCTCTACCGCGAAAGCGGCGGCTTCGGGCCGCTGTTCACGATACTCGCGGTGCTTGCGCTCATCTGCCTCGTGGCGGCGCTCGCCTTCCCCTCCGAGGCGCAGCCCGCGCCCGCGCGCGCGGCATCCTGAATCACCGCGGACCCGAATCGCGGTCGACGAAGGACATGTCCGTGTAGCGCGTGCCGGCGACGGCCTCGCACGGCGCGGCCGCCTCGACCTGCGCGAGCTCGGCGGGGGACAGCTCGAGCGCCGCCGCGGCGAGGTTCTCCTCGACGTAGCTGCGCCGCTTGGTGCCGGGGATCGGCACGATGTCCTCGCCCTGCGCGAGCACCCAGGCGAGCGCGAGCTGGGCGGGCGTGACGCGAAGCCGCGCGGCGATCCGGCGCAGCGCGTCGACGATCGCGAGGTTGCGCGCGAGGTTCTCGCCCTGGAAGCGCGGCTGGCCGCGGCGGAAATCGTCGTCCGCGAGCGCCTCCGCCGACCGGATCGCGCCGGTGAGGAAGCCCCGCCCGAGCGGACTGTAGGCGACGAATCCCACGCCGAGCTCGCGCAGCGCGGGCAGCAGCGCGCGCTCGGGGTCGCGGCTCCACAGCGAATACTCGGTCTGCACCGCCGAGATCGGATGCACCGCGTGCGCGCGACGCAGCGTCGCGGGCGAGGGCTCGGAGAGTCCGAGCCAGCGCAGCTTGCCCGCGCGCACGAGCTCCGCCATCGCGCCGACGGTGTCCTCGATCGGCACCTGCGCGTCGACGCGATGCACGTAGTACAGGTCGATGCAGTCCAGCCCCAGGCGCGCGAGCGACGCCTCGCACGCCTCGCGCACGTACTCCGGGCGCCCGGAGATGCCGCGGTAGCCCGGGTCGTCCTTCCTGCGCCGGATGCCGAACTTGGTGGCGACGACGACCCGGTCGCGGCGCCCGCGCAGGGCCCTGCCGACCAGGCGCTCGTTGTCGCCGTAGCCGTAGATGTCGGCCGTGTCGAGCATGGTGACGCCCAGTTCCAGCGCACGGTCGATCGCCGCGAGCGCCTCGGCCTCGTCCGCGGGCCCGTAGAACTCCGACATGCCCATGCAGCCCAGCGATATTTCCGAGACCTGCAGCCCCTGCGTGCCGAGTCTGCGCTGCTTCATCGACGCATCTCCTCTCAGGCGAGCAGGTGGACCTCGATCGGCGCTTCCTTGCCCTTGGCGAGGACTTCGCGCCTCTCCCCGCACCGCGTCCCCGGGTCGAGCGCGGCGCGCACCGGCTCCGACACCAGCACTTCGCCCCCGAGCGCGGCGCCTTCGATGCGCTTGGCGGTGTTGACCGTGTCGCCGATCACGTCGTAGCCCATCACCCCGGGGCTGCCGAGCAGCCCCTCGACGACCGGTCCCGAATGCACGCCGATGCCGGCGGCGAGCCCCCAGCGCGAGAGCGGCGCTCGGACGCGCTCGCGCAGCTCGAGCGCAGCTGCCGCCGCCTCGCGCGGCCCGGCGAAGACCGCCAGCACTTCGTCGGCGGAGAGCTTGAGCTTTATCGCGCCGTTCGCGCGCAGCACGGGTTCGGCGGCCGCGTAGTAGTCGTTCAGCGCCTGCACCACCGTCTCGGGCGCGCAGCGCTCGCTCCACGCGGTGAAGCCGCGGATGTCCATGAAGAGCAGCGTGCGCTCGCGCCGCGCGAGCGAGAGCGCGGCGGGATCGGAGATGACGCGCTCGAGCAGGTCCTTGCCGAGCAGCCATTCGGAATAGCGCTTGAGCTGCGAGGAGGTCTCGCGCAGCAGCGCGAGATAGCCCTGCGCCGAGAGCGACTCCAGCCCCGCCGAGACCCCGAGGAGGAGCGTCGCAAGCCCGATGAACACGTGCGACGGATCGGCGAAGAACTTGGCGAGGGAAAACGTGCCCTGATCGCTCAGCACTTCGAAGATCGCGTACATCACGAACAGGATGCCCGCCCTCGCCACGTTTTCGAGCACGACGAGGACCTCCGCAACCGGCCCGCGCCCCTGGCGCTCGCGCGCCGCCTGCAGCGTGCCGATCGCGAGCCCGAAGCACCAGTAGGCGATGTGGTTCGGCGCGGTGAAGAATGAGGAACCCTCGAACAGCGACTCGACCAGCGTGTAGGCCGCGGGCCCCACCAGGTTGCCCAGGAGGCGCCGGGGGGAAGGCGTATGCTCCCAGCGCGCGATCGCCCATGCCTGTACGAGCGCCGCGGCGACCAGCACGTAGCCGTCGGGGCCGGAAAAGATCTCCCATCCCTCGAGCAGGATCTCCAGCAGCAGGTTGGCGAGCGGGAATAGTCCCGAGTTGCGGAACAGCTCCTGGGCGAAGCGCTGGCGGAAGGTTCCGGCGATGCGCGCCTCGAGGCCCGCCGCCGCACCGATCGAGCGCATCGCGATCACCACAGCGCGCCTCTTGCAGCCGATTCACGAACCGCGCGGGTCACCATACGGCGCCCCGCGCGACCGATTCACGAACCGCGCGGGTCACCATACGGCGCCCCGCGCGGTAATCGGCCACAACTCCTCGACGCGGCCCTTGCGCATGCAGACGAACCAGTCGTGGAGGTTCACGGTCGGGTCGCAGTGGCCGGGAACGAGCAGCAGCTTCTCGCCGAGCGCGGGGGCCTGAGCGCCCGCGGCGATGCGCAGCACGCCGTGCTCGTCGGAGGCCGTGACATACTCCAGGCCTGCGCGCCGCCACGCGAGCGGCATGCCCGAGTCGACGCTCGAGGCCTTGAGGCCCGCGTCGACCACGGCGCGATCGGCGGCGGGCCGGCTCATCACCGTCGCGAGCACGAACAGGCTGTGCTCGAAGCGCGGCCAGCGCGAGTCGATTTCGTTGCGCGCGTAATCGGCGTCCATGAACACATAGGACCCGGGCTGCAGCTCGGTCCAGGCGCCGCTCGCCGCCTCGTGCAGGAAGGTGCCGGTGCCCGCGCCGGTCACCGTAGGGCAGGCGAGGCCGCTCGCCTGGATCAGCTCGCGCGTGGTCTTCACCTGGGCGGCGGCGCGCGCGATGGCCGCGTGCCGCTCTTCGGTCGAGCGCAGGTGCTGCGCCGGGCCGTGATAGGCGTGCAGTCCGGCGAAGCTCAGCGACGGCGAGGCGGCGATGCGCCGGGCGAGCGCGAGCGCGCTCGCCCCCGGCGCCACGCCGCAGCGGAGCGCTCCGACGTCGACCTCGACCAGGACCTCCAGGCGCGCGCCCTCCCCGGCCGCCGCGGCTTCCAGGTCCGCGACGTTCGCCGCGTCGTCGGCGAGCACCGCCACCCGGGCGCGACCCGCGAGGCGCGCCAGGCGCACGAGCTTCGCGCGGCCGACGATCTCGTTGGTCACGAGCACGTCCTCGATCCCGCCGCGCACCATCGCCTCGGCCTCGCTCACCTTCTGGCAGCACACGCCCACCGCGCCCGCGTCCACCTGGCGCCGCGCGACCTCGGGACACTTGTGCGACTTGGCGTGCGGGCGAAGCGCGAGCCCGGTCGCGTGCACGCGCGCGGCCATCGCGACGACGTTGTGCTCGAAGGCGTCCAGGTCGAGGACGAGCGCGGGCGTGTCGACTGAGGACAGGGAATCGCCGATACGCGCGGGAGGCGGCTGGGTCATGCTCCCCGCCATTGTAAGAGTACTTGACGACGCGAGGGGATACATCCCCTCGTGCTCCCCTGAGCCGGCACAGCCGGAACCAAACAGGTTGCCGTGATTTGCCATCCACAATCTCCTGATTTTGCGCAGTTGCGAAGTTGCAACTGCGCAAAATCAGGAGACTAACCAAGCCCAAAGTCTTCGCCGGATTTGTCAACACTTGAGTGATAAGAGACCAATGCTCGGGCCGCAAGGCCAATTCGATCACGGCCTCCATTTCGATTGCCGCGCTACAATTTGCAGCTTCCCCCATCCGCAGTCGAAAGAGGAACCCATGAGCCTTCCCGCCACCATGCGCGCCATAGAAATCACCGCCCCCGGCAAGCCCGAAGTGCTCAAGCCCGGCACCCGGCCGGTGCCTCAGCCCCAGCCGGGCGAGGTGCTGGTGCGCGTTGCCGCGGCGGGGGTGAACCGTCCCGACGTTCTGCAGCGCATGGGCCTGTATCCGGTACCGCCCGGCGCCTCCGACATCCCGGGACTGGAGATCGCCGGCACGGTCGCCGCGGTCGGCGCGGGGGTCACCGCCTGGAAGCCGGGCGATGCGCTGTGCGCGCTGGTGCAGGGCGGCGGCTATGCGGAGTACTGCACCGCGCCAGCGCCGCAGTGCCTGCCCATTCCGAACGGACTCTCGCCGGTCGAGGCCGCGTCGCTGCCGGAGACGTTCTTCACCGTCTGGAGCAACGTGTTCGACCGGGCGCACCTCGCACCCGGGGAAAGCCTGCTCGTGCAGGGCGGGTCCTCGGGCATCGGCGTCACCGCGATCCAGATGGCGAAGGCCTTCGGCCACCAGGTGCTTGCGACCGCGGGCAGCCCGCAGAAATGCGCCGCCTGCGAGGAGCTGGGCGCCGCTCGCGCCATCAACTACAGGACCGAGGACTTCGCCGCGGTCGTCAAGGAGGCGACCGGCGGCAGGGGCGTCGACGTGATCCTCGACATGGTCGGGGGCGAGTACGTCGATCGCGAGCTGAAGTGCCTCGCCGACGACGGCCGCATCGTCATCATCGCCATGCTGGGCGGGGCGAAGTCGACGGTCAGCCTGAACGAGATCCTGCGCCGGCGCCTCGTGCTTACCGGCTCGACGCTGCGCCCCCGGCCGGTCGAATTCAAGGGTGCGATCGCCCGCAGCCTGCGCGAAAAGGTGTGGCCGCACATCGAATCGGGCGCGATACGGCCGGTGGTGTTCAGGATCTTTCCGCTCGAGCAGGCCGCGCAGGCGCACGCGCTCATGGAATCGGGCACGCACATCGGCAAGATCGTCCTGAGCGTGGCTTAGAACGTAGGTCGGGCTGAGCGCAGCGAAACCCGACACGCGGGCGTCGGACTCAGCTCGGCTTTCCGAGCGTGAAGTAGAAAGTCGTCGGTCCGTTCGGGGTGGTCTCGGGCCAGATGCGCCCGCCGTGGCGCTCGACGATGCGCTTGACGATGGCGAGCCCGACTCCGGTCCCGGGAAATTCCGACTCGTTGTGCAATCGCTGGAAGACGCCGAACAGCCGGTCCGCGTAGCGCATGTCGAAGCCCACGCCGTTGTCCCGCACGTAGAAGACCTTTTCCCCGTCGGCGGTCTTCGCTCCGACTTCCACCCTGGGCGCGTCGCCGTTGGCGCTGAACTTGAAGGCATTGCCGATCAGGTTCTCGAACACCTGCCGCACCAGGCCTCGGTCGCAGGCCGCGGCGTGCAGCCGCTTCAACGCCACCTCGGTGCGCGAATAGCTCTCGGCGATATCGGCCACGATGTCGGCGACGAGCTCATCGAGATCGACCCGCTGCACCGTGAGGCCGCCGCGCCCGATGCGCGACAGGCGCAGCAGGTCGTCGATCATGTCGCCCATGCGCCGCGAATTGCGCAGGATGCGCCCGAGCAGTTCCTGGCCGTGAGGGCTCAAGCCGCCGGCTTCGCTTTCCTTCAGCATGCTGGAGAAACCGTTCAGCGAGCGCACCGGCGCGCGCAGGTCGTGCGATATCGAGTAGGTGAAGGCGTTCAATTCGCGGTTGGCGCGCTCGAGCTCTGCGGTTCGCTCGGCCACCCGCCGCTCCAGGCTCTCGTTGAGCGCGCGGATCTCGGCCTCCATCTGCTTGCTTTCCGTGATATCGACCTTGACCGCCGCGAAATGCACGATCCTCCCCTGTTCGTCGACCAGTCCGGATATGGAGGCCGATTCCCAGAAGTCCTCCCCGTTCCTGTTCCGGTTGCACAGCTCGCCGTGCCAGGTCCCGCCCTTCGTGATGGTCTGCCACAAGTGCTCGTACACGGCGGGCGACGTCCTGCCCGACTTGAGGATGCGCGGGTTGCGGCCGAGCACCTCGTTCATCGAATAGCCCGTGACCTCCTCGAAGCGCGGGTTGACGTATTCGATGTTGCCGGCCTTGTCCGTGATGACGATCGAGGCGGGGCTCTGCTCGACGACGCGGGAAAGCGTGCGCAGCTCCGACGCCGCGTACTTGAGCTCGGTGATGTCGGCGTGCGTGCCTATCATGCGCAACGGCCTGCCCTCGGCGTCGCGGCTGACGACCATGCCGCGGTCGAGGATCCATATCCAGCTCCCGTCCTTGCACAGCATGCGGTGTTCGCTCGCGTAGCCCGGCGTCTCGCCATCGAGGTGGGCCTGGATCTTCGCCAGGGTCTGCGCCCTGTCCTCCGGATGGACTCGCCTCTGCCATTCGTCCGGGTCGTTGCCGATTTCCTCCTCGGCATGGCCGAGCATCTCCTTCCAGCGCCGGGAGAAGTAAGCTCTGTCGGTCTGCGCGTTCCAGTCCCAGACGCCGTCGCGCGCGCCCTCGAGGGCGAATTTCCAGCGCTCCTCGGCCACCTGCAAATCGAGTATCGCCCTGCGGTTTTCGTTGAGCAGCGCCTGTGCGTTTCCCTGGCTGGCGGCAAGCTCGGCGTTGGTCCGCTTCTGCTTCCCGACCAGCCAGGCGACCAGCAGGCTGCCCGCGAGCAGCAGCAGGCTGACCGCGCCCGCGGAGGCATAATAGGCCGGACGCCTGCTGCGCAACGGCGCCAGCACCTCGTCCACCGACGTTCCCACGATCACCGTCAGCGGGTAGCTGTTGAGGGTGTCGAAGGCGAGGATCCGGCGCGTGCCGTCGAGCGATCCCGTCGAAATGAAGAAGCCCGCCTTGCGTCCCGCCATCGTCTTGAAGGCCGGGCTCCCGCCGATGTCGGTTCCTATGGTGAGGTTCTGGCCGTTGCGAACCGCGGTGATGATGCCGTCGCTGCGCACGATCTCGACGACGCCGTTGCGTCCGACCGGGACCGCGGCGAAAAAGCGCGAGAAATACTCCGCGTCGACCAGGAACACCAGCACTCCGGCGAACGCCCCGCCGGGCGTGGTCAGCCGGCGGCTCATCTCGATCCACCACTTGCGCGTGACCCGGCCCAGCGTCGGCTTGGCGATGTGCAGCTTCCCCGTGTCCGCATTCAGGTGGGCGCGAAACGACTCGTCGTCGCCCAGGTATAGCCGTTCATGGGGTGGCGAGGCTTGGGCGAGGTGGCCGGAGGCGTCGATGATCCCGATCTGCGGGACGTAGGGCATCGCCTCCTCGATCTTGCGCCGGTAGGCGTCCAGGTCCACGCGCCCCGCGCCGTGGCGCGCGATCTCCTCGGCGAGGATCTTCGAGTGCAGATCGACGTTGCTGACCACGCCCAGGACGTGGCCGTTGAACGTGTGCGCAAGGTTGACGTTCGTGGACGCGCTGCCGGCGATCGCCTCCGATTCCTGGTACCTGATGAACTGGAACAGGGCCAGCCCGAGGATGGCGACGGCGGCGACGGCGCCAGCGATGACGATCGCGCCGATGGGGGTCCTGTCGATGAATCGGCTTATTTTCTTGGTCTTCGGTGCCATCAGGACTTGCGCTTCCGCAGCGGGACGCAATCCGGTCTCGAAACAGCCGAGCACCGTAGCGCATTGCGCGCCGATCGTGAAGGACAAATGCCACAAAAACAGGTGGATGTTCGGATGTTCACGGGCCGAGGCCGGCCGTCGTCGCCCTTACCCTGCGAATCCGTGCGGATCTCGAGGATCCCGGCCACCGCTCCAAAGCCGAGATAAGCCGCCGATTGGCGCGCCAATTCGCCGCTTTCCCGGGAGGGTGAAGCGCGGAGAATCGCCTCTATTACCCACCCGGTGAGGACGCCATGAACCCCCAGCCCGCAGCGCCGTCGAGGCCCCGGTCCGCCTACGACGGCGAGTTGCAGGATCCCGATTCCGTCACGCAACTCGCCGCCATCGGCGACGCGGTTGCACGCCTGGAAATCGAGAACAAGGTGGGGCTCGCGGCGCATGCGCGTTCCGAAGCCGAGGAGCGCGCCAACGCGCTCGCCGAAGCCAAGGTGGCAGCCGAGGGCGAAGCGCGGCAGGCCGCCGAAAAGCGCGCCCGCATCGAAGCCGAGGCCGAAGCCCAGGCGCGCAAGCGCCAACAGACCGAACAGCGCGCGATCGAAGCGGCCGAGCAGCGCAAGCGCGTCGAGGCGGAGGCCCTCGCCGAGGCGCGTGCGCGGCGCGAGGCCGAGACCCTGGCGGGCCGCGCCGCGCGCACCCGCGCCGATGCCGAGCATGCCGCAAGGCTGATCGCCGAGGAAAAGGCCCGCGCCGAGGAGCTCGCCGCGGCGCGCGAGCGCGACGCGGCCGAACAGCTCGCCCGCCAGCTCGAGCACCTGAATGCGCTGGAATCCGAGCGCGAGCGCTCGCAGAACGACACGCAGATGCGCACCAAGGCGAAGATCGACGCCGAGACGCGCGCCATGGAGGACGCCCGCGCCCGCGCGCAGGCCGAGGCCCGCGTCGAGGAGGAGGCCCGCGAGCGCAGCTTCGCCGAGAACGCGGCCCGCAAGGCCGCCGAGGAGCGCCTGCAGACCGAACTGCGGCTGCGCGCGATCGCCGAATCGCGCGTGAGCGCCGAGGCGTCCGCGACCATGGAGGCCCAGGCGCGCGCCAAGGCCGAGCAGGGGCTCGCGGCCAAGGCCCAGGTGCGCGAACGCGTCGAAGCGCAGGCGCGTGAATCCGCGAGCGCGCGCATTCTCGAGGAAGACGAGCGCGCCGCGGTCGCCGCCCGGAAGATCGAGGTCGAGTCGGCGCTCGCCGAACAGACGCGCCTGCGCAAGCAAGCCGAGGCCCAGGTGCTCGTCGAGGCCGAGGCGAAGCTCGCCGCGGAATCCGCCGCGCGCGAAGCCGCCGAGGGGCGCGCGCGCGCCGAAGCCGAGCTGAACCGCGCCGTCCAGGAACGCGCGAAAACCGAACAGGCCGTACTGGAGGCGAGCGAGGCCCGCCTCACGGCCGAGACCCGCGCCATTACCCAGGGGCGCGAGCGCGCCGAAGCCGAGCGCCAGGCCGCCCGCGCGGCCGAAGCCCATGCGCACGCCGATGCCGAAGCCAAGCGCATCGCCGAGGCGCGCGCGAACATGGAGATCGTAGCCACCGAGGTCAAGCGCGCACGCGCGGCCGCGGACCAGGAAGCCAACCGCATCGCCGAGGCGCGCGTCGCCGCCGAGCAGCGCGTCGCCGCCGAGGTGCAGTCGCGGCTGCAGGCGGAGACCGAGCTGGAAGCCGCCGCACGCGAGCGCGAGCGGATCGAAGTGCTCGTGCGCGACGCGGCGAACGAGCGCGCGCAGGCTGAAACGAAGGCCTCGCGCGAAGCCGAACGGCGCGTCGCGGCCGAATGCGACGCGATCCGCGCGGTGGAAGAACGCACGCGCGCCGAAGCCCAGGTCCGCGCCGCAGCCGACGAGCGCCAGGGCCTCGAGCGCGATGCGGAGGCCGCGGCGAACCTGCGCGCCCAGGAGGAACTGCGCGCCGCCGCGATCGTGCGCGAACGGCTGCAGACCGATCGGCAGGCGCGCGAAGCCGCTGCGGCGCGCACCGCCGCCGAAGAGCGCCTGGCCCAGGAGGCGTCATCGAGGCTGTCCGCGCAGGTCGAGCTGGAGCGCGTCGCCAACGATCGCGCGAAGGCCGAGTCGCTCACCCGTGAAGCCACCAAGGACCGCGAGCAGGCCGAAGCCGCCGCGCTCGCCGCCACAAAGGAGCGCGAGCGCAAGGAGCGCAAGGCCGAGGCCGCCAAGCTTGCGCGCGAGCGCTTCGAGCGCAACCTGGCCGCCGCGAACCAGGCCAAGCGCGACGCCGAAGTCGCCCTGGCGCGCGAGACCCGCGCACGCGAAGCGGCCGAGCGGTTCGCCGCCGAGCAGCTCGAAAGGAGGCTCCACGAGGAGGAAGTCGCACGCTACAGCATCGAGGCGCGCACGCAGGCCGAGGCCGAGCGCGCCGACGCCGGGAAGATGCTCGCCGAGGCCGAGGCCCAGCGGGCGCAGGCCGAGCGCGAGGCGGTGGACGCCGCCAAGAACCGCCTGATCGCCGAGCGGGCCACCGCGAACGCCGCACGCATCCGCGCGCAACTGCACGCGCAGAAGGAACGCAAAGCCGCGCAACTGCTGCGCGCCGAGGAAGAAGCGCTCGCGGCCGAGCGCGCCCGGCAGGAGCGCGAAGCCGAGGCCGTCGCCGCCGCCGAAGCGCGCGCCAGGGCCGAAACCGAGCGCGGCGTCGCCGCGCGGGCGCGCGCTGACGCCGAGTCCAGGGCGAGCGCCGAAGTCGCCGCGCGCGTGCAGGCCGAACGCGAAGCGCAGTGCGTCGCCGAACGACGCATCCAGGCCGAGGCCGAGCTGCGCCTCGCCGCTGAACGGGCGCAAGCCGCCGAGCAGGAACGCATCGAACTGCTCGCCAGGCAGGCTGAGCAGGAAACCTCGCGTGCGCAGTGCGACGGGCAGGAGAACGCCTCCCTCGCCTCCGCGGTCGCGCGGCAGGACCGCAGCGCCGCGCGTGCGCCGCTGTACAGTCGCTTCGCCATTGCCGGCGTCGCCTTTGCGATGGGATTTGCCGGCTTCGCGGCGGCGAAATGGCTCGACGCGGATGGCGCCGTCCAGCAGGCGGCGCCCGTCGCCCAGGTCGCCGTGAGGCGCGACACGGCGGAAGCGGCGCCCGGCGAAGAGCAGCAACTCACGCTCAAGCTCTCCATGTCGCTCTCCGGCGTGCCCGCGCAGGCCGATCCAAGCAAGTCCGAAGAACTGCCGCCGAACGATTGAGTAGGTTGGGCTGAGGCCAGAGGCCGAAGCCCAACGGGAGTTCCGCGTGAGGCACCGCGTTGGGCTTCGCTGCGCTCAGCCCAACCTACTCGGCCGCGATGCGCAGGTAGCGCGCCGTGTGCGGGTTGTACACCTTGAGCGAGGCCACGAAGCGCTCGAAGGGGAGGCCCAACGCGCGCTTCAACTGCCGCGCGCGTCTCTTGAGCTCGTCCCAAGCGATGCGCGCCGGCCCGCCGTTGAAGGCGAGCACGATCAGGTTGACGTCGTCCTCGGCCGACACGCGCAGCAGCCGCTCGCCGAAGCTCTTGCGCATGCGGCCGCACCACAGGTCGAGCTTGCGGTCGTCGGACATGAAATTCGCCACCAGCACGCCCCCCTCGCGCAGCGCCCCGCGCGCGGCGTCGTAGAAGCTTTGCGTGCATAGCTCGCTCGCGTGCGCGCCGTCCTCGAAACCGTCGAGCAGCAGCACGTCCGCGCTCGCGGGATGCGCCGGCACGTACTCGGCGCCGTCGCCGAGCACCACGCGCAGCCGCGCATCTTCCGGCGGCAGCCCGAAGTAATGCTTCGCGGCGGCGATCACCCCCGGGTCGATCTCCACCACCCTCACCCGTGTGCCCGGCATGCGGGCGTGGATGAAGCGCGCGATCGAACCGCCGCCCAGGCCCACCATGAGCACGTCGCGCGGCTCCGGGTGGAACAGCAGGAACGCCATCATCGCGCGCGTGTAGTCCAGCTCCAGCGCATCGGGCGAGGACAGGCGCATCGCGCTCTGGATCGCGTCGCCGCCGATGTGCAGCATGCGCACGCCGCTCTTCTCGCTGATCGCGATCGCGCCGCCCCTGCCGGCCAACCATTTCTTCGCGCGCGCCATGTGCTCGGCTAGAATTCCGGAGATTGAATCATCACAGGCGGTGGATTATGCAATGCTTCTGGCGCTGTCTGCTCGCGATCCTCGCGTTCCTCGCGATCGGCGTCGCCGCGGTGGTCGGTACGGTCCTCGTGCCCGCACCGTGGCTGTCGTCGGCCGACGAGCCGGTGCCCTCGAGCGCCATCGTGGTGCTGGGCGGCGATCCCTCGCGCGCGCTCGCCGCCGCCGACCTGTACCGCCAGGGGCTCGCGCCGCGCATCCTGCTGAGCGCCTCGGCCCCGACCGCGCGCGACCGGCGGCTCGCGACGGCCGGCATCACCATGCCGCGGGACGACGAGCTGGCGCGCCAGGTGCTCGTCGCGCGCGGCGTTCCCGAAGGCGCGATCGCCATCTACGGCCATGACTTGCAAAGTACCGTGGACGAAGCGCGCGCGCTGCGCGAACTGTTCGGCGACAGCGGGACGCTGCTGGTCGTCACCTCGCCGCTGCACGTGCGCCGGGCGCGCATCGTGCTCGCGACCGAACTCCCGCACGAGCGCTTTCGCGTGATCGGCAGCCGCTACGATCCGGTTCCGGAAAAGTGGTGGCGCGACCGCGATTCGGCGCGCGACGTGCTGCTCGAGGTGGCGAAGCTCGCGTATTTCGTCGTCGGGAGGCGGTTCTAGCAGGTTGTCGAAATATGTCGCTCGATGCGCATTGCTTGTCATCCCGAGCGAAGCGAGGGATCTGCTGTTGTGCTGAATCAAACACTTGGAAAAGCGGATTCCTCGCCGCGGAGTTTACCCTGAGCGAAGCCGAAGGGCTCCTCGGAATGACAGGGTCGAGTCTTTCAACACTCTGCTAGCTCGCGAGCGCGCGATCGAGAAAGTCGAGCCTGTCCTGCCCCCAGAAGATCTCGCCCCGGTAGACGTAGCTGGGCGCGCCGAACACCTGCAGGTCGATCGCCTCCTGCGTGCAAGCCTCGAACTTCGCCTTCGCGGCCGCGCGCGCCTCCGCGCCCGGGGCCGCCATGCCGCATTCCGCGGCGATGCGCCCGAGCGTCGCGAGGTCGGAGATGTCGCGCTCCTCGGCCCAGCAGGCGCGCATCAGCGCGCCTGCGAGCCTGAGCGCCGCTGCGGAGCCGCCAGCGCCTTCGGCCGCGATGATGGCCAAGGCGGCCTCGTCTGCCGGCACGGGGAAGAATTTCGGCTTCAGCACGAGCGGCGCGCCGAGGAACTCGCTCCAGCGCTTGAGCTCCACCAGGCGGTAGGCCTGGCGCTGCGGCGCGCGCTTGGCAAGGGGCAGGCCGCCGGAGACCGGAAAGATCCTGCCCAGATCGACCGGCTTGACGTTGACCGAGGCGCCGTGGCGCTTCGCCAGCGCGACGAAGCGCTCGTGGCCCAGGTAGGTCCACGGAGACACCGGCGTAAAGTAGTAATCGATCGTCTTGCTCATTTCCCCTCCTCAAGTTCCTTGCTCGTGAACGCTCGCGTCCAGAACGACCTGCACGTCGAGCTGCGCATCGCGCTGCACCTCGACCAGGCAATCGTAGAAGGTCGCGCCGCCGCCCATGTCGCTCAAGGCCTGCGAGGTCAGCTCGTTGGCGTTGCAGCCGTCCGGCGCGAGCTTCTTCCACCACACCGAGAGCGCCACGACGACGCCCGGGCGGGCGCGCGGGGACACGCGCGCCTTCGCCGTGAACGCGCCGCGGCCGTTGAAGATGCGCACCCGCTCGCCGTCGCGGATCGCGCGCGCCGCGGCGTCCTCCGGATGGATGTCCAGGTGCGGCTCGCGCTCGGATTCGAGCGCGAAGCCGAGGTTGGCGAAGCTCGAATTGAGGAAGTTGCGCGCCGGCGGCGAGATCATCGCCAAGGGGTACTTGCGCGCCAGCTCCGGCGCCGACAGCGCCGATTCGCGCGGCGGCACGAAATCCGGCAGCGGGTCCACGCCCAGCTTCTTCGCCGACTCGCTGTAGAACTCGCACTTGCCCGAGGGCGTGGCGAAGCCGCCCTGCGCGAAGGGCGCGAACACGCCCGGAACGTCGAGCCGCGCGTAGCCCTCGGCCTTGAGACGCTCCCACTCGATGCCCCGCATGCGCGGGGCGCCCGAGGCGAGCGCCTGGCGGCAGATGTCCTCGTCGCTGTCGCCGAAGCACGGCTCGTCGAACCCCATGCGCGCTGCGAGGCGCCGGAACACCTCGGAGTTGGGCAGCGCCTCGCCCAGCGGCGCGATGGCCGGCGTATTGGCGAGCACGTACAGGTGGCCGTAGGCGCTGTGCACGTCCCACTGCTCGAGCTGGGAGGTTGCCGGCAGGACGATGTCGGCGTAGTCGGCGGTGTCGGTCTGGAACAGGTCGTGCGCGACGCAGAACAGGTCCTCGCGCGCGAAGCCGGCGGCGACCCTGCGCGAGTCGGGCGCCACGGCCACCGGGTTGGAGTTGTACACGTAGAGCGCGCGCAGGGGCGGGTCCTTCGCCCCGAGCAGCGCGTCGCCGATCGCCGACATGTTGATCGTGCGCGGCTTGGGGTTCGGAGACAGCTTGAGCAGGTCGGCGCGCTCCATCGCCGGCAAGTTCATGTCGAAGAATCCGCCCGTGGTGAGCGACAGGCCGCCCGCGGCGTCGCGCCATGCCCCCACCAGCGCGGGCAGGCAGGCGACGGTGCGCACCGCCATCCCGCCGCCGGCGCAGCGCTGCATGCCGTAGTTGAGCCGGATCGCGGCGGGCCGCGTGGATGCGTATTCGCGCGCCAGCGCGGCGATGCGCTCCGGCGCGACCCCGGTGATCCGCGCGACCTTCCCCGGGGGATAGTCCGCGACACGTCCGGCGAGCGCGTCGAATCCGAGAGTGTGGCGTTCCACGTAGTCGCGGTCGTGCAATCCTTCGCCGATGATGACGTGCATCATGCCGAGCGCGAGCGCCGCGTCGGTGCCGGGCATCAGCGCCAGGTGGTCGCTGCACTTCTCGGCGGTGAGGCTGCGGTAGGGATCGATGGCGACGACCTTCGCGCCGCGGCGCTTGGCCTCCTGCACGCGCGTCCACAGGTGCAGGTTGGAAACGATCGGGTTGGAGCCCCAGATGAGGATGAGCTTCGCGTCCTCGAAGCGCTCCGGATCCATGCCGAAGGACCCGCCCAGGGTGAGCCGCAACCCTTCCTTGCCCGCGGAGGAGCAGATGCTGCGCTCGAGCAGCGACGCGCCCAGGCGGTGGAAGAAGCGCTTGCCCATCGACTTCCACTGCACGTAGCCCATGGTGCCCGCATAGTCGTAGGGCAGGATCGCCTGCGGACCGTCCGACGAGGCCGAGATCTCGCGAAACCGCGCGGCGATGGTATCCAGCGCCTCGTCCCAGGAAATGCGCTCGAAGCGCCCTTCGCCCTTCCTGCCGACGCGCCTGAGCGGATGCAGCAGGCGGTCCTTGTGATAAACGCGCTCGAGGTAGCGCGACACCTTGTTGCACAGCGTACCCTGCGTGAACGGGTGGTCCTTCGCCCCCTCGACCTTCACCGCCCGCCCTTCCTCCACCGTGACCAGCATCGCGCAGGTGTCCGGGCAGTCGTGCGGGCACGCCGCGCGCACCACGCGCCTGCCCGCTGCCCTAGCCTGCCCGGAAGGATCTGTCACCGTGCACCCCCGCGAAGTTTGCGATTCTACCCCAGGTTCGTAGCGCGATTGTCCGGCCAAGGCCGTTTGAAACGAGCGCGATGCTGCCGGTAAATTACTCCAACCCCACTTTCGAGAAGGCGATCCGCAGCGCCTGTCCGATCCGGTAGAGGGCGTGATTGGCCGCGGCGAGGGCGGCGCCCATGGTGATGAACCCGTGCACCATGCCTTCGAAGCACTCGTAGGTCACGCTCACGCCGCTCGCCTGCAGGCGCTCGGCATAGGCCGCACCCTCGTCGCGAAGGGGGTCGAAGCCGGCGGTGACGACATAGGCGGGCGCCAGCCCGGCCAGGTCGGGCGCGAGCAGGGGCGAGGCCCGCCAGTCGAGGATATCGGCTTCATCGCGCAGGTAATTGGCCCGGCACCACAGGATGCCCTCGCGCTCGAGCAGGTAGCCCTCCGCGAATTCGAAGTGCGACGGCGCGCAGGCCCGCATGTCCAGCGCCGGATAGACGAGCACCTGCTGCGCGAGCCGCAGGCCTTCGTCGCGCAGCGCGAGCGCCGCCGCGGCGGCAAGGTTGCCGCCCGCGCTGTCGCCCGCGACCGCGATGCGCGCGCTGTCCAGGCCGAGCCCGGCGCCCTGTCCGGCGACCCAGCGCACGGCGGCGAGGCCGTCCTCGAAGGCGGCGGGAAACTTGTGTTCCGGCCCCAGGCGGTAGTCAACCGAGAGCACGGCGCAGCGGGCGAAGTTGGCCAGGGTGCGGCAGGGCACGTCGTGCGTCTCCAGGTCGCCGTAGGTCCAGCCTCCGCCGTGGAAGAAAACGGCCACCGGTGCGGACTTCGGGGCGCCTCGGCCGCGATACAGGCGCGCGGCCACCGGGCCGGCCGGCCCGGGAAAGCTCATGTCCGACGCCTCGTCCACATCCGGCGGAGGCGGCTGCAGGGGAACGCGCATCTTGCGGTAGAGGCGGCGCGCCTCGGCCGCGGACACCATGTGCAGGGGCGAGTACTTGGACCGCGCGGCGAGTTCGAGCAAAACCCGCGCCTGCGGGTCGAGTATTCTCGCGCTCAAGGCGGGGCGCCCCGCTAAGCCGCGGCGGGAACGCGCCGCTTGATCATCAGCCACAGGAGCGCAAGTGCGATCGCCACGACGAAGGGAATCGCGAGATAGTTCAGCGTCTCCCAGCCGTTGCTGTCGAGCAGGATCCCGGACGCCGCGGACGATGTCCCCATGACCAGGAAGATCGCCAGGTCGTTCGCCCCCTGCGCCTTGGCCTTTTCCGAGGGGCGGTAGGTCTCCGTGATCAGGGTCGTGCCGCCGATGTACAGGAAATTCCAGCCGACCCCGAGCAGCACCAGGGCGAACCAGAAATTCGCCACCGCGATGCCGGCGAGCGCGATGCCGACGCACACCAGCAGCAGCGCCGCCCCGGCCAGCATGACCTGCAGCAGCCCGAAGCGCTTGATCAGCGATCCGGTGAAGAACGACGGGGCGAACATGGCGACCACGTGCCACTGGATGACGAAGGCGGCCGACGCGTACGGATGGCCGCAGATGCCCATGGCGAGCGGCGTCGCCGTCATCAGCAGGTTCATGATCCCGTAGCCGAACGCCGCCGAGAGCACCGCGACCACGAAGGCCGGTTGCGATGCGATCACCCGCAGCGGCCTGCCCGGCTCGCGCTGCTCGGCCGCGGTGAGCGGCGGGATCCGGAGCAGTTGCAGCACCGCGAGGACCAGGACGAGGAACACCATGAGCGACAGGTAGGCGCCCAGGTACCGGGTCGCCAGCATGTCCACCGTGTGCTTGCTCACTTCCGGCCCGACGAGCCCTCCGACGAGCCCCCCGGCGAGGACGAGGGATATCGCCCTGCTCTTGAAGTCCATCGGCGCGGCATCGGCCGCCGCGAAGCGGTAGTACTGCGCGATGCCGTTGTAGGCGCCGAAGACGCAGGTCCCGAGACACAGCAGCCAGAAGTTGCCCAGGGCGACGGCCGAGGAGCAGATCGCGGCGCCCAGCATGCCGATGAGGGCGCCGAGGGTGAAGCCGGCGCGCCGGCCGTACCGCTTCATGTACAGCGATGCGGGAAAGGTGGCGACGGCGGGGCCGATGACCCCGCCGGTCCCCGGGCG
>Ga0080064_1004468_pt1 | contig 17839 bp, 22 predicted proteins | sample Subgrocontami54m_FD_69260 | JGI IMG/M metagenome (GOLD analysis project Ga0080064, IMG submission 69260) | Subsurface groundwater microbial communities from S. Glens Falls, New York, USA - GMW46 contaminated, 5.4 m (SPADES assembly) (version 2) ...
CGACTTATGATATCGATGACAAAGGTGCTACACACGTTATTCAGAAAATTACACTCGAGAATAAAACGACCCAACTTTACGCGACTCAATTTACGCTAACAATCGGCGCAGTCAAAATTTCTAACCCAAGAGCATTTGATGATAAAGGCACACTGCCGTTGGTAAATGAATTTGTCGGTGGTAATACTCAGCTTAAAGTTACTTTTAATCAAAAAGTTGTCGGTCAGGGCAAAAAACTGACCTGGACACTGGTTTATGATTCACCTGAGACAGCCAGTCGCAGTGGACAAATTTGGGAAATTGGTATTCCAAAACTGGCCACCGTTACGGATATCGATGCGTACGACGTAACCCTCTCGGTCCCAAGATCTTTTGGACAAGCCGTCTTTATTACACCGCAACCAAAATCCATCGAAGATAGACAGAGCCTTAAAAAAGTGTATAAGTTTGACCGGGATCAGCTCAAAGAAAAAGGCGTAGCTGCTTCGTTTGGTGATAAACAGATCTATACTTTTAATCTTAAGTACAATCTTCAAAATACCAACCTCGTCCCCATTTCAACCGATATTGCCCTGCCACCTGACAATGCCTACCAAAAGGTTTATCTTAATAAACTTGACCCTAAACCCGTAAGTATTGCAGAGGATAAAGATGGCAACTGGATTGCCACTTATCAAGTAGCGCCCCGGTCCAAAATAATGGTTGATGCCGAGGGTTTTGTAGAAACTCACCACCAGCCGGTTGCTGAGACGGCCAGCGAACTTAGCTCGACAGAAAAGTCAGCTTATCTTCAGCCCCAAAAATATTGGGATGTTGATAATCCACGGCTTAAAGCAAAGGCAGCTGAACTTAAAACCCCCAAGGCGATTTATGATTTTGTGGTTTCGTATTTGTCTTACAACGAAAAAAGATTGGAAGGCAATAGCATCGAAAGACTCGGCGCCCAATCTGCGTTTGATAATCCGACTAATTCAGTTTGCATGGAGTTTACCGACCTGTTTATCACGCTTGCTCGCTCGGCCGGTATCCCTGCACGGGAAATCGATGGATATGCTTACTCGGCCAATGATCGTCTCAAACCACTATCTTTGAAATCTGAAGGAGATATCCTACATGCTTGGCCGGAATATTTTGATGATAAATTGGGATGGGTCCAAGTTGATCCGACTTGGGGGTCGACATCAGGGGGTTTGGACTTTTTCTCAAAACTAGATTTTAACCATATTACTTTCGTCCAAAAAGGTTATTCATCGACGTCACCTTTTCCAGCCGGTTCTTATAAACTCGCCGAAAAACCTAATTCCAAAGATGTATCGGTACTTTTCGCGCTGGGTGCTCCCGAAAAAGTGGAGGATTTAACGCTTTCTATAAATCTTGCCCAAACCGGTATCAGCCTAATTCCACTTGGTGGATCGGTTGCACTGGAAAACAAAGGAAACACTGCATTTGCGGGCGGTCTTTTGACAATTAATACGCAGCATTCTCAAGTCAGCCCGGAAAATAATTTTAAAGTGACAAAGATTTTGCCATATTCAACTCAGAGCATCGATTTTAGTCTTCGAAATATCAATTTATTTGCCTCATCCTCAGACACCGTAAAGTTTAATTTTGCCGGACAGGAAACTGTTCGGACCGTCAAATTTGTGGCCCTACCGGCTGCGCGCATGGTTCCAATCTTTGGAGGGATTGTGATTATCATGACAGTCTTAAGTATAGTTTTTGTAAAGAAACGACGAGCCTAGAGTGGCAATATTCACCCCAAGTATCATAAAATTGTCATTTCAAATATTGATAAATGATTACTGATACGCGCCATAGGGTGCTTGATAAAGTTGCGGCTGTTCCCCATGATCCTGGAATTTATAAATTTCTCGACTCACAAGGAGAGATAATTTATGTGGGTAAAGCCAAAGATCTCAAAATCAGAGTTTCGAGTTATTTCAGACATGACAGCGGACACACCGAAAAAACCAAAGCGATGGTTTTGGAAATTGCTGATCTGTCTTATGTCGTTGTTCTGTCAGAATTTGAAGCATTGCTTCTTGAGATAAAACTCATTAACAAGCTCAAACCGCCTTACAATATTTTGGCCAAAGACGACAAAAGCTTTCTTTATATAAAAATTGATAAAAGAGCCCAAGTGCCGATTGTTGAAGCAGTTCGTAAGCAAATGCCGCATCGAGGCGTTTTTCTAATTGGGCCTTTTCCGTCCGGTCGGACAGTTAGGTCAGTCCTTCGCAATATCAGACATGCTTTTCCATATTGCACGCATCGCCGTCCGCAAAAGTCTTGTTTGTATGCTCATTTGGGACTCTGTCCTGATCCGTGGCATTCGTCTGAATCACTGGCTGATTACCGCAAAACAATTGATAAAATCGTTCTCTTACTTTCTGGTAAATCATCGGTATTAAGCAGAAGCCTTAGCAAAGAAATGGAAGAAGCATCCAAAAGAGAAGATTATGAGCAAGCTTCTGTTTTAAAAAAACAAATCGAGGACATTGCCTATATTACCCAAAGTTTTCATCAACCGGAGGATTATCTAGCACAACCTGGGCTTGTGGAGGAGGAAACGAGAGAGCAGCTCAAAGAACTTAAGGATATTTTGGGACTTCGGGATATTCCCATCAGGATTGAATGTTATGACATTTCCAATTTTCAAGGTCGGGAAGCAACTGGATCAATGGTGGTATTTACAGGGGGTGCGCCGGATAAAAGCCAATATCGTAGGTTTAAAATCAAAAGATCCACAAAAAGTGGCGGACCGGATGATTTTGCAATGATGCGGGAAGTGATTGGTAGGCGACTTCACAACGATTGGCCCAGGCCGGATCTGATGATAATCGATGGGGGAAAAGGACAGCTGTCATCGGCTATGTCGGTCGTTTTGGAAATCGATCCGACGCTTGTAGTTGTTTCGCTTGCCAAACGAATTGAAGAAATATTTGTGCCTGGTCACTCGCAATCAATTGTCCTGCCCATGAACTCGCCGGCTTTGACACTTGTCAGAGCTCTGCGGGATGAAGCACATAGATTTGCCATTACCTATCATCGGAAATTAAGATCAAAAAAGCTTATCGAATCTTTGATTTGAGGACCGGAATTTGATAAACTGCGTTTGCCTACCCAAACATAAAGTGAAGAGTTGGATTCGAAGTTTTATCTATGCTGCCATAGCTCTCTACAGTGTAACTCTGATTGTTCCAACTGTTTATTTTGCACAAAATTGGAAAATATTTTTTGGTATTGTGACTGCCCTTTTTGTTATTAACAAATTGATCAAGACAATAGTCACAATGATTTTTATTCCACTCAATATAATTACTTTTAATATCATCAACTTTGCGCTTGTAAGCGCTTTGTTCTTTGTGATTCCAAGACTGATCAGCGTGATATCAATTGCCCCTTATGATTTTCCAGGAATTAGCGCGTATGGTTACTCACTCGATCCAATGAGTTTTAGTGCAATTGGTACAGTCCTGGTCGCTGCCGGCTTGTACACGATCATTTTTTGGTTTTTGAAATGGACTGCTAAATAATTCCCTTTATGAATTTATTTAAAAACTTTATCCGTGGTTATCTTGAGCTGCCTGAAAAAAGAAGCAGTATAGTGTGTATTGGTGGCGGTAATGGGACAGCCCAGGTACTTAGAGGGCTTAAAACTTTTAATGTCGATCTGACTGCTATTGTGTCGATTGCCGACAATGGCGGCAGCGCAGGAAGGCTTCGCCGGGCTTTTGATATGCCGCCTCCAGGAGATATTATCAATTGTCTGGCTGCACTTTCGGATGATGAGTCTGTTTTGCGCGAATTGCTTTTATATCGTTTTGAAGGCAATAGATATGGGGCGGATAATGAAATTGGTGGGCAAAAACTGGGTAACCTTATCATGCTGGCCTTATCCAAAATATCCGGTGATTTCTCTAAAGCTATTTTTGAACTTTCCAAATTGGTTTCTCCCAGAGGTCAAGTGTTGACGGCTTCTAAAAATATGGTTGATATTTGGGCAGAGACTGAAGAAGGTGTCAAAGTCCATGGTGAAGAAAATATCGATTTGGGCAAATACGATGGATCGAGGTCTTTGCGTCATGTTTATCTCGAGCCAACTACGGCGCCCGCCAATCCCATGAGTGTAGGGGCGATTGAGGCAGCGGACTTGATTGTGATTGGCCCCGGTGACCTTTACTCGACTGTTTTGCCATCACTTTTGGTTAAAGGCATCGGCAAAGCAATTGAAAAGTCAAAAGCGACAAAAATATATATTACCAATGTCACCAACAAAAATTTTGAAACTCCAAACTACAAAATTAGTGACTACGTCAAGGCAATTGAGAGACATGTTGGCAAAAATTTCTTTGACGCGATACTTGTAAATACCAACCAAAAAGTGCCTCTGCCTTCTAAATATACACAAGATTATCACTATGTTATTGACGATTCTGACAAAGTAGCGGGGTACAAAATATTGCGTGATAATTTTATCAATCGGCGCATGCCTCTTCACCATGATAGCGTGAGAGTTGCCGAGACGCTTTTGGGAGTGTTAAAATCTTAACTTATGTTACTAGCAATTGCACAAATCATTATCTCGGTCCTTCTGGTTGTCTGTGTTTTGGTTCAGTCCAAAGGAGTCGGCCTCTCAGCAACCTTTGGAGGTGAAGGGGGCTTTTACCGGTCACGAAGGGGAGTCGAAAAACTTCTTTTCCGTGCAACCATTCTTTTGGCAGCGCTATTTGCAATCACTGCCTTTTTTGGAGTGATAAGGTAACCAACCCTATTTGATGATTTCATACAAAAAGTTTGCACGAAGAAGCAGGTTTTGGTTTTGGATGGCTCAGGCGACCCTTCGCCGCTATCTTCTCCGAATTACCCTCGGACTTTTTCTACTTACTATCATTATCTTTGCGCTTACCCAAACTTTACCCAACTTACGATACTTAACATCTTATAAACACGGAGTAGTTGGCGCTTATACTGTGCAGAACCTGCCGGCATCAGTGATGGATGTTGCCAGCCGGGGCTTGACCTATGTTGATTCATCTCAAGAGGCCAGAGGAGACTTGGCTGAAAATTGGTTGGTAGAAGAAGATGGTAAAAAGTTTACCTTTAAACTTCGTAATAATTTGTACTGGCAAGACGGGACCAAGCTCAAATCGTCAGACCTAGTTTACAAATTTACTGATATTTCCACTGAGATGCCCGATGACCATACAATTATTTTTCATCTCAAAAACCCAATCTCATCCTTTCCAGCCGTTGTTTCCAGACCCGTTTTTAAAAATCGGACATTTGTAGGTAACGGTCCATATAAGGTCACCCACATTGAAGAAGCTTCAGGATTTGTAAAGTCAATTACATTTACGCCCACCAACACGTCTCTTCGAAGAATCGTTGTAAATTTTTATCCGACTCAAGCAAGGCTTACCCAAGCTCTTAAAATCGGTGAAGTCAGCGGAGCCACACTGGAAGATAGCTCGGGCTTTGCAAATTGGCCCAATCTCAAAACAGAAAAAAAGATCGACTCATCTAGGTTTTTAGCAATTTACTACAACACCAAAGACAATTTTCTTTCAGCCAAAGAAGCTCGCCAGGCTTTGTCGTACGGTATTAATTACGAATCATTTCCCGGGCAACGTGCCACCAGTCCAATCCCGCCCGCCTCATGGGCCTTTAATAGTGGGGTTAAAAAATACAACTTTGATCCGGAGAAATCCAAAGCGCTTTTAAAAGCACTTGAATACTCAGGTAGTCGAAAAGTGATCCTTAGTACCTTGCCTGGGCATGAGGAGATTGCTAGAAAAATAGTTGAGGGTTGGAAGCAAATTGGGATTGATGCCGAAGGAGTAGTCGAAAAGACACCACCCACCAACTTTCAAGCCTTTTTGGCTCTTCAAGAAACCCCTAACGATCCTGATCAGTATACTTTGTGGCATTCGACCCAAAGAGGGGCTTTGATTGGTCTCAAAGACGCCAGAATTGATAAATTTTTGGAAGATGCGCGGGTAATGTTTAAGCAAGATGATCGCAAGACCAAATACCTCGATTTTCAAAGAGTCTTAGCCGAAGACTTGCCAGTTGTGTTTATTTCTTGGCCCAACGCGGATCTTGTTTACAACAAGACCAGGACACCCGATGTCGAGCAGCTCAAAAAGCTCAACGTCTCTTTTTAAATTTCTAATCCACTTTGTCCTTTAACATAGTAAATTGATATAATAATGCTTGGCCAACACGCGCCTGTAGCTCAGTGGATAGAGCGCTCCGCTTCGGACGGAGAGGTCGGGGGTTCGAATCCCTCCAGGCGTACGGCCCAGTAGCTCAGTGGTAGAGCAGTTGCCTCTTAAGCAATTGGTCGTGAGTTCGAATCTCACCTGGGTCACTATCTTTCGCAAAAGCTATAGATAGCAGGCTAATAAAATGTATTACACTTACATTCTTAGGAATTCCATAACGAACAGATATTATATTGGCTACACTTCCAATTTGAAAAACCGTTTAAAACAACATTTAAGTGGTCAATCCAAATCTACAAAGTCAAACTTGAATTATCAACTTGAATGGTATTGTGGCTTTAAAACAGCAGGTCAAGCTGTCAGTTTTGAAAAGTATTTAAAATCTGGTTCCGGTGTAGCTTTCATGAAGAAAAGGTTTTTCATACCTAATGTAGCTTTTGCGAAAGATATTAATTTAGATGAGAAAGCTCGCTCTACGAAGCTTTCAGCGAAGTAGAGAGTCTCACCTGGGTCACAAAAATAACTCGCTTTCAATAGTCTCAACTTGACCGTTATCCTATAGTAGAATATAATTCTTGATAGAAAGGTAGGTTTTAGGCAAACGCGCTTAATACTTGCTCAAAGTACATTCCAATCTAAATAAGGAGAAAAGGTATGGACAGCATTAACACGGCCCGAGCTCTAATAGTGAATGGTCGCCTGTACAAATTGGTGACCAACGCCGGAAGAGGAGATTATTACCATCGACACTACCAGAAACTAGCAGCGGAAGGGATGCCCATCATCATTCGGCGAAACGCTTATGCTGGTAACAATGCACTAGTCAAGTCAGCTGTTGCGATTTTTGTCGAAGAAGAGTCTCGAGACCAAGTCCGAGAGGCTATTGATCTGGCTACAGCTGGTGAGTTGGAAAGTGCGCGTTTTGAGGCTGATCAGGGCTTTCCAACGCTTGCTTTCGAGTATCTTGCCAAATCTGATGCTGACGAAGCGACAAAGCGGACAGTGCTCGCGGAAGCTTATCGAAAATTAGCGCGAATAAGTAATCGAACAGCTGCAAACCTGAGGAATAAAGGTTTTGATGAAGGTGCCAAAATATGGCGAAGGGAAGCAGGGGGAGATTACCGGTTTGCCAGGCGACTTCTGAGCGGTAAAGCGCCTTTGGGAGTTGCGCCCAAAACCGTAAATCCTGAGTTGATCAACACTTTGTTTCTTCTTTGATCAGTTTTTGGACGTTTCTGTAAAAAACGTCCTTTTTTTGTGCGTTTTTACCAAAGTCCTTCGGTGGGGATGGAGACTTCTATGTCAGGCGAAGCTGCTACTTTTTCCATAAAATGATCAACCAAAAAGTGGTTTCGAATTTTATCTTTTATGATATAATCACCGCTATATGAAAAGTAAAGTTCTTAATTATGCTGTGATACTACAAAAGGAGCCTGAAGGTGGCTACACCGTTACTGTTCCAGCTCTTTCAGGATGTGTTACTTATGGGGGAAACGTAGAAGAAGCAAAAAAAATGGCAGTAGAAGCAATTGAATTATACATTGAGAGCCTAGAGGCTCATAACGAAAAAATACCAGAAGATAGTGAAACATTTTATACTCAAGTTAGTGTAACGCCTTCCTTTTCTCATGCCGAAGCTCCGTAGTGTTAAACCAAAAGAGCTTATTAAATCATTTGAAAAACTCGGATATATCGTCGATAGACAAAAAGGAAGTCACGTTATTTTATACCATCCATTATCCAAAAGAAGATTAACAATACCAATGCATACAAAAGATATTCCAAATGGTACACTTCTTGCAATTATTAAACAGGCTGGACTGACGAAGGAAGATTTCTCAAAAACAATTAAGTAATATTAAAATAGGCATTTTAATTTAGTAATAGAGACTGCTGATAAGCTAGCTCAGAAATAATATCTGGTAGTCCCAATGAAGACAATGTCAGGTAACAAAATTTTTACCAAAGGCCTTCGGTGGGGATTGAGACTTTTAGATCAGGGTTAGCTGCTACTTTTTCCATAAATCTGTCCGATGAATTCCAATAAAAAATATATTGACCGTCTTGGTTGGTGATCCGCTTGGTGTCTTTGGTATAAACAAATCTTGGAGTGGAAGTAGAGTCGATACTAAATCCGCACTTTTCGTAAAACCCTGTGTTTTTGGGCATGCAAAATCCCAAACAGGTAACATCATGAGTCGCAGCATACTTTCTCATCTCTGTTACAATTTGTTTGCCATAACCTTTACCTTTGACGTTGGCAATGACATTGAGAACTCCGAAGAAAGAAAATTCTTCACCATTAAAGATTACCGGCGCTACTTTCCACAAAGCGCCCATGGCAAGGATAGTATCTTCCTTTTTAAGGAGAAAAAACAATTTGTCTTCAGCGTGATCCGAGTCATTAAGCGGAACTTTAAATTCCCTGAGGACCGATTCTTTGATCTGACTTAGTTCGCTTTCAGTTAACTTCGTTCCTTTTTTGGCAACAATCAATTCACCATTTTCCATTTAGTGTTTTTTTAACAGCCTTCTTGAACCAAATATTAGAGCAAGAAGCAATACAACAGAGATGGTGCCAAAGATCATAATTGTCTTTTTATTATCAGGCGTTTTGTTAGTTTTTGAAACGCTTTCAGAATTACCGCTATCAAGCTCGGCAACGGTATCGGAGATAAATCCGTTCGAATCGGCGACTCTCAAAACTACAAAATAGCGTCCGTCATTGGCAGCGTAACTGCGAGTGAGTTTGGCTTTGTCGTCCGTTTGTCGGTCGCCAAAATCCCAAAGATACGAAACAATTTGTCCCGAAGAGGATGAGCCGTCAAAGTTGATGGGTTTGGTCAAGTTTAGTGTAAAAAAATCAGCAAAGGGATCGTCGACTTTCTTTTCATTTACTTTGATAATAGCATTGGGTAATTGATAACCCTCAAAAGGTAAGACATTCACCAAAATACTTTCGATAATTTGAGGAGCTGGGGTAGTACCGTCATCTGCAGTGACCGTCAAAAAATACGAACCTCCTTTAGAGTAAGTATGGCTATTGGTTATCCCGGTCCCTTTGGCGCCATCACCAAAGTCCCAAGCAAATTTGGTCTTAGCAACGATTTCTGGCGGAATTCCCATCCTTGAGAAATCAAAATCAAAAGAAATATTGTTATCAATAAGATAATTTTTGGGGGCTAAGTCCTGAGGTAATTTGAAATTGGCCGATGAAACCGAATAAATCGGATAGACGAGCGCATATTCATTATTAACCTTAAAAACTGGTAAGCCGGCGATGTGGGCAAAGGCACTTGCCGGAAATAAAGCCAAGTAAAAAAATGATGCGATTAGTACAGATAATAATTTAATCTTTTTCTTTTTTAATTTAAAAACCATTTCTAAGCGCTGGTTGTAATCGGTTGTGAAAGAATCCACAGGCCAATCATAGTATAAGCTACCATCAAAACGAGCATCGGAAATTGGCTGATGATTGCCTTTTGGCGATCGGGAAATATTCGTAGGGCTATAACATGGGTCAGATAAACAGCAGCGATGTGGCCAATCAAAATAAAGGCGACTTGGGTATGCCAAATAAGATTGGCGTTCACAACTCCCAAATTTGGGGCATAATCGCGCGTGCCAAACAAATTCCAACCAAAGGCAAATGGGTCTGAGATTATCGAAACCATAGACTGGCCTTGGGTCAGAAGCAGAGTGTAATAGTGTGCTAAATTGTAAACAAGGGCAATTGGAATAAGACTGTAGGCAAACTGCAAACTCAAATCTTTAACGGATAAATTACTTTTTGTTATTTTTTTGGCAAGAAAGATGAGGATTAGATAGATTGTCAAAAATACAATTGGCGACAAGAGTAGTCCAAGCGTTTGAAATAATGTTTGTGGAACTATCGAGAAATTTTGCCAATAAATCCTGTACCAGTGAATCGTCTCTCTAAATCCATCAAAGGCGGTTGATGAAAGCATAAAAAGAATAAACAAAAGAATGCTTAGGTGAAAAGGGCTTTCTTTGAGAAGTCCGATAAACGGCGGTCTTAGATACAATTTTCCCGACCTATATTCAATCGGAGCGATCTTACTAATAAGTCTAAAAAAGACGCTGAAGAATTCACAGTATTCAAACCAGCTTTTTTTGCCAACGAGCCAAACACTCATAAAGTTGATAAACGAATACTGAATGAGAAGGATTGATAAACTAAACGGGGAAGTCTTGCCAATCAATTCTTCCCAAATGAAAAGGAAATAGATAAGAAGCGCCGGATAGTAACCTAATTCTTTGGGATAGATAGTTAAGCTGGTAATTGGCTTTCCCCGAATCGACTCTATCCACTCAACGATACTTTTCCACGGATTTACAACATACCAAATATTTCCAAAAAGCGCGGTGAGGTATGTAAACCCGAGAATAAAAATGATCCAAAAAAACGTCATATTAAAGTTGAACGTCGGGTAATTTTTACCAATGAGTCCGGATACGATTGCTAGTGAAAATAGCGAGACGCTTAACACTCTAATGAAGGTAAAAAACCAGCTTTTGGCAAATATATTTAAGAAAGAAAGATTCTTTGTAGGATATGACTGGTCTTTGTCACCCTGGCCTACAAAATATCCAATTATTAAAAACGAGATAATAAGGGCTGCGGCACCTCCGTAAAGATATAACCAAAACGGAACGGGCAGAGTGTAGAGTTTTCCAAAAGCATGGGCAGAGACGGGCGGTGGAACTACAAAAAAAGGGCTAAGCCCCAAAAGTATTGCGATCAATTTCCTCATTGAGTTTACTTAGGGTGAACTTCCAAGGCTCCGATTTCTGTTTTGGATTGTTCAAGTTCAAAAGGAAACCTGCCGGTTAAATTGGCAGTGACTGCCAGCTCTGCCTGTTTTCCTGGCTCAAGCTCAACGGATTTGTCATAACCATGAAGATGAAATTCTTCTGCAATGTCGGAGGTTATTTTGATAATTACTGAGTCGCCTTCTGTAGCAGTCAGAGTGGATGAGCCGCTTACTAGTTTTTTATTTTTAATAACCAGTTCAAAAGTCTTAGTGCTTTTTTCTTGATCCGGTGATGTCGCAGTTGTATTTTGAGAATTTGGAGGAGCACTTACTGTTTGGGGTTTAAAAATTAAAAATAGCCCGCCGAGCAAGACAATGCCTAATAAAATATACACATAACTATTTAATTTCATATGAGTTTTACAGTCACTAATATAACTAAACGGCAGTTTAAAAACAATAAAATGATCAATTAATCTTTTTCTGATACAATCTGGGACATAATGATAGAAACTGAAATCGGCGAACCGACGCATCCTGAAGGCTTAACTGAAGCACAAGAAGAACTTGCTAAAGATTTGTTAAATATTCGAGCGATTGAATTTGGAGGAGATTATAGACTTAAACTTCATGACACGCATCTTGAAGCTCCTTTGTTTAATCTTTGGCAGGTACCCCGACACCCACATGCAAAGGCAGTTGCAGTTAATGTTTATCAGGAGTTACTCAGCCCGTTAAAGTTTGATTTGTTGGCAGACATCTCCACAACTGTAACTCCGATTGTTTCTTCTCTTTCTGGCCGCTTAAACGTTCGTATGGTTTCGCCAAGGGTGGATTCCAAAGGGTATGGAAGTGGAAACAAAGTTGAAGGACTATTACCAAGAGATAAAAGAAGTAGAGTTATTTTGATTGATGGTTTGATCACGGATGGCGCATCAAAAATCAAAGCGGCGGAAATCTTGGAAGACCATGCACTTTTTATTGAAGATATTGTTGTTTTGATCGATATAGAGCAAGGTGGGAAGGAAGAATTGGATAAGGCTGGTTACGATCTCCACGCGGCATTTACCCTGGATCAAATGCTTAATTATTATCTGCGAACAGGGCTTATAGATCGACAGATTTACAAAGATACTAAAGCGAAACTGTAAATCTTAAATAATTACCTATCTCCTAAAGGCCCTGGGGGAAGTTGAAGGAGTTAGGGATATTTGCCGGTGGTTGTCCGTAGACTATCGTGATTTGTTTGTGCGCATCCAAGACGATATCTCTAGGATTACCTTTGTACTCCTCGCCATTGACATAGACTTTCAAAGGATGCGTCGCATCAATTTTTTTATCTAAGAATTCTTCAAGACTGAGTTTTTTACCCCAAATATTAAAGAAATTGCCAAGGGTAAAGTGTTTATCTAATTCGGGCGACTCGACATGGATAATACCCGAGGTATCATGGGTATGAGTCCAGTACATACAAAGCCCCAAAACGCCAATTTTAGCGTCGAGTGGCACTTGCTGACCGTCTACAAACATGTCGACATGGGTGTGTACGTGATAGGCACTGCCTTCCATCGATTGACAGAGGATTCCATCAATCGGTTCAGCTTGCGAAGCAGCCTGGGAATTGTTTGACGACTGAGCTTGGCTACGGCTCAAGAAAAAAACGCCTCCACCTACCAAAAGAAGCGATCCAATAACGAAGGCGATGACGTGGACTGTTTTCATAAGTCTATATTTTAATTTTTAACACCCAACTTTTCTAGGCCCAAAAGAATTGCCGATACACCCGTCCCGCCTTCTATCTTTCCCTCATGAATCATTTTTTAAGTTTTCCCAAGGGGACTAATATTACATCCAGGTCCTCGGTGTCTTCCAAAGATTGTTTACTTACTTTGACTGCGTCTTTAGCAAAGAATATGTGAACCCGGTGAGGAAGCTTGGTCGCGTATTCCAGAAGTACTACTAATTTCTCTAATTTAGGCGCCTTGTAACCAGTTTCTTCTAAAAGTTCGTGTTTGGCAAGTTCCTTGGGATCTTCGTGATCCACATTAAGTCCGGCCGGCAGTCCAGTCAAAACTTTACCGGCAGCGTGTCGGTATTCTTGGATTAAAATCGCTTTTTTATCCCGGGTTACGGCAAACACCATTGAGACATCGGGTGAAATAAACTGGGGATAATTTTCGATAATTATGCCATTGGGAAGCTCTACTTTTTGCAAAGTAATCGTGTTAAATTTGTCCGAGTGAAGTGTGCGTTCAGACATAACTTTCCAGCTTTTATTTTTCATTTTAATGAGTTAAAAATTTTTAAAGAATTAAAACTCGCTTAATTAACGGTTTAGAACCAGAAACCAAAAGGCAAGCGAGAGGATGATACGGTAAATACCAAAGGGGATAAATGTGTGATTTTTGATAAATTGGACAAAAAACCTGACTGTAACCAGAGCCGTTGCAAAAGTGCCAACAAAACCAACTCCCAAAATCATGTATTCTTGCGAGGAAAAATGAGTGCCCGATTTAAGCAAATCTAAAGCTGTGGCGGCAGCCATGGTGGGGATGGCCAAAAGGAAAGAAAACTCAACGGCTGTTTTGCGATCGAGTCCGACAAAGAGTCCACCAATAATCGTGGCCGCTGCGCGCGATACGCCGGGGATGACTGAGACCGATTGAATAAGCCCAATAATTACGGCTTGCTTGGGGGTGATTTTATCGAGACTTTGGTGAGTTTGCCTGGGGTGATAAAAAAGTTCCAAAACAATAATTGCCACACCGCCCCAAAAAAGAGCGAGAAGTGTGACAGTCGAGTTGCCAATGAGTATTTCCTTGATTGGTTTATAAAGCGCAAAGCCAACAATGGCGGTAGGGATAAAAGCATAAATAATAGTTTTCCAAAGTCTGACGTTGCCAATGAGTTTATTAAAGTAAAGGACAACGATAGCCAAAATCGCACCGAGTTGGATCGAGATTTCAAAACTTTTGACAAAATCGGTTTGGGCAATTTTTAAAAGCTCCGAGACTAAAATTAAGTGACCTGTTGAGGAAATCGGCAAGAATTCGGCGACACCTTCGACAATTGAGAGAATAAGCGCATGGATAATATCCATAATTTATTAAAAATTACTTGTTTTAAAATATTGTATAGATAAAAGGTGCCAAAGTCGATCCTTGGGCAACGACGACGAAAAATCCCAAAATGACTAAGAAAATAATGATGGGGAAGAGCCACCATTTTTTACGGACCTTTAGAAACTCCCAAATCTCGGCAAGTGTTGATAACTTTTCCATCGCTAATTTTTAGTATACCTGGTTTTAATAATTGTTTGTCAATTAAAGTCGAAATTTATTTTGAATTACAAAGTCTGAAATATGCTGGGCAATCCGCTCATTCATACTAGGGGTGTAGTGAAATTTGTCGACGTATAAAGGTTCTTTGAGATCCTTTTGGATATCGGCAAGCCACAGGAAATTGTCAGAAAATTGATAATTATTCCTCATAAATTCATATCCATATTTAGTATGGTTGTAATCTTCAAATCCATCTTTGGCAAAAAGATGAAAACTCAAATCATATTCGTAGGCCGGTGATGGTTGCCAGACAAAAATTGGCGTGATGCCAAAATTATCTGAGACAGCTTGAATAAGTTTTTGGTTGGTTAAATATCTCGCGACTATTTTTTTAGTGCGGGCTTCATCTTGATATTTAGGGTCATCCAGCGGTTGATTGCTCGTTTTAAGGTTTTGAAAAAGTGGCGAGAATGATTTGGCAATTTGGTAGCCGATATAAGTGGGTACAGAGACGACCGGGGACTTTTGATCCAAGAGAAAATAATTACCAATCTTATCGCTAAACTGCGGATCGCCATCTTTGGCAAAGTCATTAAGCCCGTCGATAAAGATTGCGATATTCGGCGTGTTGCCTTCGGCTATAAGCTTTTCAAACAAGATCCGCTCTTGGGTCGAAAAATAAACTCCTCTGCCAAAATTATAAACTTTTACATTTTTATCCGGGATCAACACTTGGAGCTCTTTTTGCAAATAATTGGCAATTGTCTGGTTGTCCGAGACTCCGTAACCAAAAGCAGTCGACCCGCCAAAGACAAAGACGTTGAGTGCTTGCTTATCAATCGGCCAATCTCCTTGATTTTCCACTGTTCTAAAGCCATCTTTACTCACATGGACAAACTGCCCATTGTAAGCAGACTCCTTAAACTGAGTGTAAGGTTCAAATGCTACCGGGCGAAACCAGGTTTCATTAAGAAGCTGATTAATCTGTTCTTTGGTCATACCCGGATAAAGGGGCGTCAGGTCGACATTGTATTTAGCCGAGACTGGATTGGTTTTGTCTTTGTAAATATTAGCCACTTTAAGACCGGTAAAAAGTAACCCGATCGTCAGCAAGATAAGAAAAGTTACAGTTAAAATAGTCGTCGCCAGATACGTGTAAGCAGAAGCGATTTGTCGCCACGTGAGACGTCGCCAGTTCAAAAGAAGATAAACAGAAGCGACAAGCAAGATGGTGTCAAAAAACCAAAGGGCCAATTTTTCAGATTGATTATTGATCTGGCCGTTATATGTAAGTCTTGCCAGAGTCATAGGGTTTACGAGAATCGTCAGGACAAGACCCGCAATCCCAGCCTTTTTAAAAATATTAGTCGTAAAGTCTTTTTTCTTCGGCATCAGAGTTTTTACCAATTATAAGCTGACCCTTCGGGCGTCTTGTCATTGGACTTTGCATCCAATCATAATAAAAAATCCACCGTCTCGGCCGCCCGATACGAGCAGGTCTAGTTGGGTGTTGAGATGATCCATCCAACTGCCTCGTGGGTTTTTCTCAAACAGATTTTCCATGGGATCAAATTCACTAAAGTCTATTTTAGGGATACCATTAATATATTCAAAGCCATTGTCGTCAAACCATTTCAAAACCTCATCAATTGAGAGCTTGGTCTCGTGCGGATGTTTGTATTGATCGGCAAACCAGGTCTTTTTACGAACCGAACCCAGATCCGTTGATCTCAAGTGATCGTCCAGAAATTTGAGCTGGTCACCAGTGAGACTAAAAATAATTCTTCTAATGTCGGTCGGGATTCGTCCAATTGTATTGTAAAGACTGATTAATATATAGCCGTCTTTTTTAACAAGTTTGGCAATCGACTCAAAGCCGCCTTTAGGGTCTGGTGTGTCGTGTAAGACTCCAGTCGATATAACCAAGTCAAAAGTGCTCGGTGCAAAGACTGGTTTAAAAAGATTCATCTGGATAAAATCAATGTTGGATATTTTATTTTCATCCGCAAAAGCTCGACCGAGTTTGAGTGAGTTAAGGCAAATATCGGTGGCAATTACATCCCTTCCTTCACGAAGTGCTAAAAAATTACTCAGCTGTCCGGTGCCACACCCCGCTTCAAGAATCCGAGCACTGTCACTTACTTGTCGATCCAAAAGTTCGGCAAAAACGCCTTTTTTGGCTTTGTTTCTCAGTTCGTACGCAGAATCTGTATCATCATAGTTGGGAAAGGGGTTATCTTCGTAAAATTGTTTCAAAATACTGGTCACTTTTTTGGCATCCTTCAAATTACCTTGCCAATAAAGGAGAGGGATACCATTTTCCGAGTTAAATATTTGCCGGCAGGAGGCACATTTAAAAGTTGCAGAGGTTTTCTTAAGTGTACCGCCACACTTGGGGCAAATAAATTTAGAATTGCTTTTCATAATATTTGGGGTTACTCGAGGCATTACTCACTTTTTTCCAATAGGATTTTTGTTTCTTTTTTAACTGAAGCGGGTCGTAGTTAAAAAGTTTGGCGATGAGTCCTGTCGGAATCACGGCAATGATAAAAAGAAGCGTTAGGATGACTCGTGTCGAGATAAATCCCAAAATGAGGGCCAACCCCATCCAGAGCTTTTGAATCGGCTTTAAGATTGCTGGTAAAAAGTGCCCACTAATTATCAGGAATATCGAAATTAATAATAAAGTAGTAGGCAGCCTGTCCTTGGTCAAAAAGATAAATATCGATATGGTCAATAGGCCTCCGCCGACAGAGAGTCCAAACTTTTTAAGTTCTGCCCGAGTGCTTTTAATATTTTGAAGCTCTGAAAATATATTCATTAATCGAGTTGGTACTCTTTCTGCCATTCAGTTTCTTTGGTCTGTGACTGACCTTTTTTAGCAATCAGATAATTGCCTAGGACTAAGTAGTCCATTCCAGTGCGTATAAAACAAGTGTAAGCCTCCTCGGGCGTGCAGACAATTGGCTCGCCTCGGACATTAAATGATGTGTTGATAATCATTGGGCAGCCTGTAATTTTGTCAAAATCTACAATAAGTTGATGATAAAGTGGGCTGGTTTTTTCATTGACAGTTTGCAGGCGGGCAGAATAGTCGATGTGAGTAATTGCCGGGACTGTCGATCTCGGAATATTGAGTTTGTCGATGCCAAATAATTTTTGATCTATTTTACCCATCTTTTTTTGATGTTTTTTGGAAACATTAGCGACAAGCAGCATATAAGGACTTGGCCTGTCTATCTCAAAATATTTTGATGATTTTTCAGAAAGGACCGAAGGGGCAAATGGTCGGAAGCTTTCCCGAAATTTGATCTTGAGGTTCATAACCGACTGCATTTTTTCCGATCTGGCATCTCCAAGGATGGACCGATTACCAAGCGCCCTGGGTCCAAATTCCATCCGGCCTTGAAACCAACCAACGACTTTTTCATCGGCAATAAGCCCTGCTACTTTTTTTGTCAGCTTGTCGTTGGATAGGTGAGTGGCTGATATTTTATTAAGACTCAAAAATTCTTTGATTTCACTATCTGAAAATTCTGGCCCAAGGTAAGAGCCT
>Ga0080064_1004469_pt1 | contig 17838 bp, 21 predicted proteins | sample Subgrocontami54m_FD_69260 | JGI IMG/M metagenome (GOLD analysis project Ga0080064, IMG submission 69260) | Subsurface groundwater microbial communities from S. Glens Falls, New York, USA - GMW46 contaminated, 5.4 m (SPADES assembly) (version 2) ...
CACTCATTGCCGAAACGACGACAACAAGCTGATGGCCGCGCGCGTTCCACTTGGCGACCCGTTTGGCGACGTTCTTGATCCGCTCGGCGCTTCCGACCGAGGTGCCGCCGTACTTCTGAACGATCAATGCCATGCCGGCTCCAGAAAAGCGTTGAATTTTATCGTAAATTCTGCCCGAAATTAAGGGGGTAGCGCAGTGATTTGTGCGACCTTTTCTGAGATTCGGCTGTCCAACCCCGCTAGGCACGTTATGTGCTCCAGTGCTGGTGTTCCTTACGCAACCAGGCGGGTGCTCGACATGAAAATCCACGAGATCTTTCTGAATCCGCGGGAAATCCGGCGGCGGCTCGGGCTCAACCAGCAGGAATTCTGGACCAAGATCGGGGTCACCCAAAGCGGCGGATCACGCTACGAAAGCGGCCGCAATATGTCCCGGCCGGTCATGGAGTTGCTGCGGCTGGTCCACATCGAGCAGGTCGACCTGAGCAGGGTGAAGAAAGAGGACTTCGAGATCATCGAGCACCTCAAGAACTACCATCCTGACCTGTACCGGAGCCTGAGGCGCGCGGTACGCGCCAAGCGCAAGAAGGGAAGCAACGGCGCATCCCATTAGGGCCGCGCGGGGAGATCTGGCGGAAGGTGTGTCCGCCTGGAATCCTGGTAACTGCTTGATCTGACTAGGCCAGCCGTCAGGCTGCTTCGCCTACCCACATTCTTACCCACGCACCAGACACCGCGTGCGCCGTATCTGGGCGTAGATTTCCGTATGGTTCGCGGCAAGGTTTGTGCAATACCAAGTGCTACGGCCCGCGTGATTACCAAGCCGGTTACCAAATAGATAACCCATTGCGTTTCGACCCTCGCCCGGGCCAAGGCTGGTACCTAGGTAAACGCGGGCACCAGGTTGACCACCCAGGCGTGGACGAATCGTTCCAAGTGCTGGTGCTCGAAGTGCGTAAGTCGCAGGATCTGGGAAACTCGCAAAGATAGTCGCAGGGTGCGACCCAAAAACAACTGTGGCTAGGCGGCATACTAAACGGCAACATAAACGCCAAAAGGGCACCTTCAGTGCGCTAAGGTTACAGGCAAACGACCTTTTCAAGATCGACGCCGTATGATTCCGGCCGTTCCCGGAATAGTCGAATTTTAAGCGAGCCGCACCCCTGGAATAGTCGCCGCATCACCCCGCCGGATCATCCGCCTGCACATTGAACTTCCCGTAGCGACATTGAACAACACAGCCCTACCGCGACGGCGGGAAGGCAGAGACAGCCTTGCTCGGCGGGGGCGAATTCCAATTCATAGGCGATCATGAAAGACAATCAGATGGTGAATTTGGAGGCCCAAGAACTTTTTGCGGCAATGAAACGCGTAGTCGAACACGAACGCGTGCGGGTGTCGCGGAGAGTGACTGCACTTTGGGCCTTTGGGCCAGAGCGACTTAACGACGTCCGTGAGGAGTTAGAAATCCATTTGGACGTGTATGATTTTGACAAAATCATCGGCGACGACGCCCCTGAACCTTTCGGTGCTTTTGAGGTTTTTGAAATCTTCCTTCGTGTCGAGGGCCCTCCGAATGAATGGAAAGATTTCGACGAAATTGATCCGGAAAAAGATAGCAGCCTTCGGGAATTATCGGCGATGGATTGCTATTTAGCTCTTGCCACAAACCTGATCGAGAGCGCGGAGCATTTTTTATCTGGTGAGGCGTGTGCAGGTGGATGGACACTCCCGGATGCGCTTTCTCAAGGGTGCGTAGACCTCGCAGGAGCGGAGCGGTCTTTATGTAAAGCCGAGCTATTGGCGCTGCAATTTCAAGAGCGCAGATCACTGACCCGGAATGCCGCTGCAAAGCGACACGAAAGGACGTACCTGATTCGCGAGAAGGCAGTCGAATTGTTCAATGCGTCGGACGTGTGGAAGTCAACGCTTCAAGCCGCAAGGGCAATCTTCCCCGAGGTTGCCGAGTTCGCGATGGATCAGGGAGTTCGCATGAGTACTGAGCGAGGGGAGAAGACGGTTTACGACTGGCTAAGGGCGCATATTAAGAATAGGCGTGATCGCGGAAACGTGTAACGTTTCCGCGGTAGCGTCGCATACAGATCCGCACCGCACCGTGCAGGATTGCATCGTCTTAAGTAGGACGGGAGCAATCCGAAATGCACAAACTTCCTGAAACCGGCTTTCTGCGTCTGCCGCAAATCATTGGTGACCCCAACGCGCAACCGCCCATTCCCGGGGTCATTCCAGTCAGCAAGTCAACATGGTGGGCGGGCGTCCGATCTCACCGCTACCCGCAACCTGTTCGAACCCTCGGCAAAAGAATTACTTGCTGGCGAGTGGAGGACATTCGTGCGCTGATCCAGCAGGGGATGCGATGATCCAGAAGGAGGAAAGCCCGGCACCGGTGGGGGCCGGCGGCATGGGCCTAGGACTCGGAACTCGGCGCAATTATGCCTCGCTCGACCACCCGATCAAATGGCGGCGGATCTTGAGTGAGGTGCTCGCAGGTCGATCGCTGAACCGCTTTGAGGCCGAGCGCTTCGACGACCATTGCCTGCACAGTACCATCGCGACGATTCAGCGCAAGGGCGTCGGCGTCCTTCGGCGCCCGGAATCTGTCCCGGGATATCGGGGGTGCCCGGCTGCGGTCTGCAGGTACACGCTCGATGGCCAGCCGGAGAACGTGGCCCGCGCCCTCCTCGGCGAGCCTGATAGCGCCGAGGACCGCATTAGCGGCGTTTTGAGGAGACTAGTCGCGAGCGACTCAGTTGCGGTCGCACCGGAGGGCGAAAGTGCAGCCGGGGCGCGGCATGAGCACGGCGGGTTGACATGGCACGCACCATCGAACGAATGAAGGGGCGCTCCAGCAAGACCCGCGGCTTTTCGATGTTGATTCATGCGTACTTCCAAAGCAATGAGTACGCAGAGCTGTCGGCGCGGGCAGTCAAGGCGTTGGTCGATTTGTACTGCCAATACCGAGGCGGCAATAACGGAGACCTCTGTGCTGCCTGGTCGATCATGTCGAAGTGTGGCTGGACGTCACGCAGCCAGCTTGAGAAAGCCCTAGATGAACTCTTGGCAAAGGGCTGGATCTCCGTGACGCGGCAAGGCGGCCGACGTGTCCCGACTCTTTACGCAGTTTCATTCTTGGGGATCGACGCATGCGGCGGCAAACTGGACGTTTCGCCCTGTCCCATGCCGACACACCTTTGGAGACGCGACAGGCGTGTGCCGCTTATCGAAACACCGCCATCCGACCGCAAGGTAAGAAAAAAAGCGGTGTCCCTCGACACGGGTCAATGTAACCCTCGACACGGGGCAATGTGGAGAGCTGCGAATGCTCATTGACCCTCGACACGGGTCAATAGACCCCTGTTTTTCCCCATTCCTTAACCCTCCGTGCGGGTCCCTTTATAGATGTATACCAAGGGGTCGGGCCCGTTTCTCTGGTCGGCGAAGCAAGGAGAACGAGCAATAGGACGGAATTGCGCGGCGGCCCGGAAATCTGCCACCTCGGGGGAGAAATCCCTCGGTCTTCGAAAACCCGACGTGGAGGCCGGAAGTGCAAAACACCAAGACGCACAACGTGAGCCGTGCAAGACCGTAACCATGCGACGACTCGTTGAATCCTGGGTCGAGGCCGAGAAACGCTACCACGGCAACACCCTTGCCGCCGCTATCAGGCGCATGAACGAGAAGCGGGGAATGCGGCTGACGCACTCCCGGGTTTCCGAGTGGCGGCGAGGTGTGTATGTCCCAGGGCAGATCGTGTTGTCGCAGATGCTTCTTCGGACGCTGCCGTGGGCACTCAAGCAAGCCGGGATTGAGGTATCCCAGGCGCAACTAGGAGAACTGGAAAGACTGCTCTGGGTGACCAAGGAAAAGGACGGGCTGACCTACTTCGAATTGCTGTAGGCGCATGGCATGTATCCCTAAAAACCCCAAGGCTTCTCGGGCATGGTGTCGGACTCTCTGATGGTTTCGGAAAATGGGCGGATCTGGATCAGGTAGATGGGGTGGTCGACGGCGCTGTGAGGATTGCCCGTCAATCGACGTGCGCGCCTGGCATCGGGACAAGGCGCTCGGACAATCGGAGGGCCTTATCCTGCTGGCGTGGTCGCGCGACGGTAGATCGCTTTGCAGCATCCGTGCGTGGGCGAACGCAGATCGAGTCGTCATCGACTACACCCCCAGACCCGGAGAACATCGCGTTGAGCATGTCCGTTTGACGCGAACGCCATGCCACTACGGCGGGACGCGGCCGTGGTTCGAGTGCTCAGGCTGCCACGAGCGGGCCGCGAAGCTGTTTCTGTACCGGGAGCGCTTTCGTTGCCTGCGGTGTCACGGCTTGGGGTACAGGAGCCAGCTCACGGCCCGGCTCGAGCGACCGCGCCTGATCGCCCAGCGTATCCGCCGCAGGCTCGGAGTGGACCCCGACCTTACGGTGCCGTTCCTACCGTCCAGGCCCAAGGGGATGCCCTGGCGCACCTATGAGCGGCTACGGGCCAAGGCTCTACGTTACGAAATGCGCGCGTGGGCCAATCTTGCCGCGTGGGTCGAGCGGTCCAGGGCGAGGGGCTGATGACACACAAAAAAGCAAGGGAAGTCAGTTGGTGAACGACAATGAATATCAAGTGCTTGGAAACAACAATCGCAGGCTGATTACGGAAAGACCATGACTAAAGTAGCCAAAAGTAGTAACCGCGGGCCTCGCCCTGGCGAGCGCCGCGGTGGTCGGAAGAAGGGCACCCCGAATCACGTCACGACCGACGTGCGGGCAACAATCGCCCTGATTGCGCGGCGCAATGTTGAGGCATTCGAGCGGTGGCTGACAGCGGTTGCTGGTAACGACCCCGCCAGGGCCGCCGACCTATTCCTGCGCATGATCGAGTACCACATCCCGAAATTGCAACGTTCCGAAGTGACGGGAGCCGATGGAGCGGCACTTGTGCCACCTGAGATTCATGTCCACTTCCCGACGACCCAAGTTCGACGTTGACAGCCTGGGCGCATGGCGTGGGCCTGGTAACAAATGGCAACGCGGTGGAGTCTTTGCATAGATGCGCGCGCGCGCGGGGCGCATCTTCGCGCCGGGCAGTCCCGAGAAGGGCCCGGACTGAGGGCGCCGGTCTTTTCAGTGCGTCCAGCAGTCAATTTCCTACTCGCGGAGCCGATATACATCAAAGCCGGATGTCTTGTATCATCGACGCCAAACCTCATCCGCGTGTGCCCGCGAGCAAGCTAAGCTTCTGCTTGGCCAATTCGACCTTATCCTTATAGCTGACTGACACATGGCATCGGAAAGCGAAAGCCTCGGCACCTCCGCCGTCTTATCCATTCTCCTTGCTGCCAAGGAAGCGGGTGCCGGCAAATTGACCCGCACGGCTTTAATGAAGCACCTGTACCTGCTCGATCTCTTTGTCGCCGAAGAGACCGGCGGAAGGACATGGACAGGAGCCTCGTGGCACTTCCTGCATTTCGGGCCATTCGCGCAGTCCTTGGCCGACGACATCGCCTCGCTATCCGTCAAGGGGCTCGCCCAAGAGGAGCGGGTTGAGCGCGACACCGGGGACTATTTTCTGTATAGCCTCGGAGAATGGTCGCAGGCCAAGAGCATGGAGGCCTTGGGCGTTCCGCGCGATGCGCGGATGCGATGCGGCGAGGTCTTGCGCCAGTTCGCCACTGACCTTCCTGCGCTGCTCAACGTGATCTACTTCGGCACCGATCCGATGAGGTTTGCGCGGCCGGGGGACGAGCTTGACTTTTCGTCGGCGCGAAAGCTGGACTACAAAGTTGATGTCAAGCTTATCAAGGTGCCTGTCGGCGACGCGAAGAAAATTGCCCGTATGCGTGAGCTGGCCAGAATCATTGCGCAGCGCAGGGAGACTGAGTCTCGGCTCGCGGGCTCGCTTCCTCCCATCCGTGACGCCCTGTTCGAGGAAGCGTCATTGAGCGACGAGGAAGAGGCCATCGAAGGTGCCTATACCGCGACGCTGGTGTTCGAGGGGGACTGACCCTTGGCGGAGGGAGGAGCCGAAGCGGTCGACGACATCTCGGCGATCATTCCATTTTATGACAACGAGCGCCGGCCAGGGCCGTCCCCCGAGGTGGGGCAGATCGTGTTCGCTCCAGTGCTTGCCACCGATAGCCGCCCGAATTGCGCTGACGCCGTCCGCTCCGATCCACAAGGCCATCGCAGCGCAGACCTAATCATCCGCCCCCTCGACGCAAGTGTGGACTTTCGAGGCAAGTCGGCTCGCCTTCCGATCAAGGCGCTCTATCTCGGGGAAAATGAAGAGCTCATAGTTTCGCGGGCCAAAAAGCGCCCGTGCCTAATTCTCGCGAAGTCCGACGGCGTCAACGCCAACACCATTCCGAAAGGGCGTCAGCGCGACAAGGCGCTCAATGCTTTCCACGGGACGTATTGCCTTGCGCCGATCTACAGTGTCTCGACGGCGGAAAAGGCGCGTTCCTTCGGCCCAGTCATGACGGCGCGCGCAAAATGCCTGATGTATCCGGAATTCGTTTACGTCCCCCAGTCCGGCATGATCATCAAGGCGCCCGGAGTGCTTAGGCTCGATCGTCTGTTTTGGAGTCATCTGGCCGCGTGCTGCGATTCCGAGAACCTTTTCGTGAGCAAGGAGATTCTCGGAATCTGCTCCCAACAGATGCAAATTCTCGCCGGGGAAAGCCCAGCAAACGAGTACGGGGAGCTGCGGGCCATGATGCTCGCGTTCCTACCGGAGAACTGCAAAGCTATCTCGTAGGAACTCTTCGCGCGCAAGCGGCGTCTGCGCGCAAAACTCGCTTTGTTTAGATTGTCCCTGCTGGAACCGCCGTCGCGATCCCACTCGGCGGGAGCCTGGGCTTGATAAACAATCAGCGGAAATCAACGGGCCGGAGCCTTTGCCAGAGAACGGGCAAGTGCGCGACGTGCTTTTCGCCCATTGGCCGAGTCAGTCCATTAGCTTCGCCTCGCCCGGCAGAGTCGCTCGGATGGTGTCCTTCAACTTCTTGACCACCTCATCTTCCCTTCCCGCCTCCCATACCACGGTCAGATGGTGATTGGTGTCGAAGTGCGTCCCTTTGTCGAATTGGTCTTTCCGGCAGGTGTAGATAACGGGTTTGCCCAGCCCCTCGGCGAAGCCAGCTTCCCAATAGGCCCCGTTGCTGTGATGCGTAAGGTCGGCGATCAGAAATCGACTTTGTCGGATCTCGACTCTCAGCCGGTCATCGATAAGTCCCGCAGGTTGACCTTCATCGAGTCGCTTCAATTCGAAGCCAGTTGCCTTGACGGCTGGCTTGAAGTGGTCTCGAAAGATGGTGTCTCCTTCCTCGTCGCCGAACTTCATCGCCATAAAAGCTATCCTCGATGATGCCTTGCCGCGAAGCAGGTCTTCATAGAGACTCCATCCCCCAATGGTAAGTTGAACGCTGGCGGAGACGACATTGCGGTCTAGCGGCCGGCGGATGTCGCCTGAAATTAGTCCTTTTTCGACGCCTTGCTGCAGAAGGTAGGTTAGGCTTGTGGTGTCCGATGTGCCGACTGCGGCGATAGCTGAGTCGGGTACCTTGATTAAGGCGCCAACTGTGGTCTGGGTCTCACCGACCCAGAGAATCAGGTTTTCTAACTGCTCCTGTGGTCGCGGGATCGCTGTGCTCTTAAGTATCTTATCTATTAGATCATTCGTGAGCATGGCCCCCTTGTTGCGCTTGGTCATCCGATATAGAACATGACTAAGGATGGCGGCGGCGTTGTCTTTGTTCGACAATGAAGATGGCAGGTCTTCAATGGCATCGCTATCCATCGTAAAGAGGCCGCAGCGACGGCAGTTAAAGCGAAGTGGGTCGCTGGGATACGTAGTCAGAAGTTCCACCGTACAGACGGGGCATCGCGCCATGACCATATCCTCCCTGAAGCAGCATTGGTCATTGTATTTCGGCCGGGTCCATATATGCGAGCTACCTGTCAGTCTATCTTGTGGCCGTATCCGGCCGTTCGTCGATGGGCGATGCTGTCAGGGGGGAGGCGTGACCGCGGCCACTCGGCATGCCTGCGAACAGACCGGAAACAGGTCGGCTAAAGAGAAAGGCGCCGCACGTCGGCCGTCGGGAAAGACTACGCGACCGCCTCACTGCGCGTGCCTGCTGAGGTTCCAGACCCGATGCTGATAAGCATCATCGCCTTCAACGTGGACGCCGTCGTGGAGACCTGCGATTGTGGCAAGTCGTCATGGTGGTATCGTATTGCCACGGGGGGAGCTAAGTGACAAGGATGTCTGCACAAAATGCCCACATGACGCCAGACTTGAGGGCCATCATCGGCAAGGCCGCATCGTTCAGCGCCGTCCTGGTCTGCTGTTCGCGGGCTGAGGGCGCATGAGCCAAGTCCTCATCAACAGGTACCTCACCGAGCTTGCCAACCTGAAGAAGGTCGGCGGCACGCACCGCGAGTCCGTGGTGCGCGAGGCGTTCAAGGATCTGCTGAAGAGGTGGGGCCGGGCGCTCGATCTGACCTTCATCCCCGAGTACGAATTCGAAACCAGGACCAAGGAACGGCGCTACGTGGACGGCGCGCTACTGCACATGCTGCGCGTGCCGTTCGGCTACTGGGAGGCTAAGGACAGCAAGGACGACCTCGATACCGAAATTGAGAAAAAGTTCCGCGCCGGCTACCCCAAGACCAACATCATCTTCGATGATTCCACGCACGCTGTACTGGTCCAGCACGGCGAGGAAGTCATGCGCTGTGACGTGGAAGACGTGGCGCAACTGGAAAAACTGCTCAAGCTGTTCTTTGGATACGAGCGACCGGAGATCGAAGCTTTTCGCAAGGCTGTTGTACAGTTTAAGATCGACCTGCCCGCCGTGCTGGAAGCGCTGCGCTCAATGATTGAGCGCGCCCACCGCGGCGAGCCCGGCTTCCGCAAGGCCGCGGTCGAATTCCTCACGCACGCGCAGGAGGCGATCAATCCCAACCTTGTCGCGGCCGACGTGCGCGAGATGCTAATCCAACACATCCTCACTGGCGAGGTGTTCGCGGCGGTGTTCCCCGGCACCACCTTCCATGAGGACAATAGCGTTGCGCGGGAACTGCACAAACTCGAAGCCACGTTCTTCACCGGCAACACCCGGCACCAGACGCTCAAGGGACTGGCACCCTACTACACCGCCATCCGCCGGGCCGCGGCAGAGATCGCCACCCATCACCAAAAGCAGACGTTCCTCAAGGCGATTTACGAGAACTTCTACAAGGTCTACAACCCTAAGGCCGCAGACCGGCTGGGTGTGGTGTACACACCCAACGAGATCGTCCGCTTCATGATCGAGTCCGCCGACTGGCTGTGCGAAAAGCACTTCGGCCGCAGCCTGATCGACAACGACGTGGACATCCTCGACCCGGCCACCGGCACCGGCACTTTCATCTGCGAGCTGATCGAGCATTTCGCCGGCCAGCCAGCGAAGCTGGCCCAAAAGTACCGGCGCGAGCTACACGCCAACGAGGTGGCCATCCTGCCATACTACGTGGCCAACCTGAACATCGAGGCCACCTACGCTGCCGCCGCGGGCCGCTACGAGGAGTTCCCAGGCCTTTGCTTCGTGGACACGCTGGACAACACCTACGCCCTGCGCAAGCACCGCGGCCACATGGACGACCTGTTCGGCTCGGTGACCGACGACAATGTCAAGCGCATCCGCCAGCAGAACAGCCGGCGCATCAGCGTCATTATCGGAAACCCGCCGTACAACGCCAACCAACTCAACGAGAACGAGAACAACAAGAACCGTGAATATCCGGAGATCGACAAGCGGATCAAGGAAACCTACATCGCCGCGAGCACCGCGCAAAAGACCAAGCTTTACGATATGTACGCGCGGTTTTTGCGGTGGGCCAGCGACCGTGTCGACGAAAATGGAATTGTCGCCTTCGTTAGCAATAACTCATTCATCAACAGTCGAACGTTTGACGGATTTCGAAAATGCGTCGAAGAAGAGTTTAACGAGATCCGCGTTGTGGACCTGAAGGGTTATGCGCGCACTAGCGGAGAGCGACGTCGGCAGGAAGGTGGAAACATCTTTGACGACCAGATCCGAGTGGGCGTGGCAGTTTACTTTCTTGTTCGAAAGAAAGGCACCAAGGGCTGCCGCATCTACTACGAAGCAGTCCGAGACTACGCGAAATCGGAAGAGAAACGCGAATTTCTTCAAGCTGTACCGCTCTCTGAGCGTCCACTCGCCGAACTTCACCCAGACGCCGATCACAACTGGATTAACCAGACGCAGAACGATTTCGCCTCGCTGTTGCCACTTTGCACGAAGGAAGCAAAGATCGCGAAGAAGCCCTCGAGCGAAAAAGCGATATTCAAACTCTTCGCGAATGGGATTAAGACTAACCGGGATGAGTGGGTTTACGATTTCAGCCCGCGCTCGCTGCGGGCGAAGGTCGATTTTTTCTATGCTGGTCTCAAGGAGCACTTTGAGTCCGGCTCTGCGTCCCAATTCGATACATCGATCAAGTGGAGCCGCGATCTGAAGTTGAAGGTGAAGCGCAACACGTCGCTATCAGCGACGAGTGGTCACATAATTGAATCTATGTGGCGCCCCTTTGTAAAGCAGGCGTATTGGGCTGACAAGACGTTAAGCGATATTCTGACCGAGTATCACACGCGATTCTTTGGGATGCGTCTATCGGATTCGAACAAGTTGATTGTGCTGCCTGGACCGCCTCTCACACGGGAGCCGCAGGTCTTGGCAACCGCCGGCTTGGTCGATTACCACTGCATTGGTGACGCAAACATGTTTCCAATTGGTACGGTGGACGCACGCGGCGAAAGAACCTCGAATATCACCGACTGGGCCCTCGAACAGTTCAAGAAGCACTACCAGCGCGGCCGCGGCAAGAAGGATTGCCCAATCACCAAGGAAGCGATCTTCCACTACGTCTACGGCGTGCTGCATGACCCCGTCTACCGCGAGAAGTACGCGCTCAACCTCAAGCGCGAGTTCCCGCGCATTCCCTTCTATCCGGACTTCTGGCAGTGGGCCGACTGGGGTAGGACGCTGATGGACCTGCATATCGGCTATGAGTCCGTCGAGCCTTGGCCGCTCACGCGCACCGACGTGAATCCCTCACTCCCTCCCTCTCCCCGCAAGCGGGGCGAGGGAACCGTGGCACGCGCGGAGGCGCCCAAGGCACTGTTACGCGCCGACAGAGACACCGGCTTGATCCGGCTCGACAGCGAAACCACCCTCGCCGGCGTCCCGCCCGAGGCGTGGAACTACAGGCTCGGCAACCGCAGCGCGCTCGAATGTATCCTGGACCAGTACAAGGAAAAGACCCCGAAGGACCCGACGATCCGCGAGAAGTTCAACACCTACCGCTTCGCGACCTACAAGGAAAAGGTCATCGACCTGCTCAGGCGCGTAACGACCGTCAGCGTGCGCACCACTGAGATTACATCGATGATGGCCCGGACGACTCGCGATCGCACGAACTGAGCCAAGACTGCCGCGATTCGAGGATGTAGTGCGTCCGGGTTACTGAGATACCACGGTCAGCGGATGATCTTGGCCTTCGGGGATTCCTTTTGCAGCAAGGCGAGCTGCGCGCTCTGCTCTTGTTGTAGCTGCTCGATTTCGGATGGAGTCAGCATTTCGATCTGCGCTCTCCGGCGTGCCGCTATCTTCCTCGCCAAGCGAAGCCGCTTCTGATTCTTGGTCAGAGGCTCGGACCGATTCTCGCCCGTATCCGGTTTTTCTTGCGACATGCCGGAATGGTACCCCTTTCCCTGAGCTGCGCCATTGGATCCGTATTCGCGGCCACGCCCACGCGCCGGTCCGGGCCCCGTCTGACTCCAATTCCAAGCGCCCCGGCGGGTCATGGGCATCTGCCTTTCGTAGAGATTGTCTCAGCCGTGAGGCTAACTTTACGTGTAGCTGGCACGTAAAGTCTCGCGCCCCGCTGGCAGTGCTCTCACTGCTGCGCTCCGGCAGTGGGGGCGCATCGTTGGTGCGGTAGAATGCCCATCGAAGGAGGTTACAAGCCTCTCCTAAGTATCTGGCCGGGCGTGTGGTTCACATCAGGCCGTGGCCCTGCTATTGATCGGCGTCACCTTCTGGCTTGGCATAGTGCCCAGTTTTGTGGCGAACGCGCCCCATGCTTCCATCAGCCGGCGCCGGTTAACTACCAAGGAGGAAGCCCCTCAACCGGCCGGAATCGGGACGACCAAGTAGCTAACACTCGACCGCGCCGCACATCTTCGGCGGCGGCGGGTCCGATTCGGTATCGTTGGGCCTTTGATTCATGGCCCCGATCATTACGATACTCAAAACAATCACCAGGATGGAGAACGCCTTGATGATTTTCTGCTGGGTGTCTCCGCTCAACGCGGCACTGTAGAACAAGGCGATCACTAGGCACATCACCGCCAGTCCTACGCCGATCACCCATGAGTAGATGAGCCATCCGACTAGGATGGCTATGGCAAGGTAGATCATCGCGACACGATCAGATCGAATAAACGGTTACACATCATTCAGCGCGATCCTTTTCCTTCGCCGCCTCCTTCGTCTGCCACTGCATATTGCTCGGCCGATCGGCGCCCCCTCTCTTCAAGGGCTGAACATGGTCGATCACGTATCCGGGGCATGACCCGGAACTCTTGCCTGTCGAGGGACAAGGATGCGTCTTCTTGAACTCATCCTTTGCCTTCGTGCTGCGCGCAATCCGCCCATGCTTGTCACGCTGGGCGCCAACGGCAGTGTTGGCGCGAGGGGCTGTAATAGCTGTCGAAGCCGCCCGACTACTCGAATGGGGAATGTGAGTCGTGCTGGATCTTGGCGCGCGTATGCCGGCGGACCGGGTGGCGTGAGAGCCTGTGACATGAGAGCTTGAGCGGCCCCCGCCAGAATGACCCCCGCCGCGCCCGCCCCTGGCATCGGCCGTAACTGGGAACGCAAGGCAGGCGCTCAGCACACAGGCGGTCATGGTGCCCAATGCCCAAGACAAAGAACGGCCGCCCTTGCTATCCATGGTGTGCCTTGATGGTGAGGCGCAGCCCCGGCAATTGGGCATTTTCGAGCGCTACCCCTTCAGCGACCGCCCTATCCGCTTCTGCGCTTGTGCGTCTCGTACCGATTGTGAGGACGATTCCGGCGAGTCCTTGAGGCGCGGGGTCAGCCGTTATTTCTGACCCTTCGTCATTCAGACGAAGATGGACGGTCGTCGGAAGGCAGGCGTATGCGTGCTCTATCAGCTCATGGGCCAGAGATTCGCCCAGGGCCCCTTTCGCCGGCTCGTGAGCGATGCGGTAACTGAGCGTCGCGAACTCTTGCGGGCGCTGAGATCGGTAATCGGCGGGAGAATTGTCGGCTCCTTGGCGGGAACCGCGGGCACCTATATCAGACAAAGGTGCGCTTCGTGCGGCCGAGCCTAGCACCTTAAGTTGTTTCATCGCGCGCTCCCCAAGCGACTTTCTGGGAATGCTACGCCTTTCCAAGAGCCGCAACACTTGCTGGATGGTATACGGAGTCATAGATATGAAAGACCCGCTTGACTCCAATAGAGTTTCGGCTAATGACAGGCCGGATATTCAAATTACTCGGAAGATGATTGATGCTGGCGTGGCCAGGCTCAATGATTTTGAGTACAACAACTGGATACCCAACAGAATGGAGGCAGTCAAAGCTATTTACGTCGCAATGCGGTCTTTAGCTTTGTCGTGACTACTTGCGCTCGTTGTTGCAGTTCCGAAAGAGTCTTCACGTCTGCTTCTAAGGCTGCAATCGGCTTATGAATCCACTTTCTTTCTATGCGGTCTTCGGGCCTTGTGGCCTTGAAGATGCCTAGCTGTGTGTTTGCTTGATCTTCATATCCCCACAGGCTATGTACATACTCGTTTCTAAGATCGCCGATATCGTAAAGTTTCTTTCCTAGTGCGCCAATTTCCTTTCTCAATTCAGGATGCCCCTTAGGAAGGTCGCCTATGGAAAGCGCCTTTAACACTGTAGAGACAGAGCGCATGGACATTCCACCCGTTACCGCAAAGCCGGCTGGTTTGCTTAGGCGAAGTGTTTCGCGCACGATTACTCCAAGCTGAAACTCTAGCCAGGACCAACGTGCGCAAATTTCGCCGATCGCTGCGTAATATTCTGGCGGTAGAGTTTGCGGGTAACGCGTCCACCACGCAGGCATGCCGGATACTGCTACGGATGGCCCAGCAGATTCATCAAGTGAATGCTCTTTCCTTGCCATGGTCCCTCCCAAGAAAGCGAAGCGCAAAGAGCAGGACGTTCCAGGTATGCCATTCGACGATGCGCTAAAGCGCCTGCTGAATGCGCGACCTCAGCATAAGACGGCAAAGAAGAAGTCCACTAAGAAGCGTTACGCAAAATAGCTGGTTACCAAGAGGGTGGCTTGTGAAGGGTGGTTCCGGCAATGCTATCTGGAAGCTGAGAGGCTGCAAGATGGGCATCCGAGATTCTCAACGTGTAACTAGCCCACCGCTTTAGCTCAACCGATGGAGGGCGATTATCTGGGTTCCCAGGGACGACAAGCAGTACTGTCTTGTGAAGTTCTCGCCTCACTATCCGCACCGCCTCTGATAGATCTCCATCATTTGAACAAAGTACTGCGCAATCGTAGCGGTTTTGCCAGGCGTCATTAACCATGTGAACGGCTAAATTTACGTCTGATCCCTTTTCTTCTGTCTTGAGCACGTTTGCGTAGTGCTTTCCGGCAATGGGGGTTGCAAGCCGCATCTGGACTTGCTTCTGAAGAAAACGGCCTTCGATTACACTCAGTTCTGGAATGTGCATCTCTAGCGCCCGGATGTATATGTCCTGCAAAGTAGAAGCTTGTGGATCATCTGGACGCGCAGAGACACGCGCAGTGTAGTACTTGATTTTTTCAATTACGTTCTTCGCTTGAAGCACGTTGCCAAAGAGCGCTTTGAGGTCTAGCCATTTGTGCGGGGAGTCTTTCAGCGCTCCGTAGTACAGGTTAAAGCCATCGACGTACACATATGTGCGCATAGCTGCTCCCTGCAAAAAGCAAAGGCTCCCGAAGGAGCCTTGCGCCCTTTGACCAGAAGCCAAAGGGGGAGTGGTGAGTTAATAATAGGGAATTACGGCAAGAAATTCAAACTATTTAGCAATATTCTGAGAATATTGTCGCAATTCTCTGTTAGGCAGACCCGTTACTTAACATATTGTTAAATAACCATTTTAATCTTCCTCATCTTCACGCGCCCTCTACGCGTCAGCCCGCCGATAGGTGCGGCGCTTTCCGGAAATGCCCTTCAACGCCTTTTCCGCGCGTTCTGACCGGGGTTCACGAAAAAACGACCGCCAGCAAGAGGACTGCGCCGATCCCGATTCCCCAATAGCCTTCGTTCTGCGCCATATCCCTCTTGAGCGTGGCGCCGGATTCCCGGCCCTTGGCGCGTTGATGGAACCCATAGACCAGCAGCAACACGCCGGCCACGAGAAAGAACACCTTTTCGATTCCGCCCATTGCGCCCCTGCCGGTTTCAGGCCGTCGCCCTGATCGGTGCCACATTCCCGCCCGACACGGCACTCGGTTTCGTGGCAAACGCGGCCCACGCTTCCATCAGCCGGCGCCGCTTCTCAAACAAATCGCCTCGCCTGTAAGCTGCCTCGGTTTCATCCTCGATCGCGTGCGCGAGCGCCATTTCGCAGACCTCGCGGGGGAAGCTGGTTTGTTCGGCCGCCCAATCGCGGAACGTCGAGCGGAAACCGTGGACGGTGAGATCGCCCCGCCCCATGCGTTCCAGCAATTGCAGCATCGCCATGTTGGAAAGCGCAGTCCCGGGCTTGCGTCCTGGGAACACGTATCCGCCCTCCTGGGGGAGATCGCGGAGCAAATGGACCGAGGCAGGGGCGAGCGGGACGCGATGCTCACGCGCCCCTTTCATGCGTTCTGCAGGGATGATCCAGACTCCGGCCTCAAGATCGACCTCGGGCCATTGCATGCCGATGACCTCTCCGGTCCTGGCAGCGTTGAGGATCGTGAATTCCAGCGCCCGCGGCGCGGTGCCTTTCTGCTCGCGCAGATCCTTGAGGAAATCGCCGACCTCGGAGAACGGGAGGGCGGCATGGTGCTTCACCCGTTTGCGCCGCTTGTCCCGGGTCAATAGGTGGTCGAGGTTGCCGCGCCACCGCGCCGGGTTCGGCCCGACCCTGTAGCCCAAGGCGCTCGCCCAATCCAGCACCTTTTCGATGCGGCCCCGCAGCCTCACGGCGGTTTCCCGCTTCGCTCCCCCTATCGGTTTCAGAACCTCGTGTACATGCCCTGTCTCGATGCCCTGGACGGGTAGCGGGGCTATCGCGGCGCAATAGGTGGTCAGGGTCATTTCCCATTGTGCGGCGTGCTTGGCGCTCTTCCAATCGGCGCGGTGCGCCTCGATGTAGGTCCGGGCGCATTCCTCGAAGGTCTTGGCCTGGGCGAGATCGAGGACCGCCCGCGCCCGCCTCGCGTTCCTCGCTTCAATCGGGTCGACGCCATCGGCCAGGAGCTTGCGCTGCGCGTCCCGGAGCGTGCGGGCCTCTTCGAGCGAAACCAGGTCGGCACGCCCAAGCCCCATTTCTCGAGCCCGCCCTGCGAGCTGGTAGCGCAGCACCCATGACTTTGTGCCGGTCGCGCCGATCTGCAAGTACAGGCCCGCGCCGTCCGGGTGATACCCGGCCCGCTTCTTTGTCGCCACGCCTCGCGCCGAGAGTCGATTGATCTGTCTCGCCATGATGCCCTCCGAAAAGTCTGACCCACGTTTCTACCCACAACCTACAACTGGATTATAGCGGACGGCTGCGGACTTGCTAGGACAATCTACAGAGGGGAAACGGGGTTTGAGTTAGATCACGTCAGAGGGGCACTGGCGGAAGGTGTGAGATTCGAACTCACGAGGAGCTCACGCCCCTGCCGGTTTTCAAGACCGGTGCCTTAAACCGCTCGGCCAACCTTCCGCTGTAAGCCGGATTTCCGGCCCGACACAACCTTCACGCGCGGGCGGCATCCGGGGACGGTGGGCCCGACGCCGCATACCGGGGGCGCTTGAATTGTATCATCGGCGTCCGCATCTACCCCCCGGGCAGGCCTGTTGAGCGTATTCCGCGCCGGCCTGCCCGCGGTTGAAACTAAATGGTATTTGGCTTAGTCTAACCCGTCGTTTGACGTCCAACCCTGGAGGTAATTGATGCAACCCGAACTGCAACCGGTTCAGACCCGAGTCCCCTTTGGCGTCCAGGACGCGAGCCTGCGCCAGCACAGGGTGCTGAAGAATACGTACTGGCTGCTCGCCGTCTCGCTCATCCCCACCGCGATCGGTGCCGTGATCGGAACGAACCTCAACCTGGCGTTCCTGCGGGCCAGCCCGATACTCTCCTTCTTCGTCATCCTCGGGGTCTTCTACGGCTGGATCTTCGCGATCGAAAGGAACCGCGACAGCGGCCTGGGCGTCGGCCTGCTGCTGGGGTTCACGTTCTTCCTCGGCCTGCTGCTCGGACCGCTGCTGCAGCACGTGCTCGGCCTCAGGAACGGCGCCCAGCTGGTGATGATGGCGGCAGGCGGAACGGCGGCGGTGTTCTTCGTCATGGCGGGTATCGCGACCACGACCAAGCGCGACCTGACCGGAATGGGGAATTTCCTGGCCATCGGAGGCATCGTCATCATGCTGGCGGTGGTGGCGAACGTGTTTTTTGCGAGCCCCGCGCTGCACCTGGCGCTGGTATCGGCGTTCGTGCTGTTCTCCTCGCTGCTCATCCTGTTCCAGCTGAACGCGATCGTGCGCGGCGGCGAGACCAATTACGTCTCGGCCA
>Ga0080064_1004470_pt1 | contig 17837 bp, 16 predicted proteins | sample Subgrocontami54m_FD_69260 | JGI IMG/M metagenome (GOLD analysis project Ga0080064, IMG submission 69260) | Subsurface groundwater microbial communities from S. Glens Falls, New York, USA - GMW46 contaminated, 5.4 m (SPADES assembly) (version 2) ...
TTCGGATGTTCGTACTGTGCAGCATGCCCGCGTAGGGGCGGGGCTCGCCCCGCCCGCGTGCGCGAGCAGCGTGCCCGCAATGTGCTCCGTGGCGCGTGCTTTCAACGCACGCTGCGCACGCACGTCGTCCCTGTCCGTGGCGCGGGCTTTCAGCCCGCGCTCTTGATTGGTTCGTCGATCGCGCGGACATGCTCGGAACGAACGCCTCGCGGGCTGAAGTCCGCGCTACGGTACAGGAATACGGCCTTCGGATGTTCGTACTGTGCACAATGCGCGTGTAGGGGCGGGGCTCGCCCCGCCCGCGTGCGCGAGCAGCGTGCCCACAAAACGGCAGCCGGGGACGGCTGCGCCACGCTACTCGTGCTCGCCGCGATTGCTCAACCGCTCCTAAAGAACCTTCGTGGCCTTCGTGCTCTTCGTGGATCGCGATCATTCGCCGTTCGCCTCGACCGGCGTCCACTTGTTCTTTCCGTCCGCCGTCTGCGTCATGTGCCCCAGCCCGGGGTACGCGCAGTGCACCGCCACGACCAGCTGCCGCTCGGCGATCGCCGCCGCAACCACGGCCTTCTTCGTCTCCATCGCCTCCAGCGGGTAGATGTCGAACGACGATACCCACGGTGCGCGTTCGAGCTGCACCGGATGCTGGACCATGTCGCCGAGGTAGATCGCCTTCTCGCCGGCCGACGCGAGCACGACGCTGGCGTGCCCCTGCGTGTGCCCGTGCGTCGGTACGATCGTCACCTCATCGGTGACGCGCGTCTCGCCGTCGAGCAGTTCGAGCTGGCCCGTCGTCTCCAGCGGCGCCATGTTCTCAGTCAGGTACGTCGCACGCGTGCGCTCGTTCGGGTGCGATGCCGCATCCCATTCGGCGCGCTGGATCAGGTAGCGGGCGCGCGGGAACGTCGGGATGTACGCGCCGTCCGCGTCCTTGCGCGTGTTCCAGCCGCAGTGGTCGGCGTGCAGGTGCGTGTTGATGACGATGTCGATGTCGCCCGCCGCCACGCCGGCGGCGGACAGTTCGTCGAGCAGCGATATGCCGCCGGGGCGTTCGGTCTGCGCCAGTGGCCGCTCCTTATCGCCGACGCCCGTCTCGATCAGGATCGTTTTCCCCTGCGACTCCAGCAGCAGCGAGTTGAGCCCGAGCGACATCTGGTGCCGGTCGTTCAGCGGCACACCCAGCCGCTCCCACATCATCTTCGGCACGATGCCAAAGACGGCGCCGGCGTCCTGGAAGTACAGGCCGTCCGAGAGGATATGGAGATGCAGGTTGCCGAGGCGATGGCGGGCGGGCACGCGACCTCGATCACTAGAACGTGTGTGCGATTACGATACCCACGCCGCCCGCATGCGTCAACCGGTGCGGGCACTCCTGCCTCGCGGGCCATGCCACGAGGGGCAAAGAAGAGCTCCCTCCCTGAATCCGTTATGTCGCGCGACGGTTGCTGGGAGGGCCCGTGCCGAAGGGCGGGCACGCCAAGCGGGTGCGGCGGGCGTACGCGGGCCCCTCTCCCGGCCCTTCGGGCCACCCTCTCCCACAAGGGGCGAGGGATCTCGAACGGGAGGTTGTCGCGGGCGAGGCGGCGCGTGATGCATGATGCCAACAGCCGGCGCCGATGCCGTATGGTGGCGGAAGACCACATCGATCAAGAGGAGCGCTTATGTCAGTTTCACCGCCGCCGTCCGCCTTCCGGGCCCCGCAGGCCCCGCGCGGCCTGCAAGACCGCATCGCCGACGTCATCACCGGCTTCTGCGGCGACATGCGGTTCGTCTACCTGCACACCGTCGCCTTCGCGATCTGGATCGCCACGCGCGGGTTCGGACAGGACGCCTTCCCGTTCAACTTCCTGACGATGGTCGTCAGCCTCGAGGCGATCTTCCTCTCGACGTTCATCCTCATCTCACAAAACCGTCAGCAGGCCGTTTCCGAAGCGAACAACGAACTCGTGCAGGCGCGCCTGCTCAACATGCTGAACGACGTCATCAACGACGAGAAACTTGACCTCCTCAACGAGAAGATGATCAGCGAACTGCTGAACCGGCTCGACGTCGAGCACATCGCGCCCATCGACAAGAACATCAAGTCACTCCAGGAGTGCGTCGCGCGCATCGAGACGTCGCTCGCCGCCAACAGCTAGCAAGGTGCTGCAAAGTTTCCGGACGGTGTTTGGAAGTCAATACGGAGCGGCGATCTGCATCTGAGAACGCGGGCTGAAAAGCCCGCGCCACGAGAACAAGGGTGGTTCTTCAGCACCCTGCCAGTCACGTCGCAAGCCCGCCGCGCGATATCGGGGTGGCTCCACGCCCCGCGTCAGGGGAACACCTACGCGCCCGCCTGCGTCGCCGTTCGATACTGGACGGAAAGCCTCATGCAGGGAGTGCGCTATGGCTGTATGCAACGTCCACTACCGCAAGTTGTCGTGGTTCGAACGGAACGCGCCGGCGCTCCTCACCGGCATCGCCTTCAGCGCGATTCTCGCGCTGGCCGCCGTGCTGCGCTTCTGGCAGTTGGGCACCCGCACATTCACGAACGATGAGGGCCTGTACTCGCTGATGGCGCGTCAGTTCGCGCGCGGCGGCGGCTATCAGCACGTGCCCGAGTTGCATGGCCCGCTGCAGATCATGGCGACCGCCGGTGTCTTCAAAGCGTTCGGCGATAGCGACCTCGCGGCACGCCTGATGCCTGCGCTCTTCGGCGTGCTGCTCGCCGCGCTGCCGTTCCTGTTCCGCCGCCACATCGGCCGCCCGGGCGCCATCGCCGCGGCGCTGCTGCTCGCCGTCTCGCCGACGATGATCTACTACAGCCGCTTCGCCGGCCCCGACGTCTATCTGGCATTCTTTTCGCTGGCGACGGCGATGATCATCTGGCGCTACCTGGCCGAGCCCAGCCGCGCATGGCTCTACCTGATGGCGGCAACGCTCGCGTTCGCGATCATCTCCACCGAGATGGCGCTGCTCGTCGTGCCGATCTTCGCGCTCTACCTCAACTACCGGGTCGCGCAGGCATTCGTCGCGCAGGCGCAGGAGCCGCGCGTGCTGCCCCAGGCCGCGACGCACTACGACCGCCTCGGCGTCACACCGGACACGACCGTGCGCGAGATCCGCCTCGCGTACAAGCGCCTGATCGATCGCACCGAGTCGCGTACGGAGCGCGAAGCGATGGCGGGCGCCTACCACGTGCTGACCACGGCAAACCGCCGCGAAGCGTACGACCGCAAGCTCGCGCTGCAGGCGCGCGCCGCCGCCGACCGCGAGATCGTTGTCGCACCCGGCATCGCGACGAAGGTGACGCTCGCCGCCGGCGCGTGGCTGATCGCCGCGCTGTGGCCGTTCGCCGGCTTCGTGCGGCGGCGCATGAATCTCACATCGCTGCCCGATGCCGCCCACCCGCTGCTGGCGATGATGCTCCTGACGCTGCCCTTCTACGGGCCGCTCGTCGAAAAGATCTCGTTCATCGGCGACCGCGGCTTCGACAACCAGCGGCAGATCATCGTCATCGGCGGCACGAACATCAACCCCGGCGGCGAACTGCCGGTCATGTTCGCGACGCTCGGCGTGCTGTTCGCCGTCACCATCGTGCTCGGCCTCGCGTGGAAGTGGCACGCATTCGTCATCTCCTGGGCCGTCTTCTACGGCATCGCCATCACGATGTTCACCGGCTTCTTCTCGAACCGCGGCGGCGTCTGGTCCGGCATCTGGGGTTCGCTCGACTACACGTGGCGGCCCGAGGCGCACCACTCGAACGGCCCGGTCTACTACTATGGCATGATGCTCCCCGCCTACGAGTTCCTGCCGCTCGCCGTCGCCGCTATCGGCGGCATCGCGTTGCTGGTGCTCGGCGGCTGGCGCAATCGCATCACGGTGCTCGTCGCCGGAGCGGCCATCGCGGCGATCATCGTCGCCCCGCCGTGGACGCCCATCGTCGATGCGCATCGCGTACTGTTCGCGACGATCGTCGGTGGCGCGGCGGTGCTGGTGCTGCGCGTGCCCGACCTGACGAAGTTTCTCGCCTTCTGGGCGATCGCGGCGCTCGGCGCGTTCACCATGATCGGGCGCAAGGACCCATGGCTCACGATCCACGTCGCGCTGCCGATGATCATGCTCGCCGCCAAGCTTCTCAACGATGCCATCGTCGCCTTCGAATTGCCGGAGATCACCGTGCCGCGGTTCCGGATCTACGCGCCACGGCGGCTCGCGCAGGGGCTCGTCGCGGCGGCGTTCTCGGTGCTTGCGGTGTTCACGCTCCGCACCGGTATCCTCGCCGGGTGGGGTCACGGCGCCGTGCCGCAGCTCACGAGCGCGCTGGCGCAGCGCGATCACGGCGACACGCCGATCGAGCTGCTATCGCCGCAGCAGAACGCACCGGATGTCCGCGAACTCGCGCGCGCGATCGATATCGCCGCCGCCCAGTCGCCGCAGGGCCGCGCGCTGCCGATCGCCATCGACTCGTCGTACCGGTTCAGCCAGGGCTGGGCGTGGTACCTGCGCGGGTACTCGAACATCTCCACCGCCGACATGCGCCAGCCGTACAATGCGGCGGCGGGGACGCTTGTGCTCGTCGACAGCCGCAATCGCTTTAACGTCCACGGTGACGATACGTCGCTGGCCGTCACATTCATGAACGCCTGGAGCTTCCCCGGCCGCTACGATCTGCTCTCGCGCGACGACGTTGCTTCGCGGCTCGTCAGCGCGGACGCATGGTCCGGCTGGTACAGCTACCTCAGCGACCGCACGCGCATCGGCGAGCCCGCGTACACCGAGGGGGTGGTCTACTTCCCGCGCGCGCTGAGCGCGTCCGTGAAGCTCGCCCGCCAGTCCGACGTGCTGAGCATCAACGTCGGCCCGCAGACATCGCCGGCAACGACGGACGCGAGCCGACCGCCGACGCCGTAGCGCCTGTCGTCAAAGGACAGTGGTTCAACCGTCACTCCGTAAGCGCCGCCGAGGCGGTGTGCCGCGGTGTCATGCAGAGCGCAGCGAAGCATCTTGCTCGCTCCAGCCGCGCTCTTCGTGTCGACCGAACACGGGCGTGATTCGACGCCTCGTGCAGCAGATCGAGGCGACGTGCTTGATCCAACAAGATCCTTCGCGTTGCTCAGAGCTTGTGAAGAAATACCGATCCCGCTCGATTCGCGTCGCGTCACAGATTCGAAATTCGGCCGATCGAACTCAGTTGCGGGACAAACTCGCAGCCTCTCAGGACGACAAGAGCAGGGCAACGACACCGCGCGTCGATATCCCGCTTCTCGTTTCTCGCCTCTCGCCTCCAACCTCCAACCCCCAACCTCCACCCGCTACCCCGCCGCCTCGCAGCACGCCCGCGCCGCCTCTGCCAACGCCGCCGTCCGCCCGTAGCCGATCAGGTCCATCGCCAGCGCGTTCGTCACGAACCCGAAGCCCATGCCGATCTCCGGATCCGCGAAGCCGATCGAGCCGCCCAGCCCGGCGTGGCCGAACGCCGTCACGCGCGGGCCCTGCGGCCAGCCCTCCACGCCGCCCGTCATGAAGCCCAGCGCCCACCCGACCGGCACCATGATCACCTTGTCCGGCCGCAGCGTCCGTCGCTCGGACATCTTGCGGACCGTCGCCTCGCTCATCAACCGCACGCCGTCCAGCTCGCCGTAGTTGCCCAGGCACGCGTACAGGCGGGCCAACGCGCGCGCCGTCATGATGCCGTTCGCAGCCGGGATCTCCGCGCGGTGCGCCGCCGGCGTATCGAAGGCGCTATCCGCATTCGGATCGGGCGCCTGATTCGGCCGCATCGCCATCGCACGCGCCATCAGCGGCACTTCACCGGCGGCGACGGCCGCCTGCGTCAGGCGGATCTGCTCCATGATTTCTGGCGTCAGTACCATCCGGCTCTTGAGCTTCGCGATCCGCGGCTCAACGCTCTCCGGCGCACCGACGAACATCTCGCCGGCGATGCCCAGCGGCGTCGTCACTTCGTCGCGCAGAAACGTACCGAGGCTCTTCCCACTCACTCGCCGCACGACCTCGCCAACGAGGAAGCCGAACGTCACCGCGTGGTAGCCCGTGTCCGTCCCCGGCTCCCACACCGGCGCCTGCGCCTCGATGCCATGAATGACGCGCTCCCAGTCGTGGAGGTCGGCGTCGTACATCCCTTCCGGGACAGGCGCCAGGCCCGCCTGGTGCGTGAGCAGGTGGTAGACGGTGATCTTCTCTTTGCCGTTCTGCGCGAACTCCGGCCAGTACGTCGAGACCGGGGCGGCGTAGTCGACCAGCCCGCGATCGGCGAGGATGTGCAGGCACGTCGCCGTCAACCCCTTCGTCGTCGAGAACGAGACGGCCATCGTGTCGGCAAGCCACGCGCGCTTCGTGCCCTCATCCGCGACCCCGCCCCACACGTCGACGACCTTGCGCCTGTGGTGGTATACGCTGACGCCCGCGCCGATGTGCTCGCCCGCGGCGAACTGCTGCTCCAGCAACTCACGCACCGGCTCGAACCCCGGCTCGACCGTCCCCTGCACCTGCGCCTGTTCTACCGTCATCGCGTTCCGCCTCCGTCCGGGGCGCACAGCCGTGCGCCTCGATTGCTGCGTGTTGGCCTCCATTGTCCTTCTGATACTGTCAGAAAGGCAACCCCAGCCACTTGGAACTAACAGATTCGCAACCGTTCGTACTCGCTCCGAACGCCTCCCCAATCCCTTCGTGCTCTTCGTGCGCTTCGTGGATCGCTCCCACCATCTGCGAAATCTGTGTAATCTGCGGTTCCCCTGACGACCGACGACTGACAACTGGAGACCAAACACCATGCGCCTCGAAGGCAAGACCGCACTGATCACCGGCGCCGGCAGCGGCATGGGCCGCATCGCCGCAGAGATGTTCGCACGCGAAGGCGCGAACATCATCGCTACTGACATCTCGCGGAAGGGCCTCGACGAGACCGCCGCGATCGTCGCGGGCGCCGGCGACGGCGACATCCTCGCGCTCGCCGGCGACGTCTCGAACGCCGCCGACGTCGCATCGTGGGTGCGCGCCGGCGTGGAGAAGTTCGGCGCGCTGCACGTGCTCTACAACAACGCCGGCATCTTCCCCGACGCCGACAAGAGCGTGCTCGATATGGACGAGGAGACGTACCGCCGCACGATGGACGTCAACCTCAAAGGCGTGATGCTCTGCTGCAAGTACGGCATCCCCGAGATCATCCGCGCGGGCGGCGGCTCGGTCGTCAACGTCGCGTCGTTCGTCGCGCTCGTCGGCTGCACCGTGCCGCAGGACGCCTACACCGCCAGCAAAGGCGCAGTCCTCGCGCTGACGAAGTCGCTCGCCGTACAGTTCGGCCTGCGGCACGTGCGCGTCAACGCCATCTGCCCCGGCCCGATCCTCACGCCGCTGCTCGCCGATCTCTTCCCGACGCAGGAAGAGAAGATGAAGCGCCTCAACCGCATCCCCCTCGGCCGCTTCGGCCTCCCCGAAGACATCGTCTACGCCGCCCTCTACCTGGCGTCGGACGAATCGTCGTGGACGACGGGCACGGAGTTCGTCGTCGACGGCGGCATCACCGTGAACTATTTCTGAGGCGCACGATCCACGAAGAGCACAAGGACACGAAGAGAGGCCGATGGTGTTGAGGAGAGGGCGGCCTCGTACGGACAGGTCTGAAGACCTGTCCCTACGAGTCGAGCGCGACATCCTTGGCTGACCGGGTCACGCCGTGCGGGACATTGTCATGCAGAGCAAAGCGAAGAATCTTCTCCGTTCGCAGCCCTGTGCTTCTCGGAGGCGCGACGCACTGACCGTCACCGTAGGGACAGGTCTTCAGACCTGTCCGTCTCTCTCGTACGAGCACACCGCCGCGCCGGCAACACCCACGACGAACATCACAAGTACCCGCGGAGCTTCAGCTCCGCCCACAGCGCGATTCAGATTGCCAGCTCCGGATGGGATGCTTATGCTTCGCGCGTCCACGCTTGGCCGAACCCCCGTCCAGCCGCTGATCCGTGCGCAGGCTTAACGAAGGCGAATGTAGTCGTCCACCGTGAAACCGGCGTCCTTGAGGATGCGTATGGCGAGTCTGCGGCCAACATCAACGCCCGTGTGCATCGGGACGGTCACCGAGATCGCTCGCTCGGCCTGACGGAACGTTACATGGCTGCCCTGCTGGCGATCCTCGACGAAGCCTTGTGATTTGAGAAAACGCACCAGCTCGGCCGCGGTGACCTGCGGCATCGTACCATCAGGGGATGGCGACGGTGAGTTCTTCGACATGCACGAGGTGTTCGTTCTGCGGCACCTCGTCGCCGTGCGCGAGGAGTGATCCCAGGTGGGACTGGACCGCCTCGCGGATGTTGCGCTTGGCCTCTTCTATCGTGCGTCCGTTACTGAAGCAGCCGGGCAGCGTCGGGCTGTAGGCGCTATAGCCCTCGTCCTCCGGCTCTTTCTCGACGACGATTTCGAACGTGTAGTACTTCATTCCTCGCAATATACAGCACCGGCCGAACGCCGCACGCAGGCGCACAGGCGGCAACCTCCGCACCAAGCCCCATCGCTACCGGACGGTCAGGCCGCGCGGGCCCAGTGCGTTAGAATCGAACCCGTACGCCATTGACAGCCCGGCGCTTCACGTAGATAATCGCTTCACGCAAAATGCGCATGGCGCGCACCATGACAATCTGGGGAGGTACGTGATGGTGACACAGACGAAGGTCAAGTGGAGCATGAAGGGCGACGCTCTGGGCAGCTGTAGTTGCGATTGGGGTTGCCCCTGCAACTTCGACGCGCCGCCGTCGAAGGGCTGGTGCGAGGGTGGATACGCGTTCCATATCAACCAGGGCAGCTACAACGATACGAAGCTCGACGGCCTCACCATCGGCTTCTTCATCCACGCGCCCGGCGCCATCCACCTGGGCAACGTGACCGGGTACGCGCTCGTCGACGAGAAGGCCACGGACGCGCAGCGCGCCGCGATCGGTCACGTCCTGAGCGGCGCCCTCGGTGGGCCGTTCGCCGTATTCGCCAGCGTCCTCGTGAAGGTCATCGGGCCGGACTTCGTGCCGGTCGAGTGGAAGTTCGACGGCGCGAACAGCCACGTGAAGTTCGGCGACCGCGTCGAGATGCGGCTCGCGGCGATCAAGAATCCCGTGACCGGCGAAGAGAGCGGCTTCAACCTGAAGATGTCCGCCGGCCTGCTCACGAACGAGGCCGATCTCATGACGAGTTCCAAGTTCTTCGTCAAGCATCCGGAGCTCTCGTACGACCATTCGGGCCAGTACGGCGAGACGTTCCGCTTCAACTTCGCGGGCGAAGGCTAGACGGAGACCCAGGTGCAACAAGCTTCAAGCGACCACGGCGCGATGGCGCAGGCAGCGCCGTACCCGCACGCGCGCGAACGCTATCTCATCCTGGTGACGCTGCTCACGCTGGCAGCGGTCGCGTGGGCCGTGCTCTGGTGGCAGTCCTCGACCTCCGGCGACACGATGATGAGCCTGACGATGGGCATGTCCGCGCCGCTCTTCATCGCCGTATGGATCGTGATGATGGTCGCGATGATGTTCCCGACCGCGGCGCCGATGATCCTGATGTTCCAGCGCGTGCAGGCAGGCCGCCGCGCGCGCCAGCAGAGCCACGTCGGCGTCTGGCTGTTTACCGGCACGTACCTTGTGATCTGGTCGATCGCCGGCGTCGCCGCCTACGGCGCCGCCACGGGCGCCGGCCACCTGGCCGACCGCTATATGTGGCTGATGGATCACGCCGAGCAGATCGGTGGCGGCGTGCTCGTCGCCGCCGGCATCTACCAGTTGACGCCGCTGAAGTACGCCTGCCTCTCCAAGTGCCGCAGCCCCATGAGCTTCGTCATGCGTTCATGGCGCGACGGCGCCGCCGGCACGGTCCGCATGGGCGCCGAGCACGCGGTGTACTGCCTGGGCTGCTGTTGGTTCCTCTTCGCCATCCTGTTCCCGCTGGGCATCATGAACGTCGGCATCATGGCGCTGATCACCGTGCTGATCTTCGCGGAGAAGTCGCTCCCCGGCGGCCAGCGCATCGCGATGGTCGCCGCGGCCGCGCTCGTCGTCTACGGCGCCGCCGTGACGTTCGGCATCGCCACCCTCCCCGGCACGACGATGGCGTGAGGGTTACGATCCACGAATCGCACGAAGGGCACGAAGGGTTAGTGCGTTGCGGCGACCGCTACGGAAGGGGCATATCGCACAGCGCTCCCGCGCGTGGTGGAGCTTCTCAGCGGTACACCGCACCCGTAACGCCCGCCGCGCCGTATGCTCTCCAGTCCCGCGCGCAGCCCAACAACACACCGTAGCGCGGGCTTTCCAGCCCGCGCGGTGCTCGATCCGGCGACGAGAGGTCTCACGAATGCGGCGGAGGTAAGGTCGAGCTTGGCGCCCGCGGACACAGCGCGAGCGTCGGGCGGAACGTTGCCGTATCGACCAGCGTGGCGGCCGAGAAGTTGGTGTCGTTCGCAAGATTGAGATCGTGTCTGATCTGATCGATGTGTGGTGTCACAACACTAGGGTCATCCGTTGGCTGGATATAGACGCCGACGTCTCGACGCCACGCCAGGAGGTCCCGGGCTGATCGTTCGTAGAGATTGGTTCTCACCGTGCAGGGTGGCTGCTCAACGATCAGGATCGGTGGATTGCACGATCCGCCGTCGAGTCCGCCGCGAGTCTTGCAATAGCCGTAGCCGAGCACCACTTCAGTGTACGCCCCGCCGGTGACCTCGGGCCCGTTGATATTGAGGCTCGTTAGGGACAGCCCGTGGTACTCCATCCCAAGCCAGTAAACCGGGAACTCTCGGAATTCGGTTATTGGCTCGGAGTGCGAGACGCGATGGCTTGGGGTCATCCTCGGTCTGAGACTCCAGGCAAATGCGGCATACCACGCGACGGCCGCCGCCGCAACGATGGCAGCGACTGCCGCGATGACAAGGACTCCGCATCCGAGCCGTTTCAAGAGTGAACGCATGTCGTCGCAACTCTAACACGGTCGCTAAAGTCGCCCTTCCCACTCCGTTACACTGCCCCACATGGACCCCCACGCACTCCGCACGCTGGAGTTCGACAAGATCCTCGCGAAGCTCGCGCGCTGCACGTCGTTCTCGGCGGGGCAGGAGCTGGCGCTCGCCCTCACGCCTTCGACCGAATATCGCGAGGTCGTGCTGCGCCAGCGCGAGACCGCGGAGGCGCGGCGGCTGATCGCGATGAAGCCGCGCACCGGCCTCGGCGGCGCCCACGACGTGCGCCCGCTGGCTGAGAAGGCGCAGCGCGGCGGCCTGCTCGATCCGGAGAACCTGCTCGGCATCGCATCGACGCTCGAGTGCGCGCGCGAGCTCAAGACATCGATCGTCCGCCTCGAAGAGCTGCCGCTGCTCGCCGAGATCGCCGACGGCATCGAGCCGCTCGTGCGGCTGGTCGAGGACATCAACCGCTGCATCAACCAGCGCGCCGAAGTCACCGACCAGGCGTCGGCGGCGCTCGGCGCGCTGCGGCGGCAGATCCGCACGCTGCACGACCGCCTGCACCAGCGCGTGCAGGAGATCCTCGCCGCGTCGTTCTCGAAGGGCATCGCGCAGGAAGCGATCATCACGCTGCGCGACGGCCGCTACGTCATCCCCATCAAGGCCGACATGCGCGGCCAGCTCAAGGGCATCGTCCACGATGTCTCCGGCAGCGGCGCGACGGTCTGGCTGGAGCCGCTCGCCGTCGTCGAGATGGGCAACAAGTGGCGCGAGGCGCAGCTCGAAGAGGAGCGCGAAGTCGAGCGTGTGCTGAGAGCGCTGAGCAGCGATGTCGGCGCTGTGGCCGAGGCGATCGGATGGGACGTCGAAGCGCTCGCCCGCATCGATCTTGCGCTCGCGAAGGCGCGCTTCGGCGACGAGATCGGCGCGCCCGAACTGCCGTACGCCGGCGTCGAACAGTCGTGGATCGTCGAGGCGCCGGCGCAGCTCCACCTGCTGCTCGCGCGCCACCCGCTGCTGCGCGCGCCCGTCATCCCGACGACGGTGACGGTCGGTGGCAACTATCGCGTGCTGCTGATCACCGGCCCGAACACCGGCGGCAAGACAGTCGCGCTGAAAACAGCCGGCCTGCTCTCGCTGATGGCGCAGTCGGGCCTGCCCGTGCCCGCCGATACCGGCTCGCGCGGGCCCGGCTTCGAGGCGGTCTTCGCCGACATCGGCGACGAACAGAGCATCGAGCAGTCGCTGTCGACGTTCAGCAGCCACATGACGAACATCATCAGCATCGTCAGCACCGCCGGCCCGAAGAGCCTCGTGCTGCTCGACGAACTGGCGGCTGGCACCGACCCGACCGAGGGCTCGGCGCTCGCGCGCGCGCTGCTGTCGAAGCTCCTCGACGTGGGAGCGCTCACCGTCGCGACGACGCATCACGGCGAGTTGAAGGCGTTCGCGCACAGCACCGAAGGCGTGATGAACTCGTCGGTCGAGTTCAACCTCGAAACGCTGTCGCCGACGTACCACCTGACCATCGGCCTGCCCGGCCGCAGCAACGCGCTCGAAATCGCGCAGCGCCTCGGCATGCCGCTCGCGATCATCGAAGAAGCGCGCGGCTCGATCGCTCCGGAGCAACTGCAAGTCGAAGAGCTGCTCTCCGACATCCGCCGCGAGCGCGAGCAAGCGGCATCCGCGCGCCGCTCCGAAGAGATCGCGCGCCGCGAGGCCGAAGAGATCCGCGGGCGCCTCCAGGAGAAGCTCGAAAGCGTCGAGGACGAGCGCGCGCGCATGCTCGATCAGGCGCGCACCGAGATCGGGCGCGACATGGATCGCGGCCGCAAGCTCCTCGCCGAGGCCGAACAGCAGATCGATCAGCAGAAGCTCGCCGCCGCCGCCGAAAAGCTGCGCCTCGCCGCCGACGAAGCCGCGAAGGTGACCGCGCGCGCATCGCAACCGCGCCCCGTCCGCCGCGCGCCGGTGCAGACCGCGGCGCGCGCCGCGAAACTGCCCGCCGGGCCGCCGCCAGCAGCGATTCGCGTCGGCGACATGGTGTGGCTGCGCGGCATGGATCAGTGGGGCGAAGCGCTGGGCGAACCCGACGGCGCCGAAGTTGAAGTGCGATTCGGCCCCCTCCGCAGCCGCATCAAACTCGCGCAGGTCGAGCGCGTCCAGCGCCCCGCGCCGTCGAAAGCGGAAGGCTACGTCACCACGAACGCCAGCCCGGCGCGCGCCGTTCCGCCCGAGATCGAAGTGCGCGGCCAGACCATCGAAGAAGCGATCCCCACCGTCGAGCAGTACATCGACGAGGCGTTCCGTGCCGGCCTGCCGTGGGCGCGCATCATCCACGGCAAAGGCACCGGCGCCCTCCGCCGCCAGGTGAGAGATCTTCTCGCCAAGCACCCGCTCGTCAAGTCCTACGAAGAAGCCAAGCGCGAAGAAGGCGGCGAAGGCGTCACGATCGCGTATTTGGCCGTGTAATGACGACCCTCCGAAACTCGCCACGGCCGATGCATCCTGTATGTCATCCTGAGCAACGCGAAGGATCTAGTTCGGCTTGCACGGCAGTCCATGGCAGGCACGCCACGTCGAGCCGCGAACGAATCGGGAGGAGTCATGGCGGAAAGAGTAATCAGCGTCTGGTTCGACCGTGAGGGCGACTTCCTGGAAGTAATGTTCAACCGCAAGCCGGGCGTTTTCCGTGAGACGGACAACGACCAGGTCATGGAGAAGGTCGACCCGGATGGCAACATTATCGGCTTCTCGATCACGAACGTGAGCCGGGTCACGGACAAGCCGCTCGAGGTCGCGCTGAAGTAGACGCCTGGGCTCAGTCGCGCGGCTGCTCGCGAACCTCCCGTTCGAACCTGCGCAGCGCGACAAACTCGCGCCGGTTCCATCGCACATCCCAGCCCATCTTGTTCGGCTTGCACAGCTTGCACGATCGCCGCTTCAGCTTGCGAGACTTGCGCAACTCCCACCTCCGTGCGTTGCCAACTACTATATCAACACGCGACATCCTCTAAGACGAAGTACGAGGTGGCCGTCCGCCAATGAAGATCACTACACTCGCCGGCGGCGTCGGCGCGGCGCGATTCCTCGAAGGTCTCATCCAGATCGTCCCCCAGGAAGACATTACCGTCGTCTCCAACACCGGCGATGACGAGGACTTCTTCGGACTGCGCGTGTCGCCCGATATCGACATCGTCATCTACACCCTCGCCGGCGCGATCAACGCCGAGACCGGCTGGGGCCTCGCGGGTGAGACCTTCCGCGCGCTCGAAGCGCTCGGCCGCTTCGACTACGAAACGTGGTTCGGCCTCGGCGACGGCGATCTCGCGACGCACGTGCATCGCACGAACATGCTGCGCAACGGCGCGACGCTATCGCAGGCCACGCGATCGATCGCCGAAGCGTTCGGCCTGCGCCTGACGCTGCTGCCCGTGTCCGACGACCGCATCCGCACGATCGTCGAGACGGCGGCCGGCGAAACGCTCGCCTTCCAGGAGTACTTCGTCAAGCGCCGAACCGAAGACGAAGTGCGCGCCGTCCGATTCGACGGCATCGACACCGCGCGGCCCGCCCCCGGCGTCCTCGAAGCGATCATGAACGCCGACCTCATCGCGATCGCGCCCAGCAACCCCGTCGTCAGTATCGGGCCACTGCTGGCTGTACGCGACGTGCGCGACGCGCTGCGCACCACGCGCGCGAACGTCGTCGGCGTCAGCCCGATCATCGGCGGCAAGACGATCAAGGGCCCCGCCGACCGCATGATGGCGTCGCTCGGCATGACGCCCACCGCCGCGGGCGTCGCCGAGGCCTACCGCGACTTCCTCGACGTGCTCGTGATCGACGAAGCAGACCGCGCCCTCGCCCCCGCCGTCGAAGCAACCGGCGTGCGCGCCGTCGTCGCCCAAACCATCATGCGCGGCCCCGCCGAAAAGCGCACACTGGCTGAGGTGGTGCTTTCCGCGGTTCAATGAAGTGCGTGGTCGAACGCGAGGGAATCGGTTCCGCCCGAAGTACGCGCAGCTTTAGCTGCGCCAGATCACGCGCATCTCTGCACGATTGCTTTCGAACGAAACTGCGCGTCGCCCATGTCATGCTGAGAGGTTGTGAGTTTATTCCGCAACTGAGTTCGATGTCATGTTCTCCGTGGCGCGGTGCAGCACGTACCCGTCGAGCGATCTACAGTAGAAGTTGAGCCGGCCAAGAGATCCCACAACCGCCCAACCCTCCATCCCAGTCCCCTCTCCGCCGGGCGGAGAGGGGGTGGCCGAAGGCCGGGGGTGAGGTCGGGGCGGCGTGGTCCGGCGACTTTTGGAGCCGAGTACCAACATGCGCGCAGCCCTCATCCCCATGAAATCGCTCGCGCAGGCGAAGATGCGCCTCGCCGGCGTGCTCGATCGCCACGAGCGAGCCGGCCTCGCGCTGGCGATGCTCGTCGACATCATCACCGCCTGCAACGAGAGCGGTTGCTTCGACCTCGTGTCGGTCATCAGCGACGATAGCGAGGTCTTCTGGCGAGCGCGCGAGCTCGGCGCGAAGCCGATCGCCGAACCGGCGACGCTCTCCGGCCTCAACGAAGGCCTGACGTTCGGCCAGCGTTACCTCGCGCGCCGCGTCGCCGTCGACGAGCTGGTGATCCTGCCCGCCGACATCCCGCTCGCGCGCCCCGAAGACATTCGCGCCGTCGTCGAAGCGCTCGGCGCCGATGGAGCAGCGCGCGCCGTGCTCGTGCGATCGCGCGACAACGGCACAAACGCCCTCGCGCTGCGCCCGCCCGAAGCGATCGCCATGCACTTCGGCCCGAACAGCGCCGACGCCCACCGCGCCGCCGCCGAAGCGGCCGGCATCGCGGTCGTCGAGATCACGAACGAACGCCTGGCATTCGACGTAGATGCCCCCGAAGATCTAGCAGCGATGTCTACCATGCGAGTCGGCGCCGCAACATCGGCATGGCTCGAAGCACGCGCGGATCACGCGCGAAAGGAGCTGGCGCCCTGATCTCCACAGCGAAGACCATCGGTCAAGACGCTATACGGCAAGCTCCCGCAACTGCGTACCCACCCCGACCAGAGAGCCCTCTCCACGGCGTGGAGAGGGCGCGGCCGACGGCCGCGGTGAGGTGCACGGCCAGCTCGCGCCCCGAACGACAGCAAAATCGCCACTCACTCTCACCACATCCCAAAGGAAACTCTGTGCCCTCCGTGATCTCTGTGGTGAACCCTCCGCGCTCTCCGAGCCTCCGCGGTGAACCGAGTGGTGCACCCAGATGAACGCCATCGACGCCATCCGCACCCGCCGCTCCCTCCGCCAGCTCTCCGACCGCCCCGTCCCGCGCGAGATCATCGACGAGATCCTCGCGCTCGCCTGCACGGCTCCCGCGCCGCACCACACGCGCCCGTGGCGATACGTGATCGTCGCGCCGCAACGCCGTGCGGTGCTCGCCGAGGCGATGGGCACCGCATGGCGCACCGATCTCGAACGCGACGGCCACCCGCAGTCGCTGATCGAAAAGCTGCTGCGCAAGTCGACGCGCCAGATCACGTCGGCGCCCGCGCTCTTCCTCGCGTGCCTCACGCACGAAGGTCTGCGCGATTGGCCCGACGACCGGCGCGCACGCAACGAATTCGCGATGGCGCAGCAATCGATCGGCGCAGGCATGCAGAACATCATGCTCGGCGCGCACGCGCTGGGACTCGCGTCGTACTGGATCTCCGCGCCGCTCTTCGCGCCGGAGGCGTGCGTCGACGCTCTGGCACTGCCCGATGACTACGTCGCCCAGGCCTTCATCGTGCTCGGCTACGCCCCCGATGGCGTCGAGCCGAACCCGCGCCCGCCCGCCGACACCGCTTCGCTGATCATCGAGCGCTAACGAGGGCGGCGGCCTTCGATGAACATGATCGCCCACGCGAAGAGCGACGCCGGGAAGAGCACAACTTCGCCGATCAGCCAGAACACCCATGCGAAGACAATGGGGCCGGGAACTCCTTCTGCGCCCTGTGAGCCGCCAAGGCTGGAGACGGCGGCGTAGGCCCACTCAAGGGTCCACACCGCCTGCACAACAAGAACGAGTACCGCGACGCCGTACAACGCCGAGCGTCCGTGCGGCGACCTAGGATCCGTGGGCAGCGATGCAGCGAGAGTTCGGTCGACGGGGAGATCGTCAGCGAGATGCATGCTCACAGTATCGGAAGAACTCGCCAGCGCCACGAGCTACAAACCGACTACGCGCGATGGTTCATATGGCTCATCTCAAGCAAGAACGCTACCCCCACACGAACTTCCCGTCCGCATCGAACGACGTGCCCGGCGCCCACACCACCTCCCACGCGTTCCCCTCCGGATCAGCGAAGTAGGCGCTGCGTCCGCCCCACGACGCGTCCTCGGGCTCCTTCGTGATGCGCGCACCCGCCGCCCGCAGTTCGTCGATCGTGCTATCCACCAGTTCGCGCGATTCGACGTTGATCGCGATCGTGACGCCGCGGAACCGCGTACCGATATCGCTTGGAGCGAGACGAGCGTCCTTCGCGAGATGCTCGAACGGAAACAGCGCCAGGATCGCCCCCGACGTCAGGAACGACGCAAATTCGTCGCTACTGTTCCGCGCCTCGCGCCAGCCGAAGCCGCGATAGAACGCCCGCATCGCCGCCATATCGTGTGCACCCAGCGTGATCACCGTCGTCCGTGCCGGAATCATGCGCCCTCCTTCACGACAGGCCCACAAAGTCTCCGTGGCCCTCCGTAATCTCTGTGGTGAGCTGCAACTCCCCGAAATGCTCCTCCTCGCCCCTGTACAGACCGGGGACATGGTGGACAGGTGTACGAGGACATGCTGGACGGCGATGCGAGTGATCATGGTAGCGGTTCACGCAGGTCGATCCGGGTGATCCGCTGGGCGCAGTAGTAGACC
>Ga0080064_1004472_pt1 | contig 17829 bp, 17 predicted proteins | sample Subgrocontami54m_FD_69260 | JGI IMG/M metagenome (GOLD analysis project Ga0080064, IMG submission 69260) | Subsurface groundwater microbial communities from S. Glens Falls, New York, USA - GMW46 contaminated, 5.4 m (SPADES assembly) (version 2) ...
CGCTTCCTGCGCCACACCGAGCGGACGCGCCTCCTCGTGCACCTGGTCGATCTCGACCCGGGCTCCGGCCGCGACCCGGTCGAAGACTGGCGCGTCATCCAGGGCGAGCTCGCCGCGTACTCCGGGGAGCTGGCGGCGCGGCCCCAGCTCGTAGCGGGGAGCAAGGCCGAGCTGCCCGGCACAGAGGAGCGGCGCCGCGCGCTCGAGACCTTCTGCGCGGCCGGGGGGCTCTCCTTCCACGCCATCTCGTCGGTTACGGGCCTGGGGCTCGACGGGCTGCTGCGCGATATTGCCAAGATCCTGACGAGCCACATATGGGCGCCCGCCGAGGGCTGACTCGGGCGCGGCGTCTCGTGGTCAAGGTCGGCAGCGGCCTGATCACGAGCCCGGGCGAGGGGCTCGACGGCAAGCGCATCACGGCGCTGGCCGCAGACATCGCCTCGCTCGTCGCGGAGCGCCGCGAGGTCGTGCTGGTCTCCTCGGGCGCCATCGTCGCGGGGACGGCCCGCCTGGGACTGTCGCGGCGCCCGCGCTCGATCCCGGAGACGCAGGCGGCCGCGGCCGTCGGGCAGTCGGCGCTCATGTGGCACTACGAGCAGGCCTTCAAGCGCCACGGCATCAAGGTCGGCCAGGTGCTCCTGACCTCTCAGGACATCAGCGACCGCGGCCGATACTTGAACGCCCGCAACACGCTGCTGGCGCTGCTCGACTTCGGTGTGCTGCCAATCGTCAACGAGAACGACACGGTCGCCGTGGACGAGATCAAGGTGGGTGACAACGACAACCTGGCGGCCCTCGTCGCCCACCTCATCGACGCCGACCTGCTGGTGCTGCTGACGGACGTGGACGGCCTCTACACGGGCGACCCCCGGCGCGATTCCTCGGCGCGCCGTATCGAGACGGTCGAAGCCGTGACCGACGAGATCCGTAGGCTCTGCTTCGACGAGGTCGGCCGGGTCTCGGTCGGCGGCATGGCCACCAAGCTCGAGGCGGCCCAGAAGGCCGGCGCCTCCGGCATCCCCATGGTGATCGCGAGCGGCCGCGAGCCCGGCACGCTGGGCCGCCTGCTCAAGGGCGAACCGCTGGGGACCTACTTCCTGCCCCGCAACGACAGGCTGGCGGCGCGCAAACGCTGGATCGCGTTCGCCGTCCCGCCGCAGGGGCGGCTTACCGTTGACGCCGGGGCGCGAAAGGCGTTGACTGAGAGGGGTAAGAGCCTCCTGCCGTCGGGCGTGGTGGACGTCCAGGGGGAGTTCAGCGCCGGCGAGGTCGTGGCGCTGGCGGAGCCCGACGGCCAGGAGTTCGCGCGCGGGCTCGTCAACTACGACGCGGGCGAGTTGAGGAAGATCCGCGGCGCGAAGACGGCCGAGATCGAGAAGGCCCTCGGGTACAAGGGGCTCGCCGAGGTCATCCATCGGGACAACCTGGTGGTGCTCTCCGGCCCGGGAGGATGCTGAACATGGACGTGATGGCGCACGTGACCGCGAAGGCGCGGGCGGCGAAGGAGGCGGCCCGTGCGCTGGCCCTTGCCTCCACCCGCGCAAAGAACGAGGCGCTGCTCCAGATGGCCCGCGGGATCGAGGAGAAGACCGCTCCCGTGCTCGAAGCCAACCGCGCCGACCTCGAACGCGGCCGGGCGGCCGGGCTCACCTCGGCCTTCATCGACAGGCTGACGCTCTCCGAGGCGCGCATCGAAGAGATGGCGGCGGGCTTGCGCCAGGTCGCCGCGCTGCCCGATCCAGTGGGCGAGACCGTCGAGGCCTGGCGCCGGCCGAACGGGATCGAGATCTCGCGCGTCCGCGTCCCGCTGGGCGTCATCGGTTTCATCTACGAGTCGCGCCCCAACGTGACGGCGGACGCCGCCGGCCTCTGCCTCAAGTCCGGCAACGCGGTGCTGCTGCGCGGGGGCAGCGAGGCGCTCGCGTCCAACACCGCCATCGTCAACGTGCTCGGCAAGGCCGTGGAGAAGGCGGGCTTGCCCGCGGATTCGGTGCAGGTCGTGGACACCGCCGACCGCGCCGCGGTCATGGCCATGCTCACGCTCGATCGCTTCGTCGATCTCATCATCCCGCGCGGCGGCGAGGAGTTCGTGCGGCTGGTCGCCGAGCGCGCGACGGTGCCGGTCCTCAAGCATGACAAAGGTGTGTGCCACGTCTACGTGGATGCGGGCGCCGACCTCGATATGGCCGCGGCCATCGCGGTCAACTCCAAGGCGCAACGGGTGAGCGTGTGCAACGCGATGGAGACCCTCCTCGTGGACGCGGCGGTGGCTGCAACCTTCCTGCCGCGGGTCGCCGCACGGATGCGCGAGGCCGGGGTGGAGATGCGCGGGGACGACCGCACGCGGGCTGTCGTGCCCGACGCGCGGCCGGCGACGGACGCCGACTGGGACACGGAGTACCTCGACTACATCGTCGCGATCCGGGTCGTCGACGGGCTGGACGCGGCCATCCAGCACATCCGGCGCCACGGCTCCGGGCTGGCCGCGGCCATCGTGACGTCCGACCTCCGAAGCAGCCGCCGCTTCACTCGTGAGGTGGACGCCGCCGCAGTCCTCGTCAACGCCTCGACGCGCCTCGTGGACGGCTCGCAATTCGGCATGGGCGCCGAGATGGGCATCTCGACCTCGCGGCTGCACGCGCGCGGGCCGGTCGGCGTGCGCGAGCTGACCACAACCAAGTTCGTCGTGATGGGTGACGGCCAGGTGCGGGAGTAGTGGCCCCGGTGCCCAAGGTCGGCGTCTTCGGCGGCTCGTTCAACCCGATCCACTTCGGACACCTGCTCCTCGCCGACGAGATCTGCGAGGCCCTGGCCTTCGACCGCGTGCTCTTCGTGCCGGCCGCTGTGCCGCCCCACAAGCCCGCGGCCGAGCTGGCGTCGGCGGAGCATCGGTACCGGATGACCGAGCTGGCCGTCACCCTACACCCGCGCTTCGCCGTCTCGGACGTCGAGCTTCGCCGCCGGGGACCTTCCTACACCGTGGACACGCTCCAGGCGCTCCGGGGTGAAGGCGACCTCCACCTGCTGATCGGTTCGGAAACCTTCCTCGACCTCTTGAGCTGGCGGGAGCCGCGGGAGGTCGCCCGCCTGGCGCGTCTGGTCGTCGTGCCGCGCACGGGCGCCGACTTCGAGCCCGAGGCGCCGGCGGCCCAGAAGGTCCTCCACGAGCTTGGACTATCCGCCTTCGGCAGCGCGGCCGGCCCGGTGCTCTACCGCGCGGCCTCGCTGCCAATCTCGGGCTCGGACCTGCGCCGCCGCGCGCGTGACCTCAGGAGCCTCGCCTACCGGATGCCTGAGCCCGTCGCCGCCTACATCCGCGAGCACCGCCTGTACCGGCCGGCACCGTGATGGCACCCCTTTCCGCTGAAGCCACCGCGCGCCTGGCGGCCCGCGCCGCTCTGGACAAGAACGCCGAGGACCTGATCATCCTCGATCTCCGGGGCCTGTCCACGGTCGCCGACTTCTTCGTCGTCACGAGCGCGCGCTCGACGACGCAGGCCAACACCATCGTCGAGGCTGTGCGTATGGCGATCAAGGGCGCGGGTACGCGGCCGCGACACCAGGAGGGCAGCGCGGAGAGCGGGTGGCTGCTGCTGGACTACGTCGACGTCATCGTGCACGTCTTCGTTGGAGTGACGCGGCACTTCTACGCGCTCGAGCGCCTGTGGGGCGACGCGCCGCTCCTCACCGTGGAGCGGGGAGCGGTCGCCGGCGATTGATTTCTGCTGGGGAGCGTGGTAGCCTTCGCCACTAATTCCGGCCCCGGACCGCCGTGTCGCGGAGGAGACAGCGATGAGAAAGGACCGCTTGGCCCAGTTCAAGAAGAAGCTGGAGGAGAAGCATCGCCAGCTCTCCGAAGGAGTGGGCAAGGCCGTGCTCTACGCCAAGGGTCCCGAGGACAACTCCACGAAGGACCTCGGCGACCAGGCCGCGACGTCCTACAATCGCGAGTTCCTCTTCGAGCTGAGCAACGGCGACCGCCGGGTCCTGAAAGAGGTCGACTCCGCGCTGCAGAAGATCGACGGCGGCGACTTCGGTGACTGCGAACGGTGCGGGGAGGCCATCTCCGACAAGCGCCTCGAAGCGCTGCCATTCGCCCGCTACTGCATCGCCTGCCAGCGGCTCATCGAAGAAGAAGCGCGCACCGCCGCCGGGTAGCGCCGCCCGGGAGCCCTAAAGCCGTGTCCGTTCGCTTCGGCGCCCTGCTCGCACTCGGTTTCGGCGCCGTCGTCGCGTACCTCGCCTCGCTGAACACCGCGCGCGTCAGCATAGCCGTCGCCGCCGATTGGGCCTGGGAGGTCCCGCTGGCCGCGCTGGTCGTTGGCGCGTTCCTCGCCGGCGCGGTGCTGGCTCTGCTTCTCGGTCTTGTCCGCGACCTCGGACGCTCCTACCGCGACTACCAGCGAGCTCGCGAGGCCCGGCGCGCCGAGTCCCTCGACGACGTCTACCGCCGTGGAGTCGACGCCCAGCTGTCTGGCCGTGCCGACGCGGCGCTCCAGATCTACGAGGAGCTGTTGAAGCGGGATCCCGGCCACGTGCAGGCGCACGCGCGGCTGGGCGAGCTCGCGCTTGAGCGCGGCGACGCCAAAGGGGCCCTGGTCCACCACCTGGACGCGCTCCGGGGCGAGGAGCAGCCCGAGCTCGTGTTAGCAGCTGCGGAGGACTTCCGGCGGACGGGCCGCCCCGAGGAGGCCGCGGCCCTGCTCGAGCGCCTGCTGGCCCGCGACCACGACCACGTGGCCGCGCTCCGCGCCCTGCGCGATCTTGCCGTGGCCGAGGGGCAGTGGCAGCGGGCGCTGGGCGCGCTGGAGCGGATCGTCGCCCTCGGCTCGGGCGAGCGGCGCCCGGAACAGGCGATGCTGGCCGGCATCCAGTACGAGCTCGGGCGGGCCCTTCTCGCGGAGGGCCAGGTTCAGCCCGCCATCGCCCGCTTCCGCGACGCGCTCCGCTCCCAGTCCGACTTCGTGCCCGCCATCATTTCGCTAGGAGACGCTCACGGGGCGGCGGGTGACACCCGGGAGGCCCTCCGCGTGTGGGAGCGGGCGGTCGAGATCCATCCGGAGCTTCCGCTCCTGGCCCGCCTCGAGCAGGCGTACAGGATCGAGGGCCGCCCGACACGGATGATCGCGCTCTACCAGGCTGCGAGCGCGCGCGCCCCGGAGAGCGTGCCGCTGGCCTTCGCCCTCGGCCGCGTCTATTTCGAGCTCGCCATGCTGGACGAGGCCGCCGATCAGTTTCAGAAGGTGGAGGTCCGGGAGCCGAACCTGCCCGGGCTCCACGCCGTCCTCGGCGCGATCTTCGAGCGTCGCGGACAGACGGCAGAGGCGTTCGAGGAATACCGGCGGGCGCTCACGCTCAGCGGCGCGTTCGACTGGCCCTACCGCTGTAGCGCGTGCGGGGCCGAGCACGGGCGCTGGATCGACCGGTGCCCGGCATGCCGCGGCTGGAACACGTCGCGCCCGTAGCGCCCCGCGAGACGGAGGCGTGGCGGCAGTGGGTCACCGCCGCCCTCGACCTCGTCTTCCCTCCGCTCTGCCCGGTCTGCGATGGGATCCTCGGCGCTGGCCGGCGCGACCCGCTTTGCGGCGCATGCTGGGAAGGCTTCGAGCGGATCGCGCCGCCGTGGTGCCGGTGCTGCGGCGCCCCGCTCGGTATCGAGGGGCTCTGCGGTGCTTGCCGGAGCCGGCGGCCGCGCTTCGCGTACGCGCGCGCGGCCGTGCTCTACGGCGATCTCGTGCGCGAGGCGATCCACGCGTTTAAGTTCGGCGGACGGCGCGGGCTGGCGACTCCGCTGGGCGACCTCCTCGCCGGGCTGGGTCTCTCCGCGCTGCCGGGCGCCGTTCCCGACGCCCTCGTGCCGGTCCCGCTCCACCCCCGCCGCGCGCGCGAGCGGGGCTACGACCAGGCGCTGCTCCTGGCCCGGCGCCTCGAGCGCGCCTGGGGCGTGCCGATGGTGGCCGACGCCCTTCTGCGGGCCGTGCCGACCCAGCCCCAGACCGATCTCGACGCCGCGGCGCGCAGGCGGAATGTCCGCGACGCCTTCGCCGTGCGCCGGCCCGAGCTGATCGCCGGTCGCCACGTCGTGCTCGTGGACGACGTGCTCACCACCGGCGCCACGGCGGGGGAGTGCGCCCGCAGCCTCTACCGGGCAGGGGCGGCCGCCGTCGGTGTCCTGACCGTCGCCCGGGCCCTCTAGCGCAGGCCGCCGATAAGGGCCCATTTGCTTCGTTGGCGCCCTCGGCTGCGGGCTCAACGTAGAGGGACTACGCCTCGCCCGCAGCCTTCGGGCGCCGCCTCGCAACTGGACCCTTCTCGTCGCCCTGCGGGCTTGGTCGCTGGCGAGGCTTGCGGCGGCGACTTCCGCCGCCTATAATCAGGGCTCTCGTGAGGCGGAAGTCGCCGCCAATCCTCAATAATCGTCACCAAGGAGCGCATCATGGGTGTGCGGGTCGGGGTCAACGGGTTTGGGCGCATCGGCCGGGTGTTCTTTCGCGCGGCGCTCCAGGCGCCGGAGCTCGAGGTGGTGGCGGTCAATGACCTGGCAGACGCCAAGACGCTCGCCCACCTTCTCAAGTACGACTCGGTCCACGGCATCCTCGACGCCGAGGTGACGCACAAGGGCGAGGCGATCTTCGTCAACGGGCGCGAGGTGCGCGTCTGCTCCGCGAAGGATCCGGCGACCCTGCCATGGGGCGAGATGGGCGTGGACATCGTTGTCGAATCCACGGGTGTCTTCCGCGACAAAGCCACGACGACCAAGCACCTGCAGGCGGGCGCCAAGAAGGTGATCATCACGGCGCCGGCCAAGGACCCCGACATCACCGTTGTGCTCGGCGTCAACGAGCACAAGTACGACCCGGTCAAGCACGAGCTGGTCTCCAACGCCTCGTGCACCACCAACTGCCTCGCCACCGTCGCGAAGGTCCTTCTCGACAACTTCGGCATCAAGCGCGGCTTCGCCTCGACCGTGCACTCCTACACCAACGACCAGCCCATCCACGACTTCCCGCACAAGGATCTGCGCCGCGCGCGCGCGGGCGCCGTCAGCATGATCCCGACGACGACGGGCGCCGCGACCGCCGTGGGACTCGTGTTGCCAGAGCTCAAGGGCAAGCTCGACGGGATTGCGATCCGCGTGCCGACCGCCAATGTCTCGGTGCTGGACCTGACGGCTGATCTCGAGAAGCCGACGACGGCGGCGGGGGTCAATGATGCCTTCCGCGCCGCCGCGACGGGCGCGCTGCGCGGGATCCTCGACGCCACGGACGAGCAGCTCGTCTCGGTGGACTTCAACGGCAACCCGCACTCGTCCATCGTGGATCTACAGTCCACCGCGGTGATCGACGGCACCATGGTCAAGGTCCTCGCCTGGTACGACAACGAGTGGGGCTACTCGAACCGCGTCAAGGATCTCATCCGGTACATGTCGAAGTCACTGTAGCCGGACCAAGGTAGCTTGCCCAAGCTCAGCGTCGATCAACTGGACCTCGCGGGGAAACGCGTCTTCCTCAGGGTGGACCTCAACGTCCCGCTCGAGGACGGTCGCGTCGGCGAGGACACGCGCATCCGCGCCGTCGTGCCCACGATCGAGCACTGCCTCAAGGCGGGGGCGTCGGTCATCCTCGCCTCGCACTTGGGGCGCCCGAAGGGCCGGGTCGACCCGCGCTACTCGCTCGCGCCGGTGGCCGCGCGACTCGATGAATTGCTCGGCCGGCCGGTGCCGCTCCTGCCCGACTGCGCCGGGCCCGAGGTCGAGGCGGCCGCGGCCGCCCTCAAGCCGGGCGATACGGTCTTGCTCGAGAACCTGCGCTTTCACCCGGGCGAGGAGGCCAACGACCCGGAGTTCGCTCGCCGGCTTGCCGCGCTTGCCGACGTCTACGTCGACGACGCCTTTGCGGCGGCGCACCGGGCGCACGCCTCGACCGAGGGGATCACGCGCTTCCTCCAGCCCGCCGCGGCCGGGCTGCTCATGGCGCGCGAGCTCGAGGCGCTGGGGCGGATCTTCGAGCGGCCCGAGCGACCCGTGGCAGCCGTGCTAGGCGGGGCGAAGGTCTCCGACAAGCTCGCCCTGGTCGAGCACCTGCTGACCCGAGTGGATGCCCTCCTGATCGGCGGCGGCATGGCCTTCACCTTTCTCGCGGCGCTGGGCCACGGCGTCGGCCGCTCGCTCCTCGAGGCCGCCCGGCTCGAGGAGGCGCGCGGCATCCTGGCGCGCGCCAGGAGCCTCGGCGTGCGGGTGCGGCTGCCGGTGGACGTGGTCGTGGCGCCGTCGCTCGACAGCGCGGACGGCATCCGGACCGTGGGCGTGCGCGAGATCCCTGACGAGTTGATGGGCCTCGACATCGGCCCGCTCACCGTGGCCCAGTTCGGCGCCGCGCTCCAGGGCGCCAAGACCGTCGTCTGGAACGGGCCGATGGGTGTCTTCGAGAAGGCGCCCTTCGCGCCGGGCACTCTCGGTGTCGCGCGCGCGGTTTCAGGGTGCGGTGCCTTTTCCGTCATCGGCGGCGGCGACACCATCGCGGCGGTGCGGCAGGCGGGCGTCATCGACCGCATCGGCTACATCTCGACGGCCGGGGGCGCCTTCCTCGAGTTCCTCGAGGGGCGCGTGCTGCCCGGCGTGGCCGCCCTCGACGAGGCGCCCTGATGCGGACGCCCCTCGTCGTCGGCAACTGGAAGATGCACGGCGGGCTCGCCGAGGCGCGGGAGCTGGCCTCGGGCGTGCGCGACGGGCTCAAGCGCCCGCGCGGTGTGGAAGTGGCGCTCTGTCCGCCGTTCACGGCGCTGCCCGCGGTGGCGGAGGTGCTGGCGGGCTCCCCCATCGGCTGGGGCGCCCAGAACTGCCATTGGGAGGACACGGGCGCCTTCACGGGCGAGATCGGGCCCGGCATGCTCGCCGAGCTGGGCTGCCGCTTCGTCATCCTCGGGCACTCGGAGCGCCGGCACCTCTTCCGCGAGACCGATGACGACATCGCCCGCAAAGTCGCGGCGGCCCTTCGCCACGGGCTTCAGCCGCTGCTCTGCGTCGGCGAGACCGCCGAGGAGCGGCGCCAGGGGCTGACCTTCACCGTGGTCGAGGGGCAGCTGCGCGCCGCGTGGGCCGGCCTCGGGGCCGACGAGATCGCACGCTCCGTCCTGGCCTACGAGCCCGTGTGGGCCATCGGCACCGGTGTCAACGCCACGCCCGCCCAGGCCGCGGAGGTCCACGGCTACCTGCGCGGGCTCGTCTCCGAGCTCGCCTCGAAGGAGACCGCCCAGTCCCTGCGCATCCTCTACGGCGGCAGCGTCAAGCCCGACAACGCGGCGGCGCTGACGCAGCAGCCCGACATCGACGGCGCCCTCGTGGGCGGCGCCTCGCTCCAGGCGCAAGGCTTCATCACCATCGCGAAGAAGTCCGCCTCGAGGGGCGGATCATCGAAGGAGTGACCCGCGCATGTTCACCTTGCTCGTCATCATCCACGTGATCGTGAGCCTCGTCATCATCGGCCTGGTGCTGCTCCAGGCCGGCAAGGGCGCCGACATCGGCTCGGCCTTCGGTGGCAGCGGCAGCCAGGCGGTCTTCGGCTCGATGAGCACCCCGACCATCCTCGGCAAGATCACGACGGTGGTCGCCGTGGCCTTTCTGGTGACGTCGTTCTCGCTGGCCGCGCTCGCCCACAAGCGCTCGACGACGATCATGCCGGCTTCCGCGCCGGCGGTGCCCGCGGTGCCCGCGCCCGCACCGGAGAAGAAGTAGCATGCGCCCCGCGCGCGGAGCCACCCTGCTCGCGCTGGCCGCGGTCTTCGCCTTCGGCGGCAGCTACGTCGGGGAGGTCGAGGTCGCAGCCGACGAGACTCCGGCGGCGAACGAGAAACCCGCCCATGGCGAGACCTTGGTCCAGGCCTCGATCGGGGACATCACCGGGCTCATCCCGAACATCACGACGGATGGCGCCTCGCACGCGATCGGCGGGCTTATCTACGACGGGCTCGTGCAGACCGACAAGGACCTGAACTGGGTGTCGTCGATGGCCGAGTCCTGGCAGTTCAGCAAGGACTGCCTGACCCTGACCTTCAAGCTGCGGAAGAACGTGAAGTGGCACGACGGCAAGCCCTTCACGGCCGACGACGTGCTCTTCACCTACAAGGCCATCATGGATCCCAGGACGCCGACGGCCTACCGGAATGACTTCGAGCCCGTCAACGACGTCACGGCGCCGGACGCCTACACCGTGCGGGTCACGTACAAGGAGCCCTTCGCCAAGGCGCTCGGAAGCTGGAGCACATCCATCCTGCCCAAGCACGTGCTGGAGAAGTACGTCGAGGAGGGCAAACTGCGGGAGGCGCCACAGAACACGGCGCACCCCGTCGGCACCGGACCCTACCGCTTCCACGAGTGGAAGAGCGGGGAGAAGGTGGTGCTGCTGGCCAACAAGGACTACTACGTCCCGGGGCGGCCGTATCTCGGGCGGATCGTCTACCGCATCATTCCGAGCCAGGCGACGATCTTCCTCGAGCTCAAGGCCAAGGGCGTGGACATGGCCGATCTCACGGCTGTCCAGTACGCTCGCCAGACCGACTACCCCGCCTTCAAGAAGGACTACCAGAAGTTCCAGTATCCGGGCAACGCCTACACGTACCTCGGCTTCAACCTCAAGGACAAGCGCTTCGCCGACAAGCGGGTGAGGCAGGCCTTCGCCCACGCCATCAACAAGCAGGAGTTGATCGACGGCGTGGTCATGGGGCTCGCGCGGGACGCGACGGGGCCGCTCCGACCCGGGAGCTGGGCCTACACCGACAAGGTCAAGCGTTACCCGTACGACCCGGCCAAGGCCAAGCAGCTCCTCGCCGCCGCGGGGTGGACAGACAAGACCGGCGACGGCATCCTGCGGAACAAGGACGGCCAGCCCTTCACCTTCACCATCCGGACCAACCAGGGCAACGACGAGCGGAAGAAGATCGTCGAGATCATCCAGGAGCGGCTCAAGAAGATCGGCGTCCAGACTGACATCCAGACCATCGAGTGGGCCGCCTTCCTCAAGGAGTACATCAAGCAGAGGCGCTTCGAGGCCATCGTCCTCGGCTGGAGCACGGGCACCGACCCCGACCAGTACCCGGTGTGGCATTCCACACAGGCCGGCCCGGAGCAGTTGAACCACATCTCCTACGCCAATGCCGAGGTGGACGCGCTCCTCGAGAAGGGCCGCAGCTCCTGCCAGCAGAAAGAGCGCGTCGCCACCTATCACCGCATCCAGGAGATCCTGGCCGAGGAGCAGCCGCTGATCTTCCTGTACTTCAAGGACGTGCTGCCGGCAGTGTCGTCGCGTGTGCGGGGCATCAAGCCGGAGCCGGCCGGGATCGGCTACAACTTCATCGACTGGTTCGTGCCGAAGCACCTGCAGCGGTATACGTCAGGCTAGATGACGCTCTTCGCCCTGCGCCGGCTGGTGCTGGCGGTCCCGCTCCTGATCGGAATCACCTTCATCTCCTTTCTGGTCATCCAGCTGGCGCCGGGCGGGCCCTTCGACTACCTGCAAGGCGAGGAGCTTACCGACCCGGCACTCGTCAAGCGGCTCACCGCGGAGTACGGGCTCGACCAGCCCGTCCACGTCCAGTATTGGCGGTGGCTCACCCGGATCGCCCGGCTCGACTTCGGCCGCTCCTTCCAGCCCGACGCCAGGCCCGTGCTGAGCAAGATCGGCGATCGGCTGCCGATCACGCTCTTCATCAACCTCATCCAGATGTTCATCATCGTCGCGCTCGCGATCCCCATCGGCGTCGCCTCAGCGACGCGCCAGTACTCGCTCTTCGACAAGGTCACCACGGTCTTCGTCTTCATCGGCTTCGCCACGCCCGACTTCTGGCTGGCGCTCCTTCTAATGATCCTCTTCGGGGTGCAGCTCGACTGGCTGCCCATCTCCGGGCTGCGCTCGCTCAACTACGAGTACCTGGGCTTCTGGCAGAAGCAGTGGGACCTGCTGAGCCACCTGGTCCTGCCGGTCTTCGTCGTGGTCTTCGGCGGCCTGGCGGGGCTCTCGCGCTATATGAGGCAGAGCATGCTCGAGGTGATCCGCCAGGACTACGTGCAGACCGCGCGGGCCAAGGGGCTGCCCGAGCCGGTCGTCATCGGCAAGCACGCGCTGCGCAACGCGCTTCTGCCTGTCGTGACCATCCTGGGGCTCTCGCTGCCCGGGCTCATCGGCGGCAGCGTCATCATCGAGACCATCTTCGCCATCCCGGGCATGGGCCAGCTCATGGTCCAGTCGGTCTTCTCACGCGATTACCCGGTCATCATGGGCAACCTCGTCATCGTCGCGACGCTGACGCTTTTGGCCAACCTCTTCGCCGACCTCGCCTACGGGTTGGTAGACCCGCGCATCCGCTTCGCGGGGCGGCGGCGGCGGCGCTAGGATGCCCCCGGCGACTCGCGCGCGGCGAGGGGAGATCCGCCAGTTCTGGCGCACGTTCTCCCGCAACCAGCTGGCCTGTTGCGGCGCCGCCGTGGTCGGCATCCTGGTCGTGATCGCGGTGCTGGCGCCGGCGCTGGCGCCGTGGGACCCGACCAAGACCGACATGAAGAGGATCCTCGAGGGGCCGTCCGCCACGCACTGGCTCGGCACAGACCAGATCGGGCGCGACGTGCTCTCACGCCTGCTCTACGGCTCCCGCATTTCCCTGGCGGTCGGCTTCGTCTCAGTGGGGATCGCGGTGCTGATCGGCATCCTGCTGGGCGCCGCGGCGGGCTACAACGGCGGCATCGTGGACGCGTTCATCATGAGGCTGGTCGACCTCATGCTGGGTTTCCCGCGCTTCTTCCTGCTGCTGGCCGTGCTGGCCTTTCTCAAGCCCTCGATCTGGACCATCATGGTGGTGATCGGCCTGACCGGATGGATGGGCGTCACCCGCCTCGTGCGCGCCGAGTTCCTGGCGCTTCGCGAACGGGAGTTTGTCATCTGGTCGGAGTCCATCGGGGCCGGCGCGCTGCGCGTGATCTTCAAGCACATCCTGCCCAACGCGCTGGCGCCCGTGCTGGTCGCGATGACGCTCGGCATCCCCGCCGCCATCCTGACCGAGTCCGGGCTGTCCTTCCTGGGCCTGGGCGTCCAGCCCCCCTACGCGACCTGGGGCAACATCCTCAACGACGGTAAGGACCTCATCACCTACGCCTGGTGGTTGACGCTCTATCCGGGGCTCGCCATCCTCGTGACCGTGCTCTCCTACAACCTGATGGGCGAGGGGATACGAGACGCGCTCGACCCGCGGCTGCGCCAGTCGGCGATGGGACGCGTGCGCCGGCTCGGGCGCTGATTGACAAGCCGCTCGCGGCCACGGCATACTTTCCTCTCGCCGGGCCGAAGTGGCGGAATTGGCAGACGCGCACGTTTGAGGGGCGTGTGGGGCAACCCGTGGGGGTTCGAGTCCCCCCTTCGGCACCATGAAATGACGGATCAGGCGATCTTCACGGGGAGCCGGGGAGGCAGAAGCGCCTGGCTCGCATGAGCGACCGCATCGGTGTCCTCGAGCTGTTGCCCACCTCCACTCCCGGCGGCGGACCGAAGCACGTCTATGACCTCGTCCGCGAGCTTCCCAAGAGCGAGTTCGAAGTGGTGGTCGGCGCGCCGCGTGACGGGATCTTCTTCGGGCGCTTCCAAGTCCTCGGGCTCCGAGTCGTGGAGTTCCCTCGGCGCCGCCTGGGCCTCGGCCACCTGCTGCTGGCCATCCGCCTGATTCGTCAAGTCGACATTGCGATCGTCCACACCCACGGGAAAGGGCCCGGTCTCTACGGCCGGCTGGCGGCCTGGTGGACCGGAGCGTCGGCCGTCCATACCTTCCATGGCATTCACTACGCCATCTCGACGGGGCCGACGGCCAGAACGAAACGCACTCTCTGGCCTCATCTCCTCACGACCGTGCGTGAGCGCGTCTGCCTGCTTGCGCTCTGTGGCTTGGCCTGGCTGGCGGGCCCCGCCTTCGCTGAGCCGCTGTACGAATGGCAGTGGACGGTTCCGCCGGGCATCCTGCTTTCGAATCAGGCGCCGACGATCGCCGCGCTTCCCGACGGCGCCCTTCTCGTCTGCTGGGTGGCGGGGAGCACTGAGAAGGCCAGAGATGTGCAGATCTATTGCAGCCGTTCCGGTCCCGGCTCCAGCAGCTGGGAGCGACCACGGCCGGTCGTGCAGCGCGGGGAGCACGCGCAGGGCTCGTGGCTCAGGAATCTAACCCTGGGGAATCCCGTTCTCTTCCTCGATCACCAGCGCCACCTTTGGCTCTTCTACGCCGCAGTGGACGCCCCGCTCGGCTGGAGCGGCTCGCACGTGGATTACAAAGTCTCCAGTGACATGGGAAAGACCTGGGGCTCCAGCCGTCGGCTGGTGGCGGGCTGGGGCAACCTGCCGAGGAACAGCGCGCTGGCGCTGGGCTCCGACGGCCGCGTCCTGCTTCCCGTGTACCACGAGCTGTTTGGCATTCACGGCTACGTCCTCGAACTGAAAATCGGCCACGGCGCAATTGAGAAGGTCGAATCACGCCGTATTCCGGGCGGCGATCATCTCCAGCCGGCGCTCGTGTGGGCCGAGCCGCGGCGGGTGGTCGCCTACTTGAGGTCGGCCAGCTCGCGAGTGCCCCACGTGCTCAGGTCCGAATACGACCACGCGACCACCCAGTGGAGCAAGCCCGAAGCTCTCGCGCTCCCGAACTCGAAGTCGGCGATAGACGCGGTGAACACGAGCGACGGGGGAATCCTCCTCGCGTACAATGATTCACCGACTCATCGTACCCCGCTCAGCCTGGCCTACTCGCGGGACAGCCGGCGCTTCACGAAGATTTGGGACTTCGAGCGCGCGCCGGACCTGCGCTTTTCCTACCCGGCGCTGATCCGGGCGGCAGACGGCATGTACCACCTGGTGTATCGGGCTCAGGAGAGCTGGGCGCCCGCGGCGATCAAGCACGTGATGTTCAACCAGGAGTGGCTGACGCTCAGGCTCCGCGCCGCGGGCATCCCCCCCGCGGGAATTCCCAAAGGACACTGATGACACGCCGGCTCGCTGTGACGCTCGTCGGGGCCGTGTGGCTGACGCTTCTGCCGTGCGCGTCGAGCGGTGCGGCCGACTCCACGGCGCTGAGCCTGCCCGCGGACATCCCGATGGCCGAGCGCAGCCGACTCACCCGCGTCACCGCCGGCGCAGCCATCGCGACGCGGGTCGATGGGGAACCGTTCCTGGCCCGCCGCGACATCTTTGAGTATCTTCTGAATCACCTCGCCTTCATGACCCATGTGACCCAGGCGCTCCGGATCACGCGACTGCGCATCTGGCCGACGGCGGAGGGGCTCTTCTTTGACGAAGGATGGGGAACGACGGGGCGGCTCTGGGTGGTGTACGCGGCCGAGGGGACGCGCGTCATCTATACGCGTGGCCGGCATAACATGGCACTGCTGCCGGCGATCCATGGCGAGGTGCTTCTGATCATCGACTATCAGTACGTCCCGGGAGCTCCAGGCCGCGTTCTGGTCAAGAGCGTTGTGGCCAGCTTCGTCAAGCTCGACAGCCGGATCTTGAGTGGCGTGCTCAAGCTCGGGAGCGCTGTCGCCCAGAAGACGGCCGATCGAGAAGCTCGGGGTATCGTGAAGCTCTTTGCCAAGGTGAGCCGGGCCATCGAGGACAACCCCGCCGACGTCTACGCGCGCCTGCGCGAGCGGCCGGACGTGCCCAAGCAGGAGCTGGAGGAGTTCCGGAAGCTGCTGCGCGTGCCGTGACGGGCGCGCGAGTCACGCTCCAAGGGCCTTGCCTACCTTGACACCGGGCCCCCGGAACCCGGGACCGTCGTCGAAAGCCGGAATATGCAACTCCGGGTATCTGGAGAAAGGATCCAGACCATAGCCAGGAAGTGTGCGAATCTACGGCCGTGAGCGTACTGCTCACGGTACGGTTAGACGCGCTAGCCTGTCCGGGCTCGCAGCGTGCGCCGAGATATACAGGTCTAGATACTGGCAAGCGGCACGATGACGGACGAGGCGATGGCCAAGTTGCTGTACTTCGCGTACGGCTCGAATATGCTGTCGCGTCGGCTGCTGGCGCGGGCCCCTTCAGCAACCGCCGTGGGAGTCGGCTATACGAGCGATCGGCGTCTCACCTTTGACAAGGTGAGCACCGATGGCTCGGGGAAATGCGACATCGCGCCGACGCAGAGCCCCACCGATCGTGTCTACGGCGTGCTCTTTGAGATCCCGTCGGCCGAGAAGGCCAGACTTGACGATGCGGAAGGCCTTGGCAAAGGCTATCGTGAAGAGCGCGTCGATATTGTCACGTCTTGCGGTACCCGCCAGGCGCTGGCCTATGTCGCTACCACCAAGGAGCCGGCCTTGCGGCCGTACCATTGGTACAAGGCGCTCGTTGTCGCGGGGGCAACGGAGCACCGTCTTCCAGACCCTTACGTCGAGTGGCTCAGAACAATCGAGTCCAAACAGGACCTGAACCCGAACAGACGCGCCGAGAATGAGGCGCAGTTGTTTGGCAGCTAACGCGCTGCTGCGAAGATGAAGAGACCCCGATGAGGACCGATGCCCCGCAAGAACGCACGTAGCACGCAGGAAGCCGGCACCGAGGCGCGCTTCCTTGACGGGTTTTCGCTGCGCCCGGTGTCGCTGCCGTCGGGTGCACCCCTCACTGCCGTCGGCCTGGCGCTCGGCCAGGGCACCTCGCCTCTGGAGCTGCTCGTCACCACGAGCGCGGCCCCGCCCAACGCGACGACCCTCCGTTCGGCGTTGAAGGCCCGCAACGCGGGACGCGCCGCTCCGCTCCTCTTGGTCGTGCTCCATGCGGACCGAGCCTCGCTGTGTGGACCCGCCGGTGACGACCCGCCGACGTACCTCGGGCTCGACCGCGGCCAGGTCGAGCGAATCTGCCGCGAGGCGCTGGAGCAGCCCGACCGCCACGCGGCGCTCCGCGCCCTGCGCGACGTCCTGCCCTCGCTCGAGTCGGACCTGGCCGGGCTCCGGAACGAGGGCTTCCTCGCGACGCACGAGTTGCGCGCCGGGGCACGCCAGCGCTCCGACTGGGAAAGCGCCGGCGGCAGGGCCCGCCCGGCCCTCGCGAAGCGCGGGGGCGATCTCCTGCGCGCGCTCGGCTTCGGCATCGAGCCCTGTGACGGCGTGACCTCGATCCTCCGCGCGGGCGAGCGCAAGATCGCCGTCGCGGTGCTCCTCACTCGCGACGAGTCCCCTGAACTCTCCGGCGAGCGCTTCTCCGGCCTCTCGCCGATCACCTATGCGCTCACGGTCGCCGACCGCGAGGGGCTGCCGTGGGTCGTCGTCCAGCACGGCGCCAAGGTCCGCGTCTACCCCGCGCGCGTCGGCGTGGGCGTGGGCCGGCGCGGCCGCACCGAAACCTACGTCGAGTGTCACGCTGGGGTCCTGCCCGACGCCGACGCCGCGTACCTGTGGCTCCTCTGCTCGGCCGACGCGCTCGGCCTGGGCGGAAGCCTCGAACAGATCCTCGAGGCCTCGGGTCGCTTCGCAGGGGGCCTCGCCGAGCGCCTGCGCGAGCGCATCTACCAGTCGGTCGTGCCGCGCCTCGCCCAGGGGATCGTGAAGGCGCGCGGCCTCACGAAGCCGAGCGCGCAGGACCTCGCCGACACCTACGAGATGGCGCTCACGGTCCTCTTCCGGCTCCTCTTCATCGCCTACGCCGAGGACAAGGACCTCCTGCCCTACCGCTGGAACGGCCTCTACCAGCGCCGCTCGCTCAAGACCAAGGCGCAGGAGCTCGCCGAGCTCGCGCGCGGTGGCGCCGCCTTCGACGGCGGCGACACGCTCTGGGACGAGGTCTCGCGTCTCTGTCGCGCCGTGGAGCGCGG
>Ga0080064_1004475_pt1 | contig 17828 bp, 19 predicted proteins | sample Subgrocontami54m_FD_69260 | JGI IMG/M metagenome (GOLD analysis project Ga0080064, IMG submission 69260) | Subsurface groundwater microbial communities from S. Glens Falls, New York, USA - GMW46 contaminated, 5.4 m (SPADES assembly) (version 2) ...
GAAGGCGCACGCCCTTCGGCGCTCCACCGCGGTGCTTTCCGGCGTCCGTCCCGCGCTCGCCGGCAGCCATGCGGCACATTCCGGCTGCAAGCTCCTTGCGCCCGGCTCGTAGTGACCGGGGGTCGGGGTCCGTCGCCGCCCGAGCGCAGGCTTTGCGAGAGCCTGCCCGCGGGCACCGCACCAGCCAGAACGGGAAACAACCCCCGGTCCAGCCACGGAAGAAGAAACGCCGCATCTCCAGCGCCTTCTCCCATTCGTCCCGCCCCACGACGCCTCATGAAGCGCCCCTCGGCGGATGAGGCGATAGGAAAATAATCACAGGACCAACAAAAAGTCAAGCGTTGCAGTCTTAAAAACATTAATCTCCGGTTGTAGGCTCAGACGGAGATTAAAGTGGGGGGACTGCCATGAAGCTCGCATCCTACAACGTGGAGAACCTGTTCCAGCGCGCCAAAGCGATGAATCTGCCGACATGGCAGGCGGGCGCCGACATCCTGAAGATGCACGCCGAACTGAACGGACTTCTGGGCAAGCCGACCTACTCCGCCGCCGATAAGAAAAACATCATCGCGCTGATGAAGAAGCTCGGCATCGACAAGCAGGATGCCGGGAAGTTCGTCATCCTGCGCCAGAACCGCGGGCATCTGGTGAAGCGGCCGAAGTCCGGACCCATTCAGATCGTGGCTGAAGGCCGCGGCGACTGGATCGGCTGGCTAGATCTCGTCCTGGAGGAAGTGAACGAGGTTTCCATCCAGAACACCGCGCGCGTGATCAACGATGTGGGTGCGGATGTTCTCGGCATCGTGGAAGCGGAAAGCCGCCCTGCCCTGCTGCGCTTCACTAAGAACGTGATGAAATCAATCGGCGGCGACCCTTACGGCCATGTCATGCTGATCGACGGCAACGACGACCGCGGCATCGACGTCGCAGTGATGACGCGGCAGGATTATCCCATTGCCACCATCTCCAGCCACGTCGACGACGCCGACAATACCGGAGTGATCTTCAGCCGCGACTGCGCGCAATACACAATCGACACGCCGAAGGGCAACCGGCTCGTGCTGCTCATCAACCATCTCAAGAGCAAGGGCTTCGGCTCGCAGGCGACGTCCAATGCCAAGCGCGAGCGCCAGGCCAAGCGAGTCAAAGAGATTTACGAAAAGCTGCGGCAGGAGGGGAACAAATTCATCGCCGTCATCGGCGACTTCAACGACACGCCGGACAGTGCGCCGCTGGCGCCGCTGATCGCGCAGACCGATCTCAAGGATATCAGCGAGCACGCGAACTTCGACGACGGCGGACGGCCCGGAACTTTCGGCAACGGGGCAAAGTCGAGCAAGATCGACTACATCCTGATGTCGCCGGAGTTGTTCGCCAAGACAAAGAAAGGCGGCATCTTCCGCATGGGCGTATGGGGCGGCACCAACGGCACGCTGTTCCCGCATTTTCCGGAGATAACGAAGGCGAGCGAAGCCGCCTCTGACCATGCGGCCATCTGGGCCGATGTGGACGTGTGACCTCGTCCTGAATCGATCAGCCAACACGCTTGACAGGTACGGAAGCGGCCTGTATTAAACCGAACGGTTATTTAACCTTGCGGTATAATACGAATGGCCACGGACCGCCTGAGCACAACTTTCTCCGCCCTCGCCGACCCTACGCGGCGCGCCATCCTGGCGCGGCTCGTCCTCGGCGAAACCTCGGTTTCCGATTTGGCCAAGCCGTTCGACATGAGCCTTCCCGCCGTTTCCAAGCATCTGAAGGTGCTGGAGCACGCGGGCCTGATCACACGCGGGCGCGAAGCGCAATGGCGGCCTTGCCGGATCGAGCCCGAGGCGCTCAAAGGAGTCGACGACTGGCTAGAACGCTACCGACAGCTTTGGGAAGAGCGCCTCGACCGCCTGGACGACTATTTGCATAAATTGCAAGCCAAGGAGAAGAAGCGTGGCCGCAAGAAGTAGCATCGACCTGGAGCGTGACCCGAAGGCGATCATCACCATGCGCGTGATCGATGCGCCGCGCGAGCTTGTCTTCTCCGTGTGGAGCGACGTCAACCATCTGGCGCAATGGTGGGGACCGAATGGCTTTAGCACGACCACCCATTCGTTCGATTTCCGTCCGGGAGGCACGTGGCGCTTTGTCATGCACGGACCCGACGGCCGCGATTATGAGAACCTCGTCACCTATGACGAGATCGTGAAGCCGGAGCGGCTGGTCTATCACCACGGCGGCGGCGATGATGTGGAGCCGGTGCAGTTCCGGACCACCGTCACGTTCGAGAATATCGGCGGCAACCAGACGCGCCTCACCTTGCACGCGGTGTTCCCGTCGGCGGCGGAGCGCGACCGGGTTATCAAGGAATACGGCGCCGACAAGGGCGCGGTGCAGACGCTGTCGCGACTTGCCGACTACGTGGCAGCAAAGGCCGCTTAGAACCAAAGATTTTCAGGGGACAATGTCATGCAAGTCACACCCTATCTGTTCTTCGACGGCCGCTGCGAGGAAGCGATCGAGTTCTACAAAAAGGCGATCGGCGCCGAAGTGGGCATGATGATGCGCAACAAAGAGAGTCCAGACCCGCATCCACCCGGCATGCTGCCGCCCGGCAGCGAGAACAAGATCATGCATGCGAGCCTCCGCATCGGCGACACCACGGTGATGGCCTCCGACGGACATGCCAAGGGCCAGCCGAAGTTCGAGGGTTTTTCGCTCTCGCTCAACGCAAAGAGCGAAGCCGAGGCCGAGCGCCTGTTCGCCGCGCTTTCCGAGGGCGGACAAGTGCGGCTGCCGCTGACCAAGACATTCTTTTCCCCGCGCTTCGGCATGCTGGCCGACAAGTTCGGCATGGGCTGGATGATTATCGTCGAGCCGTAATCCGGAAAACGCCATCAACAACATTGGAAAGTGCGATGACTCCCAACACATCTGCCGCCAGCCAGGACAAAGCTTTCACGATCTCGCGCGTGTTCGACGCGCCGCGCGAATTGCTGTGGTCATGCTTCACCGACCCGGAGCGCATGAAGCAGTGGTGGGGGCCGAAAGGCTTCACCGTGATCGCATCCAAGATGGATCTGCGCGTCGGCGGCACCTATCACTACGGCATGCTGGCGCCGAGCGGCGCGCCGATGTGGGGCCCGTTCACTTACCGGGAGATCGTGCCAAAGGAGCGGCTGGTCTTCGTCAATTCGTTTTCCGATGAGAAGGGCGGCGTGACCCGCCATCCCGGCCACGAGAAATGGCCGCTGCACATGCTCTCGACCTTCACCTTCGAGGACGCCCCCGGCGGCAAAACCAAATTCACCGTGCGCTGGCAGACGCTCAACGCCACCGCCGAAGAGCAGCAGACCTTCGACACCATGCACAACAGCATGACGCAGGGCTGGACCGGCACGATGGAGAACCTTGAGGCTTATCTGCGGACCGCGGAATGAAAAACGCCGCGCGAGCGGCCATGACGGCCATTATTTCAATCCGGCATACTCGTCCGGCTTAAAGCCGACGATGATCTTGCCGCCGCCAAGTTCGAGCACCGGACGCTTGATCATCGACGGCTGCGCCAGCATCAGCGCGATCGCCTTCTTTTCGGTGAGCGCTTCCTTGTCCTTGCCGGGCAATTTCCTGAATGTCGTGCCGGCGCGGTTGAGCAAGGTTTCCCAGCCCACCTTCTTCGCCCAGCCTTCCAGCTTGCCGCGCTCGATGCCTTTGGTTTTGTAGTCATGGAAATCGTATTTGACGCCGCGCTTGTCGAGGAACGCGCGCGCCTTTTTCATCGTGTCGCAGTTTTTGATGCCGTAGAGGGTGATCGTCACAGTCTTTCCATTGGGCAGGGTGTGCGGTGTCCGGGCTTAATTGACATTCTCCCTCTCATATGTTCCTGTTATGTTCCATAGATGCGGGAGGATTGGCGACGCCTTACCACCCCGTCGTCAATCAGTGGAGTAGCTGGGAGCGAGGCATGAGGGGGCATGGATATCGTGCGGGGCAGACTGCGCTGGCTGCATTCTTGATCGGATTGTTTTGGGCGCCGAGCCCCAGCACGGCGCAAAGCACGCGGATCGAAGACGCCCTGCAAAACATCACCACTCTGGTCCGGGCCGGTCAGGTTGGATACGCGACCTTCTGGGACGGCAATAAATATGTCCAATGCCACCGCTTGCCGGAGCGCGAACTGCGCTGCGAAGCGGCGGGAACGTCGATGCAGCCCTCGCTCAGGAATGTGCTGACCGGGGACCGATTGAACCGCCTCGCGGCGCTCGGCTGGGTTCTCGATCCGAGCTTTGGAAATTATGTGCAGACGTTTCCAGCGGACATGCCGATGGCGCGCGTCGCCGATCATATTCTGCGGACTTTGAGCGAGGGATATAGCGCAGACATCGCCGCGCTAGAAATCCAAACTACGTGGGTCGTGGACATACCGTGTCCACCCCGGGCCGGCCCATCGCAAAATCTTGCCGGGAGCGTGAATGACGCCCCGGCGATGCGAGCAACGGCGGTGCACGCCTGTTCCTACGCACCAATCCCAAAGACTGCACAAACGGCCAATTCAGCCGCGGAGCTTATCGCGCTCTATGGCCCGGCCGTAACCGCGGAAATTCAACGCCTGCGCATCAATGCCGCGCGTCGTGTTTACGTCATCTTCAATGCAGGGATTGGCTATGTTCAGTGTACGCCGGATACACCATCACCCGCGATTTACTGCGAGGCTCAATCGGCCGAAAGCTGGCCGGCGCTTGCGACTATTCTGACACCCGACCGTCGGGCGGGCTTACGAAATGCAGGGTATGCCGATCCCGGGCGTGCGCCGAATTATTGGAAAAGCTATCCGTTCGACAAATTCGGGGACGCGGCTATAGCCAGCGAAATCTTGACCATCCTTTACGATGTCTATGGCTATGCCGGCGCGACAAAGCTCGATATCAAGACTGAGTAGTTTCGCCTCGATGCCCTTCGTCTTGTAATCGTGGAAATCGTAGGCGACGCCGCGCTTGTCGAGGAACGCGCGCGCCTTTTTCATCGTGTCGCAGTTCTTGATGCCGTAGAGGGTGAGGGGCATTGTTTTTCTTATGTCATTGCCGGGCTTGACCCGGCAATCCATGATGACGTGCAGCAATGTCAGATTATTTCGTTTACATCGTCACGAACATCCCGCGCGGCACGCTTTACACAGGCGTCACGGGTGATCTGGTTCGGCGTATCCACGAACACAGAACTGCATCCAAGAAAGGATTCACGGAGCGATATGGCTTAAAGATGCTTGTCTATTACGAGCGGCACGATACCGCGCGACAAGCCATACAACGCGAGAAGAACATCAAACACTGGTCGCGCGCCTGGAAATTAAAATTGATTGAGTCTCTTAATCCAAAGTGGCGAGACTTAACCAACGATATTTCTCGCTGGTCCTCATCATGGATGCCCGGGTCAAGCCCGGGCATGACGCCTTCGGCGTCACTCCCACTCAATCGTCCCCGGCGGCTTTGACGTCACGTCATAGACCACGCGGTTGACGCCCTTGACCTCGTTGATGATGCGGGTGGCGACGCAGCCGAGAAAGGCCATGTCGAAGGGATAGAAGTCCGCGGTCATGCCGTCGGTCGAGGTGACGGCGCGCAGCCCGACGACGTGCTCATAGGTGCGGAAGTCGCCCATCACGCCCACGGTCTTCACCGGCAGGATGACGGCGAAGGCTTGCCAGATGTCGTCGTACAGCCCGGCGCGGCGGATTTCCTCGATATAGATGTCGTCGGCCAGCCGCAGGATGTCGAGCTTCTCGCGCGTGATCTCGCCGGGGCAGCGGATGGCGAGGCCGGGCCCGGGGAATGGATGGCGGCCGACGAAGGCGTCGGGCAGGCCAAGCTCGCGGCCGAGCGCCCTCACCTCGTCCTTGAACAATTCGCGCAAAGGCTCGACGAGCTTCATGTTCATGCGCTCGGGCAAGCCGCCGACGTTATGGTGCGACTTGATGGTGACCGAGGGACCGCCGGTGAACGACACGCTCTCGATCACGTCAGGATAGAGCGTGCCTTGCGCCAGAAATTCCGCGCCCCCGATTTTCTTCGCTTCCTGCTCGAACACGTCGATGAAGAGTTTGCCGATGGTCTTGCGCTTGGCCTCCGGGTCTTCGACGCCGGCCAGCGCATCCAGGAAAAGTTTCTCCGCCTGCACATGCACCAGCGGGATGTTGTAGTGCTGGCGGAACAGCGCGATCACCTTTTCGCCTTCGCCGAGCCGCAGCAGCCCGTGATCGACAAAGACGCAGGTGAGCTGCTCGCCGATGGCTTCATGGATCAGCACCGCCGCGACCGCGCTATCGACGCCGCCGGAAAGCCCGCAGATCACGCGGCCCTTGCCGACTGTCTTGCGGATTTTCTCCATCGCCTCTTGCTTGAAGGCGCGCATGGTCCAGTCGCCTTTGCAGCCGGCGATGTTGCGCACGAAATTCCGGATGAGCGCGGCGCCCTGCGGCGTATGCACCACTTCGAGATGGAATTGGGCGGCGTAGAATTTCCGCTTGTCGTCGGCGATCACAGCGATGGGCGCATTCGGCGCGGAGGCGACGGCGCGAAAGCCTTCCGGCAATTTGGTGACGCGGTCGCCGTGGCTCATCCAGACCGGATATTTTTCGCCCTTCTTCCACACGCCCTCGAACAGCGGGGTGTCCTCCGTCACGGTAACTTCGGCGCGGCCGAATTCGCGGTGATGACCGCCCTCGACCTTGCCGCCGAGCTGCTGCGCCATCGCCTGCTCGCCGTAGCAGATGCCGAGCACCGGCACGCCGGCCTGGTAGATCGACATGGGCGCGAGCGGCGCATTGGCTTCATGTACGGAGGCGGGGCCGCCGGAGAGGATCACCGCCTTGGGCTTCATCCGGGCGAAGGCTTCCTCGGCCTTCTGATAGGGCACGATCTCGGAATAGACCCCCTCCTCGCGCACGCGCCGCGCGATGAGCTGGGTCACCTGCGAGCCGAAATCGATGATGAGGATTTTATCGTGGGCGGTCATGGCGGCTTCTAAGCTACGTCCTCGCGGCTGTCGAGAACATCACGCGGTCCGCCGCAATATAGAGACAAAAAATCCGTCCGTGTCGGTGCGCCGGGGCGTCATCAACAGCCCTTCTTCCGACACAAGCGCGGCGCGGCGGAAGAGGAAAGCGCGGTCGCCGAGCGGTTTCGCCACGTCGGACGGCGGCACCAACGCGAAATCCGGGTGGCGCGCGAGGAAGGCCCGGATCTGGCCGCCGTTTTCCTCGTCCAGCACCGAGCAAGTCACATAAGCAATGCGGCCGCCGGGCTTGAGCAAAGCTGTGGCGCGGTCGAGGATCGCCGCCTGCTCTTTCACCCGCTGCTCGAGCGCGCCGGGCCGCATGCGCCACTTGGCGTCCGGGTTGCGCCGCCAGGAGCCGGTGCCGGTGCAGGGCGCGTCGATCAGCACGAGGTCGATCTTGCCGTCGAGATCGGCGATAGCGTCGCCCACCGACTTCGGGGTCCGCACCTGCACATTGCGCGCGCCCGAACGCAGAATCCGCGCATGGATGGGCGCGAGGCGGCGCTTGTCGGTATCGGTGGCGAAAATCTGCCCGTGGTTTTCCATCAGCGCCGCCAGCGCCAAGGTCTTCCCGCCCGCGCCCGCGCACAGATCGACCACCTGCTCGCCCGGCTTGCCGCCGGCCAGAAGCGCGGCAAGCTGCGAGCCTTCGTCCTGGATTTCGATCAGGCCCTTGATGAAGGCGGGCTCAGCATGGATGGCGGGGCTTTTGGCTTCCGCGGAAAGCTTGATGCGCAGCCCAAGCGGCGACCAGCGCGCGGGCTCCGGGTGCAAATCGCTCAATTCGGCCATCGCCGTGTCGCGATCACCTTTCAGCGTGTTGACGCGCAGATCGAGCGGCGCGCGCGAGGCAAGCGCGGCGCCCTCCTCTGCGCGCGCGGCGCCGAAGACTTTTGCGAAATGCGGATCGAGCCATTCGGGATAATCACCCGCAACGTGCGGCGGCGCGTCCGCCAGCGTGCCGTTCTGCAACGCCGAGGCTTCGGCTTCGGTCAGCGGCGGCGGAGCGAAACGCGATCCATCACATAATGTCGCGATGGCGTCCGGCGAAAGCCCGCGCTCCAGCTTGAGCATCCCGAGCAAAGTGGCGCGCGGTGTCGCCTCGCCCATGATGTGAGCACTGGAGGCCCGCCGCCGCAGGGTGTCGTAGACAAGACCCGCAATCGCCGCGCGGTCGCCGGAACCGGCAAAACGATGCGTCAGGCCCCAATCCTTGAGCGCATCGCCCGCCGGACGGCGGCGCGCTTCGATATCGGCAAGAACCTCGATGGCGGCTGAAAGGCGTGCGGATGGCGTCATGCGAGCAGGAAGTGTCGCGCGAAGCTCACCCACATGATGGTCAGCACGACGGCGCCCGCGGCAAAATACGCGCCCCGGTAGCGGATGTTGTTGCCGGTGACATAGACCCATGCCTGCAGAATGCGCAGCACCACGAATACCCAAGCCAGCAGCACGAAAACAAGATCGGCCTTCTGCGTGATGACGACCAGAATGGTCAGCACGTAGAACAGCACCGGCAGCTCGAACTGATTGCCGTAGGCATAGGCGGCCTGCAGGGCGCGCGGCGGCCAGTTCGGTTCGCGCAGCGAAACGTCCTCCGCGCGCACCTGCTTGTTGCGGATTGCCTGTGCGCGCCGCGTGGCCATCAGGATCATCAGCCCCAAGGTCAGCGCGACCTGGACGAAAAGGGGAAGCAGGACCATTTGCAGGGACATGAGAAATTCCTATCCCTCCCCTTTAGGGGAGGGTGGCCGCACAGCGGCCGGGTGGGGTGGCCTTTGATTGAGTGCCTCAACGATGGTTTCCAATATACCATTTAACTCAGTATCGATCTCATGATTCCAGAAGCGTATTACTCGATATCCGGCTTTTTTCAGAAACTCATCCCGTGCACGGTCTCTCTTGATATTTTGCTTAGTGGCGTGCTGCCCGCCATCAACCTCGACGACGAGCTTGCTGCGTCGGCATTCAAAATCAACGATATAAGGTGAAAGCGGAGATTGCCTACGGAAATGATGACCTAAAGTTTGCAAAGCGCGAAGACGCACCCAAAGCTTGACCTCTTGCGGCGTCATCGTCTTCCGAAGAGAACGTGCGCGCTCGTTGGCCATGAGAAGACCCCACCCGGCGCCTTCGGCGCCACCCTCCCCTAGAGGGGAGGGATAAGATCAGCTCCGCCCCGGATAATTCGGGCTCTCGCGCGTGATGGTGACGTCGTGCACGTGACTTTCACGCAAGCCGGCGTTGGAGATGCGCACGAATTCCGCCTTCTTGTGCAACTCGGGGAGATTAGCGGCGCCGACATAGCCCATCGCCGCGCGCAACCCGCCGGCCAGTTGATGCAGCACCGTCGAAGCGGCGCCCTTGTAAGGCACCTGCCCTTCCACGCCTTCCGGCACGAGCTTGAGGGTGTCCTTGATGTCCTGCTGGAAATAGCGGTCCGCCGAGCCGCGCGACATGGCGCCGACCGAGCCCATGCCGCGATAAGTCTTGTAGCTGCGGCCCTGATAGAGAAACACCTCGCCGGGCGTCTCGTCGGTGCCGGCGAGCAGCGAGCCGATCATGGCGCAATCGGCCCCGGCCGCCAGCGCCTTGGCGAGATCGCCGGAATATTTGATGCCGCCGTCGGCGATCACCGGGGTGTCGCTGGCGCGCGCAGCTTCCACGGCATCCATGACGGCGGTGAGCTGCGGCACGCCAACGCCCGCGACAATGCGCGTGGTGCAGATGGAGCCCGGCCCGATGCCGACTTTGATGGCATCGGCGCCGGAATCGATCAGCGCCTTGGCGCCTTCGGCGGTGGCGATATTGCCGGCAACGACCTGCACCGCATTGGACAATTTCTTGATGCGGTTGACCGCATCCAGCACATGCCTGGAATGGCCGTGCGCGGTATCCACCACCACGAGATCGACGCCGGCAGCGATCAGCGCTTCGGTGCGCGCGAAACCTTTGTCGCCGACCGTGGTCGCAGCGGCGACGCGCAGGCGGCCCTGGTCGTCCTTGCAGGCATGGGGATTGGCGACGGCCTTTTCGATGTCCTTGACCGTGACAAGGCCGACGCAGCGGTATTGCGCGTCCACCACCAGCAGCTTTTCGATACGGTGCTGATGCAAGAGGCGCTTGGCCTCTTCCTGCTCGACACCTTCACGCACGGTGATGAGGCCGTCCTTGGTCATCAACTCGGCGATTTTCTGGCGCGGATCGGTGGCAAAGCGCACGTCGCGATTGGTGAGGATGCCGACGAGCTTGCCGGGCTTGCCTTGCGCCCCATGCTCCACCACCGGGATGCCGGAGATTCTGTTCTCCTTCATCAGAGCGAGCGCATCGGCGAGCGTTGCGTCGGGAGCGATGGTGACCGGGTTCACCACCATGCCGGACTCGAATTTCTTCACCTGCCGGACCTGGGCGGCCTGCTGCTCCGGTTCGAGGTTGCGGTGGATGACGCCGATGCCGCCGGCCTGGGCCATGGCAATGGCCATCTGCGCCTCGGTGACGGTGTCCATGGCCGAGGCGACGATGGGGATGTTGAGAGAAATCGTGCGGGTGATGCGCGAGCGGATATCGGCTTCCGAGGGAAGCGTTTCGGAAAGTCCCGGCTTCAGCAGCACGTCGTCGAAGGTCAGGGCCTCGCGCGGGCTTTCTTTGGATTTCGTGGCCATGGCCAACTCCGCTCCCTCGCCTTTTCGGCGCTCGACCGGCGGGCCGTATCCGTCGGATATGAGTGGTTTTTGCGGCGGGATTGGCATCCCGCACCCTCTCGACGGCCCGCTTTTGGGTTGGCGGCGGTCGATAGCACGGGTTTGGCGGGATTCCTAGAGCGTTCCTTGCTCTGAGGTCGAATTTGCAAGCTTTTGCAACGGGAATGCCGGGTTTTGAATGTTAGCTGACACCTGCCCAGCGTGGTAGTTTGGATTCGGGGTGCCGAAATCAGGAGCAAGTCCATGCACCGGTATCTGTTTCTCGCGTTTGCATTCGTTTTCCTTTCGGACACCACCAGCAAGGCTCAACAGCCCTACGCAGGCTTGCAAGCCAGGCCGATCAAGGCCCTATCCGAACAACAAATCGCCGATCTGAAGCAGGGTCGTGGCATGGGGCTGGCGCTGGCAGCAGAGCTCAACGGGTATCCAGGGCCCGTCCATCTCCTCGAGCTTTCCGACCAAATCGGCGTTTCCGATCAGCAACGCGCTGAGATCGCGGGATTGTTCGAGTCCATGAAGGGCGAGACCATACCGCTTGGTGAAAAACTCCTTTCACTCGAGGCCGATCTCGACACTCAGTTTAAAAATCACACCATTACCACTGACAGTCTGAAAGCCGCGACCGCGACCATTGGCGAGACCCAAGCAGCGCTGCGGAATACCCATCTCAAATATCACCTCTCTACCGTGGCCCTGCTCACCCCATCACAGATCAAACGCTACGAAGAGTTGCGCGGCTATTCCACCGGCGGCCGTGAAGATCACCAAGAAATGCATCATTGAGGGCGCGGTAAGTTCTACTGCGCGCGAAGCTGGCGAAGCCATTGCCCCCCGTGACCGGCCGATGCAGCATGGGGAATCGACTTTATGGAAAGTGAACGATGCTGTCCTTCTCCAACCTTGATGCCGTCGCCGTCGCCTGGTTTCTCATTGCCTGGGTGGCTTATGCCATCGTGCTCGACCGCACCGCCTATGGCCGGAGCGGGCTGAACATCCTGATGCACCGTTATCGCGAGGACTGGATGCGGCAGATGATCCGCCGCGACATGCGCATGCTCGACGGCCAGGTTTCCGCCTCGCTGCAAAACGGCACGGCTTTTTTCGCCTCCACGTCGCTGCTGGCGGTGGGCGGAGCGGTGACGCTGCTGCATTCGAGCGCCGAGTTTTCCGCGCTGGTCAGCGCGCTGCCGTTCGGCGTGGTGCCGACGCAGCTGCAATGGGAGGCGAAGACCGCGGGGCTTGCCACCATCCTGGTCTATGCGTTTTTCAAATTCGCCTGGTCATACCGCCTGTTCAACTACATGGCGATCATGCTCGGTGCCGCCCCGCCCTCGGCGGAAAAGGACACAGCCGCGGCACGCGACTTCGCGCACCGGGCCGCGCAGATTTGCGAGGATGCCGGGCGGCAATTCAACCGCGGCCAACGGGCTTTCTTTTTCGCGCTGGCTTATCTCGGCTGGTTCGTCGGGCCGCTGCCGTTTATTGTCACCACCGCCGGCGTGCTGGTGGTGATGGCGCGGCGGCAATTCGGCTCGACGGCGCGGCGCGCGCTCCTGGAGGGCGAACCTCCCTCGTCATAACGCCGCGGCAAAGCGGGCATATCCTTCCGCGCGCAAGCAGCAGGCGGGACATTCGCCGCAGCCATAGCCCCATGCGTGGCGTTGCGAGCGGTCGCCGCGATAGCAGCTATGGGTGTGCTCGATCACCAGATCGAGAAACGGCTTGCCGCCGATGTCTTCTGCCAGCGCGAAGGTCGCCGCCTTGTCGATCCACATCAGCGGCGTGTGGATGACAAAACGGCGGTCCATGCCGAGTCCGAGCGCGACCTGCATGGCCTTGATAGTGTCGTCGCGGCAATCGGGATAGCCGGAATAATCGGTCTCGCACATGCCGGCGACGAGATGGCGCAAGCCGCGGCGGTAGGCGAGCGCGCCGGCGAAAGTCAGAAACACCAGATTGCGGCCGGGAACGAAGGTGGTGGGCAAACCGGTCTCGGCCATCTCGATCGCCGTGTCGCGGGTGAGCGCGGTCTCGGAAATGGCGCCGAGCGCGTCGAGCGTGACGACGTGATCGTCACCCAGGCGGCTCGCCCAGGCCCCGCGCAAACCGGCGATCTTTTCCCGCAGGCGCGGGCGCTGCTCCAGCTCCACCGCATGCCGCTGGCCATAGGCAAAGCCGACAGTTTCGACGCGGGCAAAGCGTTCGAGCGCCCAGGCGAGGCAAACCGTGGAGTCCTGTCCGCCTGAAAAGAGCACAAGGGCGCTGTCGCGGCTTTGCGGGACGGACATTTTCTCAGTCATTTTCGGTCACGCGCATGGGTTGTTGCCTTGCATTCCGCGCCACAATGCCGGGGCGGCGACGGCTTGCCAACGCTTGCCGCAGCAGAGTCCGGCATCCGCGTCGAAAGATTGGAGAAATTCTCATCTTGGTCCGTTCTGTGCGGTCACAGACCGTTAGCCAGCGTTCTTACATTGGAACAATTCGATTGTAGAAAAATCTTGTTGCATCAAGGGTTTTCTTTGTCTTTGTGTACGCCATCACAACGATTGGAAGGAAGTCATGAAAGCAATTGTGTTGGCATTGGCTTTGACGGCCGCCGCCGGGCTTATGCCGGGCATTGCCCGCGCGCAGGACGGCCTCACCACGACCATCAAGGACCACAAATTCGCACCGGCGGAGCTACGCGTGCCGGCCGGCAAGCGCATCACGCTCACCGTGGTTAACGACGACGCTACGCCCGAGGAATTCGAAAGCCGCGCCCTGAAGGTGGAAAAAGTCATCCCCGGCAAATCGAAGGCAGTGATACAATTCGGGCCACTGAAGCCTGGAAGCTACAAATTTGAAGGCGAGTTCAATTCAAAGACCGCCCAGGGCGTGGTCATTGCGGAGTAACGGCGGCCTATGATCGGCGCATTGATTATCGTCTTCCGCGAAGTCATCGAGGCGGGTCTCATCATCGGCATCGTGCTCGCCGCCACGCGCGGCGTGCACGGCCGGGGAAAATGGATTTCACTCGGCGTGCTGGGCGGCGTGCTCGGTGCGAGCATTGTCGCGGGTTTCGCCGGCGCAATCTCCGACGCCTTCGCCGGACGGGGGCAGGAATTGCTCAATGCCGCGGTGCTCGGCGCCGCCGTGGTCATGCTGATGTGGCACAACGCCTGGATGGCGCGCCACGGCCGCGAGATGGCCGTGGAAATGTTCCAGATCGGCGAAGCGGTGACGGAAGGAAAGCGCCCCCTCACCGCCCTAGCCGTGGTGGTCGGGCTCGCGGTGCTGCGCGAGGGTTCGGAAGTGGTGCTGTTCCTCTACGGCATTGTCGCCGGCGGAACATCCGGCTCGGATATGCTGCTGGGCGGCGTGCTTGGGATCGTTGCAGGGGCAGCGTTCACCGGCCTGACTTATCTCGGCCTGCTCGCCATCCCCTCACGCTACATCTTTTCCGTGACGACCATCCTGATTACCCTGCTCGCTGCCGGCATGGCGGCTCAAGCGGTGCAATATCTCGACGCGGCGGGCGTGGTGACGGTGCTTACCGATAGCGTGTGGGACACATCCACGTGGCTGCCGCAAAGCGGCATCGTCGGCCGGGCGCTGCATGCGCTCATGGGTTACAACGAGCGCCCATCGATGCTGCAAGTCATCGTCTATGTGGCAGTCATTGCGAGCATGGCCGTGCTGATGCGAGCGGCAGCGCCGCCGCGCAAGCCAGTGCAAGCAATCTAAACTCAGACGGCAGAATGCGCCGGACCCAGGGTCGCGAAGACCAGATCGGGCGCGCGTTCTATGAGCTTGAGCAACGCGCGCGCAGGGCCGCGCGGCGAGCGCTTGCCCTGTTCCCAATTGCGCACGGTTTCAATCGGAACGCCGATGCTGGCTGCGAATTCGGCTTGCGTCAGTTGCGTGGCCGCGCGCACCCGGCGGGCATAGTCAGCCTGGCTTTCCCCCTCCGCCGCCGTGACCCCTGCGGCAATGGCTCGTTCGCGGCCGTCGGACAAAATTTCCACGAGGCGCCCATCCGCCTTCAACCGCACGCGCATGATCCAGCTCCCCGGCTGTGGTCCATTGGCCTAATTCTTCTCCACCTCGGGTTAAAACCGGGTTAGCAGCACTCCATTGGCCGAGCAGGCCAAAGACCTATTCGGCCAGTGAACGACCGTATAGCGGTCAGGATGCTTGGGCCGTGCTCACGGTGCCCCGTGCGGATTCCAGTTTGGCTGCGAGCAGCAGTTCGTCGATCTTTTCGCGCGGCATCGGCTTGGCGAATAGGAATCCTTGCATCTCGTCGCAGCCGGCCAGGCGCAGTAGCACCCGCTGCTCCTCAGTCTCCACGCCCTCGACCAGGACGCTGAGGTTCAGCGCACGGCCGAGCGTGACGATGGCCTGGATGATGACTGCGCTGTTGGCGGAGCGGCCAAGCGGAGCAACAAAGGCGCTGTCGATCTTGAGCTTGTCGAAAGGCAAATTCTGCAGATACCGGAGGCTGGAATAACCCGAGCCGAAATCGTCGAGCGCAATACGGACGCCAAGCTCGCGCAGTTCTTCCAGCCGTTTGCGCGTCTCTTCCGGATCATCGATGAGCACACCCTCGGTGATCTCCAGCACGACGCGCGACGGCTCAATTCCGGTTTCGGCCAGCATGGAAGAGACAAGAGCATAGAGAGCACGATCTTTCACCTGAATCGGTGACAAGTTGACCGCAATAAAGAGATCGGGCCAGCGCTTGGCATCGTTGAGCGCCCGGTACAGGACGAATTCACCGAGCCGCGCCATCATGCCGCAGTTTTCAGCAATGGGAACGAAGGCCATTGGCGGGATTTTTCCGCGAGTCGGATGCGTCCAGCGCAGCAGCGCCTCGACGCCGACGATGCGCGCACCCTGGGCCGAGACGATCGGCTGGTAGTGCAGATCGAGAGCATCCTCGTCGAGCGCACGCTTGAGCTCGCGCTCCAGGAAGCGGCGCTCTTGAAGATCGGATTCCATCGCGGGCTCGAAAGCCACGACATGGCCGGGGCCGGTGCGCTTGGCCACCCGCATTGCAAGTGTCGCATGCCGAAAAAGCTCATCAGAAGTGAGACCATCGCGCGGCGCATGGGCAACCCCAATATTTGCGCGTATTTGCACGCCCTGGCCGTGAACCCAAAGCGGATTTGAGACTGCCTTCTCCGCTTCCTGGGCGATATTAAATCCCGCCTGGGCGCTTGGCGTCCGCAGGATGAGTACAAATCTATGGCGGCCAATCCTGCCCAGTACCGCTCCTTGCGACAAGGTTTCAGTCAGCTTGAGAGCAATCACGCGTACAAGCTCATTGCACCACGGAAGACCGATCGTGTCGCTCAACTCCCTGAATCCGGTAAGATCCAGATAGCAGCAGGTAATGGCTTCGTCGGGCGCGCGGGTTGCAAGCGCCTGCTCCAGGATCTGCATAGTTCTTGTGCCATTGGGCAAGCCGGTTAGCGGATCCTGGCATGCGAGTCCGCGCATGCGCTGATCGATGGTTGCAAGCTCATCGGCGATGCGGCGCGCTTGCCAAAGAGATAGGAAAGCGAGGGCGATGAGGCCGCAAGCAATGAGAACAAACAAAGGAAGGAAATGCTGCGCCGTGGTGGTCAGCGGGCGCTCCGAGTCCCAGCTGAGCCAGCCGAGGATGCGTCCGTTGCCATCGAGAACTGATTGGACTTCACGACCGTGCTGGTCGGGTTCGGTCTCCCATCTCAGCCTTCTGACTCCCGAAAACTGTTCCAGGAGAAGCAGGCTTGCGGGATCGGCGGTGTCGCCGTCATGCATCAAGTTAAATTTCTCGATTCCAGCACGTATGGCGCTGCGGCGCTCCGCTTCGATGCTGTTGTCGCCCAGGCGCGCATGGCCATAAAATACCACCACGCCGACGATCATCGTCACCAACAGACCCAGCAAGAGTCGGGGGATGATACGTGAAGCTAAACGCAAAGCGGCAGATAGCCGGGTGGAATCCGGCAACCGGGGAAAATCGGCGTACTCGACATACTTCAGATCAGGGCCGACTTCCATGCAATACTCACCCACGCACGGGACACACGCCCGTGCGCTACGATAGGGAACGAATGGTTAATGCCAAGTCGGAAAAGACGGTTAATGAATTATGATCAGCGGACGCTTTCGCTCACAAAGGCGTCATTTCAAACCAAACCACAGCGTGGCAATGCCGAGGAAAGAGAAAAACCCGACGACGTCCGTGACCGTCGTCACGAAGGGGCCGGAAGACACGGCGGGATCGACGCCAAGATGGGCCAAGCCCACAGGAATAAGAATTCCACCGAGCGCGGCAGCAGCCAGCACACACAGCATGGCAAGCCCAACTACTAGTCCCAGGTCGTTGACCTGAAACCAAGCCACCGCGATCATTCCCATGATGACGGCGAAGCACACGCCGTTGATCAGGCCGACAAGCAGCTCGCGACGGATGAAACGCATAACATTTGCGCGTCCCAAATCACGCGTCGCAATAGCGCGCACCGCCACGGTCATTGTCTGCGTTCCGGCATTACCGCCCATGCTGGCCACGACAGGCATTAGCACGGCCAGCACCACCATCTTTTGAATCGAATGCTGAAACTGGCCGATGACCCAGGCAGCCGCCAAGGCGGTCAGTAGATTTGCGAACAGCCAGGGGAAGCGGCTTTTGGCGATGGTCGCCACGGTATCGGACAACTCTTCCTCGCCACTGACGCCACCGAGCGCCTTGATGTCTTCTTCGGCCTCCTCGGAAACAACGTCCAGGATATCGTCGTAGGTAATGACGCCGACCAGCCTGTCCTCGGCATCGACCACGGGCACGGCCACCAGATCGTAATGCTCAAACAACCGGGCGACCTCTTCCTGATCGTCCGTGGCCCGCACGCGGCGGCGGTCCTCTTCCATCAGCTCGGAAACGGTGACGGGCCGCTTACTGCGAAGCAACCGGTCGAGCGGAACCGCGCCAAGAAAACGATGGCCGGCATCGACGATGTAAACCTCAAAGAAGCGGTCCGGCAGATCGGCCGTCTCGCGCATGTAGTCGATGGTTTGGCCGACGGGCCATGACGGCGTCACGGCGGTGATTTCGGT
>Ga0080064_1004476_pt1 | contig 17821 bp, 12 predicted proteins | sample Subgrocontami54m_FD_69260 | JGI IMG/M metagenome (GOLD analysis project Ga0080064, IMG submission 69260) | Subsurface groundwater microbial communities from S. Glens Falls, New York, USA - GMW46 contaminated, 5.4 m (SPADES assembly) (version 2) ...
AATATGGGTATTGGAACGGGGTCTCCTCCTGCCAATGCGAGACTCGCAATCAAAGACGGGCATATTCAAAGCCAGCAGACAACGGCTCCGGGAATTGCTGCGGGAGCTGCTGCAGGAACGGGAGTTCCACTGTCTGTGTCTTTGTCTAACGCCACGGATGTTGCGGGAAAGGTGAATGTGACAACGGGGACGGGCACCAGTACCGGAACCGTTACGACAATTACCTTCAATACCCCCTTTGCGACAGCGCCTATTATTACGCTTGCTCCAGCAAATGCTCAAACGGCAACTCAAATGGATAGTGCACGTATCTATACCACAAGTACCACGACTACATTTTCAATTATATCTGGGGCCTCTGGGACACAACTTACGGCAAGCACCGCGTATGCGTGGTGGTACCATATCACAGAAACCCAATAATATGATTATGAGTCTTCTAAAAACCGTGAGAAAACTTCTCAAAAACTTCATCTCATCACTGAAGGGTGTTAGTGTGGTAAAAAATGTATGGTATTCATCTACCTCACTTATTCCTGCGATACTTTTTCACTCAAAAAAAATTATAAATAATTTATGCACATATTTTCTTAAACGAAAAAAAATTCTTATTTATAATCTTAAAAAATTTACTTCACTTGTTTCAAATCTTTTCAAAAAAGACTCAACGTCGATATTGCGCCGCGCATTATATCTCACCAAAGGATCCCATGCACTCATTATCACGCCTCGTAAAATTATTATTCAAACCTTCAATCCTCTTCCGAGTCCCGAGCGACTCACGGTCCTTAAGAAGAGGTTTTTGTTTTTACAAAAAAATGTCTTTTCATTTTTTCATCTTGTAAGGCATTTATTTTTGAAAGATATTCTCTTCACTGCAAATTTGCCGTTTTTTATTCTTCGCTCATTAGGTCACTTTTCACTCAAAGCCTTGGAAAAAATAATCTTCTCAATCCTTATTTTGAGTATTTTAGAAATATTCTTCTTTTTCAAAACACTTGTAAAAAATGTGCTTGGTTTTGGTGCCACATTACATAATTCTTTAACTGCTTATACAAACGGTTTTGTACATTATTCAAAAAGTTCCTTGCGATCAATTATAATAAGCTTTTTGTCATGGGTGTCTTTGTGTGAAAAAACGCTCACCTATACACTTAATGATTTTGCAAAACTTAGAGCCAATATATCTCACATTGTTTCCACCAGTATTCTGCAAGGTGCTCTGGTAAAAAAACTCGCTTATCGAATTATTGTTCGCTATGGATTCTTGGTTATTAGTTATATTAAGAGAATTTATACCGCTACAGGCCGTGATATATATGTCATTTTTTCTACTACCACAAAAATTATATCCTTTTGGTGGTCAGTCATCTATCATACACTTGAAGATTTTTATTCCATTTTATCCTCCATTCGTTTTATCGGTCCTGCCTCACATACATTTTACAAAAAAAGTCCGCATCTTTTTAAAGAATCTTTTTCTACCACCACCCATGGGGCTCTTCGTCATATTTTTTATCCTTTTGTTTTTGTTACTAAAAAAATTCAAGATACACTCCTTGATTGTTCTGATATTATTTCCGAAATGCTTTTCGTACATACAAAAAAATTCGAACAAATCCCCGTACTACTTTCGCAATCATATAACTCATTTATTACTTCTTCATCGTCACAGCCCTCCTCTCATGATCCCAAAAAAAATTCTCATTTTTCTTTTTTCAAAAAACACTATTTAACTGAAGTAATTACTCTTGCAATTGTGCTTGGAACGGTTGGGGTATTTATGTCATTGTATGCCGCGCCAACACGAGCAACATTCCCTATTACGTACCAGGGAAAACTTATGGATCAAAACTACGTACCAAAAGCAGACACTAGTTATTTTCTTGCGTTTGAAATATATGATGCTTCATCAAATGGAAATTGCAAATGGCGAACAGAAACAGGGGGATCAGGAGTTTGTGATGGAACATTTCGCGCAATTTCCGTAACCACAAACCGAGGACTTTTTACCGCGCTTCTTGGTGACGGAACAACAAATAATCCTGCTTTAGGTGAAAACTTTAATACGGGTAGCGCCTATTATCTGCAAGTGCGTGTCTGTACTGACGCAACTACAGACAGCTGTCAAACCCTAACCCCCCGCAAGCAAGTTGGTGGCAGTGTCTATGCCTATACCGCACATCGAGTTGGGGGAACTGCTGGCGCCATGTCTGGAACACCGGCGCTTGTTGGGCTTTATAACTCACTTACCACTGGAACGTTTACTGACAGTAATACTGCTGCTTCTGGAACTGCGACAAATATGGTATTTAACTCAATTGACCAGGGAACACTTGCTTCCACAAATGCAACTGTCACTACAACAAATGCTTATGGGTTTTATCTTGCGGGTGCGCCTGCTAAGGGCACTAATAATACTGTAACAAATACTATCGCGTTTGGTATTGCGGCAGGAGCAGTTGGCGCGCAAACAAATTCATACGGACTTTATGTAAATGCCCAAACGGGTGCAACAACGAATTATGCAGGCGTATTCAGTGGCGGCATAGTTGGTATTGGTACCGTAACCCCTGACTCCCTATTAGATATTTCAAACACTAGTATCGCTTCGACTCAGCCTATCGTTATGATTTCCAATGAAACAGATACCACAACTCTTGACCCCCTTCTCCAATTCAGGACCGGTGCAACACCGACTGTCAATTGGACACTTGGAAATGACGATAGTGATGGCGATAAATTTCTTATTGGAACAAGTGCACTTAATACTAATACAATGGTGACACTTGATTCACGCACGACAACTGATGGTATAACATCATTTCTCATTACCCCTCCTGCACCTACCATTTCTGCAACTTCCACAACTGAATTTACTACCCTAACCGTCACACCTCCTACTGTTACGCTTACGGGAACAGAGAATATCACTTCACAAATGGACTCAATTCTTTTTAATGCGCCAACATTTACCAATGCATCTTCAGCAACGATTAGTAATGCAGCAACACTTACCATTGCGGGTGCACCTGTGAAGGCAAATTCGATTACGCTTACCAATACCTATGGCTTAAAAATCAATGCGGCTGCGGTAAGCACCGCAACGAATGCCTATGGCTTATATGTAAGTGCACCAACAGGCGCTACTAATAATTACGGCGGAGTTATTGCATCCGGAAGGTTTGGTATTGGCGATACCTCGCCTGATGCGTTGTTAGACTTTGACTTTTCCTCAACTTCAACAACTGCCGCAAGTGAATATGGCGGATATTTTACAAGCTCTGATACGGGTGTGGTAACATCGGGAACTGATATTACCTATAGTATTTATAATGCGCTTACCAGAACGGGAGCAACGGGGGGCACTATTGATACCTATGGACAATATATTTCTCTTACTACCGATAATGCGGGCTCAGGAACACATCGGGCATGGGGACTCTATTCAAATCTTGATGGAAATGCTGACACAAATTACGGGATATATTCAGTGGTAGCAGCTGCCGCCAGCCAAACAAGTTATGGTCTGTATGTTGACGCGGGTACAGGCGCGGGCACGGAATATGCGGCAATTTTTACAAACGGAAATGTTGGTATTGGAAACACTGCACCCACAACACTTCTTACGCTTGGCACTGCCGGCACAACTGCAGGAGCACTCAGTATGGCAGGCTCTTCATCGGGCGTCGTTACCCTAAACGTAGCTGCTACTGCGGGAACATGGACACTTACCCTTCCCACCAATGACGGGGATTCTGGACAATTTTTACAGACAAATGGAAGTGGCGTTACCTCATGGGCAAGCCCCACAGCACCACTTACCGTAACTTCGGCTACAAATTTTGAAACAAGCGCTCGATTTTCATCAGCTTCAACAAATGGTACTGCCACATTCAATACAAGTGGCGTCACCCTTGCAACCACTGGATCTGCAACATCCTATATTAGGCTGTTATGGGCAGTAAATTCTGCTCCGGCGGGTACAAAACTTTTTAGCGGAAGCCCTCTTTTTAGTACGCGCCTTGCATGGAAAAGCGGTGCGGCATCAACCGGTTCTGCATTTGTCGGCATTGGCACTGTTACAACCGCGGGCTCAGGCCATACCTGGACTAATAACCATATCGGATTTATCTTTATAGGAAATGGAACAACAACCTCGGTATATGCATCACAAGCAGACGGGTCAACTGAAAACCGAGGTGCCGCACTGACAACTGTTGACGGTGGAAGTAATGATGTCTTGGATTTAATTCTCAAAGTAAACTCGACAACAAGCGTTGACTATTATTGGCGTAAAAATGCGGGCTCACTTTCAAGTGCCACTAATCTCACCTCAAATCTTCCAACTGCAAATGAAGACAGTATTCAATTTTCAGGATCAAACGACTCAACGGCAAATAACTTTACGTTTGATGTAGGAAGCGCAAGCTACGAACGATAAAGTATCATATTTACAAGATTCTTTAACTATGTATACTTATAGGGACTTGTCGTATTATCCTTAATTATTTTAGTTCTATATGAATGAAACTCAAGATATCGGGCCCATTATTTTAAGTCAACCAGCCCCCAGTACACAAGAACTCCCGACAGCAAAAAATACGCTACTTAAAAAAATTGATGTTATTTTTGAGTGGTGTTTATACGGATTTGTATTTCTTATGCCGCTCTTTTTTCTCCCTGGCACCAGTGATGTATTAGAGCTAAATAAACAGCTTCTTCTTTTTATTGGCACATTTGTATTGGCGCTTCTCGTTGCGGCAAAAATCATTCTTACTGAAAAAATTTCTTATCGCCCGACATTAGTATATATCGGTTTTGGGACATTGCTTTTAGGATGGCTTTTGGCAAGCATCTTTTCATTTTACCCCTATACGAGCTTTGTAGGCATTGAAAAACAAGAATTTATAAGCTTTGTTACGATTTTTTGTTCCATTATTTTCGCCTGTCTTCTTATTAACACGCTTTCAAAAGAACTGATCCTAAAAACAGCGCTCTCGTTTTTGGCATCAATGACACTTGTCATTGCCATTGGGTTACTCCAATTATGGAGTGTGTTTATTCTTCCTTTTGATTTCACAAAATCAAACACCTTTAATACGGTGGGGCTCACCAACCTATGGGGTGGTGTTATTGCCGTAGCACTTCTTGTTTCATTAACCGGACTTTTGTATCTTTCGATCTTTTCTAAAACATCTGAAAAAACTAAACAAATACTCTCAATTCTTCTTTCCGTATTTACCGCGTTAAGCATCATTTGTCTTATTATTATAGGTAATTGGCATATTTGGATGAGCGTACTTGTTGGAACGCTGTTTTTATTGGGATTCTTATTTGCAAAGCTTCCCCGAAATGAAAAAGTACTCTGGCTGCTTTTGCCAAGTTTTGTCGCTGCTATTTCGCTTATTTTAATGTTTTTCGCCCCTCCACGAATCGTAGCACTTCCCCTAAACGCACAACCAACCTTTCAGACAAGCCTTTCTATTGCACTCCAGGAATTAAAGCGATCTCCATTGTTTGGTACGGGCCCTGGCACCTATTTTTCAAGCTATAATCAATTTCGACCAAAAGAATTGAATAATATAAATCTCTATCAGTTATGGAGAATTCGCTTTGATCAATCAGGTTCGCTCGGCTTTACCCTTCTTTCATCGCTCGGTATTATTGGCATATTAGGCCTATTGGTATTTGTCGCACTCTTTCTTTATAAAGTATTGCTCTCGTTAATAAAAAATAAGATGAGCGATGAGTACCTTCTTCTTTTAGGAACCATGAGTGCAGTTATTACCATACGTGTATTAGGAGTATTTGAACCAGGAAACATGACGCTCCAGTTTCTCTTCTGGCTTGGCGTTGGTATTGCGACCTATTTAACTGCATCGGCACTTAAAACTGCTCACGACCAGCATAAAAACCGTTTCCTTCTCGTGTCATCCTTGGCGCTTTATCTTATCCTTTCACTTGGTGCTATTGGAATTTTCTTCACCCTCAAACGGCAAGGTGCAGAAATTGCGTATGCAAATGCGTTGGTACTTGATCAAAAACTTTCCGGGATTGTACGGGCAAATCAAAAAATTGATTCAAAAGAAGTTGATACACTCGTAAAGCATCTTACGGTTGCCGTACAAAAAAATCCTTCAAACCATACATTTTTACGCGTACTCAGCCAAGCATTGCTCTATAAAGTAACGGATCTTTCACAAACCAAAGAATCACTTACTCAAAATAAGGCAACCATTGAAACGACTGCACTTATGGCGCTTGATACGGCAAAACGAGCAGTGTTTCTTAATCCTCATGATGTAAGAAACTTGCAAAATGCAGCCACAACTGCCAAGGCACTTATTCCCTATGCAGGTCAAAACACAGAGGCAATGATTAAACTGAGTAGCGATTACTTTAAGAAATCACTTGAACTTGATCCTACCAATCCAGAAATTCATATTGAAGCCGGCAAATTTTCCCTTGACCTTGCGGCCGACCGCTTGCAAAAAATACAACAAGCAAAAGATGATGCAACAAAAAAATCACTCAGAACTGAGATGGATACGTTTTTAAGTGATGCGGAAAAATATCTCACAACCGCAAAAAATTTAAAAGAAGATTATGCACCGAGTTATTATTATCTTGGCCTTATACTCGCGCAGCGCAATCAAAAAGAAGATGCAATTATCAATTTAAATAAAGCAACGCAGCTTAATGCACGTCTTGGCGTACGTGACGCAGACCCCTTCCTGTTTTACTTAGCAGGGCTTACCTACGCCTCATTAGGTGAAAAAGAGCGCGCACTTGATTCCTATTTATCCGCAACAATTATCAAGCCTGATTATCAGCTCAGTTTATGGCAACTTGCTTTAATGCGAAATGAGTTAGGTAAAAAAGAAGACGCGCTTAAAACACTGGAACAATTATTAACACTTGACCCGGATAACAAAATCATTCAAGATAAGATTAAAGAAATAAAAGAAGGAAAACTAACTGCATCACCTGTCCCAACGCCTACGCCAACACCGGCTCCAGTTCTGACAGGTTCACCAACGCCTACGCCAACACCAAATCAAAAAACACCGCAAAAAAAATAACTTCAAATCAAATACAAAAATCCTCATGCAATAAAAAGAACGACTCATTATAAGTCGTTCTTTTTTATTTGCTAAATTCGGGGGGTAGAGGAATTGAACCTCTCCCAACGGTTTTGGAGACCGTCGTTCTACCGATAAACTAACCCCCCTAGTGAAATACCAGCATATCAAAGTTTAGTTTTTCGTTCAAGGGCAACCAAAAGCGTATTTCTCATAAGCAAAGCAACCGTAAGTGGGCCAACACCTCCTGGCACCGGGGTAAGCGCACATGCTTTTTTTGACACAGAGTTAAAATCAACATCTCCTAAAATTGATTTTCCCTTCTTAGTAATACCCACATCAATAACAACGGTTCCCTTTTTAATCATCGACCCTGTTAAAAATCCTGGTTTACCGATTGCGGTGATAACAACATCTGCTTGTTTGGTAAAACGTAAAAGATTACGAGTTTTACTGTTAGCAAGTAAAACAGTTGCATCCTCATTTAAGCATCGTAAGGCAATTTGCCTTCCAAAAAATCCATCGCCAATAACGACAACACATAAACCTGAAAGTTTCATTTGAATAGAAGAAAGTAGTTCAATGACTGCCTGTGCTGTTGGTGGTTGTATGGTGCGGTCTCCACTTGCAAATGCTAAAAACTGCTGCGACCCAATACAGTCAATATCTTTTTTTGAATCTAACCATTGCAATATATCGTCCTTTTTAAACTGCGGGGGGAGCGGGAGCTGAACTAAAAACCCATGAATCTTTTTGTCTGCGTTGCATTCTTTAATAGCACTCATAACTACTTTTGGAGTCGCGTATTTTTTGAGATGAATTTTTTTAAAATAAAATCCTAAATTTGTTGCAACCCTTCCCTTTAGATCAACGTATAATTTTGATGAACTGTCTTCTCCAACTAAAATAGCAGCCAACCCAGGGCGAATTCCAGATTTTTTCATGGTGCTTTTAATTTCTTGATATATGTACTCAGCAATTTTTCTTCCGTCCAAAAGTATCATACTATTAATTACTTATTTTTTCATGTCTGCCCAGTTAGGCCCAACTGACACATCAACAATCAAGGGGACTGCAAGCGTAGCAACATGTTCCATTTTATTTTTTAATTCTTTTACTATGCTCTGCACTAATTCATCTTTGATCTCAAAAACCAATTCATCGTGTACTTGCAAAAGCATTCGAACTTCTTTTTTTGAAAAATCACAAATATCAATATGAAATTCGTTTGTTAAATATTCAAATACTGACGACATGGCAAGTTTTACAATATCTGCGTTTGTGCCCTGAATAGGCATATTTAAAGCTGCACGCTCAGCTGCTTGTCGTAATTGAAAACTTTGCGCATATATATCAGGAATATATCTGCGGCGCCCAAAATAAGTTTCCACATATCCATTCGCTCGCGCGAGCAGAATAATATCATTAAGATATTGTTTTACCTTATCATACACTAAAAAATATCTATCGATAAAATCTCGCGCCTCATCCATACTTAAACCCGTAGACTGCGCAAGACTCATGGGACCCATGCCATACATAATACCAAAATTAATCGCTTTAGCTGCCCGCCTCATTTCTTTTGTTACTTGCTCGAGTGGAATACCATTTACAACAGCCGCGGTTGCGGTATGAATATCATATCCTTTTTGAAAAGCATCTATCATCTGCTCGTCATTTGAAAGAGATGCCACGATACGAAGCTCGAGTTGAGAATAATCAAGCGAAACAAGTGAATACCCCTTTTCAGCCACAAATCCTCGACGAATAGATTGGCCCAAGCTCGTTCTCACGGGGATATTTTGCAAATTCGGATTTGTTGATGAAAACCTTCCCGTCGCAGCAATGGTCTGGTTAAAACTTGTGTGAATTCTTCCTGTTTTTGCTGATATGAGCGTTGGTAATACCTCAAGATAGGTGTTTTGAAGTTTTGCCAACTCACGATATTCTATAATACAATCGATAATAGGGTGTGAACCCTTCATTTTTTCAAGTTCGCTCGCTGCGGTTGAAAGCCCGGTTTTTTTCTTTCGAATACCCTTTTGAGAAATTGCCAATGTTTCAAAGAGAATTTTTTTTAACTGGAGCGGAGAGTTAATATTAAACTTTTCTCCGGCCTCTCTATAAATTTTTTCTTCGATATTCTTGAGGTCTTGTTTTACCGACTCTGAAAGTTTTTTAAAATATGGCACATCAATGCGTATCCCATTGCGTTCCATTTCACATACTGCCATAATTGCCGGCACTTCAATATCATGAAGTAATGGTAATTGATTACGTTCTTGTAACTGCATATTATATACTTCATAGAGCCGCCAGGTCATATCAGCATCTTCGCATGCGTATTCCGATATCTTTTCAATCGGCACCTTATCCATGGTAATTTGGCCTTCCTTTTTTGTTCCGATAAGCGATTCGGTGGAAATTTTCTGATATCCAAATTCTGAAAATGAAAGTTCATCAAGCCCATATCCACGTACGCCTGGATTAAGAAGATATGCGGCAATCATGGTGTCAAAAAAAAGTCCTTTTACAAATATGTTTTCATTGCAAAGCGCTTCGATATCATATTTACTGTTATGTCCTACTTTTTTTAGCTCGGGGTTTTCAAGGAGTGTTTGTACTTCTTTTTTTGTCTTGTCACTGCATAGTAGCCACGGAAGATACCAACCCACACCGGTATTCCAGCAAAAACTCAAACCAACCAATCGCGCTTCGAGCGCATTTAGGTTAGTTGTTTCTGTATCAAATGCAAAAATTGTTTCTTTGTTAATTTTTTTAAGGAATAAATCCTGTTTTTCTGGTGTATCACACAGGTAATATGTTTCGTTCTCTGTTTTCTGCTGGTTGCTTGATGTAAAACGAGTTGGCAGCTGGTGCTCACCTGGGAGTTCAGCTATTTTTCCAAGAAGTGTTTTAAATTCAAGTTCTTGGAAAAGATTTTTTAATACCTCTTTATCGGGTACGTGATATGTACATGCAGAGAGTGAAAATGAGATGGGCACATCAAATACAAGTTTGACGAGCTCTAAACTTTTTAAGGCCTCTTCTTTTTGAGTAAGAAGTTTTTCTTTAACCGACGCTTTAACTAATACGTCTTCTTTTGACTCGAGATCACTATAGAGCGTATCAATAGTTTTAAATTCTTTTATTAATTCTATTGCCGTTTTTTCTCCAATTCCTTTTACCCCAGGAATATTATCAGATTGATCGCCGCGCAACGCCTTATAATACACTAATTGTTGTGGCTCAAGACCGTCGTACCGTTCCTGTACTCCTTTCACATCGTACACTACTGTGTCGCCAATACCACGCTTTAAGGTATAGACATGGACACGGTCATTTACAAGCTGGAGCGCATCCATATCACCAGTAACTATAATAATTTGAATATCAGTATGTTGTTCAAGATTTTTACAAACCGTAGCAATAACATCGTCGGCTTCAAATCCGTCTTTCTCATAAATTGGGAAATCGAACGCGCTTAATATCTCTCGCACTCGCTCTATTTGATTGTAAAATTCTTGCGGCTGTTTTTCGCGCTGTGCCTTATATTGCGTAAACGCTTTATGGCGAAACGTGGGCCCTGGCCGATCAAATGCTAAAGCAACATATGTTGGCTTTAATTCTTTAAGTGCTTTCAATAAAATAGAAGTAAACCCAAAGACGGCGTTTACCAGTTCTCCTTTTTTTGTATTTAATGGCGGCAATGCGTGCCATGCACGATGAAGCAGGGCATACGCATCAATAATCATGAATATTTCTTTTTTTTGCATGATGATAAAAATAAAAAAGGTCCAGGCCGGAATCGAACCGGCGCATCGAGGTTTTGCAGACCCCAGCGTTTCCACTTCGCCACTGGACCATTAGTCCGGATTACTTTAAATCTAAAGGATTACAAGTCTTTGTCAATCATAGCAAATTACGTTATATAAAAAAAGATGGTTTCCCATCCTTTTCATTATTATTTGTATATCATTCTATTTATTATTTCATTGCGATTTCTTCGTGCTTATCACTTACTACTTCAATCTTTGCACGCTTCACCCCAAATTGTTTTGCTTTTGTCCGTGTTTTCATCCAAATATCAACCCTACTTGAATGGCGCTTGTTCATACGATCTTGCACAATAAAAACTTTATCGCCATACAACTCTGGAATTCTCACTTTCGTGCCAAACGGCAAAAAGTTTGCCGCAATAATATTTTCTTTATTGTGTTTACACACATTAAAACCGGTTGCCGTAATGCAAGGAGATGCATCGGTTTGATCAATAGTACTTGAATAGGCGGTAAGTACAATTTCTCCCTTTGGTGCTTTCGGGGTTACTTTCTTTGCAACTACCTTTTTCTTCTGTTGTTTTAAAGAAAGGTTTTTAACGATTTTTTTTGTGTTACTCTTTGCGATTTTTCGTACTGATTTTTGTTTTTTTGCTTCTTTTGGAATTACAGCGATCATTTCGCGCTCTTTCCAGGTGAGCGGCCGGGATACGATCGGGATTTCGATTTCAATTGTTCGATCATTCGAATTAATAAAAATACTTTCCTGTATCTGGGGGACAAGGATAAATTCGCCTTTTGCAAAAGGCGTTATTTTGAAAGACTCCGTATCTGCCCATACCATATGGGGGAAATGGAGATCAAAAACAAGAATAGGTAAGATAACTAAACCAAAGAGTTTTAAATGACGTTGTGTCACATGTTACATTCCTTCCCTAGACGTTTCGGCAAAAGCATGAATATACCGAAAAGCTTGTAATTACAATATAAACGCCCTATTACAAAAAAAAGACTCTATATTTATAGAGTCCAACTAGTATACGTCAGTTAGTCTTTTTTGTCAATGGTACTACCTCCTATTTTAACTTTTCACGAGCCTCCTTCAAGGCTTTTGCGAACCATGCCAATTCATCAAAAAAGTTCTTCATACGTTGTATATATAAGCTATCTTGTAACTCTTGAGAGTGATCAAAAAGTGTGTTCACTTCAGAAAAGTATACTGCCTTGTGAATTGGTACCATTCCTAGTTCAAGTGCTACTAAGCGAAGTGCCTCTACCATACGTACGCCACCCATACTACTCGCGGATACTCCGCAAATGCCAATCGGTTTGCGATAGTATTCGTCATATAACTGGTCGAGCATTATTTTTAGCTCTCCGGGATACCCATGATTATATTCGGGCGATACAACTATAAGCCCATCGGCTTTTGTCATGATTTCCTTCCATTTGTTAGCGTTCTTTTCTTCCATTCCTTGAGTTTTAAGCACCGTAACAAAATCAGAAACTTTTAAAAGTTCTGTTTCAAAAAATTCATACTTCTGCATTTCTTTAAAAACTGTTTGAGCAACTTTGGCAGAATTTCCTCCCTCCCGCGCCGTGCCCAATAAAATTGGAATGGTAAGTGACATATAAAATTCTGGGTTTGAAAATAATGTTTTTAGTATACGTTCTGACTTGGTGGTGTCAATAAAATAGTGTTCTTGATTTTTTCTTTTTGCATGATAAGCTTTCGGAATTGTTATGATTTTATTTCGTACCTTAAAAAAGAAAAAGAGGAGAATCATTATGAGAGGCAAGGTTATTGCGGTATGCACAAGTGGAATAGGAAATGTGCCTAAATACCCCCAAAATCAAGTTTTAGTATCTCAATATGGATTTACCGGAGATGTTCATGCGGGACCAACAAGAATAAGCCATCGAACGCAGAATGAGAAATTTAATGATCATCAAGTAAGCTTGGTTGCACAAGAGGCGCTTGATTACATAAACAAAGAATTGGGCATTTCTCTTAGACCTGGGCACTTAGGTGAGAATATTACTACTGAAGGTCTGGGTGATCTTTCCGCTATTCCCGATGGAACACTACTTGAAATTGGTGGGGTTGTATTGGAGGTTACCGAACAAAACCAGCCTTGTAAAAACCTTTTGGTATATCATCCACTTCTTGTTAAAACAGCGTATGGACGGCGCGGACTCTTTGCTGTAGTAAAGGAAGGCGAGGGTCTTATTATTCGTCCGCATCTACCTATTGAAATTCTTCCTTCTTAATGTTCTTTATATCACAACGGCATGCCTGAAAGCATGCCGTTGAATCTTTTTTACTTACGTTGATTGATTATTCTTTTACCGTAACAAAGGATCCATTTACCACCTTGTCTATTTTTTCTATTTTTTCTGAGTATGTTTTACCATCCATAGTAATAGGCGCTATAGTTCCTTGCATATTTACTTTCGTAAGCGCATCGCGAAGAGAAATATTTTTTTCACCAGAATTTTTATGCGCATTCAAAATCATAGTAATACCGTCGTAACCAAACCCTGCAAAAACTGGATATGCCGGATCCTTACCATACTTTGCTTTATATTTTTCAACGAGCTCCTTGGTATTATCCCCAAATAAATTTGCAATATAAACTCCTTCTGCTGCCGCGCCTGCAATAGTAATATCATCTTGAGAAAAACTATCACCAGTCATAAAAACACTTTTCAATCCCATCTCTTGTGATTGTTTTAAAAACAACCCACATGACCCTGGAAAGAGGGGAAAAAATACTCCATCGGCACGTGTATCTTTTATCTTTGCGATAACCGTCTTAAAGTTTTTTTCCGTAGGAAGCGTTTTTTCCTGTAAAACAATCTCCCCGCCAAGCGCAGTAAATTTTTCTACAAATGCCTTTGAAATAAGCTCAGACCATTCATCAATATGAAGAACGAGCGCTACTTTCCGCAACTTAAGATCTCGGTATGCATATTCGGCCATCTTTTCTCCATTTCCTTCCGTTGAAAACCCGATACTAAAAATGTGATCACCCGCAGATTTCACATAATTATTACTATCCCATACGGCAACAAGAGGAACGCGCGCTTGATTGAAATTTGTTGCAACCGGCTTTACTTCCTGAATGGTAGCGGTAAGGGCAGCATCAACTTTATCAATAGTCAATAATTTTTGTACTACCGTTACAGTCTTTTTTGGATCAAGTGCCTCATCTTCACTAATATATTCAACTTGCACACCATTAGCTTTAGCCTCCTCAACTGCTAAATCAGCGCCCTTTTTAATTTCTTCTCCCAATGACCCAAAATCACCGGTAAGTGGTAAAAATGAACCTATTTTTATTCCCTTTGCTATTGGTTGTTTATCATTTTTAAAATAAACAACGCCTCCGGTAATAAGTACTATCGCAATAATACCTACTATGATATTTGTGTTTTTATTCATATTCTTATATTAGTTATTTATAAAATTTAGTATGTAACGAGTATAACTCAATTCATCTATAGTGTAAACAGTATTATATCATAAATTTATTAAAACATTATAATTATGTTGTTATATGTGTTATGTAATTCTATTTTTGTCAGTAATATTGACATTCCTATACATTATACTACCATGGGAGTATGGATATTTCAACCCTTACTCATCTTGGTTTTCATGAAAAAGCTGCAAGCATTTACCTAGCCGCACTTTCACTTGGAACCGCATCAATTCAACAGCTTGCACAAAAATCTGGATTAAAACGTCCAACGGTTTATATTCATATTGAAGAACTTATTAAAGATGGTCTTATTGAAAAAATTCCCATTGGAAAAAAAGAATATTTTCATGCATCAAATCCTCAATTACTTCAAACTCGTGCACAACAGCATCTTCTTGATATTCAAAAAGCACTACCTGAACTTGAAGCATTACAAGACAACTTGAAAGGAAAACCGAGTGTACGAATACTTGAGGGGAAAAAGGGTTTGAAACAGCTCTATGATGAAATTTGCCTTTCCTCCCATATTCGCTTTTGGTCAAACCTATCAACATTTGAGGTATTTTTTCAAGAACATTTTAAAAAAATAAGTGAATCAATCGCTGAAAAAGGAATACGTACCCATGAAATCATTGCAAACACCCAGGAATCAAAAAGAAGTTCAAAACGCTATGCATCGGTTGCTGGAAAGAATTATTCTGCTCGCATTGCCACAAAAGATGGGATATTGAACGATAATGCAATTTATGGAGATGTTATTGCTCTATTCCGTATCCACGAATACAACCTTTATGTGATTCGCATTGAAGATGTAATAATTACAAGTGCAATGAAAACAATTTTTGATATGGCATGGAATTCAGCCGACCAATTTATTAACTAAAAAAATAAAACGAGGAAGTATTCCTCGTTTTTGTTCTTCATTTATCTGGAGCGGGTAGGGGGAATCCCACTTCACTCCGATTCGTGTCCCGGGGTTGCTGCACGTATTCGCAACCCTTCAATTCCCCACACAACAGCCACCGGCTGTTGTTCTTTTTATATTTATATCGACGATGTTACCATCGTCTTTTGGAGCGGGTAGGGGGAATCGAACCCCCCTCATTAGTTTGGAAAACTAAGATAATGGCCACTATACGATACCCGCCCGAAATGTGATGTCACTCTATCACAGCACAATAAGAAAGACAATGCTCCCGGCCATGATAGCAACTGTCATCCAGCCTAAGAGATTTGAGAATCGATCATTGTGCCAGCGCCCCATGATTTTCTTATTATTGGCAATGTGGATAATAAAATAAAGTAAGATTGGCGCAATAGCTCCATTAACCACAGCTGTCCAAATAAGAAGCTTGATAGGATCAATTCCTAAAAAATTAATGAATAACCCGATGAGTGTTGCAATCGTAATGATTCCATAAAAACCGTGCGCATCGCGAACTTTCCGATAGAGCCCCGCATTCCAATTAAAACTTTCAGAAAGCGCATAGGAAGCAGAGCCGGCTAAGATTGGAATTGCCAAAAGACCCGTACCAATAATGCCAAACGCAAATAACAGTGAGGCAAAATCACCGGCAAGCGGTTTTAAGGCCATTGCAGCATCTTGGGCAGTTTCTATCACGATACCATTAGGAAACAAGGTAACGGCAGCGGTTAACATAATAAAAAATGCGACAATATTAGAAAAAAGCATACCTGAAAGCACATCTGCGCGCATGGAATGAATTTCTGAATTTTTTGCGCCACGCCGTGAAGTGAGCGTAAGCCGCCCTTTTGAGATTTCATCTTCAACTTCCGATGATGCCTGCCAAAAAAACAAATACGGGGAAATGGTTGTTCCAAAAATTGCCACGAGCATAAAAAGAAAATCTTTATTAAGCGTAATTTTTGGCGAAAGAAGATGAGAAACAACATTCAACCAATCAATGTGCACTGCAAAGGCGGTGAGAATATAGGCAAAAAGGCTGAGTGTTAATAGTTTCAAATATCTCGAATAGACCTTATAGGAAACAAAGATTTCCAATATCAACGTTGCGATCGTAAAAAAAAGCGCCCACATTAAAAAGGGGCCATCAACAACCAATTTCATGGCAGCCGCCATGGCGCCGATATCAGCCGCAATATTCATAGTATTTGCAAATACCAATAACATAACCACCGTATATAGCGTCCAGCGCGGATAATGATGCCTGATTACACCTGCTAACCCTCTTCCAGTCACTTGTGCAATACGTGCACACATTTCTTGTACCGCATACATGAAGGGAATTAAAAAGGGCATGGTCCACAAAGGTAAAAACCCAAACTTTGCGCCCGCAACAGAATAGGTTCCAATACCTGAAGGGTCATCATCCGATGCGCCTGTCACCCACCCAGGTCCTATATTTTTGAAAAACTTTTTTATTCGTTCAATCATAAACTTAATTATACCTTATCCCAAATGATTGATAAAATAATTCGAAATGTTTTTGCTAAGATTGGACTTGTGAGTACAGTTGCAAAAATCGGTTCACGTAATGTGATAAGCGCAAGTGAATCATCCCATAGCACAATGTCGGTTGGAAATTCTTGATATTTTTCGCTCAATACTTTTGCATCATAAAACATACCCATGATTTTTTTTGTTTGGGGAGCCGTTTGTAACCCAGAATCGTGACTCAAAATATCTTGCAATAAAATTTCTCTCTGAGTTATTTCTTCTATAAATCTCTTAAAAAAATCAGGGTCGAGATTGGAAAGCTCTTTTGTTGAGCCAAGCGCAAAAATTCTTTTTTCTTGAGTGCCTAAAGCAGACCAATACACTTGCTTCACCTGTTCAAACCCTTCATAAAATTTGATCTTTGGCTTGTTTTTTTGAATAGTATACAGTCCGCGCAAATCTGGCAATATGCGATCAATAAGTTCTTTCTTCTCCTCAAGAGAACGTACGAGCGCTTCCGGATCTGCTGCAAGATAGGCTTTTCGTTTTTGTTTTTCTTGTTCTAAAATAAGGCCTTTTTCTTTAAGTTCATGCAGGATGTTATAGCAATTTGTCCGTGCAATACCCGTTCCCCGTGCAATTATCGGGGGAGTGGAAAGCCCATTTTCTAATAAATATACATAGATCCTAATTTCAGACTTATGTAGGCCAAATTTTCTTAAATCGTCTTCGATGCTCATATTTTTATTTATTTGTCATAATTTATTATACCAATATTTATATATATTGTAAATAATATAAGTATTTTGTATTTTAAACGACATCGATATCATTGACATTTCACCATAAAATACGTATACTTATAAGCAAATTTAGAAAACCATGGTTCTAAATTAGAAATAAATAATAAATAAAAACATATATGACAAAGGGAACAAAAATGATAGGTAGTGCGTTAATCTTAGTAATTATCGTACTTGCAGCCATAACCTTTTGGCCCGCAAAACCTGTGATAAAGCAGGAAGTAAAAGTAGGTGCGGTCTATACGCTTAC
>Ga0080064_1001884_pt2 | contig 17805 bp, 18 predicted proteins | sample Subgrocontami54m_FD_69260 | JGI IMG/M metagenome (GOLD analysis project Ga0080064, IMG submission 69260) | Subsurface groundwater microbial communities from S. Glens Falls, New York, USA - GMW46 contaminated, 5.4 m (SPADES assembly) (version 2) ...
TGGGGAAATCGAATTTCTCAAGGATCGTGTGATCAAGGTCGCCTGATGAAGCCCAGAGCGAGGGAAAACGCAAAACCATGCCCCATTTTTATTTCATGGGTCCGGCTTTTCATACGCAGATTGCGTATATACGCAGGTTGCGTATAATGCGCTTATGAAGGCCGTTTTCGTCGAGTTGCCTGCATTCGAACGCAATCGCGCGGACTATCTGGACGATACGGCGTTTGCCGGGCTGCAGCAGGTCTTGATGAAGAATCCTGAGGCTGGAGAAGTGATTGAGGGCACGGGCGGCCTGCGCAAAATGCGATTCGCCGATGCGCGCCGCAGCAAGGGCAAGCGCGGTGGCCTGCGGGTGATCTACTACTGGTGGAGCGTCGGCATGCAGTTCTGGTTGTACACACTGTTCGACAAGGACGAAATGGCGGATTTGTCCCCCAAGCAGCGCAAGGCATTGAAGGCGATGCTCAAGATGGAACTGGAATCCAGGAGATTGACATGAAGGCACCGATGAAGGCCAAGCGTGCGCCTAAGCGCGATCTGTTCGCAGAGTTGAGCGAAGGCATGACGGCATTGGCGGAGGCACGGCAGGGTAAGCGCACATTGCGCACCCATGCGGTTGAGTTCAAGCCGGCGCCGGTGATCACCGCCCGGGAACTGGTCCGCGTTCGGCAGCACCTCAGGCTCTCGCGAGCACTGTTCGCGACCTACCTGCGCACGAACGTCCGCACGCTGGAAAACTGGGAGCAGGGCCGGGCGAAGCCGAACGCGCAGGCAGCCTTGCTGATCAATCTGGTGAGGCGATTCCCGGACACCGTCGAACGGCTCGCCGCCATCTGAACGAGCGGCGACACCAGATGAAACCCAGTTGAGGAAAACAAGTTGCGAGTCAGGGTAGCTCTCACCCCCACCCTAACCCTCCCCCGTCGAGGGGGAGGGAACCAGTTATCCTGGCGCAGTAAGATTAACTCACTCGCAGCTTCGCGATCACCGCGGGGTCCGGATCGATGCCAAGGCCGGGACCCTGCGGCACCGCGATGCGGCCGTTTGCATCGGGGCTAATGGCGTCGTGCAGCGGATTCACCGCAAAGTCGGCATCGTAGCGCTCGATGAGGCTTTCATCCGGCATCGCGGCAATGCAATGAATCGACGCCAGCAGTCCCGGACCGAAGTACGCGGAATGCGGCACGACTTTCACGCCGAACGCATCCGCTAGCGCCATGACCTTGCGCATCTGCGTCACGCCGCCGACCTTGGTCACGCTCGGCTGCGCGTAGGAGATCGCGCCGGCTTCAAACAGGCCTTTGAATTCCGGCAGCATGGCGTTCTCCCCCGCCGCAGTTGGAATGCCGCCCTGCATCTGCACGCGCGCCAGACCGGCGTGATCCTCCGGCGGCCACACCGGCTCTTCCAGCCACGTGAGATTGAGCGGCTTGAGCTTTTGCGCCATGTCGATCGCCTCGCGAACGGTCCACGGGCAGTTGCAATCGACCATGATCGGGATATCGGGACCGGCAGTATCGCGCGCCGCCTTGATCGGCGGTTCAGTGATCTCGTGCAGTTTTATGTGACGGTAGCCGCGCTTCAGCGCGCGCTCGATGTACTGTGAGACGGCACCCGGCTCGCCGTAGCGCAACAAGCTCGCGTAGGCGGGCAAATCCTTGCGCGGCGAGCCGCCGAGCAGGCGGTACAGCGGCATTCCTGCGAGCTTGCCGGCGATGTCCCACAGCGCGATGTCGATCGCGGACAATGCGTACATCGCAGGTCCGTTACGACCGACTCCGGCGAGATTGCGCTGCAGCTGGTCAACCAGTGCACTGATTGCCGTGGGATCGCGCCCGATGCACAGCGGACCGATAAAGGAATCGAGCGCGGCCCGCGTCGCGGTAAAGATTCGATGTCCGAATCCTTCGCCCCAACCGGTTACGCCTTCGTCGGTGTCGATACGCACCAGCAGCGTATCCATGCTGGTGCGGGAAATTCCGCCCTGTTGCGGCAGCACCTTGCCCTCGATCAGCATCGGCATGTTGACTACGATGGTTTCGATTTTCGTTATTTTCATGGACGGCTCCGGCGTGGCTCCAATTATGCGACCTCCGGACATTATCTTCCATGGGTCACATTCGGATACAGATCACCCCTTAAAGCGGATTAGATTCCGGCGCCAAGGTGGATAGCATGCCGCTTTGTTATGAGGCAGGCATTCCCACGGTGAGCAATGCTGTATCGGCGCATACGCGTAATACTGGCCCGCATGCGGGAAACGGAGTAAAAAGGTTAAAAGCCGCCATCTGAGACGCACGCAGAAGGACGGAAAACGTTGAATAACGACAAACTGTTCCACCGAAATGGCTGATGATATCTGACCTAAGCCAGTTCATTGCCTCGCCCCCCGACACCAGCCTGCTTTATGTCGGACATTACGACCTGCTGCTGGTCTTCTTTTCCATCCTTGTCGCGATATTCGCTTCCTACGCGACACTGGTTGTCGCGCAGCATGTAACGACCTGCGACAATGCAAACCAGCGGGGCGCGTGGATCGCGGCAGGCGGCATATCCATGGGCGCGGGCATCTGGACGATGCATTTCATCGGCCTGCTGGCCTTCAGCCTGCCATGCGGCGCAAGCTATGATCCGGCTTTGACCCTGCTTGCCATAGTGCCGGGCATGCTCGCGAGCACGGCCGCCTTGTGGATCACCGGCCGGCCCAAACTCTCGCGGATGCGGTTGGCCATGGGGGGCCTCCTGCTCGGCGCCGGCATCGGGACGACGCACTATTCCGGCATGGCTGCCATGCGGATCGACGGCATGGTGCGCTACGATCTCAAGCTTTATCTCTTGTCGATCGTGGTTGCAGTGACTCTGGCAACGCTGGCGCTGTGGATCAACTCTAAACAGCGGCCATCGCAGGCCCGACGGCGCTCGTGGTTCACCGCGGCCAGCGCGGTTGTGATGGGACTTGCCGTCTCGGGCATGCACTACACGGCGATGGCTGCCGCGTACTTTATCCGTGCCAGAGATACCTGCGTCCCCTATTCAGACAATACTTCGACTTCTCTGGCGGTCGCGGTGTTGGCGACGAGCGGCGCCATTACCGCGATGACCATCGTTGCGGGTTACGCGAGTAATGCGTCACAGTCGAGACTGCATCAACCCTACAAGGTTGCAACCCTGCTGATTCTGGGATGGATCACCGCATCCTGGTTTATCACGGACTATAACAGCGACGCTCGCGCACAACGCGCTTATCTGTGGGAAAAGCGCCTGGCAGAAGAACAGGTGCAGAGGATTGCAGACCAGTTACACGATAGCCTGGTCTGGCTGCGAGGCGTGTCCTTCGTCCTGGCACACGATGAGTCCACCCACAATGTTTTGCGTCGTTTTGGGCCGAATGCCGGTCCTTCCCCGCTCGAATACCGGGAGCGCAAGCAACTCTGGGAGCGAGAAAATGCGCTGGAACGGTTTAATGCCTTCCTCGATATTGCCGCGACCCAGCACCACGCCGATGCCATCTGGGTGGTGAATGCCGCCGGCGATTGCATCGCCGCCAGCAATGCCAATAAGCCGGACAGTTATGTCGGCACGAACTACCGTGATCGCATGTATTTCCGACAGGCAAGGAGCGGAGCGCGCGGATACCACTACGCGGTCGACAGCGTCGGCAAGTTCCCCGGCCTGTTTTATTCCTACCCGGTAGTCATTAACGGCCGCTTCAGGGGCGCCGTTGTGGTCAAGCGTAATATTTCAAAACTCGCTTACTTGTTTCGGAACGCCAACGCATTCATTGCCGATTCCAACGGCGTTATCGTTCTGGCGCAGGACAAGAATATCGAGTCATACACCGTTCCCGGTGCCACCGTGTCGAGTTTGTCCGATACCGAAAAATCGTTGCAGTACGAACAGACCCTTTTCAAGCCGCTCGACCTCGAACCGCGGAAAAGTGGCCGCGCCTCCAACACGGGCTTCCTTGATCGCGAACCGCGTCAGCAGTTGGTGTGGAACTCCAAGGCGCTGCCGGACGATGGCATCGTGGTTTATGCAGCCCACTCGTTGACCGAACTGCTCCGCCCTCAGCCGGAACGCTACTGGATTTTCGTTTTGCTGTCCGCTGCCGGCGGCATGCTGATTGTCGCTGCTACCGCCGTGGTGCTTTACCTGCTGACCGCCCGCCAGGGCCGGGAGACCGCTGAGGCTGCCTCCCTTGCCAAATCGCAGTTCCTCGCCAACATGAGCCACGAGGTCCGCACGCCGATGAACGGGGTGCTGGGGATGACCGAGCTGTTGCTTGAGACGGGCTTGAACGAGATGCAGCGGCGCTATGTGCAGGCGATCAGCAGATCGGGGGAGGCGCTGCTGCGCGTGATCAATGACATCCTGGATTTCTCGAAGATCGAGGCCAAACGGCTCGAGCTGGACCCGATCGAGGTCGACCTCAGAGATCTCAGCGAGGATGCACTGCAATTGCTGGCCTCGCAGGCGCACGAGAAAGGAATCGAGCTCACTTGTCAGGTCGCGCCCGAAGTACCGCAGTGCGTACGCGCCGACGCAGGGCGGCTGCGCCAGATTCTGCTGAATCTTGTGGGCAACGCGCTCAAGTTCACCGAGCGCGGCGAAGTGAACGTCTCGATCGAGCGTGCCGGGGAGCGCATGTCAGGATCGAAGCCGCCGCAATGCCTGCTGCGCGTTTGCGTCAGCGACACCGGCATCGGCATCAGCGAGGAAGCACAGGCGCGCCTGTTCCGGGCCTTCAGCCAGGCCGACAACTCGACCACGCGGCGCTTCGGCGGCACCGGCCTGGGTCTCGTGGTGAGCAAGCAGCTCGCCGAAATGATGGGCGGTGAAATCGGCGTGGAGAGCGAACCCGGCCGTGGCTCGAGGTTCTGGTTCACGATCCGCGCGGAGATTGTGGAAAGCAAAAAACCGGCGCCGCAACGTGCGAACCTGAACGGGATTCGGGTGCTGATCGTTGAGGACAATGCCACCAATCGCACCATCCTGTTACATCAGATCACGGCGTTCGGCGCGATCTGCGACCTCGCCGTCGACGGGGTGGCGGGATTGGAGGCGATGCGCACCGCGCTCGCGCGCGGCTCACCGCACCAGCTCGCTTTGATCGACATGAAGATGCCACGCATGAACGGCATCGAATTGATACGCGCGGTGCGCTCGGACGCCATTTTGCAGAACACGCCGATGGCGATGCTGACCTCGATGTGCACAGCCGGAGAAATTGCGGCGATGCGCGCTGCAGGCGCCGACGTGTACTTGACCAAACCGGTGCGGCGCACGGAATTGCTCAATGCCCTGGCACGACTCACGGGCGCGATTTCGCCCGCGGAAGCGCCCGCTGAGGGTGCGCACGTCGCCGATGTAATCGACTGCCACGGCGCTCGCGTGTTACTGGCCGAGGACCACCTGGTCAATCAGGAGATTGCGCTGGCCATGCTGGAAAGTGTGGGCTGTCGGGTCACCATCGCGCGCAACGGATGCGAGGCCGTCGAGGAAAGCCTCAAACAGCCCTTCGAGCTCGTGCTGATGGACTGCCAGATGCCGGAGCTTGACGGATTCGAGGCCACCCGCGAGATACGCAGGCGGGAAACGCCCGGTGATACGCGGGTGCCGATCGTCGCGCTCACCGCCAACGCGATGCAGGGCGATCGGGAACACTGTCTCGCAGCCGGCATGGACGATTACCTGCCGAAGCCGTACACGCGCAAAGAGCTGATAGCAGTGCTACGGCGCTGGATCGATCTCGCGCCGCCGCCGCAGGCCGCCAAGGCGTCGGCGCAGCGCGAACCGGCATCCCAGTTGCCGCCGCGAGCGGCTGCGCCGGCGGCGGTGGCGAATGAGAATCAGAGCAGCGCCAAAAGCTCGCCTGAGGTCTTCGACCGGGTGGCATTTCAAAACACCCTGCCTGCGGGGATGGGCGTGGACTCGCCGCTGGCGCGGAAGCTCATCCGTCTGTTCGTCGGCGAGTCCGCGAAGCTGCTCGCCGAAATCGAACGCACGGTCGCAGCCGCCGACACCCAGGCGTCGTTTCACGCCGCGCACTCGCTGAAGTCCACCGGCGCCACAGTCGGGGCAAGCGCTTTCTCGGGCATCGCCAAGGAGTTGGAGTTACTGGCGCGCGCGGGACAGGCCGAGGCGCTCGCCGGTCATCTGGCGCGCCTGCGCCTAGCGTATGAGCGCTTCTGCGAGGAACCAGCGATACGCGATATGCTCGAGTCCGAACCCGTTGAACGAAACGTTGGCTAAAACTCTCTCCATGGGCCAGGTCTCCGACATTACCCGCGTGCTGGTCATCGACGACGACCTGGTGGTGCGCCTGGCGGTGACCGAGTCGCTGAAGGCCTCGGGATTCGAGGTCAGCGAGGCCGGCAACGGGCCGGACGGGCTCGCGCAGATCGATAAAATCCGGCCGGATCTGGTATTGCTCGATGTGGTAATGCCGGGGATGGATGGCTACGAGGTCTGCCGCACATTGCGCAAGCGCCCCGAGCTGGCCCGCATCCCGGTGATCATGCTCACGGGCCTGGACGACACCGCATCCATCGAACGGGCCTACGAATCCGGGGCGACGGATTTTATCGCCAAGCCCGTCAGTTCGACGCTACTCGCCTACCGTGTGCGCTACGCGTTGCGGGCAAGCCGGATGCTCGACGAGATCGAACAGCACCGGGCAAGCCTCGCCAATGCCCAGCGCATCGCCCGCTTGGGAAGCTGGGTGTGGCATCCGGCGAGCGCAAGCTTCGAATGCTCGGAGGAGTATCTACAGGTCATCGGCGAGCACCCCCTCAGGCCCGATTACAAATGGCATGACATCCTGCCCCACGTTCATCGAGACGACGCCGAGCGTGTCGCCCACGCCATGGACTCGGCCATCGGCGCAGGCCTGACCTATGCCATCGACTACCGCCTACTGCGTCGCGACGGCACCTCACGCACCGTGCTCGAACAGGCGGAGGTGTTTCGCGATGAAAGCGGGCGAATCACGCGCATCGAGGGCACGACCCAGGACATCACCGAGCGCATCGCGACCGAAGAACGTCGATATCACGCTCACCCGCCGCGGCGCCTCGGCCGGCGAGCCGATCAAGATGGCCGGCGTGCCCTACCATGCGGTCGAGCAGTACCTGGCGAAGCTCGTCAGGCTCGGTGAATCGGTTGCGATCTGCGAGCAGATCGGTGATCCGAATACATCAAAAGGCCCGGTCGATCGCCAGGTCACGCGCGTCGTCACGCCCGGCACGCTGACCGACGCGGCGCTGCTCGAGGACAAGCGCGACAACGTGCTGCTCGCGCTGTGGCGGCGCGACGATACGATAGGCCTGGCGTGGCTTGCGCTCGCGGCCGGACGCTTTCGCGCCGCCGAAATCGTATCGGACGGACTCGCCGCCGCGCTCGAGCGGCTGCGCCCGGCCGAAATTCTGATCGCCGAGGGCGCGAATGTCGCGCTGCCGCAGTCGAACTCGTGCGCGCTGAAACGCCTGCCGGAATGGCAGTTCGACCTCGAGGCCGCCACCCGCGCGCTTACCCGCCAGTTCGCAACGCGCGACCTCGCCGGATACGGCCTCGACGCGCTGCCGGCGGCCACCTGCGCCGCCGGTGCTCTCATCGAATATGCGCGCGCGACGCAAGGCAATTCGATTGCCCACGTCACTTCGATCGCTGTTGAAAACACGTCCGCTCATATCGAGCTTGATCCGGCAACGCGCCGCAATCTCGAAATTACAGAAACCCTGCGCGGCGAGCCGGCGCCGACACTGATGTCGCTGCTCGACACCTGCGCGACCGGCATGGGAAGCCGCCTGCTGCACCACACGCTGCATCATCCGCTGCGCGATCGCGCGCGCATCCGCGAACGGCTCGCGGCGGTGTCATTGCTCGCCGGCGACGGCGCGGCGGACTGCGCGACACTGCGCGACGGGCTGAGGACCTGCGTCGACGTCGAGCGCATCACCTCACGCATCGCCCTGAAAAGCGCGCGGCCGCGCGATCTGTCCGGGTTGCGCGATACGCTCGTCCGGCTGCCGCAACTGAGCGCTCAAGTCACCGCGCTTGACAATCCGCGGCTGCAGGCCCTGGCGGCAGACTTGCAACCACTGGAAAGCGTTGCGATGCTGTTGACTCGCGCCATCCGGCCCGAGCCTGCGGCGGTCGTACGTGAAGGCGGCGTGATCGCCGAGGGCTTTGACGCCGAACTCGACGAATTGCGCGCGATCCAGAACAACTGCGGGCAGTTCCTGCTCGACCTCGAAGCGCGGGAACGCGCACGCAGCGGCATCGCCAATCTCAAGGTTGAATACAACCGCGTGCACGGCTTCTACATCGAGGTCACGCGTGCGCAGGCCGAGCGGGTGCCGGACGACTATCGCCGCCGCCAGACCCTGAAAAACGCCGAGCGCTACATCACGCCCGAGCTGAAGAGCTTCGAAGACAAGGCGCTCTCCGCGCAGGAACGCGCACTCGCGCGCGAAAAGCTGCTTTACGATCAGCTGCTCGACGAACTCGTCCCCGACATTCCTGCGTTGCAGCGCGTCGCGAATGCGCTCGCCGAGCTCGATCTGCTGTCTGCGTTCAGCGAGCGCGCGCAATCGCTCGACTATTGCGCACCCGAACTCGTCGATGAGCCGTTGCTCGAAATCGAGGCCGGGCGCCATCCGGTGGTCGAGGCGCAGGTCGATCATTTCATCGCGAACGACGCGCGGCTCGCGCCCGCGCGCCAGATGCTGCTGGTCACCGGCCCCAACATGGGCGGCAAGTCGACCTACATGCGGCAAGTCGCGCTGATCGTGTTGCTCGCGCACTGCGGCTCGTTCGTGCCGGCACGTCGTGCGCAGATCGGACCGGTGGACCGGATTTTCACCCGTATCGGCGCGGCCGACGATCTTGCCGGCGGGCGCTCGACCTTCATGGTCGAGATGACCGAAGCCGCCTACATTCTGCACCACGCGACCCCTGAGAGCCTGGTGTTGATGGATGAAATCGGCCGCGGCACCTCGACCTTCGACGGCCTCGCGCTGGCGTGGGCGATCGCGCGTCGCCTGCTCGAAGTGAACCGCAGCCTGACGCTGTTTGCGACTCATTATTTCGAGCTGACGCGGCTCGCGCAGGAATTTCGGCAGCTCGCCAACGTGCACCTCGGCGCGGTCGAGCACAAGGACCATATCGTGTTCCTGCATGCGGTCGAGGACGGCCCCGCCAGCCAGAGTTACGGCCTGCAGGTCGCGCAACTCGCCGGCGTGCCCGCAAGCGTGATCCGCGCCGCGAAAAATCACCTGCAAAAGCTGGAACAGGAAGGCGTCAGCCGCGGCCGCCAACCGGATTTGTTCGCCGCGGCCGCCAATCGGGAAACGGAGCCGGCAGTCGATCCGGCGCTGATCGAGATGCTGCGCGATATACAACCCGACTTACTGACGCCGAAGCAGGCGCTCGAAGCGCTCTACGCGCTGAAGAAATTACTCGACCGATGAATGCCGGTGCGTGTTATTCAATGATGGTGGCCGTGCGCACCGTGCACGTGGCCGTGCTCGATTTCCTCGGCGCTCGCGCCGCGCACCGCCTCGACCGTGCAGCGAAAACGCAGCGACATGCCGGCGAGCGGGTGGTTGCCGTCCACCACGACTGTTTCGTCGGCGATATCCGTCACGGTGTAGATCAACTTCTGCTCTGAGCCCTGCGCTTCGCCCTCGAAACGCATGCCGACTTTGGTATTTGCCGGAAAGCGGGCCAGCGGTTCGGTGCGAGCCAGGCCGGCGTCATACTCGCCGAACGCATCTGCCGGCTGCAGATAAACGTCGCACGCTTCGCCTGCGCTTTTACCCTGCAGCGCCTGCTCGACGCGCGAAAATATTCCGTCGTAGCCGCCATGCAGGTAATCGATCTGCGCTTCGGTCTTCTCGATCAACTCGCCGTCCGAATTGAGCAATTCGTAATGCAGGGACACCACCGTGTCCTGCTCGATCTGCATTACTGCATGGCCCTTATCAAGTCCAGCACTTCTGCCGCATGGCCGCGAGGGCTGACTCCGTACAGCGCGTATTTGAGCATGCCGCGCTTGTCAATGATGAAAGTCGAGCGCTGAATGCACATTTTCTTCTTACCGTCGTGCTCCTTTTCGTGCAGCACGCAATAATTGCCGCAGACTTCGCCTTCGACATCCGCCAGCAGCTGCACCGCCAGGCCGTGCTTGTCCCGGAACGAGCCGTGACTCAGGCAGTCATCCATACTGATGCCGAGCACCACGGTATCGACACTGGAAAATTCGTCCTGCTTGTCGCTGAAGTCGATCGCTTCCATGATGCAGCCCGGGGTGTCGTCCTTGGGATAAAAATACACGACGACATTCTTGTGGTTTTTGAAACTGTCGAGGCTGACAGCCTGCATGTCGGCATCAGGCAAATCAAAGCCCGGTGCTGACTGCCCCGCTTGCAACATGATCACTCCGCAATCCGTCGGAACCACATGGTAATTGATTGTAGCAAAGTACTGCCGCTGTCAATACCGCGCGCCGCACGCGCCGAATGGGTGATGCGCAACGCCGGTGCCGGCAATTGGAATCAGCGGGTTATATCCCTGTCGCCGCCCGCAATTACGATGCACCGAATTCAATGCAGACGGTTTCGCCCGAATGCAGACCCGGTGAGCACAGGCGCGAATGCGCAAGGGTCACGACAACGTCAGGCAGTCACCGGTTCGACACCGAACCGCGCGATATTGGATATTGCGTTTGAAATGCAATATAATATTGGCTCGGGATTGCGGCTTCTTGCCAGCCCGGAATCTGTTGAAAAACCCCTCCACTGAAAGGAAATACCATGAATCGTTCACTTCTGATTGCCACCCTGGTGGCGGTCGGTCTTGGCGTGGCGGCTTGCGGCGATAAACCCGCGCCGGCCCCTGCTCCCAAGGCTGCACCTGCCCCCGCACCAGCACCAGCACCGGCGCCTGCTCCTGCACCGGAAGCGCCTAAAGCCGAGCCTGCCAAGGACGCGGCTGCACCTGCCGCACCGGCTGCGCCTGCCGATGCGATGAAAAAAGACGAAATGAAGAAATAACAGGTTGACCACCTGCAAAGCCGGCCTGCGGGCCGGCTTTTTTTTCGCCTAGCTGACGCTGCGCCAGTCGAACCCGTCGCGTTGGCTGGCTATACCTATCCATTGCCGCTCGCAATTGAGCGCCTGCGTCAGCGCCGCGCTCGCGAGAGCGGGCGTATTGTTTTGCCGGCTCAAATGTGCGGCAATCAGATGTTGCAGTCGGCTGCAGTCAATTGACGCCAGCAGTTGTGCCGCGGTCGCATTATCCAAATGGCCGAATTTACCGGCAATGCGCTGCTTGAGGTGTGGCGGATAATCGCCGTTCCACAGCATGTCGAGATCGTGATTACATTCAAGCACCAGCGCATCGAGGCCCGTCAGCACCGATTGCATGTGTGTGGTCAGCGAGCCGGCATCGGTCAGCAGGCCCAGCCGCACGGCGCCGTCGCCGAACACGAACTGCGCCGGCTCGCGTGCATCGTGTGGCACGGGGTATGGCTCAATTTCGACGGCGCCGATCGCAAAGCGCTTATGACTGTCAAATATTTCAATTGCGGCGACGCCGGCAAACCGGTCAGCCGCGGCCTGCAGCGTGCCGTGGGTCAACCAGACCGGCACCTGGAACTTGCGCGCGAGCTGCGCCGCGCCGCCGATATGGTCGTCGTGCTCGTGAGTGATCAGGATGGCGCTGAGCGATGCGGGGTCAACGCCGAGGCGCTCCAGTCGCGCGCGCGTGGCAGCGAGCGCAAATCCACAGTCAGCGAGAATGCGCGTGCCATCGACTTCCACCAACAGGCCATTGCCTTCGCTGCCGCTGCCCAGCGACGCAAATCGCATTTACTTCAGTTGCTCGTACAGCAGCGACAGGATCCGTTTCGCTGTCTCCGAGTTTTCCCGGACACCGTCCTTGTTGATCACGCTGACCCGGCTCACGCTGTCGGCGTCCTCGACCCGGATGCGGTACTGCTCGGCCGCCACCGGTTTGCTGCTGCTGAACGGATTGAACTTCGCAAAGAAGCCCTTGGGCTGCGCGCTCCTGTTGTCGGCATCCGGATCCACGTAACGCACGAAGTAAAGACCCTTCGAGCGATCACGGTCCTCGACGGTGAAACCGACGCGGTCGAGCGCCAGGCCCACGCGCCGCCAGGCGCGATCGAATGGGTCGCCGACTGACAACGTGCCCTGCCCGTCCTGTGCCTTGAGCAGCGTCGCTCGCGCCGGCGCTTGCGCTGCAGCGGTCTCTACCTTGGCATGTTCCTGCTGCACCCCGAAGCGCGACATCAGCCGGCGCAACATTTCGGCCTCGAGGTCGGGATCCGGCGGCCGCGGCTGCCACCTCGTTTCGCCGCGCTCCGCAGTCACGTAAACTTCCTCCATCCCGCGATGGCTGATATAGACTTCGGTCGTGCCGGCATCGCTGCCACGCTCCAGGCGCGTGCGGAACTTGTCGCGCGCCGCGGTCGAATACAAGTTGTCGAGCATTTTTCCAAGAAAGCCGCGGATCCCACCCTCGGGTATCTTGGCGCGGTTCTCGGCCCAGTCGGTTTCCATCACGCCAGCCTCGGGGTATTCGGTCGTGACGAGAAAGCCGCTCTCCTGCCAGAATTCCTTGACAATGTTCCACACCAGGTCGGGCCCGCCCTTGACCACCAGCCAGCGCTGCGAACCGGACCGTTCGATGCGCGCGTTTTCCTGCGACGGCAATACTGTCTGCCGGGAAGGACTCGGCGCCCCCGCGCGTTCTTTATTGTAGACCGAAAAAGTCGCCTGGCCTTTGGGGTTGATATCGGGAACGGCGAATCGATCGTCCGCGGACGGTCGCGTGAGATCGGGCGGAACCTCGAGTGGTGGCAGCTTGCCCGCCGACTTGTACTCTAATTTGTCGCCCTCCAGCGCGGTGCGGATTCCGCTGCAGCCTGCCAGCGTCAGCGCAGCGCTCAGCAATACCACCGACGAAACCAATCCCCGTGACATCAGGTTGCACCGCAGTTTTAATCTAGACATGAATTCCCGCCTGTTCCATTGCGTTCGCCACCCGCTCGTGGCAATTATCGGATAACGGTGTGAGCGGCAGGCGGATGCCGGATTCGATCAACCCCATGCGGGCCACCGCCCATTTGACCGGTATTGGATTGGCTTCGACGAACAGATTGCGATGCAGGCCCAGCAGCCGGTTGTTGAGCGTGCGTGCGCGCGCCGGGTCAGGTTTCAGCGCAGCCGCGCACATTTCGCGCATCAGGCGCGGCGCCACGTTCGCGGTAACCGAAATCACGCCGCGGCCGCCGAGCAGCATCAACGCGAGTCCGGTCGCGTCATCGCCGCTGTAAACGGCGAAGTCGGCCGGCAGCTGGCGCAGCAGATCGCTGCCGCGCTCGATATTCGCCGTCGCATCCTTCAAGCCCACGATGTTCGGGACCTGCGCCAGCCGCAGCATGGTTTCGTTGGCAAGATCGGCAACGGTACGGCTTGGCACGTTGTAGACGATCTGCGGCAGGTCAACCGCTTCGGCAATGGCACGGAAATGGCGGTAAATCCCCTCCTGGGTCGGTTTGTTGTAATACGGCACCACCGACAGGCTAATGTCGGCACCCGCCTGCTTGGCATAGGCCGCCAGCTCGATCGCTTCACGCGTCGAATTGGCGCCGGTGCCCGCGATAATCGGAATGCGGCGTTTGGCGTGCTCGACTGCGGTCTTGATCAGGAGATGGTGCTCGTCGAAATCGACAGTCGGCGACTCGCCGGTAGTGCCGACCACGACCACGCCGTCGGTGCCTTCCTCAATGTGCCAGTCGATCAGCCTGCGAAACGCATCGAGATCGAGATCCCCGCCTTCGTGCATCGGCGTGACTATGGCTACCAGACTGCCGCTCAGCATTGCCATGTAACTGTTTATCCTGAGAGATTCGGAAAAGCCGTCGAATTTGAACGGGTCATTTTACAGCAATCGAACGGCGCTCAGAACAATTTTGAGACCGACGCGACACCGCCGTGTTCAACCGGCCGTGGGAAACATCACAGAATAATCAGGGAATCGAGTGCGCCGGCTGGCGCCGGCGCGGCGCTAGGCTTGCTGGCTCAGATACAGACGGGCCATGAAGTCCTCAACATCGCCGCCGTCCGGCGCCGGTGTCGGCACGCGCGCGAGCGGTTCCGCCAGCAGCAATACCAGCGGGTTCCAGTTGGCGCAAAGCACCTCATCCGCATATTGCGGCGGTTGCTGCTCTGGATTCTTGATGTCGTTGGAACTCATGTTTTCCCATCCCTGACATGCGCCTCGGGTCGGCATGCACAACCTTCTACCAAATAAGAACGCACGAACAGGAAAAAAGTTGCAAAAAACGGAAAAAAGTTGCGGGCTAGGCACCGGAGGACCGATTGACGGCGCACAAACGCTGGACCATCGCCGGCCGGGGAGCCGCAACGTAGGTATCCTCATAGGCGACCACGTGCAACCAGCCGCGCGCCAATTCGAGCAGTTCACCGGGTTCAAGCAGAAAATCAGGATTGCCGGGGCGGCCGTAGCGCTCGTTACCGGCGGCGAACGTCTCGTAGATCAGCACCCCATCCGTCGCCAGCGCGGCAAGCAGATTCGGAAGGAGCGGCCGATGCAGGTAATTGGTGACGACGACCGCGTCAAAGCGCCGGCCGGCATACGGCCATCGCCCGTTTTCAAGGTCGGCGCCGCGCGCCGATACTCCGGCAACACCGGCGAGCCGCAGCAGCGCCTCGGCGTCACGGTCGACCGCCTCGACGCCATGCCCGAGCCCGGCCAGAAAGCGTGCATGACGTCCACCACCGCAGGCGACATCGAGCACCTGCCCGCCAGCGCGGATCAGCGGCGCGAAACGGCGGACCCAATCCGAAGGCAGTTCCAGTTCGCGATGCGCGTCCATAACGCTCACGCCCATCTGCTACAGCACAACCTTCTGCCGCTCTCCCGTCTGCGAAGCGCGCACGATGGCGTCCAGCATCCGGTGGCGGCGCACCGCAAAATCGAAATCGGGCTCGATGTGGGTGTTAGTGCGGATCGCCTCGGCGAACTTGACCCACATCTGGCCCACATCGTATCCCGCGCCCAGCCCCCGCACTTCCTCCGGTACCCACTTCAAGCGGTCCGGAATGGGTAGTTCCTGCAACGCTTTGTCGTCCTTGCGCCCGCCCATGATTTTGCGTTTCACTTCCTGCCCGGCGTCTCCGCCGCCCACCATCGCGAGCGTACCTTCCGTGCCATAAATCTCGAGCCGGTAGCCGGTGCCGTGGTACGGATGTACACCCAGGTTGACGCTGACCACCGCGCCGCCTTCGAGCCTGCCGGCAAGCATGATGTTGTCGGGCGAGGTCACGTCCACGTGCTTCCCGGTATCGGTCTCGTACCACTGCGGCACCTGGGTGCTGACGACGGCCGCCACTTCGGAGAGTTCCCCGGCGACCATGCACAGCGCATCCATCGAGTGTCCGAAGGTGATGGTCAGCGTGTTCGCGCCCAGGGTGACGTCGCGCTGCCAGGTGCGATCCGCGGTGCGGGTCAGTACGCCGCTGCCCATGTGCGTCATGTTGACCGACAGTATCTTCCCGACGTATCCCTCCTTGACCAATTCCCGCAAGCGCATATACGCCGGCGAGGCGCGCCGCTGCAGACCCACCATCGTGTGGACCTTCATCCTGCGTGCCAGCGCCGCCAGCTCTTCGGCCTCTTGCGTGTTCTTTCCCAGGGGCCACTCGCAGTAGACATGCTTGCCCGCTTCCAGCGCGTTCTTCGCGAGCTCGTAGTGCGCCGGAACGCGCACCGCGACGAGCGCCGCCTCGACGGCGGGGTTCGCCGCCATGGCCTTGTCGTCGCTGTAAGCTCGCTCCACCCCGTACTTCTCGGCGGCGGCACGTGCCGTGTTCTCGTGTGCCGTGCAGACGGCGTAGATTTCAGTCTGCGGCAGGCGCTGAAGGGCTGGAACATGCGCCCTCGGCCCCCACCTGCCCATTGCACCGATGAGGCCCACACGCAAGCGGCTGGATGAGGACATGAGCATGGACTCCTTTGCTGTTGAAAACGATGAAAGATATGAACCTGTGGGTTCCGCGGCTGATGTCGCAAAACACTATATTACAGGTTCACGTCATAATCCCCGGCCGTGCCGGTGATACGCGACGAATCGATTTACGGCCTTGACGATATTCGCCGAGCCGCCGAACTGAAAACCGCGCGCTACATCAAGGTCAAACTGATGAAGCTGGGGGGCTTGAGCCGTCTTGCGCAAGCGATAGACATCATCCGCGAGTGCGGAATGGAGCCGGTGCTCGGCAACGGTGTTGCGTGCGAAATCGGCTGCTGAATGGAGGCGTGCGTTGCTTGACGCCTCATCACTGGGTGGGTTACGATTTCAGCAAATACGAATTCTGACTAAATTATGACTATTATGGAAACGACTGAACTGGACACATCCGAAATCGAATTGCGCGAGCGTGGGCAACTGACGCTGCCCAAATCTCTGCGCGACGCCCTGCATCTCGAAACCGGCGACGCGCTGCGTGCGGTCAAGATCGCCAATGCCATTGTCCTGACTCCCCAGCGCATGGATCTCGACGCCCTGCGCAAGCAGATGCGCAAGCTCATGAAACAACACGGCGTGAGCGCCGAAGAGCTGCTGCGCGATTTGTGATCACCGTATTTCTCGATAGCAACATTCTCATTTCCGCACTGATCGGCTCGACGCGTTCGGCACCCGTGGTGCTGGTGGATTGGCTCGCCAGCAGCCGCGCCGTGACGCTGATAACGGGCCGCTGCTGTATTCAGGAAGTGGAAAAGAATCTCGCGCGTAAACTGCCGCAAGCGCAGCCGCTGTGGCAACAATTTGTGACTGCAAGCGGTATTCGCATCGTGGCTTGCCCGCGCAGGTCCATCGCCGGCATTAACGCCAAAGATACGGCCATTGTCGCCGCCGCCGTTGCTGCCGCGGCAACGCATTTTGTGACGGGCGATAAGCGCCTGCTTGCGGAAATGCGCGCCGCGAAGTCCAGGTTGCCGCAATCGCTGACGCCACGAGAGATGCTGGAGGCGCTCCTGGCGTAACCCTCAAGGGGTATTGAAAAGAATCCTGGCGGCTCAACAGCATGAAACAAAAAACGATAGTCACCGGCGTGATCGGCTCGGACACGCATATCGTCGGCAACCGCATCCTCGGCATGGCGCTGGAGAAAGCCGGCTACAAGGTGGTTGCGCTCGGCGCGCTGACGCCGGCGCCGGAATTCGTCAAGGCCGCGATCGAAACCGACGCCGACGCGATCCTGGTGTCATCGCTCTACGGCCAGGGCGAGCTCGATTGCCGCGGCTTCCGCGATCTGTGCATCGAGGCCGGGCTCGACGACATGCTGATCTACGTCGGCGGCAACCTGATCGTCGGCAAGCATCCGTGGCCTGAGATTGAAAAAATCTTTCTCGACCTGGGCTTCGACCGCGTCGCCGCGCCCGGCACGCGCGCCGAGACTGTGCTCGAGTGGCTGGCGCGCGATTTCGCCGCGCGCGAACGCGGCCGGCATCGGGCAGAAACTGACTAAAAGCCGTCTCAAAATTTATTTTGCGGTCTTGCTTTCCCTCATCCTCGGTCCTTCTCCCGGAGGGAGAAGGATGAAAATCCCCTCTCCCTTCGGGAGAGGGTTAGGGTGAGGGAGAATTTTGTGATAGCTTTTAACCGCGGAGACGCAGAGAAAAAATGATTGCATTCGAAGTTCCCAGCGCCTCTGCATCTCTGCGGCTCAGTATTCAATTATGACCACCGCA
>Ga0080064_1004479_pt1 | contig 17804 bp, 15 predicted proteins | sample Subgrocontami54m_FD_69260 | JGI IMG/M metagenome (GOLD analysis project Ga0080064, IMG submission 69260) | Subsurface groundwater microbial communities from S. Glens Falls, New York, USA - GMW46 contaminated, 5.4 m (SPADES assembly) (version 2) ...
GCGAGCAGTATCATGCGGCGGACGATGAACAGGGGGTCCTCGCCCGACTCCAGCATGCGCCCCAGCCAGTAGAGCGCCGCGTCCGGGTCCGAGCCGCGCACCGACTTGATGTACGCCGATATGGTGTCGTAGTGCTGCTCGCCGGCGCGGTCGTACATGAGCGCCTTGCGCTGGAGCACGTCCTGCGCCGTCGCGAGGTCAATGCGCCGCCCCGACGTGTCGGGGTCCGGCTTCACGACGGCTGAAGCGAGCTCGACGGCGTTGAGCGCGATGCGGGCGTCGCCGTTGGCGGCGAGCAGGATGGCCTTCATGGCGTCCGGCTCCACCCGCGTATGGAGCTTGCCCAGCCCGCGCTCCTCGTCGGCCAGCGCGCGCTCGACGATGTCCCGCACTTGGTCGTCGGTCAGCGCGTTGAGCGTGAAGACGCGAGAGCGCGAGAGCAGCGGCGAGATGACCTCGAACGACGGGTTCTCGGTCGTCGCGCCGATGAAGGTGACGGTGCCGTCCTCGACGTGGGGCAGCGCCACGTCCTGCTGGGCCTTGTTGAAGCGATGGATTTCGTCCACGAAGAGGATGGTGCGCTGGCCGGTCATGGCGCGGCGCTCCTTCGCCTCCTCGATGATGCGGCGCAGGTCCTGCACGCCGGAGGTTACGGCGCTGACCTTGGCGAAGTGCGACTTGGTGAGCCGCGCGATGAGGAGCGCGAGGGTGGTCTTGCCGGAGCCGGGCGGCCCCCACAGGACCATGGACGGGACCTGGTCCGCCTCGATGAGCCGTCGCAGCGCGCGGCCCTCGCCGAGCAGGTGCTCCTGGCCGACGAACTCGTCGAATGTGCGCGGACGCATGCGCGCGGCGAGCGGCGCTTCCGCCTCCGCGCGGGCCTGTCCCGCCTGCTGGAACATGTCAGGCGCGCCTTTGCTCTTACGCACCGCTTCCCCTCACTTTCTCTGTCCCTCGCCCCCTCGGTCCCCCTCTCCATGTGGAGAGGGGGAGGAGAGAAAAGGTTCAGGGGACACCCCTGAGACCCCGTCTGAGGGACACCCTCAGACTCCCTGGCGAGGGCCGTGCCCTCTGCACACCCATGCACTAGGGCCAACGCCCTTTGCGAGGCCGCTCATCCTGAGCTTGTCGAAAGACGAGCGGCCAGCCCTTTCGCACTCCCTCTGTCTGATTCCTTCCGGGGAAGGACGAAGGGTGACACAACCCTTATCCCGCAAGCTCCACCACCGTCGCGCCGTCGCCGCCCGACTCCGGTGGAGCGGACGCGTACGCTGTTACCAGCGGATGGCCCTTCAGGTACTCCCGCACCGCCAGCCGCAGCGCGCCCGTCCCCTTGCCGTGCACGACGACCACCCGCGACAGGTGCGCCAGCGCCGCGTCGTTCAGGTACTGGTCGAGCTTCGCCAGCGCGGGCTCCACCCGCATGCCATGCAGCATCAGCTCCGGCCCGACGCCTTCGCCGGGGGGTGGGGACGGGACGCGCACCGTCGCGGGTCGCGCGGACGGCTCGTCCCGCCCGATGACGTCGCGCACCGGCACGCGCAGCTTCAGCGCGCCCGCCTGCACCTCCACGTTGCCCTCCGCATCCACGTCGGAGAGCACCTCCGCGCGCTGGCCCAGCCCGCGCACGCGCACCGTGTCGCCGCGACGCACCGGCCCGACCTGCTGGCGTCGGCGCGACGGCTCCGGCGGCGACCACGCCGGCCCGGCGACCTCCCGCCGCACGGCCTTAACCTCGGCGGCGGCCTTGCGCACCGTCTCCTTAAGCGCCTCCCGTGCGGCGGCGCGGGATGCCTCCTGCTCCGCGGCGATGTCGTCGAGCGCACGGGCGGCCTTTTGCAGCCGCTTCTCCATCTCCTCCGCGCGCGCCCGCACCTCGCGGCCCGCGTCCTCCAGAATGTCCGCCTTGCGGTCCTCCAGCCGCTCGCGTTCGGCGGCCAGCTCCTGCCGCAGACGCTCGGCTTCCATGCGGGCGGACTCCGCGGCGCGGCGCTCCGCCACCAGCGCGTCGCGCTCATGGCGTATTTGCGCTAGCAGGCTGTCCACCTCAATCTGGTCGGGCGATATGAACCCGCGCGCCTCGTCCAAAACGCGCCGCTCCATGCCCAGCCGCTCGGCGATGGCGAGGGCGTTGCTGGATCCCGGCAGGCCAATGGTCAGCTTGTAGGTGGGGGCCAGCGTCTCCGGGTCGAAATCCACACTGGCGTTTTTCATCCCCGGCGTCACGTGCGCGAACGCCTTCAGCTCGCCGTGGTGGGTCGTCGCCAGCGTCAGCGTGCGCCGCCGGACCAGCTCGGAGAGCACGGCGCGGGCCAGAGCGCTGCCCTCCAGGGGGTCCGTCCCCGCGCCCATCTCGTCGAGGAGCGCCAGGCTGCGGCCTGTTGCGTTGCGGAGCACCCGAACGATGTTGCCCATGTGGGAGCTGAACGTGGACAGCGACTGCTCAATGCTCTGCTCGTCGCCGATGTCCGCGTACACGCCGTCGAAGGCGTACACGATGCTCCCGTCTCCCGCCGGGATGTGCAGTCCCGCCAGCGCCATGACGGCGAGCAGCCCCACCGTCTTGAGCGCGACGGTCTTGCCGCCGGTGTTCGGCCCGGTGACGAGCAGGGCGGTGTACCCCTGCCCGATGTCCACTGATATGGGCACCACGCGGCCACGCAGAAGCGGGTGCCGGGCGTCCCGCAGGCTCAGGTACGGCTCCCCCTCTGCGACTATCTCCGGCTCCATCGCCTGGAGTGCGTTGGCGTAGCGCGCCTTGGCGACGGCCAAGTCAACGTGCGCCAGGCGCTCCACCATGCGCTCGATATCCGGGGCGTGGTCGCCGACCGCCGCGCTCAGCTCGCCCAGCACGCGCTCCACCTCGCGGCGCTCCGCGATGCGCAGCTCGCGCCAGGCGTTGCCCAACTCCACGGCCTCCAGCGGCTCGATGAACACGGTTGCGCCGGAGTCGGATATATCGTGGACGAGGCCAGGGAGTTGAGTGCGATGCTCCGTCTTGACCGGCAGCACGAGCCGCTCCTCGCGGCTGGTGATGAGCGGCTCCTGGAGCACCTTCTGGCCGAGGGTGGATCCCACGATCTCGTTGAGCTTCTCCCACAGTTGAGCGTACGCGCCGCGCATGTCCTTGCGCAGGCGCCGGAGCAGCGGCGAAGCGTCGTCCTTCACCTCGCCCTGCGCGCTGATGCAGCGCTCGATGTCCTGCTCCAGCCCCGGCTGGGGCGCTATCTCCCGGACGATGGCGCTCAGCGATGGCAGCTCGTCCTCCTGGCCCATGACCATCGTGCGGAGGGTGCGGGCCACGGCCAGCGTCGCGCGGACATCCAGCAGCTCGGACGGCTCCAGCGCGCCGCCAAGAGCGGCCCGCATGACGGTCTCTCGCACGTCCCGCGCGCCCGCCAGCGACAGGTGCCCCTTCGACCGCAGCAGGGCGCGGGCCTCCGACGTCTCCCGCAGTCGCCGCCGCGCCTCGGACGCATCAGAGACGGGCGCCACGCCGCGCGCCATCTCCCGGCCCGGGTCCGTCTCCGTGTGCGCGGCCAGCGCCTCGCGCACCTTGTCGAACTCAAGGCGCTGCAGGTCTTTTTGCCGCTGCTCGTCCATCCCTTGCCTTACGCTTGTTTAGGAACGGGTCTTTGACTAATCAATAACTTGGTCTATTACGTGGTCTATGACTATATGCAAATCGTGCTGCGAAGTCGTGCTTCTCGCTAAAACCATTTGGCGAACCACCGCTTCTCGAACAGCACCTTGCCCCAGTGCCAGATGAAGCTGGGCTGGCGCATCTTAATGGCGGGCATGGGCTGGGCGAAGAAGTTGCCCGAGGCGTATCCGGCCATCCCGTGGCCGGTCTCCAGAAATCAGGCCCCCCATCCGGCGAACTCCTCCGGGTGGCCCCGTCCCGTGATCTCGTGCGCGATGGACGCGGCGACCACCTCAGCCTCGGCGTGGGCGAAGACGCCCGCCTTGGGCAGCGCGAACTTGTCGCCGAGGGGGATGACGGTCACGTCGCCGATTGCCCAGACGCGCGGGTGCTTTGTCTTCAGGGTGCGCGGCTCCACGGGGATCCATGCGCCGCCGTTCGTCAGGCCGGAGGCCTTCACCGCCTCCGGGCAGGCGTGCGGCGGAATGCCCACAAGGAGATCGTACTTGACGGAATCGCCCTTCTCGAAGTTGATGGTGTGTTTGTCCGCCGCGATGCCGATGGCCTTGGTTTCCGTATGGTAGTGGATGCCGCGTTGCTCCAACTGGTCACGAACGGCTGCGCCGACGGCGGGCCCGGCGAGCGTCATGGGTCGCGTCTCCGGCGTATAGACATGGAAGTCCACCTTGTCGCGGATGCGCCGCTTCCGGAAGTAGGCGTCCAGCAGCAGGGCAGCCTCGTACGGGGCCGCCGGGCACTTGAACGGCATGGAAGAGACCAAGAGCACGACCTTGCCGCCCTGGAACTGGGGCAGTGCATCCCGGAGCCTGATGGCTTCCTCCAGGGTATAAAAGGAGCGCGCCCCCGCGGCGAAGCCGGGCAACGCCTCCGGCGCCATGCGCGCTCCGAGCGACACGACGAGGTAGTCGTACGGCTCCTCGCCCTTGTCCGTCGTGACCACCGAGCGCCCCGTGTCTATGCGCTGGACGGACGCCTGCTTGAACTCGATGCCCTTGCGCTCCAGGCGTCCCAGGTCTCGGCTGATGCCCTCCGGCTTGCGCTGGCCCACCATGAGCCACAGATAAGATGGCGCGAAAGAATGCGTGCGCGTCTGGTCAATGACCGTGACCTGGTGCTCTTTGCCGAGCGCCTTTCGCAAACGGTTCGCCGCCACCACCCCGCCCACGCCTCCTCCCAGAACGACCACTCGCTTTCCGCCCATGCCTGTCTCCTTTCCAGTCCACCCAAGCGCTACTTTGCGCATCCTCGGGGTTACATAAGGGACTCTGATGCGCTCATTATACAATGTCGCATCTGCGCGGCTTGCGAAGAGGCTTGACCATGGCGGCGGCCCGCAAGTATACTGCGCTACGTTGCGTCGCCGGTCTGCACTGCGACGAGATTAGTCGTGTCACGTGACAGGAGTGGGATGATGAGCCTGCCTTTGGATGGCGTACGGGTGCTGGACTGCTCACGCGTGCTCGCGGGGCCCGTCTGCGGGATGCATCTGGCGGATTTCGGCGCCGAGGTCATTCGCATCGAGCCTCCCGGCGGCGCGCTCGACCGGTATCTGGGGCCATACGCTCAGGACGGGCGCAGTCTGGTCCCGCTGACGACCAATCGCAACAAGCTGGGCGCGACGCTCGACATGCGTTCGCCGGCGGGCAGGGCATTGCTGATGGAGCTTGTGGCCCAGGCCGACGCCCTGATTCACAACTTCACGCCGGACTCCACCGAGGCGAACATCCTGTCGTACGAATCGCTGCGGTCGGTGAACCCCACCATCGTCGTCGGCGTCATCAGCGCCTTTGGTGTGGACGGCCCCTATCGGCAACGCTCGGCGGTTGACAACATCCTGCAGGCGGAGTCAGGGGCGATGAGCTACTCGGGCTTTCCGGGCTCACCCCCGTCGCGGACGGGGGCCGCCTATGTGGACGTTCTCTGTGGAGCGCATGCCGCACTGGGCATTCTTGTCGCGCTGCGGGATCGCGAGCGCACTGGCCGGGGGCAGATGGTGGACGCGTCACTGATGGACGCGGCGGTGACGGTTATCGGCGCCTACGCGGTCGCTGCCGAGTACGCCGTCACGGGGCAGTTGCGCCAGCCCCGGGGCAACAAAAGCTACTGGGCGTTCTCGGACACTCTGCAGTGCAAGGACGGCAGGTGGGTGGCAATCTCTATCATTGGGAACGGAATGTGGCGCAACTTCTGTCAGGCGGTGGGAAACCCCGACTGGAGCCGCGATCCGCGCTTCCAGAACGATGATGGCCGTCGTGTTCACATGGACGAGCTGAGTGATCTGGTCGCCGCGTATCTGAGGGAACATGACTCGGATGACGTTTTGTCCAGACTCGTGGCCGCGCACGTTCCCTGCGGCCGTGTGAATGATGTGAGCGAGGTCATATCCCATCCGCAGGTCCGGGCGCGCGACACCCTCGTGGACATGGCGTATCCGGGAATAGGCGTTATCCCGATCAACGGGCTGTCGGTGAAGCTTTCCAGAACAGGGGGGAGCATTCGCCATCGCGCGCCGTCGGTCGGCGAGCACGACGGCTTTGTCTGGCGTGAACTGCTGGGCGTGTCGGCCGAGAGGCTGGAGGCCGCCCGCGCCAGGCCCGATCGCCCGGGCAAGGGCCGATAGCCTCTCGCGGCGCGTGGCGGCGGGCGTGACACGGTTCTCCATCTGACGGCGGCGCGACCAACTGCAAGGCGTGAAAGCGCGCGCATCGCCGCGACGCCCAAGGGGCGCATCGGCACGCCGGAGGACATGGCGAAGCTTGTCGCCTTCCTGTGCTCCGAGGACGCCGACTGGATTGTGGGGCAGAACATCGTCTGCGACGGCGGCCTCAGCCTGACCCACCTGCGCGGGGGGTAGCACAGCAGGGCGGATTTCGAGTCACGAGGAACGAAAGGTGCATATGATGCAAGGCAAGCGAGTTGATATTTTCTTGGATGACGAACACTTGCGGAATCTTGCGGATGAGGGAGTAAGACCATCTGATAAAGAGTATTCTCTTTTGGTTTCTCATTTGGTTTACCTGCTACCGCCTGTTTTCCCGCACACGGGTATTACACTCAGTCTCAATAGGGTTCATCTGTACACTGCGATACCGTCTGCGAGTGAGGCAGAAAAACACAAGGAAATGATTAGCCATCTTGATGCAATCAAAAGGAGTGTTGGCTTCTTAGATGTGAACTACGGGCGTCTAGTTCAAAGGCGAGGGAGTGTCTCTGGTAATCCGAGAGAAGTTCGTGTTGAACAAAAACGGGTGGACGTTCAATTGGCTGTCGATCTTGTATTGCTCGCCGCGCGGGATTCCTATGACATAGGCATTCTTGTTTCTGGGGATCAAGACTTCACGGACGCAGTGCTAGCCGCAAAAGACCTCGGTAAAGCCGTGGGCATTGCGACTCTGGATAGTACGCAGCCTTCGGACTTACGCTGGGCAGCGGATTTTTTCATAGATCTAAAGGACTGGCGAAATGCGTCTTATAGAACGATATGACGGGAGACTCACGAGTGGGTTTTTGTAGGAGGTGTCCATGAAGCTCGCAGGCAAGGTGGCGCTCGTAACGGGCGGCGGCTATGGCATCGGCAAGGGGATTGCGCTGGAGCTTGCGCGGGCGGGCGCGGACGTCGCCGTCGCCGCGCGCAGCGTGGACAAGCTCAACCAGACCGCCGCCGATGTCCGCGCGCTGGGCCGCCGCGGTATCGCCATTCCCACGGACATCTCGCAGGAAAAGCAGGTTGTGCAGATGGTGGCGCGCGCCATCAAGGAGATGGGCCAGCTCGACATCCTGGTCAACAACGCTGGCATCGAGGGCAAGAGCGTCAACGTCTCCGACATGGACGTCGCCGACTGGAACGAGGTGCTGGCGGTCAACCTAGTCGGCGTGGCGGTCACGTGCCGCGAGGCGCTGCGGCACATGGTCAAGCGCAAAAGCGGCAACATCATCAACATCGGCTCCGGCGCGGGCAGGCGCGGCTTTCCGCTACGCGGCGCGTACTGCGCGTCCAAGTGGGGGATCATCGGTCTCACGCGCACCATCGCGATGGAGGTGGGCCGCTACAATATCCGCTGCAACTGCATCAATCCGGGCGCCGTCGAGGGCGAGCGCCTGACGCGCGTTTTGGAGGCGCGCTCCAAGGTCACGGGCATCTCCATGGACGAGATGTGGAAGCGCACCATGGACCGGGGGCCAATCCGTCGTCTGGTGAAGCCGGAGGAGATCGGCGCCACCGTCGTGTTTCTGGCCTCCAACGACGGCGCGTCCTTCACCGGTCAGACGCTGGACGTGACCGCGGGCTCCACGATGAGCTAGTCGCAGGCCATCGCCAATGAGAACGGCCACACGGGACAACGCCGTGTGGCCGTTCGCTTGTCCGCCCGTGCGACGGGTTATGGATTTCCGTTGAACGGCGGGTACTCGTCGCGGAGCATCATCAGGTAGGAGCTGACGCGCGCCTGCCAGCGCATGTACTTCACCCCGAAGTCGAACAGGCCGCGCGGATACCTGCCGGTTATCAGAATGGCGACCCAGGCGATGATCAGCGTGACCACGTAGGCGATGGCGTACACATAAAGAATGACAAGGTGTGGGATTGCAAGGATCATCTTGATGAAAATCAGAAAGTTCAGGACGCGAGAGACCTTGTCGGGGTACTGAATCTCCAGGACCACGGGTTTCGTTGGCTGCGCTTGTGCCTGTGTCATGCCGCTCCTCCTTTATACCACTCGCCGCTCGTTCGACCATTTGAACGAGCGGTCACCCGCTTGATAAGAGGCAGGGGTTGCTTTAGACGGACCCCGCTGTCGGCGCGCCGGGGGTTGCTGGGGATGGGGGCGCCGCGGAGACCTCGGGCGGAGCCGCACGTCCGCTCTTGAAATAGGCGCGCACCGGGTTAGTGTAGAACTTCCAAATGAATAGCGCGTACAGCCCGACGAAGACCAAGTTGACCAGAGTTGACCCGAAGTTCCCGCTGCCCAGGCTTCCCAAGAACCCGAACAAGCTCGAAATCCCCGCGATCCACAGCAGGACAAGTGCCAGAATGCGCGCCCACCGGCGGCCCTGCAGTAAACCGACGCCACCAATGATGTGGACAGCCGCAAACAGCAGCAGGAAGAACGCGAGAACGACGAGCGCGCCCCCGACGGCAGCCCCAAGAGGGGCGAAAAGGCCTCCCGTAACAGCTCCGTTCAAGGCCGCGCCCCCCAGTGCGGCGCCTCCCGCCGCGAGAACAAGGCCTCCCAGCGCCGCCATGCCGCCCAGGACAAGGAAGATGATTCCGAGGACCGTTATCCAGACCGGCCGGGACAGAGGCGCCGGTTGCTGCATAGTCCGCCTCCTTCCCCTCCCAGTCCGCGAGCCTTCTGGTCTCGCCCGTCGGTCGCCGGTTGGCGAGGCCACCGCCACACCGACGCGCGGCTCCATCGTAGGAGAGCATGTCACGGAAGTCAAGTCTCATACACGAAATAATCACACAGATAGTCTTTCAGTGCAGTTATCAAGAGAAAGTGGTACGAGCTTCACGATGAACGGAAATCACATTGGCGACTTTGCCATCGGGCACACTTGCTCGCCTGGCGATGCGCAGGCTACGCAGCGGTGCAGCCAACTCCAGGCGGTCTGATTGACTTGTGAAGCTCGACAAGGTAAAATCCGATTGTTCGGGACGGAACAAACCGCCTTCATCTCCGGAGCCTCGATGACACAGCAGGTGGATCAGTGAGCAAGCCCGTCGCCGTGGCCGTCGTGGGATACGGGTACTGGGGCCCTAACCTTCTACGCAACTTCCGCGGAGTCGCTGGCAGCCGGGTCCTCTACTGCTGCGACCTGGACGACAAGCTACTAGACAAAGTGCGCAGCCAGTACCCGGACGTGCGGACGACCACACGCTACGCCGACGTTTTGCAAGACCCCGCGGTGGATGCGGTTGTCCTCGCGACGCCTGCCCGAAGCCATTACCCGCTGGCCCGCGAGGCCCTCTCCCACGGCAAGCACGTGCTTGTAGAGAAGCCCTTGGCTTTGAGCATCCAGGACGCGGAGGGCATGATCCGCCTGGCCCAGGAGCACAAGCGCCTGCTGATGGTGGGCCATTCCTTTGAATACAATCCCGCCGTCCTGAAGATCAAGGAACTGCTCACCGCGGGCGAACTGGGAGATGTGTTCTATATCTACAGCACGCGGGTCAATCTGGGACGCATCCAGCAGGACCTCAACGCGCTGTGGAGTATTGCACCTCACGACATCTCCATCCTGCTGTATCTTCTGGACGCCATGCCCCTTGAAGTCCGTGCCCAGGGCGGAAGCTATCTGAGCAAGGGTATAGAGGACGTTGTGTTCCTGCTCCTTCGCTTTCCAGGCAACGTCATTGCTCACGTCCACGCGAGCTGGCTGGACCCGTCGAAGGTGCGTCGCATGACGATCGTGGGCAGTCGCCGCATGGTCGTGTTCGACGACGTGGACAACGAGGCCAAGCTGAAGATGTATGACAAGGGAGTCGTCAAGGGGGGCGAACAGGTCTACGGCGAGTTCCAGATGCGCATCCGCTCCGGCGATATCTATGTCCCACGGATTGACCTCACCGAGCCTTTGCACTTGGAGTGCGCCCACTTCGTGGAGTGTGTCCGCAGCGGAACTCGTCCTCGGACCGACGGCGAGAACGGGCTGCGGGTGGTGCGCGTACTGGAGGCGGCGCAGCAATCGTTGCAGCGGGAAGGCGCGCCGGTGCAGCTGGCGGCGCCCTCCGGGGGAGCCTAGTCATGGCGAAGATGCGTATTCCTCTGGTTGACCTCAGGGCGCAGCACAGCGCCTGTCGCTCTGAGATATGGGCCGCCATTGAGCGAGTCATGGAGTCCTCTCAGTTCATCATGGGGGAGGAAGTCGAGCGTTTTGAGGCGGAGTTCGCCGCATTTTGCGGCGCGCAGTTCGCCGCAGGAACTTCTTCCGGCACGACGGCGCTCCAGTTGGCCCTGCTCGCCTTGGGCGTTGGCGCCGGGGACGAGGTGATCACCACATCGCACACATTCATCGCCACCGCCGAGGCGGTCTCCCACGTCGGCGCGCGTCCCGTTTTCGTGGACATAGACATCACCACATACACCATGGACCCGGATAAGCTGGAGGCCGCTATTACTCCTCGGACGAAGGCGATCATTCCCGTCCACCTTTACGGACATACGGCGGATATGCGCCGCATCACGGATATAGCGCGGCGGCATCGCCTGGTCGTACTCGAGGATGCCGCGCAGGCGCATGGCGCTGTCTGTGAGGGACGCAGGGTGGGCACATGGGGTGATGCGGCCGCGTTCAGCTTCTACCCGGGCAAAAACCTCGGAGCGCTGGGAGACGCGGGCGCCGTCGTCACAAACAACGAAGCGGTTGCACGGCAGGTCAAGCTGCTGCGTAACCACGGCCGCGCAGAGAAGTACGAGCACCAGTGCATAGGCTATAACGCGCGCCTCGACGGTCTGCAGGCGGCAGTCTTGCGCGCGAAGCTGCGACATCTGGAGGAGTGGAACCGAAGTCGAAGGGCCATGGCCCAGCGGTATAATCAGGCGCTTGCGGGGGTGCCGCTTGTCCTCCCCTCAGAACGGCCAGGGTGCCAGGCTGTTTATCACCTGTACGTGGTGCGCTCCCAGCGGAGAGACGCGCTTCGGGACCACCTTCGACTTCAAGACATGGAAGCGGGGATTCATTACCCGCTTCCTCTGCACTTGCAGCCCGCCTACAGCGCCCTGGGCTATCGGAACGGAGCGTTCCCCTGCACGGAGCAGGCAGCGCGTGAGGTGCTTTCGCTCCCCATGTACCCGGAGATGACTGAAGACCAGGTGCACCAAGTCTCCGCCGCCGTCGCCGCGTTCTTCGCCAGCCCGGTCGCCACCAGAACAACGGGCTGAGAAGCAACCGCTAGTCCGGAAGATTCTTCCTCGCCAGCGCATCCGCCAGCATCTGATAGACCGCATCCGCGCGGGCATCCCATGAGCTTTCTTGCGCCAGGGCTTTCCGTCTCGCTTGAAGCTGCGGCGTATTTGAAGTCATAGCCTCGTCCACTTTTGCGATGAACTCGTCGCGCGTTGCGGCGACGGTGATAAGTCCGCCTTTGTCCGCGCCAGTGGTTGTGGTCAGAGAGAGCACGGGTTTGCCCGCAGCCAGGTAGAGCCAGACCTTCAGGACGCTTTCCTGGCTTGGCAGGTGGCCGGGCCGCGATATCTGGAGGCACAGGTCCGCGTGGGCCAGATAGCGGGGCAGATGGCCGTAAGGCTTCAGACCGAGGAAGTGGATATTGGAGTGCGTGGCAAGCCGTTCGTGCAGAGGGCGGGGCAGCGTGTCCTGTCCGATGAGGGCGATGGACAGGTTGGGACGTCGAGAGGCGAGCATGTCCACCATGTCCCAGTCATGCGACGTGTTGAGACCGGCGCCCACGAACATCAGCCGTGGCCGCGGAACGGCCGCCATGTCCTCCGGCGCGTCGGACGGGACGGGCGCGAGGAATGGCTCCAGCAGGAGGCCGTTCGGAGAGTAGAGAGTAGCGCGGGAGCCGCGTCGCGTCCTCTTGGCCTCGAACTGGACGACGCTGACAGCGGTCACCACGTCGGCGTTGTCGGTCAGCCATGCGTCCATCGTCCCGCAGGCCTCGCGCACCCGCGCAGGCAGGTGTTCGAATTTTGTGAAGTCCTCCGTGCAGTCGTACCACAGCAGGGCCGGCTGCACGCTCTCCAGCACGCGCCTGTCAACCAGCGGCAGCGAGACGCAGACGACGGGGAGAGAGAAGCCCATGCGTGAAGTCAGTCGCCTGAGCGTCCTCGCCTGACCATGCACGCGGAACAAATTGTCCAGGGCGCTCATCATTCGGGACTGCCGCAGGCCCAGGGGAGTCACAGGAGTCCACAGGCATATCTTGGGGTGGACTTGGAGCAGGGTGCGCCGCTGGCGGAGCAGGCGGCCCCACCGCCGCTGGGCATCGGCGTCAGGGGGTCGCCGCAGCCATCGCAGAAGAGACGAGAGAGACAGGGGCTGCTCAACGTACAGAGTCCGCTCGAAGAGGCCCCTCTCGGCGAGCTTGGAGCATAGGGCCTGGCGGCGTCGCCACAGGTCATCCCACTGGTCGCCGAAGTATATGAGGCTGTGCTGACGCCCCGGGCCCGGCGCGCTGGATGTGTCCACCGGCCTCAACGCGCCAGCTACACCAGGCGTCGGAGACGCAACTCCGACACCCGCTTGATAATCCGCGCGGGGTTCCCAACAACCACCGTTTCTGGTGGCACATCGCGGACGACAACCGCACCCGCGCCCACCAGCGCGTTCTCTCCGACCACGATGCCCGGCAGCAACGTGGCGTTCGCGCCGATGCGCGCGCCCTTCTTGATGATGGGGCCTTTGAGGTTGCGCCCGCCGCTCGGCGGATACAGGTCGTTGGTAAAAGTAACCCTCGGCCCAATCCAGCAGCCGTCCTCCAGGACGCAGAACTCAGGGATGAAGCATTGGCTATGGATGCGGACCTTATTGCCGATGTTCACGTGGTGCTCCACAACGGTATGGCTGCCGATGCTGACGTTGTCGCCGATGCGGTTGTGCTCGCGGATGAGGGTGCCGTGGCCGGTCTGGAAGTTGTCGCCTATCACGCATCCCGCATAGATGACCGCGTGGGACCGGATGACCGCGTGTCTGCCAATGACGGTAGCAAGCGCGCCCGCCTCCACGCCACGCGGCGGCGTGCCGACGATGACGTACTCACCTATCTGAGCGCCCTCGCCGAGGCCTACGTTGGGATAAAGCTTGTAGTCTTCAGTCATCGAAGTCCGGCATCGCCCGGCGCGGGCGGCCGCCACTGATTTTCATCTGAACGGCCTTCATTCTACCTTACGCAAAGGGACAAGAGCAACAGGAGTCAGCGCGGTGACTACCCCATGTCTCCCCATGTGGGTCCCGCCTTGAGGTCAACCGTGAGGGGCACGTTCAGCTCCATCGCCTTCGGCATCAGCTCCAGCAGCAGGGAGCGCATCGTCTCCATCTCATCGCGGGGCACTTCGAAAATAAGCTCGTCGTGCACCTGGAGGAGCATGCGGCTGCGCAGACGCGTGACATCCATGCGCTGCTGGACGTGAATCATCGCGATCTTGATAATGTCCGCCGCCGTGCCCTGCACCGGATGGTTGATCGCCATCCGCTCCGCGGCGGCGCGCACCTGCTGGTTGGCGGACACGATTTCGGGAATGTAGCGCCGTCGGCCCAGGAGCGTCTGCACGTAGCCGTTCTCCCGCGCCTCCCGTTTGGTGCGCTCCATGTATGCTTTCACTCCCGGGTACTTCTGGAAGTAGCGCTCGATGAACGCGGCCGCTTCTTCGCGTGACGCGCCTATCTGCTGGCTCAGGCCGAACTCTCCCTGTCCGTAGATAGTGCCGAAGTTGACCGCCTTGGCCATGCGGCGCATGTCCGGGGTCACTCCGCTCAGGGGCACGTTGAAGACCTGCGCCGCCGTCGCCGCGTGGATGTCCTCCCCGCGCTGGAACGCGGCGATCATGTCCGTGTCGCCGCTCATGTGCGCGACGATGCGCAGCTCAATTTGGGAGTAGTCGCCGGAGAGGAGCTGCCAGTCGGGCGCGCCCTCTGCGACGAAGGCCTTGCGCACCTCTCGCCCCACCTCCGTGCGCACGGGGATGTTCTGGAGGTTGGGGTCCGAGCTGCTCAGTCGGCCCGTGGCCGCGATGGTCTGGCTGTAGCTGGTATGAACGCGCCCCGTGCGCGGGTTGACCAGGACGGGCAGGGCATCCACGTACGTGGACTTGAGCTTCTGGAACTGGCGATAGTCCAGGATTTTGTCAATAACGGGATGCGCGCCGCGCAGGCCTTCCAGGATGGACGCCTCAGTGGAGTAGCCGGTCCGTGTTTTCTTGCCCTTGCCCAGCTTCATCTCGGCGAAGAGGACGTCGCCCAGTTGCTTGGGCGAGTTCAGGTTGAACTGGTGCCCAACCAGGTTATAGACATCGGTCTCCAGTTGCCGGAGCTGCTGCTCCATGCCCGTCGCCATCTGGCCCAGCCGCGACTCGTCCAGCTTGACGCCGGCCTGCTCCATGCGTACCAGCACGGGCACCAGCGGCATCTCCACGTCGGCGAAGAGACCGTATTGGTCCTCCCGGCGCAGCTCCGGTTCAAGCAGCGCCTTGAGACGCAGCGTCATGTCCGCGTCCGCGCAGGCGTACGGGGCCGCCCGCTCGATTGGCACCTGCGCCATTGAAATCTGCCTGGCGCCGCTGCCGATAAGCTCGCTTATCCGTGTCATCTCGACGTCGAGCCTGTCGAACGCCATGGACTTCAAGTCCAGCGCCTTGTACCCCAGCAAGTACGCGGCGATCATGGTGTCGAAGGCCCACGGCGTGATGGGGACGCCGCAGTTCGCCAGCACCAGCATGTCGTAGTTGGCGTTGTGCGCCGCCTTCGCCAGCGACGCGTCCGTCAGCAGCGGGCGCAGCGCCTGGACGACCGCGTCGCGCGGGAGCTGCTGGCCCTGCGCGTGGCCCACGGGGATGTACGCCGCGACGCCCTCGGCGGGGGACACGGAGACGCCCACAAGTTCGGCCAGCATGGCATCCGTGCCGGTGGTCTCCGTGTCTATGGCGAAGGTGCGGGCCTCGCGCAGCTCCCGGACCAGGCGCTCCAGCTCTTCGGCGGAAGTGATGGTGCGGTACACCGTCTCGCTGACCACGCTCCGGACGGCGGCCCCTCCCGACGACGCCGAAGCGTCCTGGAACATGGCGAGCTGCTGCGGGCCTTGCCCCGGACGGGACGCGCCGGGAAGGCGCTCCATGAGCCGGCTGAACTCCAGCTCGCGAAACAGCTCCAGGAGCCTGCCCCTGTCCAGCGGCTTGACGCGGCACGCCTCCGCATCCAGCTTCACGGGTACGTCCGTCACGATGGTGGTGAGCTTCTTGCCGCGCAGAAGGTTCTCCTTGTTGGCCAGCAGCTTCTCGCGCAGCTTCGGCTCCACCTCGTCAATGCTCTGGTAAATGCCCTCGATGCTGTCGAACTGCTGCAAAAGCTTCGCGGCGGTCTTGTCCCCGACGCCAGGGACGCCGGGTATGTTGTCCGAGGGGTCTCCCTTCAGCGCCTTGAAGTCCGCGATCTGCGCGGGGGAGACGCCGTAGCGCTCCAGCACGCGGGCCTCGTCGTAGGTGACCATTTCGCCGGTGTAGCCCGACCACATGGTGACGCGCGCGTGCGGCCCAACGAGCTGCGTTGTGTCCGTATCGCCCGTCAGAATGACCACGTCAAGGTCCTGCTCGACGGCCTGCCTGCTCAGCGCGCCCAGCACGTCGTCCGCCTCGAATCCCTCCGCTTCGAAGACGGGCACGCCGAATGCCTCCACGATCTGCCGCACGCGCTGCATCTGCGCGCGCAGCTCGTCCGGCATGGGCGGCCGCTGGGACTTGTACTCGGCGTAGAGGGCGTCGCGGAAGGTGGGCGTGGGAAGGTCGAAGGCGATGGCCCAGTAGGCGGGATGGACCTCCTCAAGCGCTTTGATGAGCGTCTGCGTGAAGCCGAACGTGGCGCCCGTCGGCTCCCCCGTGCGGCGGACGGAGAGACCCTTGTCCTTCAGGGCGTGGTACGCGCGGTGCACCAGCGCATGCCCGTCAATGAGCAGGGCGACGGGCCGTGCGCGGGACGGGGTCGCGCCCTTATTCGCGATGTCGGTTTTGTCGCCCGTGGAGGACATATCTGACCTTAATACGCCTTCGCCATTATAGCAGAGAGGCCCGTTCCGCCGTCCCTCTTGACATGCCGTCCGCGCGGACGTAATATATCGCTTACCGATATATATCGCTCAGCGAGGTATCAATGGGCATCAGTGAACGGACCTACTGGGAGCTTCTCATCAAGCGGGGGCTGGGGCGCCTGCTGGTGCTTGCCCGGCTTCTGGAAAGCCCGGCGCACGGCTACGCCATAGCCCGCAGCCTGAAGGACAGCTATCCCGGCTGCTGCGAGCCCAGCGACGCCATGATTTACCCCATGCTGAAGCAGCTTTACGAGGGCGGCTATGTCGCCTGCGAGGCGCGCGCCACGGAGGGCGGACGCCCGCAAAAGCTCTGAACGCTGACACCGCGGGGCCGGGACGCCCTGCGCGAGGCGGTGGCCGCGTGGAAGGCCATCCTGCCGGACATCCAGCAGACTATTGAAACAGTGGAACGGACGCTTGAGATCGACGGACAGGAACGCAAGCCGGTGGCCGCACGCCGCCGGGGATAGGAGAACAAATGGCTGGCACGAAGACGCCGAAGAAAGATGTTAAGGAGGTTGTGCGCGAGCGGTACGGCGCCCTGGCCCGCGCCGCGTCGCTGACCGGCGCAACCATAACGCTCACGCCGAAGGAGTCGCAAAGCTGCTGCGGGCCGTCCGCGAGCAAGGGCGACATGGTGCGCGTGAAGGGGCTGTACAGCCAGGCGGAGACGGAAGGTCTGCCTGTCGGGGCGCTTGCCGCCTCTGCGGGATGCGGCAACCCGCTGGCGCTGGCCGAGGTGAGGCCGGGCGAGACGGTGCTGGACCTCGGCTCCGGCGGGGGCATCGACTGCCTGCTGGCGGCGCGGCGTGTCGGCCCCGCGGGCAGGGTCATCGGCATTGACATGACGCCGGACATGATCGCGTTGGCGCGCCGCAACGCCGCGGAGGTGAAGGCCACCAACGTGGAGTTCAGGCTGGCGGAGATGGAGAAGATGCCCGTGGACAGCGCATCCGTGGACATCATCATCTCCAACTGCGTCATCAACCTTTCGCCGGACAAGGACGCCGTCTTCGGGGAGGCGTACCGCGCGCTGAAACCTGGCGGACGAGTGCTCATTTCTGATATCGTAACCACCGGCGACATACCCGCCGAGGTCCGCGCCAGCCTGGACGAGTGGTCGCATTGCATCGCCGGCGCGCTGCCGAAGGACGAGTACTTGGCGAAGATGCGCGCCGCCGGGTTCCGCGACGTGGCGGTGCTGGACGAAAAGTCGGTCTCCGAACTGACGGGCTGGCGGATGAATCTGGCGAGCATCAAGGTGGGGGCGGTCAAGCCGTAGAGGTCTGATTGAACATAGGCCTCAAGTCGCTCTCTCAGGCGATATGGCTCCCGGGGGGGGGGGCCGCGCCGGGGGTCCGCCTCTTTTGCTTCCCGCGCTACATT
>Ga0080064_1004481_pt1 | contig 17788 bp, 17 predicted proteins | sample Subgrocontami54m_FD_69260 | JGI IMG/M metagenome (GOLD analysis project Ga0080064, IMG submission 69260) | Subsurface groundwater microbial communities from S. Glens Falls, New York, USA - GMW46 contaminated, 5.4 m (SPADES assembly) (version 2) ...
CAGGTACTACAGGCGGATCACCGCCTCCGCCGAGGAGCTGCTCGCCGCGCTCGATCGGCTGCCGGGCTGGCCCGAGCGGGTCAAGACCATGCAGGCGAACTGGATCGGCAAGAGCCACGGGGTGAATATCGGGTTTCCGTACGGGCTCGACGGTGAACAGAAGGTGCTGCGCGTGTTCACCACGCGCGCCGACACGCTGATGGGCGCGACCTTCTGCGCGGTGGCCCCCGAGCACCCGCTCGCCGCGCACGCGTGCCGCGGCAACGCCAAGCTCGCCGCGTTCGTCGAGGAATGCAAGCACGGCAGCGTCATGGAGGCGGACATCGCCGCCATGGAGAAGAAGGGCATGCCGACCGGCCTCTTCGTCACGCATCCCCTCTCCGGGGAGGAAATCGAAGTCTGGGTCGGCAACTATGTGCTGATGAGCTACGGCGAGGGCGCGGTGATGGGCGTTCCCGCGCACGACGAGCGCGATTTCGCCTTCGCCAAGAAGTACGGCCTCGCCATCAGGCAGGTGATCGAGGCCGAAGGCCGGCGCTACTCGAGCGACGCCTGGGAACCCTGGTACGCGGACTACGGCCGCTGCGTGAACTCCGGAAAGTACGACGGACTCGCCTACGGGCCGGCGGTGGACGCGATCGCGGCCGACCTCAAGGCGAAGGACCTCGGCGACAAGCAGGTGACCTGGCGGCTGCGCGACTGGGGCATTTCGCGCCAGCGCTACTGGGGCACGCCGATCCCGCTGATCCACTGCGGAACATGCGGCGACGTGCCGGTGCCCGACGACCAGCTTCCGGTGGTGCTGCCCGAGAACCTGGTACCGGACGGCTCGGGCAACCCGCTCAACAAGGCGAAGGCCTTTCTCTCCTGCGCCTGTCCGAGATGCGGCAAGCCGGCGCGGCGCGAGACCGACACCATGGACACCTTCGTCGATTCGTCCTGGTACTACATCCGCTACGCCTGCCCCGACGCCGCGAACGCGATGGCGGACGAGCGCGTGAAGCACTGGCTGCCGGTCGACCAGTACATCGGCGGCATCGAACACGCCATCCTGCACCTGCTGTATTCGCGCTTCTGGACCAAGGTCATGCGCGACCTGGGCCTGGTCGCGTTCGACGAGCCCTTCACCAAGCTGCTCACGCAGGGCATGGTGCTGAACGAGATCTTCTACCGCAAGACGGGGGAAGGCCGGATCGTCTACTACAACCCGGCCGACGTGGAGATCGAAACCGACGAGAACGGGCGCCGCACCGGCGCGCGGCTGCGCGAGGACGGCGAACCGGTCGAGTCGGACGGCATCGGCACGATGTCGAAATCCAAGAACAACGGCGTGGACCCGCAGGCGCTGGTGGATGAATTCGGAGCAGACACGTCGCGCTTCTTCATGATGTTCGCCAGTCCCCCCGAGCAGACGCTGGAGTGGTCGGACTCGGGCGTCGAAGGGTCCTACCGCTTCCTGAAACGGGTGTGGAACTTCGCGTGCGAATACCGGGAATCCGTCAAGCCGGCGCTGCCGGCCACGCGCGCGGGCATCTCCGGGCTGGATCAGGAGCTTGCGGCGGCGCGCCGCGAGATCCACCTCAACCTGAAGCAGGCGAATTTCGACCTCGGGCGGTTCCAGTACAACACCGTGGCGTCGGCCTGCATGAAAATGCTCAACGCCCTGGAGCGCGCGCCCAGGCGGGCGCCGCTGCACGCCGCGGTCCTCGAGGAAGGCATGAGCATCCTGCTGCGCGTCCTGTCGCCGATCACGCCGCACATCTGCCACTGCCTGTGGCGCGAGCTGGGCTACGGCGAGGACATACTCGCCGCGCCCTGGCCCGAGCCCCTTCCCGAGGCGCTGGAGCAGGACGAGATCGAACTGGTGCTGCAGATCAGCGGGAAGATGCGCGGCAAGCTTCGGGTTCCCGCGGGCGCCAGCCCGCAGGAACTGGAGCGCTTCGCGCTCGGCCACGAGGCCGTCAAGCGCCATACCGACGGCAAGCCCGTCAAGAGGATCGTCGTTGTCCCGGGACGGCTGGTGAATGTCGTCGTATAAGACCATCGCCGCGGCGGCGCTCCTCGGCGCCGCGATCCTGTCCGGCTGCGGATTCCAGCTGCGCGGACAGGCCAGCCTGCCGTTCAGCAACCTCTACGTGCCGGGCTCCTCGCCGCTCGTGGTCGAGTTGAAGCGCAATGTCGTCGCCAGCACGCGCACCCAGCTCGTCGACCGGGAGCGCGACGCGCAGGCGATCCTCGGCTTTACCCACGAAGTGCGCGAGAAGGTGATCCTTTCGTTCAACACCAGCGGCCTGGTGCGCGAGTTCCAGTTGCGCTACCGGGTCGGCTTCCGGGTCTACGACGCGAAGGGCCGCGACTACCTTCCGACGAGCGAGATCCAGCTGACGCGCGACATCTCGTTCAACGACGCCCAGGTCCTCGCCAAGGAATCCGAGGAGCAACTGCTCTACCGCGACATGCAGTCGGACATGGTGCAGCAGATCATCCGCCGGCTCGCCGCGGCCAAGCTGCCGACGGTGCAATGACGCAGGTCCGGCCGGACCAGCTCGACGCCCACCTGGCGCGCCAGCTTGCGCCCGCCTACGTCGTGCACGGCAACGAGCCGCTGCTCGCGCTCGAGGCGGCCGACGCGATCCGCGCGCGCGCGCGCGCCGCCGGATTCTCCGAGCGCGTCGTGCTCTCCGCCGAACGCAATTTCAAGTGGGGCGAGCTGGGCGCCGCGGGCGCGAACCTGTCCCTGTTCGGCGAGCGGCGACTGATCGAGCTGCGCATCCCCTCGGGCAAGCCGGGGGCCGAAGGCGGCGCGGCGATCGAGGCATTCTTTGCCAAGTTCCCGCCGGACAGCTTCGCGCTGGTCACGCTGCCCCGCCTGGACAAGGCGGGACAGAACTCAGCGTGGTTCGGGGCGCTTGCGCGCGCCGCGGTGGTGGTCAACGTCTACCCGGTCGAGCGCGCCCGGCTGCCGGAGTGGATCGCCGCGCGGCTCGCTCGCCAGGGGCAGCGCGCCGAGCGTGACACGCTGCAGTTCCTCGCCGACAGCGTCGAAGGCAATCTGCTCGCCGCACACCAGGAGATCCAGAAGCTCGGCCTGCTGTTTCCCCAGGGCGTGCTCGACTTCGAATCGGTGCGCGCCGCGGTGCTCAACGTCGCGCGCTACGACGCCGGCAAGCTCGGCGAGGCGATGCTCGCCGGGGACGCCGCACGCCTGGCGCGCATGTTCGAGGGCCTGCGGGGCGAGGGCGAGGCCGCCCCGCGCATCCTGTGGGTCCTCGCCGAGGACATCCGCACCGTCGCCCGCGTGCAGCGGGGCCTCGCCGCCGGGCGGCCGCTCGCCGAGGCCTTGCGCGAGCATCGCGTGTGGGGTGAAGCGCGCCAGAACGCGGTCGGCCGCGCCGCGCGCAGCCTGCAAGGGTCCTTGATTTCCGCCGCGCTCTCGCACGCGGCAGCGATCGACCGCGTGGTCAAGGGCGTCGCCAAGGGCGACGCCTGGGACGAGATGCTCCAGCTCGGCCTGCGCTTCGCGGCCAAGGCCTGAGCCGCCGGCCATCCGCGGCGCCGGTGACGTCCCCCCGGCCTCGGCGTAGAATTTCCACCTGCACCCATGAACGCACCCACGGACATCAAGCTGTACATGGAGGACGTCGGCCGGCGCGCCCGCGCCGCGGCCCGCGTGCTCGCGCGCTCCGGCACGGACGCCAAGAACTGCGCGCTCCTCGCCATCGCCTCCGCCGTTCGCCGCGACCTCGCCGGCCTGCTTGCCGCCAATGCGGAGGACGTGGCCGCTGCCCGCGCCGCGGGCAAGGACAGCGCCTTCATCGACCGCCTCGCGCTCACCGGCAAGAGCGTCGAGGCGATGGCGCAGGGACTGGAGCAGGTGGCCAGCCTCAGCGACCCGGTGGGCGAAGTGAGCGAGCTGCGCGAGCGGCCGAGCGGCATCAAGGTCGGCAAGATGCGCGTCCCGCTCGGGGTCATCGGCGTCATCTACGAGTCGCGTCCCAACGTCACCGCGGATGCCGCCGCGCTGTGCCTGAAGTCGGGCAATGCCACCATACTGCGCGGCGGTTCGGAGTCGATCCGCTCCAACCGGGCCATTGCCGCGTGCCTGCACGAGGGCCTGCGGGTCGCCGGCCTGCCCGAGGACGCCGTGCAGGTGGTCGACACGGCCGACCGGGCCGCCGTCGGCGAACTGCTGCAGATGGACCGTTACGTGGACATCATCGTTCCGCGCGGCGGCAAGGGCCTGATCGAGCGCATCATGGCCGAGTCGCGCATCCCGGTGATCAAGCACCTGGACGGGGTGTGCCACGTCTACATCGACGAGCGCGCCGACCTCGACAAGGCCATCCGCATCGCCGACAACGCCAAGACCCAGCGCTACGGCACCTGCAACACCATGGAGGCGCTGCTCGTGCACGAGGCCATCGCGCCGCGCGTGCTTCCGCCGCTCGCGAGCATCTACCTCGACAAGGGCGTGGAGTTACGCTGCGACGAGCGGTCCCGGGCTATCATCCGCGCCGCCTTGGGCGCCGAATCGCCGCTCGTGAAGGCGGCGACCGAACAGGACTTCTACACCGAATACCTGGCGCCCATCCTTTCGGTGCGCGTGGTGTCGGGCCTGGACGAGGCGATGGAGCACATCGCCAAGTACGGCTCGCAGCACACCGACGCCATCGTCACCGAGGACGAAGCGCGCGCCCGGCGCTTCCTGCGCGAGGTGGACTCCAGCTCGGTGATGGTGAACGCCTCGACGCGCTTCGCCGACGGCTTCGAATACGGCCTGGGCGCGGAGATCGGCATCTCCACCGACAAGCTGCACGCGCGCGGCCCGGTGGGTCTCGAGGGCCTGACCTCGCAGAAGTACGTCGTGTTCGGCACGGGGCAAGTGCGCACTTGAGCCCAGTGCGGGCAGTCCGCGCATGAACGCGGCGATCGGCCTGCTCGGCGGGACGTTCGACCCGGTGCACTTTGCGCACCTGCGCCTCGCGCTGGAGGCGCTGGAACAGCTGCCGCTCGCGTCGATCCTCTGGGTCCCCTCGGGGCAGCCGGGGCATCGCGGAGCGCCGGCGGCGGAGGTCGAGCACAGGCTCGCGATGCTCAGGCTCGCGATCGAAGGCGAACCGCGCTTCGCGCTCGACGCCACGGACGCGCGGAGCGCCGCCCCGACCTTCACCGTCAACACCCTCGCGCGGCTGCGCGCCGAGCTCGGCGCCGCAGTGCCCCTGGTGCTCATCATCGGCGCCGACCAGCTGCTCGCGCTCGACACCTGGCGCGAGTGGAAGGAGCTGTTCGGGCTGGCGCACATCGCGGTGGCCGAACGGCCGCGCTTCGAGCTGCGGCCGGGCGCGCTCGCGGGAGATCTCGCCGCCGAGCATGCGCGGCGCTCGGCTGTGGCGTCGGCGCTCGCCGCCGCACCCGCGGGCGCGATCACCACGTTCGCAATGACGCCGCTCGACATTTCGGCGAGCGCGATCCGCGCCGCTGTCGCGGCGGGGCGCAGCCCGCGCTATTTGCTCCCCGGCGCGGTTCTCGACTATATTGCCTCGCATCGCCTCTACACCCGATAGTTTCTTACAGGTCACGTGCTGACAGATTTGGCGAAGAATTTGGGGTTATCAATGTCTCGCTATTTTGGGAAGTTGCAACTTCGCAACTTCCCAAAATAGCGAGATGAATGGGTTTCAAGACGAGGCAACCTGTTTGGTTCCGGCCGTGCCGACTTAGGAGATTGGCCTTCGCTGATGGACATTCGCAAACTGCAGAAAGCGGTGGTCGCCGCACTCGAGGACGTCAAGGGCCACGACATCCAGGTATTCGACGTCAGACATCTCACCTCCCTTTTCGACCGCGTGGTGATCGCCAGCGCCGACTCGGTGCGCCAGACCAAGGCGCTCGCGCGCAACGTGCAGGACAAGGCGAGGGAGGCCGGGGCACGGGTCTACGGCCTCGAAGGCGAGGACAATGGCGAATGGATCCTGGTCGACCTGGGCGACATCGTGGTGCACCTCATGCAGCCGGCGGTGCGCGCGCACTACAACCTCGAGGAGCTCTGGGACCAGCCCAAGCCCAGGGCGCCGCGCAAGCGGCCGGCGCGCGCGGCCGCCCCCGCCTGAGCCTCATGAGACTCCTGATCGTCGCCGTGGGGGTAAGGATGCCCCGCTGGGTCGACGATGCCGTTGCGGAATACGCCAAGCGAATGCCGCGGACCGCCCGCCTGGAGATATCCGAAGTGCGGCCCGAGCCGCGCGACGCGGGGAAGCCGGTCAAGCAGATGCTCGCCCTGGAAGCCGGACGAATCGCCGCCGCGGTCCCGGAACGCTCCAGCACCGTGGCGCTGGACGAGCGCGGGCGCGAGTTCACCTCGGCCGCGCTCGCGCGCTGGCTCGGCCGGCGCATCGACGAGAACATCGACACCGCCTTCCTCATCGGCGGCCCCGACGGGCTCGCGCCCTCGATTAGCGAGGCCGCTGAATTGACGCTGCGGCTCTCGGCGATGACCCTGCCGCACGGCCTGGCGCGGGTGCTGCTCGCCGAGCAGCTCTACCGCGCGGCGTCTATCCTTCAGAATCACCCGTATCATCGCAAGTAACCGTCAACCCGGGGGCCAGCCTGCCATGCACACATCCTTCAAGGTCTACCTTGCTTCGCGCAGTCCGCGGCGCCGCGAACTGCTCAGGCAGATCGGGGTGGAATTCGAGCTGCTGCTGCTGCGCGAACACGCGCCGCGCGGTCCCGACATCAGCGAGACGGTGTTCCCGGGCGAGTCCGCGGAGGACTACGTGCGCAGGGTGTGCCGCGCCAAGGTGCGCGCGGCCTGGTCCCGCATCGAGGAACGCCACATCCGCTCCTACCCCGTCCTCGCGGCCGACACGGCGGTCAACGTGGAAGGCGTGCTCCTGGGCAAGCCCACCGGCCGCGCCGACGCGGCGCGCATGCTGCAGCTCCTGTCGGGCAAGGCGCACCGCGTCGTAACGGCCGTGGCGATGCAGTTCGGGGAGAGGCTGGAGATGGCGGTGAGCGAGACGCTGGTGCGGTTCCGCGATCTCACGCCCGCCGACATCTCGGCCTACACCGAGTCCGGGGAGCCGATGGACAAGGCGGGCGCCTATGCGATCCAGGGCCGCGCCGCGGCGTTCATCCCCGAAGTGCGCGGCAGTTACTCAGGGGTCATGGGGCTGCCGCTGTACGAGACCGCGGAGCTGGTCCGGCGCTTTGCCACCGAGCAGGACGAATGAGGGAAGACATCCTCATCAACGTCACGCCGCAGGAGACGCGCGTCGCGGTGGTCGGCAACGGCGTGGTGCAGGAACTGCACGTTGAGCGCACCCAGTCGCGCGGCATGGTCGGGAACATCTACGTCGGCAGGGTGGCGCGCGTCCTGCCCGGCATGCAGTCGGCGTTCGTCGAGATCGGGCTGGAGCGCGCGGCCTTTCTGCACGTGGCCGACATCTGGGAGCAGCGCAGGAACGGCCCGGCGGGCGGCGCCCACGCCAAGCCCATCGAGCAGATCCTCGCCGAGGGCCAGCCGCTCATGGTGCAGGTGGTCAAGGACCCGATCGGCACCAAGGGTGCGCGGCTCTCGACCCAGATCTCGATCGCCGGGCGCCTGCTCGTCTACCTGCCCCAGGATCCCCACATCGGCATCTCGCAGAGGATAGAGGACGAAACCGAGCGCCAGAACCTTCGCGACAGGCTCCAGCAACTGCTCCCCGCCGAGGAGACCGGGGGCTTCATCATCCGCACCATGGCCGAATCCGCGACGGAGTCGGAGCTGCTCGCCGACATCCAGTACCTGCGCAAGCTCTGGCACGACATCCGCGCCCGCGGGACAAGCTCCCCGGCAACCTCGCCGCTCTATCAGGACCTGTCGCTCGCGCAGCGGGTGCTGCGCGATATCGTCAGCGAGGAGACCGGCCGCATCGTCATCGACTCGAGGGAGAACTTTTCCCGGCTGCAGGCCTTCGCCCTGGAGTACATGCCCAACGTCCTGCCCCGGCTGGAACACTACACCGGGGAGCGGCCCCTGTTCGACCTGTACAACGCGGAGGAGGAGATCCAGAAGGCCCTCGCGCGCCGCGTCGAGCTCAAGTCGGGCGGCTACCTCATCATGGACCAGACCGAGGCGATGACCACCGTCGATGTCAACACGGGCGGCTTCGTCGGCGTGCGCAACTTCGACGACACCATTTTCAAGACCAATCTCGAGGCGGCGCAGGTGATCGCGCGGCAGTTGCGCCTGAGGAACCTCGGCGGCATCATCATCCTCGACTTCATCGACATGGAAAGCGAGGAGCACCAGGCCGCCGTGCTCGCGGAGCTTCAGAAGGCGCTCGCCAGGGACCGCACCAAGATCACCCTGAACGGCTTCACCGCCCTGGGCCTGGTGGAAATGACGCGCAAGCGCACCCGCGAGTCGCTCGAGCACGTCCTGTGCGAGCCCTGCCCCACCTGCGACGGGCGCGGCGTGGTGAAGACCGCCCCCACCGTGTGCTACGAGATCCTGCGCGAGATCCTGCGCGAAGCCCGCCAGTTCAACGCGCGCGAGTTCCGCATCCTCGCGTCGCAATCGGTGATCGACCTGTTCCTGGAGGAGGAATCGCAGTCCCTCGCGATGCTCGGGGACTTCATCGGCAAGCCGGTCTCGATGCAGGTCGAGACGAGCTACACCCAGGAGCAGTTCGACATCATCCTGATGTAGCGGGGCGCGAAGCCGGGTTCAGGTTTCCCGCCCGCGCGGCGCGAGCAGCCCGCTCGCCAGGGTCGAAATCAGGCTGTAGGCGAGCGCTCCCCAGAACGCCGACCAGAATCCCCCCACCGCGAACCCTTCCACGAACGACGCGACGAACCAGAACAGCAGCGCGTTGATCACGAACGTAAACAGCCCGAGCGTGAGGATGTTGATCGGCAGCGTCACGAGCAGGAGCACCGGGCGGATGAGGGTGTTCACGACGGCCAGCAGCAGCGCCGCGACCAGCGCCGCGTAGACGCCCTCGACGCGCACCGACGGCATCAGGTACGCCACCGCGAGTAGCGACAGCGCGTTGATCAACCAGACGAGCAGCAGTCTCATCGGTCCCCCGCTCCGCCCGGCACGCGCCCGGGCTTTTCCGCCGGCCTCATCTCGGCCGCATGCCGGTGAAGTTCGCCATGCGGATGGAAAGAGCGAAGCAGGCGGCCACCGCGGCGATGTCCCGGATGGTCCCCGGGCAGGTCCTTCAGCGGGGGTACGGGGTACCGGGAGATGCCCGGTTCGGTTCCACTCATGGTTTTCTCGCTCGACGGGAATATGCAATCATATATGGCGTGTTTACGGCGTCATTCTAGCCCGGCTTGCCGACCACGACCCCGCCATAACTAGAGAGGAGAGAACATGAACGACAAGGGACAATTCGACCAGCTGCATTTCGACAGCCTGTACCCGAAGGTGAAGTTCACGCGCCGCGGCTTCCTGGCCTCGTCGCTTGCCACGGGATTCGCGATCAGCGCCGGGCCCGTGATGGCACAGCAGGCGATCCACACTCCAGCGACGGGCTTGGACGCCAAGGATGCCAAGATTCCCGTGGCGGAAGGCCAGATACCCATCTACTACGCCGCGCCCAAGAAGGCCGGGAAGTTCCCGGTGGTCATCGTCATCCCCGAGATCTGGGGACTGCACGAATACCAGAAGGACATCTGCCGCAGGCTGGCCAAGGTGGGCTACTTCGCCGTCTCGCTCGACCCCTATTTCCGCATGGGCGAGCTGTGGAAGCTTCCCGACTTTAAGCAGGTGCTGGCGAAATCCAACACCCTTACCGACACGCAGATGCTCGCCGACCTCGACGCGCTGGTCGGCTGGGTGGAAAAGCAGAAGATGGCGAATGCGAAGAAGATCGGGATCACGGGCATGTGCCGCGGCGGGCGCACGGTGTGGATGTACACCGCGTACAGCAAGAAGATCAAGGCGGGCGTCGCCTGGTACGGCAGCCTCGGCCCGATCCCGCCCGCGATGCCGCAGACCCCGATCGATGTCGCCGACCGGCTGAACGCTCCGGTCCTGGGGCTCTACGCCGGGGCTGACCAGGGCATCCCGCCCGACGCCGTCGAACGCCTGCGCGCCGCGCTGTTCGCGTTCGGCAAGGACAAGGAGTCGCCGATCCACGTCTACGAAGGCATGCCGCACGCGTTCCATGCCGACTACCGGCCCAGCTACCGCAAGCAAGCCGCCGAGGACGGCTGGAAGCGCATGCTGGCCTGGTTCAAGAAACACGGCGTAGCTTAAGGGCATAAGGTCGAACAGAGGGAGGGGAAGTATCCCCTCCCTCCGTAACCTCCCCACCCCTCAACCGTGGTTGTGCGTCGACCGCATCGATGCGCAATAAGAAAGGGCGCCGATGGCGCCCTTTTCTGATCCCAACGCGAGCGTTTTCAGTCCGCGTAAACCCCCGCTTTCTTGATGATGGGGCCCCACTTATTTATCTCGGCCTTGAGGTGCGCAGCGAGGGCCGCGGGGGTGGCCTTGTCGAGCGGGACGGCCTCGGCACCAAGATCGGCGAAGCGCTTCTTCACGGTGTCGTCCTTGAGGCCGTCCTGCAGCGCCGACGCCAGCTTGTCGATCACCGCCTTCGGGGTGCCCTTGGGCGCGTAGAGCGCGTGCCAGATGCCGACGTCGAATCCCTTCAGTCCCAGTTCGTCGAGCGTCGGAATGTCGGGCAGCGACGGCACCCGCTTTCTCGAGGTGACCGCGTACACCTTCACCTTGCCGCCCTTGATCTGCGCGGTCGTATTGGTGGTCTGGTCGCACATGAAGTCCACCTGGCCGCCCAGCAGGTCGTTCATCGCAGGCGCCGTGCCCTTGTACGGCACGGTCAGCACATCGGTCTGGATGGCGCTCATGAAGAGCATCCCGCAAAGGTGCGACGCCGCTCCGATGCCGGCGTTGGCGTAGGTGACCTTGTCCTTGTGGGACTTGACGTAGGCGAGGAACTCCTTGAAGTCCTTGGCCGGGAAGTTCTGGCGCGCGATGAGCGTCATCGGCACGTCATTGATCATGCCGATGGGCTCGAAATCGTCGATCGGATTGAAGCGCAGGCTGCGGTACAACGCCGGGATCGTCGACATGCCGATGTGATGAATGAGGATCGTGTAGCCGTCGGGCCTCGCGTTCTTCACCTGTTCGGGCGCGATGATCCCCCCGGCGCTGGGGCGATTCTCGACGACCACGGTCTGGCCCAGGGGCTTGCCCATCGCCTGCGCCATCACGCGGGCGACTGTGTCGGTCGGCCCGCCGGCGGCGTAGGGCACGAGCATCGTAACCGGCCTGGTCGGATAGTTCTGAGCCAGCGCGGCCTGCGCAAACGCGAGCGCCGCTCCCAGCAGCAATACCGTCGATCTGTGGATCATGAGATTCCTCCGGAAAGTAAGCACGGCGGGCGCGACGGACCACGCCGGCGCGTGGAGTATCCACGCGCCGGCAGCCCTCGAACGTTGATCCATCTCAAACTCGGATCACATAGGAAGGCCGCCGCGCTTCGCGGAGACCGCCTGTCCCGGTCGGCGACGCTCCATCTCCCGGCCGCCGGCCGCCGACCGCCGGAAGGAACCGCTACTTCGCCTTGCTGATGATGTAATCTACCGCGGCCTTGACGTCGGCATCCGACGCCGCCCCGCCCCTGGGCGGCATCACCCCTTTGCCCTTGATCGCGGAAGCCGTCAGGGCGCCTGCGCCCTGCTTGATAAGCGGCGCCCACGCCGCCTTGTCACCCAGTTTCGGCGACATGGCCCCATGGCAGCCCGCGCACGATTTGTCGTACACCGCCTTGCCATCGGCCGCCGACACCGGTCCGGCAGCCGCCAGCACCGCCACCGCTCCCAAAGCCAATAATGCTCGCTTCATTCAGTTCACCTTTCGCGTTGATCAAGCACTTCAATTCGTTGAACCCGGCCCACCCCATCCATTAACGCGCCAGGCCCGATCCGGTTGGCGGTGGCGGGCAAAGCTTTGCGCGCATGACTTCTCAATGCGCGCCCGCGTGGGACGGCGCCGCGGCGTCCTCCCACGGCGGAAACACCCGCGATATCACCCACAGAGCGCCGAGCGGCGCGAAAGTCAACGCGATTCCCATGAACAGGCCTTCCTTCCCGAAAATGAGCGGGTTATAGGACAGCAGTCCCTTGCCGGTCTTCGATATTTCCTGGCCGCCGATCACGACGTTCCAGCGCATCATGAACACCGACATCAGCACCAGGGCGGCACTCAAGGTGATCCCCCAGATCAACGCTCGCCCGGTGGTGCCGCGCCAGATCATGTACGAGAGCAGGATGAGCGGCGTGATGGCGCCCACGCCCATCTGCAGGACGAAGTACGGAACCAGGAGCGGGCCCGTGACGTATTCCATGATCATGTCCACGCCTTCGCGGCCCTTGTAGACGATATTGGCGAATTCAAGGCCCTCCAGGACCAGGGCAACCATGATGAATCCCCAGATCGTGTAACCCAGGCCCTTCAGGCAGGCCAGATCGATCGGTACCTTGCGCAGCTTGCAGGTCACCACATAGAGCACTGCCAGCAACGAAACCCCGGAGATGATGGCCGAGAACAGGAACACGACCGGCATGAGATCCGAGGACCACCATTCGCGCGCCTTGAGCGAGCCGTACATGAACCCCACGTAGCCGTGCAGTCCATGGGCGGCGGGTATGCCGACGACCGCCAGTGCGAAGATCCACTTCCTGTCGTAGCGCATCGCCTTCTCGGACAGATCGTACGAGCCGAGCGTCAGAAGGCGATAGAACCGTCCCAGCAAGTCGCTCCTTTTCTGCGCCTGCTCGACGATGAAGGGCCGGTACGCGAACCAGGTCTCCAATATCAGGAGGACGACGTAGAAACTCGCGAAGAAGCCGAACATCGCCATCGCCGAGGTCAGATGCGGCGTGATCGTGGAATTGAATGCGCGCTCCGGATGGCCGAGGTGGAGCAGCAGCGGCACGGGCACGAACACCATGAAGCACAGCGAGGTCAGCAGGGCGAGGTGCGCCACGGGCTTCAGCCGCTGGAAGCCGAACACCTGATACAGGCTCGATACGGTGAACGCTCCCGCGACCAGCCCCGTGAGATACGGGTAGACGGCGATGAGCAGGGACCACTCGAAGACCGTTTCGTTCGGGTAGACCCAGCCCGTGTAATGGGCGAGGTTATTGAGCAGTTCCATTAATTCACCTCCTTGTCGATGCCCACGTAATAGACATTCGGGGCATTGCCGGTTTCGGGCCTGAGCACCTGCACTCGGTTATTGCGAATGAACAGGCTGACCGGGCTTTGCTTGTCCTTGAGGTCGCCGAAGATCCGCGCTCCGACCGGGCACACTTCCACGCAGGCCGGCTGCAATCCCTTGGTGATGCGGTGGTAACACCAGGTGCACTTGTCCGAAACGCCCTTTTCCTCGTTGAAGTAGCGCGCGCCGTAGGGGCAGGCCTGGACGCAGTATCGGCAACCGATGCAGTAGGTGTGGTCGATGAGCACGACCCCGTCCTCGGTCCTGTAGGTGGCCCCGACGGGGCACACCTGCACGCAGGCCGGATGAGTGCAATGGTTGCACAGCTTGGGCACGAAAAAGGCCTTCTCCACCTTCGCGTCCTTGTAGCGATTGGCGAAGCGGTACTCCTTTTCCGAGCCGGAGGCCTCGATATTGACGGGGTCCTGCTGGCTGTCGATGTGGGCCCGTTCCTCGCCCTCCAGGTAGACGTAGCGCTCCACCCAGGTGCGGAACTGGTGCGCGTTGCGCGGGACGTCGTTCTCGCGCTTGCACGCCTCCGCGCAGCGCAGACAGCCGATGCATTTCGTCGCATCGACGCCAAAGGCCCATTGATGCTTGGTCCAGTCGTAGTCCTTGTTGGGAAACGAGCCGCCTGCGGAGGGAGCCTCTGTCTTTGCCGAGACCTCCGGCAAGACGCTCAGGGCCCCCGCGACTGCGCCGACGCAGGCCGTGGCCCGACCGAGCTTGCCGAGGAATTCGCGCCGCGTGGCCGATGAAGGTTTGGAGTCGTTCTTCATGGTGTGGTCTTCCCTTGCTTAGTGGACTGGCAACTCTGCCCGGCGTAGAAGGCGGCGAGATTCGCGATATCCGCGTCGCTCAATCCCCTCGATACGCCGGCCATCATCGGGTCCTTGCGCAGACCCGCCTTAAAGGCCTTGAGTGCATTCACCAGATAGCCGGGCTTTTGAGCGGCAAGCTTGGGCCAGGCGGGATTGCCGCCGACACCCGTTTCACCGTGGCAGGCCGCGCAATTCTTCGCGAGCGCGCGTCCGGCGGCAGCGTCGCCGCCGCCGGACGCGCGTGCCGGCGCCTTGCAGCTCTGGCCTGCGTAGTAGGCCGCGAGGTTCTGGATGTCCGCGTTGCTGAGCGCCTGTGCCAGAGGCGTCATCGCCACGTCCTTCTGATCGCCCGATTTGTACGCCGCCAGTATCTTCGCCAAATAAGCTGCGCTCTGTCCGGCAAGATTGGGCCAGGTGTCGTTCGGGCTGGTTCCGTCCACGCCGTGACAACTGACGCAGGCTGCGGCGCGTTGCTTGCCGGCCGCGGCATCGCCCGCGACCTTCGTCGCGGCGGCTACAATCTTGGGCGAGTGCGGGTTATGACAGAGAGTGCATTGCTGCCCACTGGAGTGTTGCGCCACCTGTACCTGCGGTTGCGTGGCGGGCCTGCCCGGCATGGCCTCGTGACACAGTGTGCACAGCTTCACCGCGTCAGCCGGGATCGGCAGTTTGCCGTTCTGGGGATGCCCCTGCGCGGCGCCGTGGCACACTTCGCAGGACACGGACTTGTGGCTGCCTGCCGACCACTGCGCATGGCGCGGGGCGTGACAGCCCTGGCAATAGCGCGGCGTCTGGTAAACAGGATCTTGAGCGGCGATTTCAATGACCGAGTTGGCGCGATAGTGCCCGAACCTGTAGAACGAAGCGTCGGTGAGCAAGGGTACCGCGACCGACGCGATCACGAGAAAACCGAGTATCAGTAAGACCAGTCTGAGGATGTGCTTGGGCATGCTCGCCTTTCAGGTCAGCGGGTGAGACCGTCCAGATTGGAAGGAGATGGCTTTCGTTCGGAAAAAAATTTCGCTCGTTTCAAGTCCTGATATGTTCCGCCGAAGAAACTGCTGTTCGGGTACGCGTTCCAGGCGATTTCCTCGGCGACCGTTCGGGCTTCTCGCTCGCTGTTCCCGAAGACGATGATGCGGATGCCGCGGTCGTAGTATTGAAGCCGGTGGTCCTGCATGGCCTTGCCCACCTCTCCGGACAGGATCGATTCCGCGGCCGGGATCGTGCCTGCCGCGAATTCGGCCCGGCTGCGCGCATCGACGAGCACGACCTGGTTCGCGTGGAAGACGCGACGAAAGCCGTCCAGGCTGGTTTCGGCCGCGTTGCCGAGCGCCCGCCAGACCGCCATTCCGAGCTGATAGCGGCTGACCTTCGAGTACCCCATGCCGACGAGCTCGTCGGAGCGGCGCCGCGCCCAGTCGCAGTAGGGACCGTTCGAATAGACCACGACGTTGGCGGTCCGATCGGGAAACGCCTGCACGATGCGCAGCAGCCCCTTCTCGTCGATGCTGATGCTCGAGGGAATATGCGCAGCCGCGAATTCCTGCTTGGGCCGCGCATCGAGCACCACGGCCGTGTTGCCGGCCAGGAGCGACTTGAATTCCTCGGTCGACAGCTCAGGCGTTCTCTGGCCCTGCTCCTCCAGCGTGGCCTCGAAGACCGACGGCCTTGCCTTGGATGCCGGCGCGGCCGGGGCGGCGCCGCAGAGCGAAACGACGATCAGGGCAAGCCACGCCATGCGCGCCTGGCGCCTGCCCGGACCCCGTCGTGTTCCCATGTGTGCAACGCAATCTTGTGCTATTGATAGAGGGTGATGATGCGCGGCGCGGAACGACGGAACAACGGACCAACGATCCTTTATTGAATCGACGTTCGGGACTTTAGTCCCGGACCTTGGGCCATGGTCGCGTGAGACCGCGCTGGCTGGAATTCGCGAGCCTATATTGATCAACGCCATTGCCAAGCTGAGCCTGGTGCACCGGTTCCTGTTGATGGGGTTCCTGGTGCTGGTGGCCGCGATGGCCTTCATCGGCACCTGGGTCGGAAGCCAGATCGAGGCCGGCATCGTCAACGGCACCGGCGTAATGACCGACATGTACCTTGACGGCGCCATTTCTCCCCACCTGCAGTCCCTGGCGAGCGGCAAGCGGCTGGACGACTCCGACCGGGTCGCGCTCGACCGGATCCTCGCGGGAACGCGCCTTGGCGAACACGTCGTGGCACTGAAGATCTGGGGACGCGACGGGCGCTTCGTCTACAACAGCGCCGACCCCTCGTTGGCGCGAAGCGGGTCATCGACGGAAACGCCCCCGCCATCGGCCTTTGCGGGAAAGGTTCGCTCGCGGATCGTCAAGAAGGCCGAGCTGGAAAGCGAGTTCAAGGACGAGCGATGGTCCCGCTTGATCGAAACCTATGCGCCGATTCGCGCCGACAGCGACGGCTCGGTCCTGGCGGTGGCGGGTTTCTACCAGGCAGCCGAGGGCCTGGAAGAGGCCGTGCGCGCGGCGCAGCTTCGCAGTTGGGGCGTGCACGGCGCCGTGACCCTGGCGATGCTCGTGCTGCTCACGACACTGGTGAGCAGAGCGAACAAGACGATCGAGGCGCAACGGCGCGAGCTCAGCGAGAAAGTGGCCCAGCTCACCGCGCTGCTGGCCCAGAACGAACAGCTCCACGATCGGGTCAGCCGCGCCGCCGCCCGCACGACGGCGCTGAACGAACGCTTTTTGCGCCACGTCGCCACCGACTTGCACGACGGGCCGGGTCAAGGGCTTGCGCTGGCGTCGATGCGGATCGAATCCCTCGCCGAGGTCTGCAGGGCCTGTGCGCGTGCCGCCGGAGACGACAACAGCATTGCCGAGGACTTCCGCACCATACACCTGGCGCTGCAGTCCGCCCTCGCCGATATGCGCGCGATCGTGCACGGCCTGCACCTGCCGGAGATCGAACAACTGTCGGTGGACGAGACCGTGAGGCGCGCGGCGCGGGACCACGAGCGCAAGACGGGCCTGCCGATTCCGCTCACGCTCGAGGGCCTGCCGGCGGAGGCGCCCTTGCCGGTGCGAATCACGCTATTCAGATTGCTGCAGGAGTCCCTTGCGAACGGCTATCGCCACGGCGGCGGAGGCATCCAGCGCGTGAGCGTCCGCGGTCGCGACGGCAGCCTGTTCGTCGAGGTCGCCGACGAGGGCAGAGGCTTCGATCCCGGCGCGTCGATAAAGAGCGGGCATCTCGGACTGGAAGGAATGCGCGAGCGCGTGGAGCTTCTCGGCGGAACCTTCAGCATCCAGAGCGCGCCGAACCAGGGGGCGGTGGTCCGGGCGACGCTGCCCCTTGTGCAACCGGAGCGCAGCGATGGCTGAGGGCATCCGCATTCTCGTGGCGGACGACCATCCGCTGTTTCGCGAAGGCGTGGTGCATTCGCTCGCTTCCGAGGCCGACCTCAACGTCGTCGGCCAAGCCGCCTCGGGCGAGGAAGCCCTGCGCATGGCGCGCGACCTTCTCCCGGACGTCGTGCTGCTCGACATCGCCATGCCGGGCTGGGGCGGCATCGCGACCGCCGAGAAAATCACGACCGCGTGCCCGGCGACGAGGATCATGATGCTGACGGTCATGGAGGACGAGGACAAGTTGCTCGCGTCGTTCAAGGCGGGCGCCCGCGCCTACGTGCTCAAGGGCGTCTCCGCGCACGAACGTGCGCGCGGGGGGGGGTCGGTCGCC
>Ga0080064_1004482_pt1 | contig 17777 bp, 24 predicted proteins | sample Subgrocontami54m_FD_69260 | JGI IMG/M metagenome (GOLD analysis project Ga0080064, IMG submission 69260) | Subsurface groundwater microbial communities from S. Glens Falls, New York, USA - GMW46 contaminated, 5.4 m (SPADES assembly) (version 2) ...
AGCATCTTTTCGATGCAGAACCGCTCCTCTTTTGAGAGGTGCTTTTTCTTGTTTGCCATGGCTCCATTGTATCCAACCCTTCGTATTTAAAGGTAGGGCTTCTAATCGACTCTTTGAAATTATGAAAAATGTCAGAAACTACCTTATCACCGGAGCGCATTCCCATTTAGGGAAAGGACTCGTATCTTTTTTTGCCCAGCAGAAAGGGGTCAGGATGTTACTTACTTCCCGCACCCCAACAAGTGCCAATGACGAAAAAGACAGTCAAAACATCCGGCACCTTGAAGGTATTGACCTCTTGAAAGAGAGTAACCTCAAGACGCTCGCTCAGGAAGCCGAGCGATTCTTTCCTGGGAAGTTCCACGTTATCAACTGCGCAGGCGCCTACTGGGATCATAAGGGGTTTTCGGAAGCCTCTCTTGCGCAAAATAGGCAGGCGTTTGAAGGGAACGCTCAAACTATTTTGGGTGTGGCCCACTGTCTGATTCCTTTGATGTGCAAAAGGGGAGGAGGGTATTTTGTCGGGTTCAGTTGCAACTCGGTGCTCCACAATTATCCCAACATGCTGGCCTTCACGGCTTCAAAAATGGCACTCGAGTCGCTCATTCGAAGTCTCGCCAACGAGTATGGCGGAAAAGGACTTGTGGCGAATTGTTTTGAGCTCGCCACCATTCTTACGGGAAGGGAAAAGGGGCTAAAGCCGTTTGGAGACCACCAAAACTGGCTTCTACCCGAGGAGGTTGCCAGAGTTGTCTACGCCATGACAACTGGACCATTTTCCATTGTAAACGGAAACGCAATTAAACTGTATCACTACAGTCCCTCGTTCTTTACCAAGGGTTACCTTGAGCGAATTCGGAGAAAGTAAATTCGTTTCTGGAAAGTATCAGGAGCCTGCGCAGTTGCACAGGCTCTTTTTCTTACCGCTTGGCACCTATTTTTTCTGCAAGGTAACTCTTGATCAGTGCTTGATACGGAACACCAAGTTCGTTTGCGCGCTCTTTAAGCCGGAAGAGGAGAGGCGACGGAATCCGTATAGAAATAGGACTTGAGCTTGGCTTGAGGTTAGGGAAAGCAACCGGGACAAAATCACTCGGCTCAAAATGGTCATTGAGTTTACGACGTGACCAAAAAGCACGCTCCGCGTCTTCATTTTTGAATTTTGGGATATTAATTTTTTTCATAAAGGTGTTTTTCTTTTCTGTTAAGAGGTCTTGATGAGATAATACGGATTTTATTTTTTCTGCGACTGCTTTTCGGCATTCTCCCACGCAAGCTCGAAGAGTGATTTGAGCGACTGGACCGCATCTTCGCTCTCGATGATGAGGGCGAATCCTTTTTTGAACGAGAACATCGCGACTTTGTTGCCGTAGATGACTGTGTCGCTGAAGAATTTCATTCCTTTCGGGATATAGCGGGTTTCGTGATTGGTGAGCCGGTTCACGCGCTTGATATAGAAATGCTCTGCGGATTCCGAAGTCACGAGTTCGCGGCCCTTCACGGGACGGTTGCTGAAGAGCTCGATGAAGAGCTCCCAGTTCTCGTCGAACTCTTTTGGTACGCTTGCCGGATCAACGTACGCGAGTATCTCTTTTATGTTTTTGTCGTGGGTGATCTCACGATAGACATTGAGCATACCCTCTCTGCTTTCAAAAGTCTGAACATACGGCCGATTGTTCGCGGTGCGATAGAAGGATAGTAGCTCGGGAAGTGCTTCTTCAAGCATGGTCGTCCGTTCTTTGAGCGAGTCGGCGAGCCGCTCGGGGGAGAGAGCGATATACTTTTTCTTTTTTTCCTTGGGTACTTCCCCGATGAGGCCTTTCTGCAGAAGGGAATCTATGACGAGGTATGCCGTTGGCCGCTTCATATCCGCTTTTCGGGCGATTGAGAGTATCGAAGAAGGCCCGAGCTTGAGCAGGGTAAGATACAGGGCGGTTTCCCGCTTGTTTAGCCCGGCTTTTTCCAGCGTGTAAGTAAGGTTGTCCATACAGGCCAGTGTACACTTTCTTCCTAAAATGTCAACTTTTCTGACATACTTTGCAAATGAAAAGCACCCCTCTGTATAGGCATTTTCTCGTTGTTTCTATTATTTTCTTGGTAAAAATAGCCTCTATTTTGACAACACGGTATTATTGTTGTTGAACAAGATGGACATTGAAAACTGAAGTGGAAGGCGGCCGTTTGCCATGCCTTCCTGTAAACCCTCAAAAAAGAGAGGAAAATATGAAAATCAATAATCGGAGAAAACCAGACAGCAGGTTCGCCAAAGCACTTGGCTGGATAGTATGCCCGCCAGCATTTCTCGGCGCGGTAGGGCTCGTTCCTGTCGCGGTTACTCTAAGAAATCCTTTCCTTGGATTTGGAGCCTTCGCGCTCATGGGTATCAGCGCGTTTGGTATCCTGACTCTCGTAATGACGAGAAAACAAATCAGGAGGCGTTAAAGTGCCGGAAAGAGTTACATCCCCCGAACATAACGTATCGGGGGACTTTTTTGGAAAAAGTATAAGTATTAGACTTACGCATTTTTCTCCCTATCTCCCCTAATAAGGGGAGCACTGCTGTCTTCGGCAGGAGGGGTGTGCGTAAGCCCTAAGTATATGGAGACATTTTAAACATAACGCGATAGTATTATGGTCGTGAAAGATATATCTACAAAGAAGAGCTTGATTTGGGAGAATGTGTGGAAGAACCTTCTGGTCCTCGTCACGGTCGCGTTATTCGCTCCGTACATTCAAAAGAGCTTGCACACACTCGACCCCAATAATGGCGGGAATTTTTTGCTTATCATCAGCACCCTCCTCGTAACGGTTTGTTTTGCTAACTTCGGTTTTACCTATAAGGACTCGGCCAAAGAACAAGCATCGGTCTTGATGCTCTCTCATGTTGCCACGTTCTGCTTCCTACTCCTTATGGCCATACTTCTCCTCACCATGAGTCTGGGGATCGCCATTATCTATCCTGCCATGGGGACTCTTTTCGTGGTTCTCTCTGTACTCCTCTATTTCGCAATTGTACTTTACGATTTTTGGGATTTACTGCGAACCGATGTATCTTCGTGATGTTGAGGGTTCAATCGAAGTAGTAATCGAGTAGGAGGTACAATTGGTTGAGGATAATCTTACCGTGCAAGGTTTATTTATAGTTACGCGATATGAAAGAACTAAATCAAACAGTGGGAATCGCGCAAGAAACAGAGGTTTCCAGTTTCTTGGCACAGGAAGTACCCGAAGATTTTTTTCGTGAGCTCAAGGGTGACTGGAAGCCACCAAGGATTGCTCGAACGAAAGCGCTACAGCTTCGGTCACTTCTCCTGAAGGCTGGTGGATACATAGCGGGGACAGAAGCGGTACCGGCAGGAACCACGGAGGATGTTGTCCGCGCAGAGGCTGGCCGGGTGCTGAACTATCTCAGGCAATCGATGGGAAGTGGGGATTTTTGGGACGAGATTAATTATTCGGACAGAGCCGCCTTGCAGGAAACAGCCGATATGCATTGGAGAACCGGAGGAGAAGCCGCGAATGCTGAATGGAACAAGATAAAAGATACAGTTGCCACCACTCCTCACGACAAAAATCCAAAATCGGAAAGGTTCTCAGTATTGGAAGTCTCTGAGCATATTCCAGATATTTTAGATAGCATGGTGAATCTTGTTGAGAGCAGAATTGCTCTTCTTGAAGATGTCCCGGGGGTGGGTGGTCTGAAGAGTATTCGAAGTATGTTGCAACGAGTAGCTAGCACCTACATACCTCGTTTGAGATCAGATCTGGCCGAAGTCGTAGGAAGGGAAGCCATTATGGCGGAGACCTATAGCAAGTTTGTACAAAAATCTATAGTGCCTATCCTCGATGGTCTGGAGAGGGGAGGGAGTACTCCAAATAAGTCTCCGGTGACCGAAGCATGTAGCGCTCTCTATGCCGAGTTTACTGGGCGGTTGGCAGGTCACGCTGGGGTTGAGCAGATAACCGTAGAGCATGGTCAAGGTGTTGACTATGAAACAATGGAGCCCTCCGAATCCGTAGATAAAGATGACCCCAGATTTAGTGGTTCCTACAAAGGACCCGAAACTGTTGCGGGAGTTGAGCAAACCGGATACAAATTAAGTAACTCTTTTTCACCCAAGGAACTGCCTGTGATAAGCAAGGCAAAAGTCTTTGTATTCAACAACTAGCGCGCGCCAACTCAGCATCGTTATGACTCATGGTAAGAACACCCTGCGCTCCTCTACAGGGTTTCGGTGCGACCCACAGGGTCTAACGCCATGTGGTGTCGCTCTTAAACTTTACTTGGTTTGTGAGGTTTATGTGGAAAACCTATAAATCTTGCTTGACATTTATAAGTTTCTGCCCTAAACTTGCAAGACTAAACCTATGGCAGATACAAAAGTACGTGTTAGCGAGGCGGCCAAAATACTGGGAGTTTCTGCCCAGACTCTTAGGAACTGGGAAAAGTCTGGGAAACTTCATTCGGAAAGAAGCGTTGGAAAGCAACGCTACTACTCCCTCGATGAACTACAGAGATTTGCCGTCGATATAGAGGGCCTGGGATTGGTGTGGGCAACAAGTGCGATACCGCCTGAACTTCCCCGCGAGTACTACTGTGAGTTGCCTGATCGCTTTACAACTCGAGTAATACGGATGGGTCTCGAACTTCAAGGAGACAGTCGTTTTTCAGAGGAGTTGGATTCACTCATTACGTTAGTTGCTAGTGAAATTGGCGACAATTCTTTTGCTCACAATATAGGTAATTGGCCGGATGTTATAGGAATGTTCTTCGCCTATGACCTCCAGAAAAGAACTATCGTCATAGCTGACCGTGGTCGAGGTGTTAAGGCAACTCTTAGGCAAGTAAGACCGTCGATTGCTGATGATAAGGAAGCCCTGCTCGTTGCCTTTACGGAAATTATTTCTGGGAGAAATCCGGAGAAAAGAGGAAACGGGTTAAAAGTGGTACGCAGGGTCCTTGAATCACGCAAGATAGGACTTTTCTACCGCTCCGGTATTGGAGTTGTTTCTGTGCCAGTTGAGAAGCCAGGATCTCTTAGTATTGATATGGGAGATCAAAATGTACGAGGTATGTACTGTGTTATTAAGTTTTAAACTCACTATGCAAACAATTTATCTTAAAAAATTTGGGAATGTACTGGTGGGACGACCCAACGGACAAGAGGCCTTTAATGGGATTCGCCCTCAACTAGATCCGAATCTACCCGTTAAAATTGATTTTAGTGACGTACTCACCGTTAATCCCTCGTGGCTTGATGAGTTTCTTACGCGTTTAGCGGATTTTAACCATGGAAAAGTTGAGTTACTCCCTACACACAATGCCTCTGTGCGCGTAGCACTTCCCGTCATAGCAAAAGAACGCCAAGATTATACAGCTGACATAGTAAAGAGGGCAATTAAAGAAATGGGGCTTAAATAAAAAAGGACGAAAAGACATTAAAAGCGAAGAGAAAAAAGCATGGCTCAAAAAAGTGATTCAGAAAGGATAAAAGAACTTGAAGAATAAATTTCTCACCGAAGCTCTTCAGAACCATCTTCAGAAACCTCTCGAATAGTTAATTCCCCCGAAAGGGGGAGTTTTCTTCCATGCTTACATGGGGTGTGGGGATGAATACCACAGATAACGATAAAAATGTATTGACAAACGATAAGCAATAAATTAATGTAAAATAGAACTTACACACACCCCTCCTGCCGCTCCCACCACCCCGTCTCGCAGACTCGACACCCCTCCTCAGGCAGGAGGGGAGGGCGAGTGCTCCCAATTGTACGAAACTTAAGGCGAATCTACAAAGAAAATCCTGATCTATTTGATATCCCTACTTTTGCCCAAAAACAGTATTAACCACTCGCTCTACTTTTTTATTGGAGAGCTTTGAACCAGCAAGACGAGTGGATGCGCCGGTAGAGGCTATGAGGGTAGCCCGACGAAGCTCCGCCAAGCGTTCTGGCGAGATACCGATATTCTTTTTTGTATGCATAGTTTTTGTCATAATAATCAAAGTGTGATTTACAGATATTAGCTTAATTCATCAGGAGTAGGTACCTCAAAAGATTTAATCCATTCATCAAGATCAGATTCTTTGATATGGAATGTATGAGGTGGCAGTTCGGCATTTCGTTTTTCCAGACGTTTCCACAATTCGTTTTTTGGAACATCCAGATAATAAAGCCTGACGCTGGCACCAAGTTCTTTGGCTTTGATTTTAAACTCATCGCGTTCCTTACGGCTCCAAAATCCGGACTCAAGAATGACATCAACTCCAAGATGAAGTGCTTGCTGTGCAATTTCCCATTGTATTGATTCAATGATGGCTCGCTTCTCCTCGTTGTGTCCATCTTCCAAAATTCGTGACATCCATTCGTCTGGAGTTAAGCGCAAAGCAGAGTGTTCAGTCTCCAACTTTTTTGCAAGAGTAGATTTTCCAGAACCAGGGAGACCGCAAATTAAATGTAAAGTTGATGTATTCATAGTTCGAATCCCTCCATGGTTCACTCATTTTATCATTTTTCTGTTTTGAAATGTAGCGCAAAACAAGGAAATTTTTGCTACCACTTTTCAAAACTTCTGGCGGGGACGATGTCCGGAACTTTGAACCAAAAGCACGGCTCAAATTCGAGGATCTCGATAAAAGTATACAGAAACTAAGGGCTATCTACAAAGTTCACCCTGAATGGTTTGAGGTGCCTAAACCTAACTCAACCAAGGGTAAGAATGAGATTGATTATTCTATATAAAAACTCTCCGCGCGCACATCCCGCCCACGAAGACAGAAGGAATCGGGGGGGTTCCCTATACTACTACGTTTTTCGTTTCTAAAGCCTCCTTCCGTTTTTTCTCTAATTCTTCTTCGAGTTTTTTCTTTTCGTCCGCTACTCTTTCGGATGATACTTTCGGAAACAAATCTGTCCCAAGAATCGCATATATTAGACCATACGGAGTCCTCTTTTTTTGTTGGTAATAAGCACGCAAAAATGCAACTGCTTCTTTTGTATCTTCCTCGGCTTGAACAAAACTTATTTTGAACTTCTCGCTTTGACCAAGAATATTTGTATTGAAGTCGAACCATTCCTTTACATGGTCGGTATCGAGAAACTTAATAGATGTTTCGTGATAGTTGCCAAAAAACTTGTTCAGATCAGTGGCAAGGCCTTTGTAGGCAAAGTCGAGTTTTAGTATTTTATTTACCAATTCAAGATTACGAATCCCAAAATATTCACGCTCAAAAGCAGAATAAGGTCTAAATGAGCATTGATATAATCTATTGTCTTTTAGGGCTTGTAGCCATTCATCAAAAAACGACTTGTTTATGCTGTTGCCACCCAAGTTTATGGCCGAAATTATTTCAGCTTTTTTCAAGGCATCCATCTCGGCACCATGCCTTTTGTAAGATTCTTTTACAGACCACACTAAAAACGCAAAGGTTACAGAAGCGATTCCCGCTACTATCACCTCCACGTTTTCCGAAAAGATTTGACTGAACAACATGTTTTTATATCAGGCCGTTTTTCTCTGCGCGACCAAAGATGATGTAGAGAAAAACTTTGTAATATGTGATTGCTATACTAGCAAATACTGCGATAACGAGCAGAAACATTTGCAAAACATACCACGCCGTAAAAAGCCTCGATTTTTCGTAGAAAACTAAATCTTTACCGTACAATGGATTCGGCCCAAGGGGTTCCAAAAATCTTAGTTTTGTGCCGTCCGAATTGGTGTAAGCGTCAGGGATTAGGCATTTTACATCGTTGGTTCGGATAAAGTTCTCAAATGTTTCTGCCGAGACGCCTTTTCTCGCAAGGTAGAGGTTGGTGATTCCGCTCTCATCTTGAATTTCCGAGATTTTATTTTCAAGGTCGGTCGAGCAGTAAAAATCCTCGTAAAGCGAGTCGTCCTCTGATGAGTTTAAGGCGTAAGATCGGTCTTTTTCCTCAACTCTCTCGCCAACATTTTTTAAATCGCGAATTTGCCTTACCTCTGCTGTTATTCTTTCATCAACGGAACCGACGACTTTCCATTGTGGAACATAAGGGTGGCTTGTGGAAAACAGATCGTCATACATTGTGTAAAGAGCCCACGCAAACGATATGAAGAAAATCACCAGAAATAATCGGTGCCACCACCGACTGTTTAGACTTAAGTCCTTTCTAAAAAAATTGGAGAACAAGTTTTTCTTCATAAATTTACTTCCTAAATTCACATTTACCGGTGGATACTATCGCACTTGTGCCGAGCGTTGCGATATCAACAAATTCACCCTTGTTGCCCAAAATATCTCCGGTGGCGACCTTGAACATCATTGCTTGACCTTGCGATGGAGTAAATTGTGTAAATTCTCCAGAAGTGGTTACTTTAACTGAGTATGGATCGCATCCTTTAGCATCACACCTAAAATAGGTTCCGCTCTCTGTTCCATAATCTACGAAGTAATAAGTCGCTGGAGCGGAAGCTGTACAGCTACCCCCACCACAATCAAACCGACTTGTCGGAAAACAAGAAAGCTCCGCGATATCTGCCATAGCAGAATGCTGTGAAGATTCTTCATAGGCAAGTCTCAATGACTCGTTGGGCGGAATGATTGTATTTGTTGTTTGGGTCTCTCTTTTATTTTGGAAAACTAAATACAGAGAAATACCCAGTAAAAGTATGAGTATGCCGATAATGATATTTTTCTTTTCCATATATTTGAAATGTCTTTATTTTACAACAGTTCTAATTTGGACATCTGGCGGAGGGGGGTGAGATTTGAACTCACGGCCCCGTTTCCCGAGCTTTCCATGTTCGCCAGACTGCGGAGGGGGCGAGATTCGAACTCGCGAACGGTGTAAACCGTTAGAAGTTTTCAAGACTTCCGCACTAGACCAACTATGCGACCCCTCCGCGCTATGGCGAACTATTTCACCCAATTTTACTGAACTCGTTGCGCATTTCTCGCTGTTTCTAATTCATCAAAATTCTTTAACCAGCTTTTCTCGGAATAATGTTCCTCGCAATGACAGTTTGGGCAGATTAATTCTAAGTTTTCAAGGTTGTTGTTGCTCCTATCTCTGTTTTTGTGATGCACCTGCAGTATTTCAAATCTGGCGTAACCACAACGCTCGCAATTCTTACCGCGCGCTCGTAACAGCTGTATTTTTAATCCTTGCTGGTACTTTACCTTGTCGTGAGGACGATTAATTTTGTATTTCAGCCCCGCTCTGCTTTTATTGGAACAACTTCTGCTACACGTTTTTCGATGTAAACTTGCTAAAATAGCTTTTCCGCAAATCATGCAGGGTTTTTCTTTCCTGCATGCGAGTCCATAGCAAGTTTGGGCACAAAAAGCCCGGCCAGCGCTTCTTTCAAGTTCACAAGGCCTTCGATAGAGCATCTTACCGCAAACGGCACATTTAGTATTCGGTTTTCTGGTATATGGCTCCGGCACCCATCCAGTATACCACAAACATATTCCGCGTTGATAATAGCAGAAAATTGGCCTCTCGCAATATTTTCCTTTGAGTTTTTCGCTTTACGCTTTACACTTACTGAATGCGGTATCTTGGCATTGACTTTGGTTCTAAGCGAGTGGGGCTCGCGCTCTCCGATGAATCGGGCGCGCTCGCGTTTCCCTACGAGGTACTTCAGAATGACAAGGGGCTTCTTGCGGAGGTGGCGCGAATTATGACCGAACAAAAAGTAAAGCTCGTCGTGATGGGGGAGTCCAAAGACTTTGGCGGGAAGGATAATGCCATCGCAAAACCAGCCGAAGCGTTCAAGAAAGCGCTTGAAGCACTCACGCACAAGAAAGTGGAATATGAACAGGAGTTTATGACCTCGGTGCAGGCGGGGAGAAATTACGCGAGACGTCCGGAGGAAAGCCGTGGGACGGGAGTCCGAGCGGAAAAACGAAGGTCTCATGCTATGCTTGACGCCTCGGCCGCGGCGATAATACTTCAAAGTTATTTAGATAGGACGAGGTAATACGAATGCAACGAATTACCATGCGAATGCTACTAATCCACGAATGATACAAATCAAGACTTCTTTCATTCGCATATTTGAAGCATTCGTGCGTTAATTGGTAACATTCGTGTCACGCATATGATTTCATTTGACGATTTTAAGAAAGTGGAAATAACGGTGGGGAAAATCCTCTCGGTTGAGAAAGTGCCCGAGACGGATAAACTCCTGCGGTTACAGGTGGACTTTGGTGTATCTCCCTTAGTAAAGGGAGCACTGCCGTCTTCGGCAGGAGGGTTGTTTACAACCCCCGTCCTCGCAGACTCGGACACCCCCTTTATTAAGGGGGATATACCGGCGAGGGACATTCGGCAGATTATTTCGGGGATTGCACTCTACTTTCCCGATATACAGGTGCTGGTGGGAAAGAAATGTATGTTTGTGACCAACCTGGAGCCTCGCGTTATTCGCGGCCTTGAGTCGAATGGCATGCTCTTTGCGGTATCCACCGAAGATGGGAAGTTTTCTATTTTGGAACCGAATGTGGATATTCCGGAAGGAACAAGGGCGAAGTAATCAATTATCAATTTACAATTTTCAATCAATCTTCAATTTTGAAATTTCTCAATTCAGAAATTATTTGAAAATTGATACTTGAGAATTAGAAAATTCCAATGCTTCATTGGCTCGATCCTGCTTTTCTCATCGCCACTCTCGGTCTCTTCGGCGTATTCGCCCTAGTCTTTGCCGAGTCGGGTCTTTTCTTCGGTTTTTTCCTACCCGGGGATTCACTGCTCTTTACGGCGGGGCTCCTCGCGTCACAGGGGCATTTCAATGTACTTTTGCTGTGGGCTGGGGTGACGGTGTGCGCTATCGCGGGGGACAGTGTGGGGTATGCCTTTGGAAGTCGGGTTCAACTCAAACTCTTCACGAAAGAAGATTCCTTTTTCTTCCGCAAGGAGCATTTGCACAAAACGGAAGTTTTTTATGCGAAGCACGGCAAAAAAACGATTATTCTGGCCCGGTTTATCCCCATCGTGCGAACTTTTGCGCCGATACTCGCCGGTATTGGGAAGATGGACTATCGCACTTTTCTTTCGTTCAATGTAGTTGGCGGGATACTGTGGTCTACACTGCTTATCTTTCTCGGGTTTCTACTCGGGAGCGTGGTACCACACATTGACCGCTATCTTCTCCCGATGGTACTCGTTATTATCGCACTTTCGTTCGTGCCGGTTGTCCTGGAGTGGATAAAGCAGAAAAAGAACTCGCCAAGTGATGTATAATAATCGGTATTATGCCGATGACCTCACATCTCAAGTATCGTTTCTTAGATAGGTTTTTCCCTACCCCAAGATTTCTTGAAATGCCCGCGGTAGGGCTGTCCATCTCCGACAGCGCCATTTCGGCGCTGGAACTCATCAAAAGCTCGTCTGGGTTCGCGCTCGGGCGTTTTGGTAGACGACCGCTTCCTCAAGGAAGTATTACCGGAGGCTACGTCAATAATCGAGACGCCGTGGTTGAGGAGCTACGCAAACTTAAGGTGGCTCTCCGTCTTGATTTTGTGAACGCGTCGCTTCCAGAAGAAAAGGCGTACCTGTTCAAAACACAGATACCGCATGTCGCGGAAAAGGAAATACGAGGCGCGCTTGAGTTCAAGATTGAAGAAAATGTTCCACTTCCCGCCGGAGAAGCTATCTTTGACTATGTCGTTATTACCGAAACCGGACATGAAACAAACAACCATCTTGATATCGGTATGACGGTCCTTCCGAAGAAGGTGGTGGACACCTATGCCGAGCTTTTGAGTTTGGCAGATATTACCCCTCTTTCGTTTGAACTTGAAGCGCAAGCTATTGCGCGCGCGCTTGTCCCAGAGGGAGATAGTGGTACCTATTTGGTAGTCAATTTGGGAGAGCAAAAGACAGGACTCTTTATCGTGAGTGAGGGAGTGGTGCGCTTTACCTCTACCGTCGGCATTGGAGGTGCTCATATTACGGAAGCCATTGCAAAACATCTCTCCGTCTCGGCGGAAGAAGCCGAAAAAGTAAAGTCCGAACATACTGCATTTAAGCACAAAAAGCACGAGGAGCTTTTTCTTTCGCTCATAAACGCTCTGTCGGCGCTCAAGGATGAAATCGGGAAGCTTTCGGTATACTGGAGTACGCACAAAGAACAGGGAGAAGCACCGCCTCGAAAAATTGGCAAGATTCTTTTGTGCGGTCGCGACTCGGGGCTTAGCGGTCTCTCCGAATACTTTTCCTCGGTCTTGCAGATTAAGGTAGAAGTCGGCAATGTGTGGCAAAATGCATTTTCGCTTCGCGACTATATCCCCCCCATCGCGCTCGACGAATCGCTGGACTATGCTACGGCGGTGGGGCTCGCCCTCTCGCGGGTGCGGTAGCCATTTTTTTCAAGGAGGTAGACGTGTGTCATATGTATAATCTTCTCCCCCAAATTCAAAAAGACGTTCTCCTTCGCGAATATCGGACGCGTTTGGTTATTGTAGCCCTTTTTTTCTTTTCGCTTACGCTTACGGTAGCGTCGGCGCTCATTATTCCTGCCGTGCTACTTTCGTCCCAAAGGGAAGAATCAGCTACACGTCGCCTTGATGCGCTTACGAGCCGTACGGGGAGAGGGGACGAAAAGGAGCTTGAGAAGATCCTTCGCGAATCGAAGTCGGTACTCGCCTTACTTCGGCACGAGGCACCCAAAACGCTCTTTCATGAGATCCTGATGAGTATGGTGGCAGTAAAGACAAGTCGTATTTCGCTCGTCAATTTTTCTTTTGTGCCAAGTGGAGAGGGAACATTTCAGGCGGAGGTATCCGGCATTGCCAAGGACAGAACAGGGCTGGTCGCATTCGTGAAAGCGCTTGAGCAAACGGGGTTTTTTACGGCAGTGACCGCGCCCATCTCGGATTTTGCAAAAGATGCACATATTGAGTTTTCGATACATGCCGCTGGAGCATTTTAAGTTACGAACTATGCACCCCCAAAGAATGCACGGACAAAAACAGAAAACGTTACTTATAACGATGCTATTCGTTACCCTCCTCCTTTCGGCGTGTTACTTTTTCCTGTTCATCAATGTCAAAGCAAAGAACGAGCATGTTTCTTCACTCGTGAACGCTATAGAGACCGAGTCGGTCGCCGAGAGTACCCAGCGTTCCACAAAGGTGCTTGTCGCTGAAACTTCCAAGTATCGGCAGAAACTCAAGGGATATCTTGTCGGTAAGGACAACGCCGTTTCGTTTCTTGAGTTTCTGGAACGGGAAGGAAGCGATGTGGGAGTGACGGTAAAGATTGAGTCGGTTGTTCCGAGCGCGCTTACCGACGGGGATGTTGAGGAGCTTAGGCTTTCGGTAAAAGCCTCTGGCCAGTGGGCAGAGGTGGTGCGCTATGTCGGGTTGCTTGAACTTCTCCCGTTTCAGTCACGGTTGGAACAGCTGGTCGTTTCCACATCGGAGAAGGCGGAAGATGGACCCTGGAACGCGCAGGTGGTATTGGTGGTACTTAAAGAAAAATAGTATGTCATTTTTTCATTCATCTACTTCGTTGACATCGTTGTTTAAGCGCACTACTTCGGGGCGCCCGTCGTTTTCTTTTGGACAGACCCCCGATAAGGACTGGAAAATCTTGCTCGGCTCTTCTTTTCTGGCCATTCTCCTTGCGATTGGAGTGAGCATCTTTGTCTACACCAAAGTTAATCAGGGCGAGATCTTTTTGGTAGACAAAAAGGAAGTGATACAGCCAAAGGTGCTCAATAGATTTGAGCTTGAAAGGACTATCTCGTACTTTGAATCAAGAAATGAGGATTTTCTGTCCCTAAAACGGGAGGCGCTTCAAACCGCAGACCCGTTTATCCCTGACCTCAAACCTAAGTACCAATCTCCAATCTAACCGCAAAATAAAAGGAAAGGCATAGCTTGCCTGCCGAAATGTCCAAAATTCTGCTCCAAATTGAGTCTTTTTCGTCAGCGTATCCCGATATGCCTCCTCAAAATCCTCAATTTTCGCAACGAATTTTGAACATTTCATCTAGGCATTAGATTGGAGATTGGTACTAAGAAGTGATTTGGGATATTTCGGAAAATCCAGTAGTATCACGGAGCGCCCCCGTAGTTTAATGGACAGAACTGCGGACTTCTAAGCCGCTAATGGGTGTTCGATTCACCCCGGGGGCAATGGTAGCGAGTCGGGCGGGCGGGGATAGAGATGTAGGTTTCCTGCCCGCCCTCCAAAGGGAGCAGGTGGGGATTCCTACCGAGGCTCTGAGCGAAGAATGGCCTAATACGGTTATGAGAGAACCCTGTTGATATCGTGTTAGGTGGCACTGTTGTGTGGTGCTACAATTATCTCAAGGTCAATTATTAATAATAGAAAAGGCACTGGGGCTTACGGCACTAGGCTTTAGGACGGAATCAATTTCTTCCCTAAAGCCTAGAGCCTTACCTCCTAGAGCCTAAACGTATGAAAGCAGTACACGTCGTTTCGTTTATTCTCCTCGTGGTCGGTGGTCTCAACTGGGGACTCGTCGGTGTGGCCGACTACAACCTCGTAGAGAAACTTCTCGGGGCGTGGCCAATGGTAGAGAAGGTGGTCTACATTCTCGTGGGACTTTCCGCTCTTGAGGCCATCATTACACACAAAAAGATGTGCAAGGGATGCAATGAAGTGTCCTCCACCACTTCAGGAATGTAATCGGTTTTCCTGCCTGTCTATCCAAAACCCGCCAAGTGGCGGGTTTTGTGTTTGTGTCAAAAAACTGGTAGGTTAGTGTCAGCGCGCTCTTAGCTCAGTTGGTAGAGCACTCGATTTACACTCGAGATGTCGCAGGTTCGAGCCCTGCAGAGCGCATATGCAAAAACGCGTGGAATGTATCGTATCTGGCGAGGTACAGGGTGTTTCGTACCGTGATTTTGTCAGGACATCTGCACGGCGCGCGGGGCTTCTGGGGTCGGTCCAGAACCTTCCGGACGGCACCGTGGAGGTGGTCGCGGAAGGGGAGGAATCGGTACTCCGTGAGTTCCTGAAAGTGCTGAAGGAAGGGTATGCCTTTGCGAAGGTTTCGCAGGTGAGTGACGGGTGGAGTGAAGCAACCGGCACATTTTCCGATTTTCGTATTCTTAAATCATGAATCTTAAATCTGTTCCCATTCTTTACGAAGACAAAGACGTGCTCGTGATACACAAACCGGCAGGTCTCATTGTGCACTCCGACGGTCGTATCAAAGAGCCCACCGTGGTTGAGTGGATACTTAAAAACTATCCCAAGATTAAAGGTGTCGGCGACAAAGTAGAAGAATATGGAATAAAGAATATAGAATCTGGCAAGAAGGAAATCCCAAATCCCAAATCCCAAATCCCAAATTCTAACTTGCGTCCCGGCATCGTGCATCGGCTTGACCGAGAGACATCAGGCGCGCTCATTATCGCCAAAAATCAGGAGGCGTTCTACGCCTTTAAGCACCAGTTTAAGAAACAGGAGGTGCACAAGACCTATCATGCGTTTGTGTACGGCAGAATGAAGAATGACGATGGACTTATTAACCGTCCCATTTCCCGAAGCCGAGCAAATCCCGTGCTCTGGTCGGCAACGCGCGGACGCAAGGGTGAGGAACGTGAAGCGATTACCGAGTATCGTGTACTTGGCCGAATGAAGGCAAAAGCTGGGCGTGAAGGGAGGGACGAGTTCACCTTCGTAGAGCTTTCTCCGCGCACGGGACGGACCCATCAGCTTCGCGTCCATCTCAAAGCCATCAACTATCCGATTGTATCGGACAGACTGTACGCTCCGAACCGCGAACCCGCACTTGGATTTAAGAGGCTTGCACTCCACTCCCGCGCCATTTCCTTTTTGCTCACGACGGGGAAACGTATTACCGTGGAGGCGCCCTATCCCAAGGATTTTCAGAAAGCCCTGAAATCCTTCGGGAAGCACTAATAAAGTTTGGCCTCGTCCTATCCCCACAACAAGCGACCTAAATTTCTTATGAGCGAAGCGAATGTAGAAATTGGAAGTACTCTTGTGGTGCTGTTCCCTCGGAAGACCTCGGTGGGGTATTTGTCGAGGCACCAGGGCAAACTTTGTTGCGGAAGAGCTCCCTCCGCCAACGCATCCTTACATTTGCGGATTCATCCCCGCGGCAAGCCGTCGTGGTATTCTCCGCAATTACAATAATCAAGCACCAAATCACAAACAATAATCAAATCTCAAAACCCAAAGAAATAAACATGATTTTAGGTTTGGGAACTGGGGTTTTCGGGACTTGTTTGGGATTTGGATATTGTGTTTTGGAATTTCCCGCAATGTTGTCAAAGGTTTAGCGGTATGCTACATTGCGGGAGTTATGCCAATCACCATTTCGTCCGTAAATATTGAAGAGCGAAAGAACCTGGGCCTCCGCGCAGGGGATACCGTTCGCGTCTGGCAGAAGATTACCGACCGAGTCGTGGAAAAGGACAAGGTTAAGGAAAAGAGCCGTTTGCAAGCCTTTGAAGGGCTCATTCTCGCGCGAAAGCACGGCGGTGAAGCAGGGGGAACCTTTACGGTCCGCAAGGTGATTGACGGGGTGGGGGTGGAGCGCATTTTTCCGCTCTTTACGCCGACCATTGATAAGATTGAGATTTTGAAGCGCGCCAAGGTTCGTCGTGCAAAGCTTTACCATATTCGTGAAAAGGCAACCAAAGAAATTCGAAAAGCCATGCGACACGAGCGAAGCACCAAACCGGAAAGCAAAGTTGTGGAAGTGCCAAAAACCGAAACCAAAGAGTAGCTCCAAAAAACCCCGCTTGCGCGGGGTTTTGTGTGGATAAATTGGTAGACGCTATTACCTTGAGGTATAATACAGGGATGCACTGGCGAGAACTCAAAGTCTCTACACAACCTGGTCCGAAACCAAAGAGAATTGTTAACGAACATTGGTCTCCCAATTTGGCATATGCGATTGGTCTTTTGGCTACCGATGGCTGTATGTCTCGCTATACCAATTTGATTGATCTTACTTCAAAGGACGAAGAGCAGTTGGAGAATTTTTCAAAATGTCTCGGTCTCAAACTTTTCATTGGTAAAAAGAACAACGGTCGAGGACAGGTGTCTTCACGTGTGCAGTTTAAGAATGTGATTTTCTACGATTTTTTGCTACGCATAGGATTGACTCCGGCAAAATCAAAGACGCTGGGGGCCGTAAAGATTCCTGATAAGTATTTTTTTGATTTTCTTAGAGGAGTTTTTGATGGAGATGGCTCTACTTATTCATATTGGGACAAGCGGTGGAAATCGAGTTTTATGTTCTATTTGGGCGTTGCTTCTGCAAGTAAGTTATTTGTAGACTGGCTACAAAACCAGATTTTCAGATTCCTAAGGATAAAGGGACATATCACCTCCTCTGGGCGAGAGGGGACATGCTATCAGTTGAAATATGCAAAAGCTGACAGTCTAAAGATTTTTAGAAGAATGTATTATTCCAAGCGGGTTATTTGTCTATCACGAAAACGGTTGAAAATTGAGAAAACATTAGGTATAGTAGGGGAGTCATTGTAACATCTTGACAAAGATATGCGCGGGTGTTGTAACGGTAGCCAAGCACGCTTGAGGTGCGTGTGCCGAAAGGCGTGGAGGTTCGAGTCCTCTCCCGCGCACCAGTAGTAACTTGTTCGGAATTAAGAATATGGAGCGATTTTGCGGAAGCCAAAATCGCGCTTTGATTTTTGCCAAAACCCTTTCCGCCTACGGCGGAAGCCGTGAAATCCCATAATTCCCCCCAGCGTATGGAAACAACTCAAACCAAAACTAAATGCGTTCTCTATGCTCGCAAGAGCACCGAGGAAGAT